>ERZ857882.3006-NODE-3006-length-16622-cov-5.918452_pt1 | contig 16622 bp, 17 predicted proteins | sample MGYA00519697_ERZ857882 | MGnify/ENA primary metagenome ERZ857882 (study PRJEB31778, sample SAMEA3449373) | human gut metagenome | biome: human gut; feature: human-associated habitat; material: faeces | place: United Kingdom | collected 2010/2012 ...
AATAATCCGAACCCATCTCCGATTAAGAAGATTTGGTTCGGATTATATTGGTTTGTGTGATCGCTACACTAAAGATGAAGGCTGAAATGATCGTCCTCGGAAAGAAAGAATGTGTGCAAGAAACCCATCAGGGGTGTCTTGCTCGTTCAATTCCCGCCCGCAGGCACCATAGTCTGCTGCGCAGACTATGCACCCAAAAAGACGCAGGCCTGTAGCCGTTGCAGTACAATGGTTTTCAAGATTAATGTTAGAAGATATGGGTACCCTCCTGCGCCATCAACGCCTGTTCCATCTTGTAGTGCGGCGGCAATTCTGGATACTTAATGTCCATTGCCAGATATAATTTCAAATCAGGAGATTGAATGATTGCATTTTTCATAGCCGCAAAACGTTCGATGACTCGGTAGAACACAGCTGCTCCTGTGTCCTTATACAACTCCATCAGTCTTGCAATTGTCAGTGGAATGACCGTGATGGAGGGGATATCTGCAACAAGATCCCATTTCTGTGCGATCTCTATCTGATAGAGAGCATCGATACCCAGATATAGTCCTTTACCAGAAGTCTGCGCCTTTCGCAATGTATCCTCTGTCTGCTTTGTCCATGTGAGCCCTATAAAAGGATGCTCACTCGAGATTTCTTCCAGCGGCGTGTGGGTTCTAAAACACTCTATGAGCTTACGCAGGTCGTTCGCCTTATGGGCGGCCGTGTGCGACTGGGAGAAATATTGCGTATAAGCTTGCAGGTGCTCTGCTGCCTCTTCAAAACGTAGCAGATGAAAAGTCGACACCGCCAAGTCATACTCCAAAATTGGATCCGACGACTCTTGCTGTAATTCTTTGAACAGCTCCACCACCCGATCATAAAAGCCAAGGGCCATTAAACAATCGCTCCGCATGATTATCTCCAGTTCTTCTGGAAGCTCGTACTGCGAGGCGGCAATTTCTAGAAACATCGCAGCATCAGCTGCTTCCTGATGCTGAAGTAAAATAGTGTGCAGATGGAAAAAGAATCGGGAGGGAGCTTCCTTTATCTTCTCCGGTGCACTTTGTAATATATAGGCAAATGCATCCGTGGCCTCGACCCAGCGTTCCTGAGAAAGCCGATATTGTGCCAATAATTCCATGTGGTCTAAATCTTTATAATGCCAAAGACGCTCTTCCAGATAGGGGTCAATCTCCTGCTGCCGATCACTCAAGCTCAAAAACTGTGTGTAGTGCCAATCAGCCTCTGCTTCATCGGAGCGAGTGGGCTTCTGGACCATCTGAGGCATATAGGTGTACATGAGGCGGCTGGTGGCGTTGATTTTGCCGAACATTCGATACGTTTCCGGCGAGTGGCTCTTCATGTGTTCCACCAGTGTGTACCCCGGGTAGATCTGGTCCAGGTGATTTATAAATTGTTCCAGCGATATGACCTCACATAGCTCCTTCAGATCCCCAACAGGGAAGGAAACAGCCTCATCCACCCATTCCCGGCGGAGAATGCACAGCCGCCACTCTTCCTGATAAGCATAAGAAGAATCCTTATGGAAGGCGGAACGAGTGCCAGGACCATCGGCGCTGGTCCAAGCGTTTTCATAGGTGACACCTCCATAAATGGCGTATTCTAAGGTCTGCCCCGTCAGCGCTGTCTGGAGTGCTGTTTCAAGCCGCCGCAGAAATTCCTCTGAGTCCCGGAACCGAATCACGACTTTTTGGGCGTTGTCCTTGTCGTTGAAGTTAACCAACTGCCTGCTGGGTTGCTGAATCGTTTTGGCATCTTCATCAATCTGGAGTCGGTAGAGACAAAAAAGGTTATTGTATCCGTAATTTTCACTGAGTAGCAGCACATGATTGCCCATAACTTCCAATAGATCCTCATTGAAATGAAAACCAACCTGCCGGAGGCGGTTTTTGGGAATCGTCCCACAGACACCTTCTATTGGGTCTTTTTGGGCCTTGTTTCCCTCTTTCTGTGCACCTTCCTCGAGTGTCCTAAAATAGCTCAAAGAGTTCATGTAGAGATTGCCATCCAGAAGGGACTGAACAAAAGCCGGGTCAATAATCTTAAAATACTCGTAACGCATGACCTATTCTCCTTTCGCAACGATGTGTCAGATGAACTCTCCATAGGTCTCAAGGCAGCGCTTCTCCCAGCGTCGGCGTTGATCCTGCGTCATGTGTATCTCGCCAATCATTTTTCCTAGGGTGTATCTGAAAACAGCAATCATATGTGCAAAATGCTGAAAGCGACACACGAAGCAGCGACCATTACAAAAGCAAGGAACGAGTCATCGCGCTTATCATAGCGCGTTTCAGCGCGGCGAAATTCCTTGAGGCGATTGAAGAAACGCTCTATCGCGTTCCGCCGTTTATACGTCTTTTTATTAAACGGCCACGGCTGCTTTGTGTTCACTTTCGGCGGGATCGTATAGCTGGCGGACTGGTTATGCAGATAGGTCCTGATTTCTTTTGTGCCATAGGCTTTATCGGCAAGAATATCACAGTCCTTCAAATCAGGAAGCAGTTTCAGAAGGGGGACTGCCTCCGTGCAGTCATCTTCAAACTCATATACACTCTGTACATCATCGTGTGAAAACGCAACTGTGTTCTGAATTCGCTGAAGAATAGGCAAGGCCTCAGCAATTCCTTCCTGAGGAAAAATCTTCTTCCCACCGTCCATCATGTCATAAATTCGTTTTGATAGCGTCCAGCTTTTGAAACAATCCCGATGGCTCCAGTCGCTTCGATCCATTTCTTTGGAGACATGGTAAAAGCATTTGAGCCAGCCTGCATTCTAAACCCGTCGAATTCGACGGGGTTGAAATCTGGATTGTTGAGTTGCTCCCATAGACCGAGAAATTCGATCGTATCGCGGTTGTGCATCCAGTTTTTGATCACGTCATCCGGCGCATCGCTTTTGTACCGTGCAATATCTGTCAGCAAAATATAGTCGTTGCTATCGCCGGTAGAAAGAACCGCAATCTCAGTTCCTTTAGCGTGAATGCTGTCTCTGAACTTCTTTTGTGTGGGCATATAGTTCTATCCCCTCTGGTTTTCTCCCGAATTGTGACTTCATATATTATATCCATTATACTGGATATGGCGATTCCCGTCGAGAGCAAAAAGTAGCTAAATATATTTTTTATAATATCCGCACCATCTGCTCGTAAAGCATGACGCACTTTTCGTCGATGATTCGATTGTCGTGGTAGTGTCCGAATAGCCAGTAGTGGAACTGACTGCGGCATCGGATTTCTTCCAGAAAGGCTGTCAGCTTATCCGACTTGAAGCTGGGATTGATCTTCTGTTGAATCGTGGTCGGCGCACAGTGTGTGATGATGTAATCGACCTTCCAATTCAGCCGCTCCAGCGTCTGCCGTGCTTCGGCGTATTCCTCGTCGGACGGCAATTCTTCCTGCCACTAGGAAATATGATTGATACGGAACTGTCCGCGATTGCGGCGCAGGGAATCACATCGCTCGTAAAAATCTATGCTGTCCGTATCCAGAATGCCATCCGCAATATCGTAGCTCTGTGCACCGCCCATCGTAAAGAAGATGCGGTCTTGCAGTTCGAGCACCTGCCCGCGAATCAAGTGAATGACTTGCGGACGGATTTTGTGTGCTTTTCCACCGTGCCATTCTTCCACGGGATATTTGTTCAGAGCATCGAAATTTTCGTGATTACCGTCCACAAAAAGGACAGTAAACGGCAAGGCTTCCAGCCGGTCGAGCTGCGTATCATCGCTTTTGTCACCGTTCCAGACACATCCGAAGTCGCCGCAGACGATCATGTAATCGTCTTTCGTCATTTCAGATTGCTCCGGAAAGTATTGTGGTTGAAACCGAAGTGGATTTTCGTGAAGATCACCGGTTGCATAGATTATTTTCATCGCTCCAATCGTTGCCTGATGTCTGCGCCGCCCTTGATCCGCACCAGAATCTCGTCAGTGGAGAGGACGGCCACGCGCTATACGGTCTGATGGACGGCGATTTCGTTCCATTCTGTAATCGTCGGTGCGGCGTTCTCTATAGCTTCTTCTGCCTGCTTCACGCGGGTGCAAACGCGGTCTGCGTCGGTGCTGCTTTGCAGGATCATTTCCTTCTGCTTTTGAGCGCAGTCTGCTCGGCAAGGATTTCCGCGAACTGCGCGTTGCAGGCTTCTTTACCTTCACCTCCGTCATGCCGCAGCCGCCCTTGCTACCGTTTTTGTAATGTTAATTGCCGTCTGCGCCGTATAGACCGCGCTGGACAGATTCTCTCTGGTCGAGGTGTCCAAGCCGGACACACCTGCGATGCGCGGGATTTCCCCAGCGGAGAGCATCAGACCAAGGCCGAGCAGTGCGTGTTCGCTGAATAATGACAAAACCGCAATTAAAATCGTGGCCTGCAAAAAATCCGTAAGGCAAAGCCCCACGACCTGTTTGCACCACTGATAAAATCCGTCCAGATAGGAAAGGGAAAGGATGCGAAGGGAAAAAGCACAGACGGCAAAAGACGCTCAAGACGCCATTCCTCCGCCGCACGGGAGAAAGCTGCGGCAAAATACTTTTTCGGAGGTGCAACTTGAGCAGGCGGAAAAAGCTCACCAACAACAGCGGCATCCCGCAGCATGAGATCGAGAACATCGCCCGAATTCTGCTGCCGGATATTCTCGCCTTTTACGAGAGTGAGGAAGGGCAGCGGGAATTTGCCGAATGGCAGGCGGAGCGGGACGGGGCAAAAACGGACAAGGACAGCAACGGCGAGAACGTCGCCTGACGATAGATATAAGACAAATCCAAGGGATATATACTCCTAAAACAGCATGGCAAAGGGGATGGCAGACCGCCATCCCCTTTTGTGCGTTTGTTCAGTTTTCATAGGGCTTGTACTCCGTGACGGCGTTCAGATACGCCTCTATATCTTTGGTTTTCTCGGCCCTCTTGGCTTGGATTCGGGACGCTTTACCACGCCGTTTCTGAAATGCGTATCCTCGAATTTCTCGAAGAAAACAAATAATCCGAACCCATCTCCGATTAAGAAGATTTGGTTCGGATTATATTGGTTTGGTGCGGGCAACAGGACTCGAACCTGCACGCTTTTGGCAGTGGAACCTAAATCCACCGAGTCTACCAATTCCACCATGCCCGCTTAATTTCGCCGAATGCGCCGCTGTCTGCTTCGCATTCCGCCCTCCGGGTTATCTTAACACGAACACATGTCAATGTCAATCCACACGATTTCACGACAATTGCATGAGTTGCAAATTCATGAACATCTTGTGAAAATGGCGCCGTTTTGATGCCCTATGGCTGAGAGTATTTGCGGAAATACGAACTAACCACACGCCGCATGGTCAACGGGACGGTATGTAGACCGTTTTCTACGGTTGATTTTACCTTTTCTGTTCACAAATTGTTTACTCATGCAATCGTCGTGACACGATTTTTTTGCAAGGCCGATTGTAAAATGAAGTTAGACACCTGACAAAAAGGAATCCACAGTGACTTCCCGTATGGTAGAATGAAGTATCCCAACACCATTCACCGGAGGTAATCACTATGGATCACACCCAGTATACCACAAATAAAGCAGATCGCAAACCCGGAAAACATCTGACCAGGGAAGATCGGGGCACAATCGAGGCAATGAAGAAGCTGGGGCAGTCTAATCGGGCCATTGCCAGATATCTGAACTGTTCCCCCACCACCGTTTCGAACGAATTGAAACGCGGCACGCGGCCCAAAAACGGCCGGAGCGGCCGTACTCCCGGCTACTGCGCAAAATGCGGAATGCTTGTATATCAAACGCATAGAGCAAACTGCCACAAGCCACACAGCCTTCGTAAAGGCAGCACTTTTGCTCAATGGGTCGTAAACCAGGTGCGTCAGGAGAAATGGTCATTGGATGCCTGTGTGGGCTACGCACGAAAGCATAAGCTGTTTCTGCCTACGGAAATGGTCTTCACCAAGACCCTGTACAATGAGGTATGGGCAGGCAATCTGGTGCTGGAGCCGCTGGAGCTTCCCGAGGCTTTGAAACGAAAAAAGTGTCGCAAAAGTACTGGTAATCGCAAAAAAGCATGCGGAACAACCATAGATGAGCGGCCCCAAATTGCATCGTCCAGGCTGGAGGTTGGCCACTGGGAAGGTGATACAGTGGTTGGAAAGCGCAATGGCAAGGAGGCTATTATCCTGACCTTGCTGGAAAAGAAAACACAGCACTACCTCGCAATCCGCATTCCCGGAAAGACCAGCGAGGCGGTCAATGCGGCGATGCAAAAGCTCCGTGAGGACTTTGGAGAGTTGTTTTTCAGCCAGATATTCAAGACAATTACCGTGGACAACGGTCCGGAGTTTGCGGATTTTGCCCAAACAGAACAGTTCGGGACGAAGGTTTACTTTGCCACCCCTACACATCCTGGGAACGGGCGCAGAACGAGCGGGAAAACGGTATGCTCCGTCGATATGTCCCCAAAGGAGTCTCCATTGAGAACTTCTCAGATGAGGAGATTCTCTGGGCCGCAGATGCGCTCAACAGTCTACCCCGCAGGAATCTGGGATACTGCACGCCGGAGGAACTGTTTGAGGCTTTCCTGGATACCATCTACGCAGCCTGAGCGGCTGCGAAGCCCCAATTTTGGTTGAAGCTGACGCTTCAACCAAAATCGTGGCTGATTTTAGGACCTCTTTCTACCAGAGGGCGTCCAGCTTGCACACTTGTAGCCTGTAAGGTATTTTACGTCAGGTACACGCCCTGACGTAAAATGATTCCAACTTTATTTGCCGCCTGCAGACGGCAAACTCTGCGAGGCTTTTTGATACGCTGGAGGGCTGCCTGTATGGCAGTCCCCGTGTATATCTCCCTTAGCTCCAGATCCGGTCGTTGGAGAATTCCTTATTCCACTCGTCCGTGGGTTCCCACATGCCGGGGATGTCGGGATTCACATGCTCCCGGAGGACTTCCTCGTTCAAGGACTCAATTCCCAGGCCGGGCGCCGTGGGAACCTTGATAAATCCATTCTCAATGAGGGGCTTAGGCAGGCCGGTGACCATATCGCTCCACCAGGGGACGTCCACAGAATGATATTCCAGCGCAAGCACATTGTGCATCGCGGCAGCGGCATGCACTGCGGCCATGCAGCCTACGGGAGACTCCGCCATATGAACCGCCACTGCAACACCATGCTCGTCGGCAATATCCGCGATCTTCTTCAGCTCCAGTGCGCCGCCGCAGGTGAGAACGTCTGGATGGATGACGGAAACGCCGCCCGCCTTGATCAAATGCTCAAACGGTTCCTTCAGGTAGATATCCTCGCCGGTGCAGACGGGGATGCAGGTGGAGTTGCGCAGGCGGACATACTGGTCGGTGAGCATCCAGGGTACCATATCCTCGATCCACGCCAGGTTATACGGCTCCATTCTGCGGGCAAACCGGATGCAGTCCTCCACGCACACATGACCAAAGTGGTCAATGGCCAGCGGCACCTCATAGCCGATGACGTCACGCACCTCTTTGACGTAGTTTTCAAGGTACTCAAGTCCCTTCTCGGTCAGGTGGATTCCCGTGAAGGGATGGGCGGTATTGACGATCTGATAGCTCTTCTGATGCCGAACCATATCGGCGGTCACGCTGCCGCCCTGCACGTTCAGGATGTGAGGCGCGTAGGTTTTCATGTTGTCGATAAGGCCAAGGGGCGCGTTCAGCGTGCCGGGTTCATCCAGGAGCAGGCCGATCCCCAAGTCCATTTTCAAGAAGGTAAAGCCCATGTCCATTCTCTTTTTCAGCGCAAGTCCCATGTCATGGCCGGTATGCTTGCCGTCCACGTCGGTATCGCAGTATACCCGGATGGAATCCCGGAATTTTCCGCCCAGCATCTGGTAAACAGGTACGCCGTAGGCCTTGCCTGCCAGATCCCACAGGGCGATCTCAATGCCGGAAACGCCGCCGCCCTGGCGGGAATGGAAGCCGAACTGCTTGATTTTATGGAACAGCCGGTCGACGTCGCAGGGATTTTCGCCGATCAGTCTGCTTTTCAGCATTGCGGCATAGGTTTTGCTGGATGCGTCCCGAACCTCGCCGTAGCCCTCGATGCCCTGATTGGTCATGATTTTCAGGAGGGTGCAGCGCTTGGGCGCTCCATCAATGTCAACGAAACGAATATCGGTGATACGCAGATCAGAAGGATTGGAGTAGGTATTATAGCTCATTGGATTCGCTCCTTTTCGAAGAATTCCGGCGTTTGCCGCTAAATGTATTGTAAAGGCTTTCCCTCCGGGAAACTACCGATATCCTATTTCATTCTGCCAATTTATTTTGCTCTTGCGAAAACGGATTTTTCGGGTAGAATAGAAGCGGTGGGTCCCACATTCCCAAATGGGGCGAAACGCAGAAAGGAGAACGGCATGATTACAGGTGAGGTATACACGATCGGCTCGGAAGCTACGGATACGCCGCAGCTGCGATTGTATCATTCCGTGGTTTTGCCCTTTCAGCGTCCCTATGAGGAACACCGGCATACCGCGTTTGAGGTTTCCCTGATCTGCGCGGGGAACGGGGTCTACCGGGCAGGGCCTCACAGCTATCACTTCCGGCCGGGGGATGTCTTCCTGTTCAGCAGCAATGAGCCTCACTGCATTGTGGAGGTTTCAGGCAGCGGCGCGCTGGACATCATGAATCTGCAATTTGAGCCGCGATTTCTCTGGTCGCCGGAAAACCTGCTGTTTCAGGTGCATTATCCGGAAATATTCTTCAAGCGCAACCAAAAATACTCCCACCTTCTCGCCCCCGCGTCGGAGACCGGGAATGGGTTTGCCAACAGATTACAGGCCATTGAGCGGGAATTTCAGCGGAAGGACACGGACTACAAGATGATGGTCAAGCTTCAGGTTCTGGAGCTGCTCGTCCTGATCCGCAGAGAGTATGCCGACTGCGTGATTGAGCCGACCAAAGCCGTGACCACAAACTACCTTGCGCAGATGGAGCGTGCGCTGGACTACATTGACCGGAATCTCACAGGAGAATTGGATTTAAGCAGCGTTGCCAGGGAAGCCGCCATGAGTCCGGCCTATTTCTCTTCCCTGTTCAAGAAGCTCAACGGCATGACGCTTTGGGAATATGTCCAATCCCGGCGCATTGAAATGGCTGCGGAGATGCTGCTTTCCACCGATCGTAGCGTGACCCAGGTCGCAATGGAGTGCGGGTATAACAGTATCTCCAACTTTAACCGCAGCTTTAAGGCCATTACCGGGCAAAGTCCCGTCGCCTATCGAAAGACGAGCCGGGCGCAGGCGGGCAGCCCTACCTAACGGCGCAACTTACATACAGACCCGGCGGACGGTTCTCATCTGCCGGGTCTGTCTATATCTGCAACCACCAGCGGGCAAAGCGCCCCGGAATAACCGCTTTCGTGGTTATCCCGGGGCGCCGGTGAAAGGGGAGGAAGAAGTCTGTTTGGGCGTTCAATGGGTTTTAATAAAGCGGATATCCAATGGCCTCAGCCATCCCCCGCAGGTAGCCGATGGCATAAAGGTGCCCAATGCACTCGTAGCCGGGGCAGTCGTTATTTTCCCCGGCCATGGTCGGCACATGGTCAATGCGGACAGGGCCGTCGAAGCCTGCATCCCTGTAGCATTTCAGGGCGCGAACCATATCCGTCTGGCCATTGTCGTGGAAGGTTTCGTGGAAGCACTCCAATGTACCGGAAATATCCCGGAAATGGACGAAGAATATCTTATTTTGTCTTCCGAAGTGTTCAATACACTCGTAGACATTCTCGCCCATGGCGGCGAAATTGGCCTGACACATGGTGATTCCCAGGTTGGGGCTTGGCACCAGATCAATGGCTTTCTGGATGTTTTCCCTGCTGATCAGAATGCGGCTGAGATTGCCAAGCTTCTTCAGCGGCGGGTCGTCCGGGTGAAGCGCGATTTTGACGCCCCACTTTTCGCATTCCGGGATGACGGCCTTCAAAAAATAGCTTAAGTTATCCCAGAGCGTCTGCTCGTCTATGGACAGCGCCGGATCAATATTGGCATCCCGCAAATCGAAGCCGGTGACATACGCGCCGCCCCGCTCCGGAAAGGTGCCGGTGGTGCGGTACCAGCCGACCTCCGCCATGAAATTGGTACATATGATCTTCCAGCCGCTGGCTGCCAGCAGCGGGATCATCTTCAAGACCTTTTCGATGCTTTCGTCCCGCCTGTCGTCGCCGCGTTTGATGTGGTCGTGAACGGAATTGGGCATCGGCTCCACCACGAGAGGGGCAAGTCCGGCGTTTTGGAACCGCTGCGCAACGGCTTTCACATGTGCGGCACTGGTCATATCAAATTCCGCGTCCTCGGGCAGACGAACCACTGCATGGCTCACGCCAAGCTGCTTCGCCAGTTGCCACTGCACACTGGGGGCGCTCAGGAAGTAGTCAGAGAGGATCATACCCAAACTCCGACGGCTCAGAAACGGCCGTAACGATTGTACACGTCAAAGGGATCTACTCCCCGCGCCATGGCCTCGCGGCTGCCCTTTTCCGCGTCAAATGCTTTTTCGGCAACTTCCAACACCTTCACGGTCAGTTCCTTGGGAACGATCACAACGCCGTCCATGTCGCCGAAGACATAGTCGCCTGGGTTGACCTGGAGCATACCGTCAATTCCGTTTACGTAAATCGGGATCATGTAGTCCACATTAAGGGAACGTCCCAGAGACTCCACGGGGCTGCGGAAGCGGCAGAAGGTGGGGAAGCCCATCTTGACCAAGAGACTGGAATCCCGGGTAGAGCCGTCAATGACCGCGCCGACACAGCCGTGGGCGCGCATGGTGGTGGCGGTGATTTCACCGAACTGTCCGCAGTTTCTGTTGCCCTGCACGTCGGACAGCAGCACGCATCCGGGGGTCATGCTGTTGACCATACCCAGGCGCATGTTGTAGGTGTACTCGTCCCGGGTGGGGGTGGTACGGCGGATGACGGTAAAAGCAGGACCTGCCACCTTCATGTCGTTGACCAGGGGATAGATCCCGCTGTCCATGGCGCGGCCGCCCATGCCGAACTCAATTTCCATCGTATCATAGATCAGAGCGGTGTACAGCCGCTTGTATCTGCGGGCAATGTCCTCCACGTCATAGTCCACTTCAATATAGCGTCGCTCGTATACGTCTTCGATTCTCTCTTCAGCCATAATTCTTCTCCTTACGATTCAAATTTTCCAGTATTTTCCCCTTAACCGGGGCTTGCTTTTAGAATATAGTTGTATAACCGGGATGTCAAGTAATTTCATATTATGAAATAATGCGGAAAATTGAGCAGAAAAGCGGGATTCGTCCGGCTTCCCCGGAGATTTTGGGCAGAGAAAAAGGCAGCGGCATGCAATCGGTGGAAACGGCGTTTCAAAAGAGTGTAATATAGTTAACTTTTTTCGGACAATAGTTTATTGAACAATACCGACTTATGGCTTATATTTTAGGCAGTAACCAACAAAATGTCAACGCAATCGAACTAGTTTTTGGCTATTTTTCAGCAAAGACAAATTTACAAGAAAGGCGTGGTTGCTTTGGATAAGAAGAAAATGTGTTCTGGTGCCGGGAATTATTTTCAGGGAAGCGGCGTCCTGCGGGACTGCGGGGGCGAGATCAGGCGCAAGGGTTACCGCAAGGCGTGTATCCTGGGCGGCGAGAAGGCGCTTGACGCCGCTCTGCCGGCCTTATCTGACAGTCTGCGCGGTGACGGAGTGGAATTTAATGTACATAGTTTTTTCGGCTTCTGCACCACGGAAGAAATTGACGCCTTCACCGAACAGTCCCGCAAAGAAGGCGCGGACTGCATCATCGGCGTCGGCGGCGGGAAAGCAATGGATCTGGCCAAGGCGGTCGCCGCTCTGAGAGAATGCGCGGTATTTACCGTGCCTACCTCCGCGGCCACCTGCGCGGCCTATGCGGCGCTGTCCATTGTGTATAACCAGGAAGGCTGCCAGGATCACACCCGGTATCACACGGACGAAGTAAACGGCGTCTTTGTGGACATGGATATCCTCTCCAATGCTCCCGCAAGGCTGCTGGCCGCCGGTATGGCCGACGCCATGGCCAAATCCTGCGAATACAGCTCCATGCGAAGCGCCCTTCACTACGGCGACGTGGACATCTCCAAGTATCTGGGCTATTCCATGGCGCGCTCCGCGGATGAGGTTCTGCTTACCTGCGGGCAGCAGGCGTACCAGGACAATTGCCGGGGCATCGTCAGTCAGAGTCTGGAAGATGCGGTCTATGTGTGCATCGCCTCCACCGGGATCATCAGCAACATGGGCGGCTTCTGCGGGAGAACCGGTTCCCGTTTCGCCATTGCCCACGGCTTTAACGAGGTGCTTCGCGGGCGTTATGTAAACACGAAAGACTGGCTGCACGGCGAGATCGTAGCTGTCGGCATTCTGGCGCAGCTTCATGCCAACGGGATGCCCCTGGCCTATCAGGAGCGTGTCCGGGCGTTTTACCGTGCTATCGGCGTTCCGGTGACGCTGGAGGAAATGGGCATCCGGCTGGACGATGCCGGGTTTGCCAAACTTCAGGAAGAGCTGGTACAGCACAGCCATGTCAGCGAAGAGAATGCTCCCCGTGTGCGGGATGCTGTTGCATTTGTCCGCGCTCAGCGGTAGAATTCTAAGGGACCACCGGGTCACTTCTCTAACGTATCTGGCGGGGGCTGATACCTCCGTGCCGATAAAGGAAAAAGAACTGTACAATTAAGGAGGAAAACATGAAAAAACTAGTTTGCGTCTTACTTGCATTGGTCATGGTATTGGCCATGGCAGCCTGTGGCTCCAAGTCCGAAGCGCCGGCGACTCAGGCCGCCGAAAAAACGGGCAACGCGGAAACCACCGCCGCCGCTGCTCCCGCCGATGAAAGCGGCATCGTCCGCGGCGGTACGCTGAAGGTCGGCAAGGGCATTCTGCTCTCCACCCTGGATCCGACCAAGGTTACCGCACGTGACTCCGACTATGACGTTATCTGCCAGATCTACGAGCCGCTGGTTCGCGCGGACGCCAACGGCAATCCGGTCAGCGGTCTGGCGGAATCCTGGGATGTAGTAGACGACACCACCATCGTGTTCCATCTGCGCACCGACGTGAAGTTCCACGACGGCACCGAATTCAACGCGGACGCCGTCAAGGCAAACTTTGACTACTACATGGACGAAGCTGTCGGCGCCATTTTCGCCACGGAGCTGAAGTGCGTCGAGAGCGTGGAAGTGGTCGACGCTGCCACGGTTCAGGTCAACCTGAATCAGCCCTCCTCCACCTTCATCATGGACCTTACCAACTATTCCGGTCTTATGATCGCCCCCTCCGCCCTGTCTCAGGGCGCTGAGCACCTGGCCAGCAACGCCTGCGGCACCGGCCCGTTCAAGGTCGCGGAATATGTTGAGGGCGTCAGCATCGCGCTGGAAGCCAACCCCGACTACTATCGCAGCGGCGAGGACGGCAAGCCTCTTCCCTATCTGGATCGGGTTGAGATCAGCATGATCGCCGACCAGACCACCAAGGTCAACAGCCTTCTGGCCGGTGACATTCAGCTGACCGACTACCTGACCACCACCGGCATCGAGCAGCTGGAAACCAATTCCGACTTCACTCTCCAGCGCATCGCCACCTCCGATATCTACACCCTGTTCTGCCAGATCGACGACAAGGTCCTGAGCGATCAGAAGGTTCGTCAGGCGCTTGCCTACGCAGTCGACCGGGAAGCGCTGGCCAATGTAATCACCCGCGGCTACGGTTTTGCCAGCAACTGGGCCTGCGATCCCGACCAGTGGTTCTACAGCGACTATACCCCCTACAGCTACGACGTTGAGAAGGCGAAATCCCTTCTGGCGGAAGCAGGTTTCTCCGACGGTGTGAAATTGACCATGCAGTGCATCTCCCGTGAGCCGGACAACACCGTTATGCAGGTTCTGCAGCAGCAGCTTGCCGCTGCTGGCATTACCCTGGTTCTGGAATCCATGGAGCGTACCGAATGGGTCTCCGTCTGGACGACAGAGCATACCGGCCAGCTGGGGCTTGCCAAGATGACCGTTCCCCGTGTCGATGCTTACGTGCAGCTGAACACCAACATGGGCGCCACCTCCGCCAACAACTACTCCACCTATAAGGGTGAAGAGTTCAACACCCTGCTGCAAAGCCTGAGCGGGATCTATGACGCAAACGAGCAGAAGGAAGTCCTGCACAAGGCGCAGGAGGTTTACCTGAACGACTGCGCATCCATTTTCCTGTACCAGATGCCCCGTTATGACGCCTACGCAAGCAGCGTCCAGAACTTTACCACGTTGGCGCTGGGTCCCTGGGATCTGTCTCAGATCTGGCTAGCCAACTGATTCTACTGCATTTATCCCGGCACGGCTGCCCCACGGCTGGCACCGGCATTTTCCACGGTTTTTTAGCGAGGCAGCACCGCACAGAAAAGTGCGGTGCCGTCTTGGCGAAAACAAACCCCAAGAGGCAAGGTGGAGTTGCGAAGAATACTCCGCCTTGTCTTTGTTAAGAAGGAGAGAAGCATGTTAAGTAATATCCTGAAAAAATTACTGTCTGTCATTCCTCTGCTGCTTATCATCAGCATCGTGCTGTTCATCTTGATTAATGCCCTCCCGGGCGACGCGACGATGAGCATGATCGGTGAGACTGCGGACGAAGAATATGTCGCGCAGCTGCGCGAAAAAATGGGGCTGGACAAGCCGGTTGTGTCTCGGTATTTTTCTTGGTTGGTGGATGTCCTGCAAGGGAATCTGGGAGAAAGCCTGGTCTCGTCAGAAACAGTCACCCAGAAAATCAAAATGCGGCTTCCCATTACGCTGGAGATTACACTGATTTCCATGCTAATCTCGGTGCTGATTGCACTGCCCTTCGGCGTATTGTCCGCCATTAAGCGCGGAAGCGCCGTGGATACGGTCGGCAGCGTGGTTTCCATGCTGGGCGTGGCAATGCCTTCCTTCTGGCTGGGGTTACTGCTGGTCATGTATTTTTCCGTGCAGAAGGGGCTGCTCCCCGCCTCCGGCTTTACATCCTTTTCCCAGGATCCCGTCAAGAATCTGCGCTGCATCATTCTGCCCTGTGTTTCCATCGGATTTGGGTTTGCCGCCACCGTTATGCGTCAGACTCGTTCGTCGCTGCTGGAGGTTTTGCAGCAGGACTATATCATGACCGCCCAGGCCAAGGGCCTTCGCAACCGCATTGTGATCTGGAAGCACGCCATGCGAAATGCCCTGATCCCCGTTCTGACCGTTACCGCCATGCAGATCGGCCGTCTGATCGGCGGTGCCGTGGTTACGGAGGCGGTCTTTGCGATCCCCGGCATGGGCAGCGCCATCGTTTCCTCCGTTCTGAACCGGGACTATCCCGTTGCGATGGGTATGATTATGGTGGTTGCGGCCATCGTTGTCCTGATCAATACCTTTGTAGACGTTTTGTATATTCTGATCGACCCGCGCATCAGCGTCAGGCCGAAGAAAGGATAGAGGTGAAGCACATGAGCAACGGGAAGAAAACCCTCCGAAAGCTGCTGAAAAATAAGTTGGCCGTGCTGGGCATGGTGATCCTTGTTATCCTTGTGATCATGGCGGTCTTCGCGCCGCAGATCTCCGGTACGGACGACCCCAACGAAATGGACTATGCCAATATCTTTGTGAAGCCCTGCGCCGAGCATCCCTTCGGAACCGACGATCTTGGCCGCGACATGTGGGCGCGGGTGGTTTACGGCGCCAAATACACCATCGTCGTAGGCATCTTTACCGTGGCGATCTCCATGGTTCTGGGGACGACGCTGGGTCTGCTCTCCGGCTATTACGGCGGCGCCATCGACCGGGTTATCACCTCCGCAATGGACGCCATCTGGTCACTGCCCACCATGATTCTGGCGCTGGCCATCACGGCCGCCCTTGGCTCCGGTCTGCGCAACTGCATTATTGCCATCGGCATCTGCTTTACGCCGGCCTTTGCCCGGGTCGTCCGCTCCATGGTCATGACGGTGCGGGAAATGGAATACGTGCAGTCCGCGAAGGCCATCGGGTTAAATGATTTCGAGATCATTGTCCGCTACGTTCTGCCCAACGTCACGCCGGTCATCATCGTGCAGGCGTCGCTGAACGCGGCGCAGGCCATTATCTCAGAAGCGTCTCTGAGCTTCCTGGGCTTGGGCATTCAGCCGCCCGACGCCAGCTGGGGCTACCTGCTGAAAACCGCCCAGCAATACATGGGGCGCGCGCCATGGCTCAGTGTCATTCCCGGTCTGATGATTTTGATCGTTGTGCTTGCGCTGAACTTTGTCGGCGACGGCCTTCGTGACGCACTGGACGTCCGCCTGAAAGCCGACTGAGGGGGGAAGGTCTATGAAAGAGAAACTTCTGGAAGTTAAAAATTTAAGCGTTGCCTTCAAATACGACGGAAAATTCCTGTCTCAGACACGGGATGTCAGCTTTGACATTTACAAGGGGGAAATCCTCGGTCTGGTGGGCGAATCCGGCTCCGGAAAGAGCGTTACCTCCAAGGTTCTTCTGCAGCTGCTGCCCCCCACCGGCAGCAAAATTCTCAGCGGCGAAGCGATTTTCGAGGGGGAGGATCTGGTTCGATATCCTCGCAAGAAAATGTACAACATCCGGGGCAATAAGATCTCCATGGTTTTT
>ERZ857882.3010-NODE-3010-length-16607-cov-3.182274_pt1 | contig 16607 bp, 17 predicted proteins | sample MGYA00519697_ERZ857882 | MGnify/ENA primary metagenome ERZ857882 (study PRJEB31778, sample SAMEA3449373) | human gut metagenome | biome: human gut; feature: human-associated habitat; material: faeces | place: United Kingdom | collected 2010/2012 ...
ATTTCCATCATCCACAAAAACATTCAAATTCTTATATACTTTGCCATTTGTTTTATCCAATACTTCTAAAGAACCATCCTCTTTTACTAAAACACGTACCAGCCCATTATCAAGTGCATTTTCTTGTACCATGGAATTTTTGATTCTTTCACTAATCTGACCTTCCTTGATATAAACCGTCTGATATCCAAAAGAATCTGAACTACATTTTAATCGAATATGCATCTTATCATAGAAATCGTCTGGAATTGGTGTAAAAGATACTTTTGTATCCTTTAGATTGAAAGGCTCACAAGATAAAATTTCATATTCTAATTCATTATTATCTGCATCATATATTTTGAAGTCTTTATTTTTAACATAGACATCTAATTCAATGATACCTTCTCTTTTGCCTAAACAGGAACTAAACAACAAGATTGGACGACCTTTATTTTTACTAAAACAAATTCTCTCTTGAAGCTGCTCCAATTTTTCTTTGATCAGATAATTTGCCAACTGTTCTGCATAAATCATTCTAGAAATAATCTCTTTATGAATTGCATCGGTGCAGCAACAACAAATACTATCATGTGCATGGTTTTCTACAATGTATTTCCATCCTCGATTAATCAGCTCTTCATCGTTTTCAAGCCCAATCATATTCGCAAAAACAGAAAGCGGTTCAAGCTGTTTAAGATATTTCATCTCAACTTTGAAGTTTTTCTGTTTGATATCCATTCGCGTAGCCCCAATGCTATTATGTGTTCGACTTCGTTTTCCTTTTCGTAATTCTCCACGAATCACATCCATTTTATCCATATATGGACGAATCGCATCAATATAATCCTGTGGAGTCGCCAATACAAACTCATAATCTTTATCTTTATAGTATTCATTTAAATCCTTGATTGCCTTAGGAAGGAATTTTTTCACAAAGCTCTGATCCGAACCACACATCAAAAGATAATTATTACTAATGCTACGATCTTCTAAAAGCTCAATATTTTCTTCGATCACTTTAATATTGCTGGCAAGATCTTCTTTTAAAAACATTGCATTTCCATAGCCAACAGGCATCCAGTTGGCAATGATTCTAGAACCATCTAAACCTTCCCAAACAAAATCGTTATACTTAGAATCTTCTTCGGCAAAGCCTCGATAAATAACAGCACTGTCTACCCCAAATCCTTTTAATAAAGTTGGCATCGTAGAAGATTGTCCAAAAGAATCCGGAATATATCCTACTCGATTATAATCAGCATAATGATCTGAAATCTTCTTGCTGATCAACATATTTCGGATAATTCCCTCAGCTGTAGGCAAATGCTCATCCGGTTGTACATACCATGGTCCAATTGGCAACTTTCCTTCTTTAACATAAGCCGCAAACCGTTCTTCATTTTGAGGTTTCACATCAAAGTAATCATCAATAAAACTTGTTTGAGCATCCAAGGTATAACACGTATAATCTAGATCTTCATCCAACGTATCCAATAAATCATCCATAAATCGAGTTAGTTTGACTCTGTTTTCCTGAAATGTGCGATACCATTCACGATCTAAATGCGAATGTGGAACAATAAAGAACTTTTTCATAAATCCTCCTTTAAAAGAAAGCAATCAAGTTTTCTTGATTGCTATAGCTCAATATCAAACTCAACGTTTTCTTCCGCAATTTCTTCTTCTGTGACTGGTTTTTTTACTAATACCATCAACACAACAGAAATTGCTACACCTACGGCAATGCATAAAGTAAACATTAATGGATTACTTGCTGGAGGTATACCAATGATACCAGAAACACCTGGTGTGCTAATTCCAAACCCCATCATCATAGCTCCACCAACAGCAGCTCCAATAACATTACATCCAATAACACGAATTGGATCTCTAAATGCATATGGCAATGTTGCCTCGGCAATACCTACCAAACCAGTTACGATAGCTCCAGGTGCTTGCTGGTGCTCAGCCGTCGTAAATTTCTTTGGAGCCAAATAACTTGCGATACCTACAGCCAATGGAGGTACCATGATACCAGGGAACACAGCCGCATTTACCATAAATCCTAAACCTGAAGGATCTGACCAAACTGCAAATACGAATGTAATCGCAATTTTACCAACGGGTCCTCCCATATCAAATGCACACATAGCACTTAAAATAGCTCCCAGGATAACAGCTGTTCCTGGTGCAGCTGATAAAGTCAACAAAGCATCCACAATGAATGTATAAATTGAACCAACTACGATACCAATTGGATAAACCATTAATAGATAAATTACATAAGATGATACTAAAGGTATGATCATCATTGATTTCAACGAACCAATAATTGACGGAAATGGCATTTTCTTTAAATATTCAACCAAGTATCCAGCAATGAAACCGGCAATGATAGCTCCTAAAAAGCCACTGGACTGTGTTCCCTCTAATACTGGATTATTGGCAATCCATCCACCAATGAAACCAGGAAGTATAGCCGCTTTATCCCCAATTGCGAAAGCGACATAAGCACCCATGATTGGTGGAACAAAACTCATTACTGTATTTCCAAATGTGCTAAAGTATGTTAAAAATTCATTTTCTAAACCAAAATATGAAGTACAAATTCCTGAAATTGCTATTGTCATACCAGCAACAACAATGAACGGAAGCATGTATGACACACCTGTCATCAATGCCTGCTGCATTTTTCTTACCATTAATCTTTTCCTCCTAATTAATTTATGAACAAGACAAATGGCGCCTATTTGCCCTTATCCAACACTATTTTTTTAACTTCTCTTCCAATTTTTCGATAATTTTATCTGGACTCTTTACTGCCATCTGAACTGGAATATTAATTTTCGGTTTTCCTTCAAATCTTTCTCTTTTCGCAATACCGACTTCAACAGCTAAAATTACAATATCCGCATTATTCACTTCTTCCTGCGTTATCTCATTTTCAATTCCTAAAGCTCCCTGAGCTTCAACTTTTATTGTGTGTCCTCTTTTCGTGGCTGCCTGTTCCAAGGCTTTTTTTGCCATGTAAGTATGCGCTACACCTGTTGGACATGCGCAAACCGCAACAATATTCATGTATTATCCCTCCTGTAAATAATTTAATACAGATAACCTTTGATAAATTTGGTCACTATTGTTTGCTTTATTGACTAATTCGATAAAATCTTCTTCCATGATCAATTGTGCTACCTGAGCTAAAATACGAATATGCATCTGATTTTCATTTGAACCTGGAACCAATAATGCAAAAATCAATTTAACATTCTCGTTATCAGTCCACTTAATTTCAGTTTTATTTCGCACTACAATCACAGTGGCTTGAAGAACGCTTTCATTTCTGCAATGTGGAATCGCAATATAATTATCCATTGCGGTGGAAAATTCTTGCTCCCTTTCATAAAAACCTTCTACAATTTTATCAAGGTCATTTCCTCTTTTAGAAGATAAAACTTGTTCAGCTAGAAACGCAAATACTTCTTTTTGTGTTTGAAAATCTGTGTCAATAAAGATAAAATTATGATCAATTACTTTCATTATCTGTACTCCTTATTTCTGATTTTATTGTAAATTATTTAGATTTTTTGTAAATTGTAAATACTTTCCCATACTTTTTGGAAACGTTTTATATACTTTATATCAAACTATATTATTGTGCCATCGAAATTAAATATGGATCGATTTGTTAATTCTTTATTTCAGCTTTTTGCGTATCCTATAATCATAAAATTTTATTCAGTGGTCTAAGCTTTTAAAATAAGGTAAAATATTTAAAAGAAAGAAGAATAAACTATGCTGAATAAAAGATGCCGATCTATCTTGCTAGAGATTATCAAACAACCTAAAACAACTGATGAATTAGCCCATATATATCATGTTTCAAATCGTAGCATTCGAAATGATTTAAATGAAATTAATTATTTTCTTAAACAAAATCAATTTACAGAAATCAAAAAGAATACAGATAAACGATGGCTTCTTTCCAGCAATGCTCATACAGAAAAAATTATCTTTGAAATTGTGAACACCCCTGAAAATGTGAAAATTAGTTATACCAAGCATGAAAGAATACTTGAGCTCTTTTATAAGCTTTCTATGCAAGATCAATCTATCAAAATAGACATTCTTTCCAAAGACCTTATGGTTTCAAAAAGTAGTGTAATCAAAGATTTAGAAGACCTAAAAAAACTCTTGAAACCGTATTCTATAAACATTCAAGGGACAAACACAGGAATTTTTATTCAAGGAGAAGAAATCACACTTCGTTTAGTGTTATTAAATGCTTTTTTTTATGAAATTGATAAAAAAACTATCTATGATTTAATTCAATTGATTGAAAACACAAATTCAATCACAACATACAATGTTTATTGGCGACTCTTTGAAGGCGTAGATCTTAACGTTGTTAAACAGAAGGCTGAAACAATCAAAAATCGTTTTTCAGTACACCTATCAGATTTCATGTACTTATATTTGTTAGCAGCAATCTCACTTATGATCAAACGCGAAAAAACCGTTAATAAAAACGATTTTAACATTCCTTTCACTCCTATCATTTCTAAAATCTTAGATGATGTGATCTTTGATTCAAGCGAAAAACAATATATGTTTTATATTGCAATGCAAATTTGCCCTGTTCTTTATCTGAATCAATTCCATGATCCAATTATCTCTATTATTTCAAAAAAAAGTTTTGTGTTGTCTTCCAACATTGAACAAGTAATAAAACGTAAACTCAATGAATACGAAAGAAGAATTATTCAAAAAGAACTCATATATATCTATATAGAAAAACGAATACTTCACCAGGAGTTTTCACATGTCATAGAACTAAATGATAAACAATATAATTCAATCTACGATCAAATCGAAACATTTATGAATCAATTAAATCTTCCTTTTTCTTTTTCACGTGAGGATATATGGAGAATTACTTGGCATATTATTTCCTGGAAACAACAAGTAAAGAGCAAAAAACAAATCTTGATTGTTTCCGACAAACCACGATCGTTGATCCAAATTTTGATCCAGACACTTAAACAAAATTTTGATGTAAATATTATAGGTGTTACAAGTCTATTACAAATGAAACAATATCTTAAATACTATAATATTGATTATATTTTGAGTACGATAAACATCACCAATAGAAAAGATATATTAAAAGTACATCCTTTATTACAAAAGAAAGATATTGATTATTTAAAGCAATATCTTGATACACCAACAAAACAATTTGATGCTTTATTATCGACGCAATTTCAAATATATTCTTTTGAGATAGATAAAATTCAGAGTGTTAGTGAGTTTTTTGAACACATAGATCAAATTCTAGTTGAAAACAATATTGTTTCTCATCCTGTTTCCAAACTTCTGATGAATATTTTTATCAAAGTCAAAAATCCTTTCATATACAAAAACAAATGGATCATGAGTCTTTATGAACATGAAATCATCAACCAAAATTTTGCTATTCGTATCAGTATAAATAATCGAGTCTTTAAAGATTTGCCATGTAATGTCGACGAAATAAATGTTGTTTTTGCTACTTCAATCGAAGATTATATAAAATTTATTGAAACGATTTAAAAACGATTTATCAAATTTTCTAGTAAAGCATTTACTAATAAAATTAACAAAATATCATTTTTTTTAGGATGATCTATCATAATAAGTACAATATCTATATCACTAAAAAGAGTCCTTGTCACTAGACTGGAAATTATTTAATCAGATTCTAAATAAAACAGCGTGAAACACAAAGAAGATAAAATAATAACTTTTAGTTAAAACAACAATTTAACTCTTCGTCTCTTTCTAACATATTATTCCCCTATTTCGTTTATATACTTATGAGCAATACACTTTAAAGTATATCGTTTACCATATTTGTGAATTTTCTTATATATACCGTTATCAGACTTTAATTAAGAAAAAACATTCAAGAAGTACCATACTACCAATTATAGAACAATATATCATTCTTTGACTAAAGCTTCAGTAAGCACAGTCACCTATATTAGCTAGCTATGCCTATATTTCTCAAAATCGTCCTCTGAAGTTTAAACAACAGGTTCAATGACAACACCTTTTAACAATGCTAGAGTAATAGATATAAGATAGGAGGCAATAATATGTCAAACGAAGTTGTAATCTTTAAAAATGGAGAATTGGAATTAGAGGTCAATATAACACCCGAAAAAGAGACTGTATGGCTTACTCAAGATCAAATGTCATCATTGTTTGATACTGCAAGATCTTCTATTGCTTATCACATCAATAATATTTTTAAAGAAGGCGAATTAGTTAAAGAGACTTCTGTCGAAATTTTCGACAGAAGTCAAGGAAAAGCATCACGCCCACCAATGTACTATAACCTTGATGTAATTATCTCTGTTGGATATCGTGTGAAGTCGCAAAGAGGCATTGCCTTTAGAAAATGGGCTACCTCTATCTTAAAAGACTATATGATTAGAGGATATGCTATAAACCAAAAAAGACTAGATGCCTTGCATAAAACTGTTGAAATTCAAACCAGAATACTTGCATCAACCTTAGAATTAGACGAAAAAGAAGTTTTAAACGTTATTGAAACTTATGCCAACGCCTTATCTTTACTAGATGATTATGACCATGGTTTACTTTCTAAACCAGAAGGAACAAATTCTATTTATCGTTTAAGTTACCAAGAGTGTCGAGAGTTAATTGATAAAATGAAATTCGATTCTGATGTTTTTGGTGTAGAAAAAGAAGAAGGTAAACTTAATGGTATCTTAGCTGCCGTTTATCAAAATGTATTTGGTCAAGAATTATATCCAAGTATTGAAGAAAAGGCAGCTAATCTTCTTTACTTCTTAATTAAAGATCACCCATTTGCCGATGGATGTAAACGAATCGGCGCAACCATTTTTCTTGAGTTCTTAAATAAGAATAACCATCTTATCATAGAGGGTACTCCAATTATCTCTAATAGCGCTCTTGTCGCAATTACTTTGATGATTGCTGAATCTAGACCAGAAGAAAAAGAAACGATGGTCAGCTTAGTCATGAATTTCTTATCGAAATAATCCATTCGATTATTTGGAAATAATTTTTACTCTTTAGGTGGATCCAGAAATATTGGTAATATCTCATTAGTTTGTCCTGCTGTCTATTGCGAAACTGATACAGGAGCCAGCCCAAAAGTTTATGCTCACAATCAAGATTTCATGCCATATGTTCATGGAGAAAACGCTCAATACTCTTTACATACAGCTACAAAAACTATGGTAATGACAGCATTTGATATCTTTAATAATCCAGAAATCGTTAAATAAAACAACAAGGTTATCTATCCAAAATGGATAGATAACCTTGATTTTAATTTTCTCAATTTAACATCAGCTATAAACAAAGAAGTTTTATTCAATAAACTCTTTTGTCTTTTCTATTAAATACAATGGAATATTGGTAATCGATCCATCTGTTCGATATCCTCTTTTAGAAAATCGAATAGCTACTTTAGACTGATACTTCGAAATAAAATTTTTAAAAGATGCAGTGGATTTATCCTCTCCTGCTTTTACTTCAATAGGAATAATATCAATACCATTCTGGAGAATAAAATCAATTTCCTGATTCTTACTTGAATAATAATGAATCTTTGATTCAAAATGTCTACGAAGTTGTTGTAAAACATAGTTTTCCGTAAAAGGCCCCTTAAATTGATAATTATCCTTTAAAAGAATTGCTTTATTATCCAATCCGGACATATGTTTTAAGAGCCCTGTATCAAATAAAAACAACTTAAATTGATCCAATTTATTAAATGCATTCAATGGATGTTCTATTTTCGATACATTATAAACTCTAACTATCAATCCAGCTGAAACTAACCATTCTATTGCTTCTTCAAAATCTCGTGCACGTGCCCCTTCTCGTACTGCGCCATACATAAATTTCTCATTTGGCTTTGCCAATTGTGTAACAATGCTCCTAAATACCATTAGGATTCTACCACTGTTTACTTTTCCATTATATTTAGAAAAATCATTTTCATAGATTTCTATAAGCGCATGTTGAATTTGGTCTATCTTAGCTGGATCTTTGTATCTTAACCAGGAATAAACACATTCTGGCATACCACCAATAATTAGATAATAATCATAAACTTCTAATAATCGATTATGAAAAAACTCTTCTATTCTTTGACTTTTATCAATATCCTTATAGTATATGTATAAGTTTTCATCTATTGCGCAAAGAAATTCTTCAAATGATAAAGGATAAATATTTAGAATTTGAACCATTCCTACAGGATATGATTTTGGTTGAGCTAATAAGGTTCCCAATAAACTTCCTGCTACTACTATATGATATTCATTTGCTCTTTCTTTAAAATATTTTAGTGAATTCAGCGCTTCTGGACATTCCTGTATCTCGTCTAATATGATCAAAGTATTCCCTGGCTTTATTGGCTCTCCAGATATCATAGATAAGAGTTCAATAATTCGAAAAGGATTTTTATTAGTTTGAAAAATTGACTTTAAGTCATCTTCTTCGTCAAAATTGAAATATACATAATTATCATAATGTTTTTTACCAAACTCTTTCATTAACCATGTTTTTCCGACTTGTCTTGCACCTTTTAATATAAGTGGTTTACGATCTTCACTTGATTTCCAATTCAATAAGTCTTGCATAGCCAATCGTTTCATTAAAATCACCTGCTTTATTACTCACATTTATGATATCACATTTTTCCAGTTTTATTTTATATAACTTACACATTTTTCCCTTATTATATTAAGCAATTTTACACATTTTTCTAAGTTATTTTAGATTTATAAATCACATTTTTATATTTTGAAATCTAGATTTAATATAAATTCAATCTCTTTATGATCTGAACTTTTATAGTTTGTTTATCCGAATCCTAAATAAACTTGATTAATATTTTTTTAATTTATAGCCTTTACCTTAATAACACGTATTCATTTTATACGTGTTTTTTTTGCTATAATACAAATGCAAGAAAGTGTCATATGCCAATGACGTCTAAGGATATGGAAAAACTTATCCTTGCAGATGGTTGGATATTAAAAAGTCAAGTAGGATCTCACAGACAATACATACATCCAATCAAAAAAGGTAAAGTTACGATTCCTTTACATTCAAAAGACTTGAAAAAGGCTACGGAACTTTCCATTTTGAGGCAGGCGGGACCGAAATAATCCCTGACTCATAATTATATTTTCAGGAGGTTAATTTATGTTATCCATTTACCCAGCTATCTTTTATAAAGAGAAAAACGGATATTCTGTAATATTTCCAGATTTGTACTATCTCTCGACATGTGGTGAAAACTTAAATGATGCAATGAAAATGGCAATCGATTGTTTAGCCGGATATTTATATACCGCAAAACTAGATGATGATAAATTACCAACACCATTAAAAATTGATGACATTCATCCTATTGACATCGCAAATACAATAGGTTTTGATGGAAAAGATTCATTTATTAATCTTATTTCAGTCGATTTAGAAGATTACGCAAAAACACACTTAAAAAAATCCGTAAAGAAAACTCTTACGATACCTGAATGGCTGAATCGTGAAGCAACCAAAAAGAACATCAACTTTTCAAAAGTTTTACAAGATGCTTTGATTGCTAAATTGCGTTCTTTGTAAACCTAGAAATCAATTATAAGCGTCATTGGCATGACATAATTCTAAAGAAAAATGAGCATTACACTTGTTAATTTAAGTGTGATGCTCATTTTCTTATAAATCATTTAGAAAGAATACAAATCTTAAAATTCATTGGTATAAGAGAATACAAACTGATCTCCATCGTTGATTCCTAAATTTTGTACTGCCGGACACATTCCTTCTTCCTTACATGTTTCATTGTTTTCGCTGGAAAACAACCACCATGGCCCTTTATCAAAATCCTGTTTTAACCCCAACATAGAATCAATATATGCTCCATAGCTGCCCTCTTCAAATACAATTTCTAATTCGTCACATTCAGATAAGAAATCATACAAGTTTTCAATATCTCCTTCTTTTGTCAAAGTTTCATTAAACAATTCTTTATCATTTACTTCATCTTTTACGACAATATCTAAAGAAACTTCTTTTATAGAAGATTCTGTATCACTCTGCAAAGCACAACCTGTTAGAATCATTCCTGCACATAATCCCATTAATAAAATATTCTTTTTCATCTCAATATCTCCTCTGTAATTTTTCTAAAAATCCAACTAATTTATTTCCAATCAAGGCATACTCAACACCACTGATAATTCCCTGTGGAATTGAAACCTGTAACCCCAAAATTAAATATAAAACAGTAACCTGCTTTGAGAACAATAAGAATGGCAACTGTAAGATCTGTCCTGTTAAAAAGGAAAAGAAACCACATAACAAGATTGGATATATCTTTCTTTTTGCTAATCTCTCTTTATTTAGACCTATGATCAAACTATAACTTGGATACACCAGAACATACATGGCATTCCAAGGGTTTACTCCTTTAATAAACATATTGACCACAGTAAAGATCAAAGATCCAATCACAGCCTGTTTGGTTGAAAAGCTCATCGCAATCACAAAAGTACATAAAGTGATTACCTCCAGATACATCACAAATGAAAGTGAAGTAAAGGCAACAAACTGAATTGCACCTAAGATTGCACACAAGACCATGTCACGTGTTGTCATAAAACAACCTCGTATGACTTAGATACAAACACCTTTTCTTCAAATCCCTCTTGTTCATTTTCATATAAAGCCATATAAAAGAACAAATTTGCCAATAGATTAAACAAATCATAGATCTTTTTATCCACTTGTTTTTCTTTTTCAATCTTCACGATCCAGCGAACGATATTTTTACATTCACTTCTTAATACATGAAGGTAGCTTGCGCCTATACAGCCAACCGGAAGATAGAACTCTTTAAATGGTCTTTCATACTTTTGATAAATCTGTTCTATTTTTTGAAATCTTTTGTCATCAATGGCATTTTTACCACGAATCGATCCATTGGCATGATAAATCGTTTCACATAAAAATAAGAGTTCCTTTCGATCGATATGCTTGATATAGTGCATAGACAACCCTAGAAAACTTGCCAATCGATCAGTCATGATTTCATAATCACATTGATTTGATCCTTCTTTTAGAAAACTATATGCACAATAATCCACTTTCATCACCTCCTAAAAAAAATCTGCCTTTTGAGCAGATTAAAAGAAATCCCTTTTTCTTGAGCCCAGAAGAAAAAACTATTTATAAGAAAGCAGGTCTCCCGACTTCATTTCATCCTCTGATCACCTTCCCATATTTCTACAGTGGCTTTGATCATCGTCCATATCACGGTTGCTGGGGCAGTTAAAGCTTTTACTTTATTTCCTTAACTTCCTTATAAGTGATTCAATTTTATTGTTCTTTGATCTTCATCGTATTCATCTTTTTGAATTGACCAGGTGTTATAGAATAGATTCGTTTAAACGTCTTATAGAGCGCAATATCTGATTTAAACCCGCAATTTTGCGCAATCTCTTCAATCGTCAATTGATCCTCTAACAACAAGCTCTTTACTTCTGTCAGTCTTCTTCGAACAATGAAATCATGCACCGAAAGCTCCATGACCTCCTGGAAAACATGTAAGACATAATACTTGCTGTAACCAAGAGATTCACAGATATCATCCAAACAAATATCTTCTTTAAAATGATCTTCAATATACTCTACAGCTTTTTTAACCAATAAAGATTTCTTATTGTCTTTATCTATATTCATATGTATCACATCCGAATAGAAACGATACACGCTGGAGCTGTTCATAAAGATATCACAAGTTTTATATTTCGTTAAGCTTGAATAAATCGAGCTAAAGAAATAATTGACCTTCTTATATGCAATCGAATCTAAAATATAAAAATCTTTCTGTAAAACCTTACACATCTTCTTGCCTTTGATCAAGCAATATTCCAACTCGACATAGTTAAGATTTAATTCAATCTTATGTTTTCCCAACAAGATCAAAGTTGTCTTTATATCCGGCGATATCTGTTTATCATCCACTGTAACGATGCCTAAGTTTTCATACCAGGAAATCACCATACAATCTTCTTTGCCTAACTCAAAAGAATATAAGATTCTACTTTTTTTACAAATTTGACCAATCTCAACTGCCAAATGAAGATCATTTTTTAAAGGATGTTCAGATTCTAATAAATAGTGTTTCTTATGTTCTACATGCTCTGTCTCAAACATAGTCATTCTCTTTCTACAAAATACATATTATCAACAAAGCGATCAAAAAACAAAGAATTCTCCATCAAAGAAATCGTTTTAGTCTTTTTTTGAATTTCTTCGATTTTTTCCTTATCCTGCAAAAGCGCATACTGGCATATTCCTCTTAAGGCCGTATTGCCAGAAATAGATACTTTATCCTTCCACAGACGACTAAATATACCTAATCGCATACAATCTTCTATATCTATGCTTTTTGAAAAGCCACCTGATAGATAAACTTTTTTAACTTCTTTATCCTGCAAAAGACAATCAAGAGCCGCCATGATGGCTGATTTTGAAAGCTGAAATTCACGAATATCCTTTTTCGTTAATACAATATCATCACATAAATAAAAATCCTGCTCCATATAACCGCTTTCCTGTAAGACATTCATCTTTAACAATGTCGCAAGCCAGGAAATATAGCCATTACCACAAACTCCAATCGCTTCTTTGTCTTGAAATGTGTGATATTTCAAACTTTGATCAAACCATACCTTATCCACCGCTCCAGCAATTGCACCTGTTCCACATTTCATGTGTCCCCCTTCAAAAGCCGGTCCACAAGCAGCACTGGTCACGATATATTGATCTTGATCTTTATATACCATTTCTCCATTCGTCCCTAGATCAATCAACAACTCCTTTTCTTTTAAAGATAGAATATAAATTCCCATTAAGATATCACTACCCACATAAGCTGAAAGAGCAGGCAACACCTGAACTTCAAATTCATACTCTAAATCAAAAAATTCTTTGCTGGAATAAGAGCGAAACGCATTTACTTTACACACATAAGGAGCCACTCCAATACTGGAAGGATCTTCATTCATAAAGATATGCGTCATGATGGCATTTCCACAAACACACAATCGTTTAATAGGATATACGCTCTTTGATAAATACAAATTGATTTCCTGTATCAAACAATCATGCAATACAGATAAACCAACTTCTTTACAGGCTTGAATGCGTGAAATTACATCCGCTCCATAGATTCTTTGTGGATTCAAAAACTTGTATTCTTTTACTTTTTTTGCCGTATGGATTTCATAAATACATAAAACCACTGTTGTGGTTCCTATGTCAATTCCTGCCACATAGCCATGCTCTTTACCACCAATAAGATCCATGTCATCAGACAAGATCTGAAATCCATCCTGTTCCTTCACTTCTTCGATTGCCATATCCTTTTGTAATGGGCCATGCATACAGGCAAGACGGATATTGTTTTTAATTTCTTTTGCTGTTAATAAAGAAAGTTCCTTGTCGCAAGGTTTAATATAATCCAGAGTATGAATCTTGCATTTGCCACACTTTTTCTTTCCGCCACAACTTGTATCAACATTCAATTTGTGTTTTTGAATGGCATCAAAGAACGTTTCCCCTTTTTTTACTATGATCATTTTGAAAACATCACACTTAACTCATCAGCCAGACTAACGGCATCTTCTGTATACAAATCCGCTCCAATCTTATCGGCGTATTCCTGTGTGACAGGAGCTCCCCCAATCGCTACTTTTACTTGTTCACGAACACCCGCTTCTTTTAAAGCCTGCATGACCGTTTCAAAATACGGCATTGAAGTTGTCAACAAGCTGGACATACATAAAACATCCGGCTGATACTCTTTGATGGCTTCCACAAATTTAGCTGCATCCACATCGACTCCAATATCTTTAACTTCAATGGATTTTGACTTTAACATCAATATGCATAAATTCTTTCCAATATCGTGCAAATCCCCTTTGACCGTACCAAATATAACTTTTCCTTTTGTCTGTTTTGGTTCTTTTACTAAGTAAGGCTCTAAAATATCAATGGCTGAATTCATACAGCGAGCTCCAATCAACACCTCTGGAATAAAAGCTTCCCCATTTGCCCATTTTTTCGCAATATCATCCATTCCTTTTAATAAACCATCATTTAAGATTACCTGCGGATCCACTTCTTCATTCAAACATTCTTGAACTAGCTGATTGATCTTAGGCAGCTGACCTGTTATCAACAAAGAACGAATCTCATTCACTTTTTCATTCATTTTTCTCTGCTCCTTTCAAAGTACCATAACGATAAGCCTCTTCAATAAATGCCACAACATTTTCAATCGGCACATTATCTTCTAAACGATTGTTGACAGTAAAAATCGTTCTTCCCTTTTCCTTTGTATAGAAAGTATCAATCAAGAACTGTGTTTCTTTGATTACATCTTCTTTTGTTCCAAATGGTAGAATACGCTGCAGATCCATACCAACCCAGAAGCTTAACTGATCTCCAAATGTATCCACAACTTTCTTTTCATCTAGAGCATATTTTTGAATTGGATGCAAGACATCAATACCGGCTTCAATCAACTGATCGATCAACATCATCGCATCCCCGCAACAATGCATCCATACATGCAATCCTAAACTATGCGCATAATCACAAAGCTCTTTATAATATGGAAAATAAAATTCTCTAAACATTTCTTTGGACATGAACGGTCCTTTCTGCATCCCTAGATCATCTCCAAATCCAATCGCATCAATACCAGCTTCTTTGACACCACGCTTAGCGGCAGCCTTAAAGAAACGAATCACACGGCGATTGATATCATGAACTCTTTGAGGATTCATATAGAGATCCATCATAGAATTTGTCATTCCTCGATATGTCCAAATCCTTGTCCAAGGGCCACCAGAAAGCCATGCTAAACGATATCTTCCATCTGGTTCTGGAGCATGACAAAACATATCCGGTTCTTCAATATCTGGAACATCTTTTGAAATCTGATCATAAACCTCCCAGGATATTGCGGTTTCTTCATCCACTCCAACTGTTGTAGTTCGTCCAATAGAAGGATCGGCATTTTCTACATCACACCAAGTGTATTTATCCCCCGGTTCACCAAAAACACTTGGCTTCTTTACATAGAATTCCTGCATATCTTCCGGATATTTCTTAAACAATTCTTTTAAAACATCCTGTTTATCTTTGGATAACAAATCCAAATGGATCCAAGTCCCAATAGCTACGCCTGGTCTAGGAGCTCCTTTCCCCTCAATACAATCAATCATCTGTTGACGAGTAAAAGGTTTATATTTCATCTCTTTAAACTTTTCATTGAAATCCTGCATATTAGACTCTCCATTTCTCTATACTCTTGAAGTATTGTTCTATATTTTCCCATTTGGCATGACTTGGGATATCACAACCACTGGAAATCAACCAGTTTGGATATTTCCCTAATTTTTCAAATAATTCTTTTACTTTGACATCCATCTCTTCTTTTGATGCATCACAGAAATACTTAACTGGATCCACATTTCCAAATACCAGGATATCTTCACTTGTTTTTGATAAGACATCCTCTAGATCGATCGCATTTCCAAAATGATAGCCATGCGCCTGAATAGAATAAATCTCTTCTAAACTAGAAACTGTACTAGGACCACAATTATGATAAATAACACTGAAATGATCATCTTGAACTTTATCGATGATCTTCTTTAAATAATTGCTGGAAAAAGTCTGTACCATTTCTTTAGACATCAAACCCGCAAGAGGTTCAGCTATGATAACTCCATCAGCACCTGCTTCCTTAAAAGCTAAAATATATTGTTCTATAAAAGTAGACACCTTTTCTAATACCGTATGAACAAGACTAGGCTGCATGATTGCCTGGATCATGATTTCTGAAACATCGATCAATCTTCCAGCTAAAGAAAACGGTCCAATCGTTCCCGCAAAAATAGGTTTATCCTTTTTTCTTGATGCGACAAGTTTTATCGTATCCACATAAACCTGGGTACGATTTTTAGATACATCGGGAATCTGCAAGGCTCTAGCATCCTCTAGACTTTTTACGATCACACCTTTAGCATTTGGCACTTCACGCTCACTAAATTGAACCTCCATCCCAAAAGCTTGGGCTTCTACCGAAAGATCCATCAAACCAATGTAAGCAGCTTGTTTAGGACAAAATTCCATGATCGTTTCAATCATCCTGGACTGTACTTCAGCATTTTTTACTGCCATTTCAACATTCACATTTAACTTTTGAACAGCTGGAAAACTTAGAACCAAAAAGCTCTCTTTGGTCTCTAGACAATGTTTTTTCCACTCCTTATATGAATAGCTCATAATACACTCACCTCTAGTTAAAGTATATGAAAAAAACATTCATTGAATAATGATAAGAATTGTCATGATACTTCCCAAAATTGCTCTTATATAACAAAAAAAAGTATATATAGGATATTCTTCTTTTCAATTCATCATGTATTAGATAATTAGTAACAAAAATAAAAGAAGCTGTCCTAAACCATTTAAATAGTTTTGGCAAACAGCTTCCT
>ERZ857882.3012-NODE-3012-length-16606-cov-4.963265_pt1 | contig 16606 bp, 15 predicted proteins | sample MGYA00519697_ERZ857882 | MGnify/ENA primary metagenome ERZ857882 (study PRJEB31778, sample SAMEA3449373) | human gut metagenome | biome: human gut; feature: human-associated habitat; material: faeces | place: United Kingdom | collected 2010/2012 ...
AGTCGGCCTGATACAGCCGGTGCTCCCGCAGCAGCGGCGGCTTGGTGTCCAGCGCGGGGAGCAGGCTGTTTTCCACCACCGGCACATAGGCGGAATAGAACACCCTTTTCAGTCGGTACTTCTGATACAGTGCCTCCGTCAGATGCAGGATGTGCCGGTCGGTATCCTTGGTGGCGCCCACGATCAACTGGGTGCTCTGTCCCGCCGGGGCGAAGGCGGGCGCATGCTTGTACTTCACCAGCTCCTGCCGGCTTTCCGACACCTTGTCCCGGATGAGCCCCATGGGCCGCAGGATGGCCTCCCGGGTCTTGTCCGGGGCCAGCGTCTGCAGACCCTGCTGGGAGGGCAGCTCGATATTGACGCTCATACGATCCGCCAGCAGACCCAACTGCTGCACCAGCTCTGGCGACGTGTCGGGGATGGCCTTGGCGTGGATATAGCCGTTGAAGCCGTACTCCTGCCGCAGGATCCGCAGGGCGCGAATCATCTGTTCGGTGGTGTAGTCGGCATTGCGCAGCACGCCGGAGGAGAGGAACAGCCCCTCAATGTAGTTCCGCCGGTAAAAGCCGATGGTCAACTCCGCCAGCTCGCGGGGCGTGAAGGCGGCGCGGCGGGTGTCGTTGGAGCGCCGGTTGACGCAGTACTTGCAGTCATAGACGCAGCAGTTGGTCATCAGCACCTTCAGCAGCGTGACGCACCGCCCATCGGCGGAAAAGCTGTGGCAGCATCCGGCGATGGAGGAGGACGTGTTGCCGATCTTTCCCGGTTGGAATTTCCGCCTGACGCCGCTGGATGTACAGGCGGCGTCATACTTGGCGGCGTCCGACAGGATGGTCAGCTTATCCAGAAGCTCCATTGGTCATGCCGCGGTGCGGCGGCGCTGGGGACGGCGCTCCAGCCGGTCGATCAGGTGCATCAGGCTCACAGAAGCGGACAGCGCGCCCACGATCACGATCACATAACCCATAGCAGTCATAGCAGTTACCTCCGTTGGAATCTTTGTTCGAGACACATTATATATCGAACAGCGGTTCTTGTCAAGCAAAAATAGAACAAAAATTCCAAAAACTTGGAATTGTGTTGACCGCAACAGGATTTTGTATTACAATAAGAAAAAACACCACAAGGGATATGGGAACGCGAGATATGACAGAACTAGAACAAAAGTTCATAGACGCCCGGCGGCAGGCCATTGCCCTGGATTACGCCAATCTGAACGACATGCAGCAGCAGGGCACCATGGCCACCGAGGGGCCGCTTCTGCTGCTGGCGGGCGCGGGCAGCGGCAAGACCACGGTGCTGATCCACCGGGTGGCCAACCTGCTGCGCTATGGCCGGGGCAGCGACACCGACGAGATCCCCATCCCCATCTCCGAGGATGAGGTGGCGTTTCTGGAGGCGTATGCCGCCCAGCCCACGCCGGAGCAGCGCCCGCTGATGCAGTACCTGTGCGCGGTGGAGCCTGCTCGCCCCTGGGAGGTGCTGGCCATCACCTTTACCAACAAGGCCGCCAACGAGCTGAAGGAGCGGCTGGAGCGCATGCTGGGGGAGGAGGCCCGTGACGTGTGGGCGTCCACCTTCCACTCCGCCTGCGTCCGCATCCTGCGGCGGGACATCGAGCAGATCGGGTACTCCCGGGACTTTACCATCTACGACACCGACGACAGCAAGCGGGTGGTGAAGGACTGCCTGAAGGAACTGGAGCTGGACGAAAAGACCTTCCCCGTTCGGGAGATCGTGTCGGTCATTTCCCGGGCAAAGGACGAGATGCTGCTGCCGGAGGACTTCCGCGCCTATTGGGAGAAGAACAACGACTGGCGGAAGATCCGGATCGCGAAAGTATATTCCCTTTACACGAAAAAGCTGCGGGACGCCAACGCCCTGGACTTTGACGACATCATCCTGCTGACGGTGCAGCTGCTGCAGAGCCGCCCCGAGGTGCGGGAATACTATCAGCGGAAGTTCCGCTATGTGCTGGTGGACGAGTATCAGGACACCAACCACCTGCAATACCTGCTGACCAGCCTGCTGGCAGGCGGCTACCGCAACATCTGCGTGGTGGGCGACGACGACCAGAGCATCTACCGCTTCCGGGGCGCCAATATCGAGAATATCCTCAGCTTTGAGAAGGAGTACCGCGGCGCCCGGGTGATCCGGCTGGAGCAGAACTACCGCTCCACCCAGAACATTCTGGACGCGGCCAACGCCGTGATCCGCCACAACCAGAGCCGCAAGGGCAAGACCCTGTGGACCCGCAACGGCGCGGGGGACAAGGTACTCATCAAGACCAATTTCAACGAGGGCGACGAGGCCAACTTCGTGGTGGGCCAGGTGATGATGAACTACAACCGCGGGATGAACTGGCGGGATCACGCGGTGCTCTACCGCATGAACGCCCAGTCCAACGCGCTGGAATATGCCTTCAAGCGCAGCGGTGTGCCCTATAAGATCATCGGCGGCATGAAGTTCTTCGATCGGGCCGAGATCAAGGACATGCTGGCGTATCTGTGCGTCATCAACAACCCCACCGACGACCTGCGCCTGCGGCGCATCGTCAACGTTCCCTCCCGCAAGATCGGCGCGGCCACCGTGGACAAGGCCCAGCTCCTGGCTACGGCCCATGGCGTGCCGCTGTACGAGATCTTCCGCCATGCCTCCGGTTATCCGGAGCTGAGATCGGCGGCTGTAAAGCTGGAAGGCTTCACGGCACTGATGGAGGAAATGCGGGAAAAAGCGGGGGAGATGCCCCTGCCGGAGTTCTATGAATTCGTCTGCAACCGCAGCGGCTACACCGCCATGCTGACGGAGAAGAACGACATGGAGAGCCGTGGCCGCCTGGAGAACGTGCAGGAATTGACCTCCAGCATCCACGCCTTTCTGGATAACCAGCCGGACGACCCCAGCCTGTCGGGCTTTCTGGACGAGGTGGCGCTGTACACCGACCTGGACAGCACCGAGGAGAGCGACAACTGCGTGGTGATGATGACCATGCACAGCGCCAAGGGCCTGGAATTCCCCGAGGTGTTCGTGGTGGGCATGGAGGACGGTCTGTTCCCCGGCAACCGCGCCATGGGCGACGAGGAGGAGATGGAGGAGGAGCGGCGGCTGTGCTATGTGGCCATGACCCGCGCCCGGGAGCATCTCACCATGACCCACGCCAAGCAGCGTATGCTGTTCGGCCGCACCACCCCCGCCATGCCCTCCCGCTTCCTGGAGGAGATCCCGGAGGAGAACAGCCAGTGGGTGGGCAAGCCGGAGCCCCGGCAGGAGCGCCACTGGAGCGACGACTATAACGACGATACCGCCTACGGCGGCTTTGGCGGCGGCTATACGGGCCGCGGCACCGTGGGCTATGCCGAGCGTCCCACGCCGAAAAAGCCCGCCTATGTGGCAGCGGCTGCGGCGAAGAAGGAGAGCGCGCCCCTGATGGAGATCAAGGCGGGCGAGAGCGTGAAGCACGCCGCCTTCGGCCACGGGCTGGTGCTGTCGGTGCGGGCCATGGGCGGCGACGCGCTGATCGAGGTGGCCTTCGACACCGTGGGTACCAAAAAGCTGATGCTGAAGGCCGCCATGCGGCATCTGACCAAGGAATAACGCCATGTAAACCTGAGGTTGCGGGATATTTTCCGCGGTGCAACCTGAAGTTGATGGACATTCCGGCGGCAATGGGATAGAATAGAGAAAACACGTTTGACCGGCGAAAGGAGAAACGCGATGGGATTTGGAATGGGCTTCAGCATGTTCAGTGTGATGTCCTTTCTGATATTCGGCTTTGTGATCGTGATGTTCATCGTCACGGCGGTGAAGGGCATCGGCACCTGGCACAAGAACAACAACTCACCACGCCTGACGGTGGAGGCCACGGTGGTGTCCAAGCGGCAGAATGTCGATGTGCACCACCACCCCAACGGCGGAGACGCCACCGGCGCCCACGGCATGCACACCACCACCTCCACCACCTATTACGTCACGTTTCAGGTGGCCAGCGGCGACCGGATGGAGCTGCACGTCAGCGGCCGGGAGTACGGCATGCTGGCGGAGGGCGACTTCGGTGAGCTGACGTTCCAGGGCACCCGCTATCTGGGCTTTGAGCGCCGGGGCAGCAAGGCGGCTTATTACGACCGGCCCGACGACGGCGGCGAACGCCAGCGGGCCTCGTGGGATCCGGAGCGGTGATAGCGGTAATAAAGGAATAAAGACACAGGGCTGCTCCCGCGGGAGCAGCCCTGTGTCTTTATGAGAAAGGGAAAAAATAGCGTATTGTCAGGAGAGCAGGGCCCGGTCACTGGCGAATTCGTCGCCGCTGACTCTGGCGAATTGTGCCAGCAGCTTCGGGCTTTTCAGCGTGGCCATCAGCAGCGTCAGCGCCTGGCGCTGGCCGCCGGACAGGGTGCTGACCTCGGAGGAGAGTCGGGTCTCCAGCCCTAGTCCCAGATCGCCCAGCAGCGCGCGGTATCGCTCCCGCTCAGCCTTGGTGATGCCCCAGCGGAGGCCCCGCTTCTGGCCGCGGCGGGCCGCCAGCGCCAGATTCTCCTCGATGTGCATGGAGGGAGCTGTACCCATCATGGGATCCTGGAACATGCGGCCGATGTAGGCGGCCCGTTTGTATTCCGGCAGATCGGTCACGTCCACGCTGTCCAGATGCACCTCGCCGGAGTCCACGCTCAGCGTACCGGCGGCGTTCAGCATGGTGGATTTTCCCGCGCCGTTGCCGCCGATGACGGTGACGAACTCGCCGTCCCGCAGCGTCAGGCTCAGGCCGTCCAGGGCGGTCTTGGCGTTGACGGTGCCGGGATTGAAGGTCTTATGCGGGTCTTTCAGTTCAAGCATGCTGCTTCACTCCTTCCTTGGCGGCGCGCCGGGGCTTGCGGCGGGTCTTTTTCAGATTCAGATAGGACAGCGTCAGGAACAGCGCCACGATCAGCGCCGTGATCAGCTTCAGGTCGTTGGTGTTCAGACCGATCTGAAGGACGATCTGAAGGACGATGTAGTACACGATGGCGCCGATGGAGACGGCCAGCAGCCGGGCGCCGATATTGCGGAACACCTTGCCGAACATCACCTCGCCGATGATAACGGCGGCCAGGCCGATGACAATGGCGCCGCGGCCCATGTTGATGTCGCTGGAGCCCTGATACTGGGCCAGCAGCGCGCCGGACAGGGCCACCAGACCGTTGGAGAGCATCAGGCCCAGCACGATGTTGGCGCTGGTGTTGATGCCCTGGGCCCGGGCCATGTGGGGATTGGCGCCGGTAGCGCGGACGGAGCTTCCCTTTTCCGTGCCGAAGAACCAGTACAGCGCGGCCACGATCACGGCGGTCAGCACGACCAGCAGCGGCAGCGGATTGTCCAGCGATAGCTCACGGACGTACCGCTGGCTCAGCAGCAGGTGGTACTTATCCACACTGACGGCCTGATTGGCCTTGCCGCCCATGATCCGCAGATTGATGGAGTACAGGGCCAGTTGGGTCAGGATACCGGCCAGGATGGCGGGGATGCCGCAGCGGGTGTGGAAGAGACCGGTGACCAGACCGGCCAGCATGCCGGATACCAGCGCGCACAGCATGGCAAGCCACGGGTTCACACCCGCCCGGATCAGCATGACGCACACGGCGCCGCCGGTGGCCAGGGAGCCGTCCACCGTCAGGTCGGCCACGTCCAGGATACGGAAGGTGATGTAGACGCCGATGGCCATAATGCCCCAGGCCAGTCCCTGGGCGACCGCGCCGGGCAGCGCGTTCATCAGCGAGGAAAGGAAACTCATAGGTCATGCTCCTTTGATTTCAGAGTGCGGGAGGATGCGGCGCGCATCCTCCCGTGGGAAGGCGGGGATCAGTCCTCGATGGCGGTGTAGCCGTCCAGCGGGGTGATGCCCAGGGCTTCACAGATGGTGGGGTTGTACTTGGGGGTCGCGGTGGTGTATTCGATGGGCATGGCGGAGATGTCCGCCTCGCCGGTCAGGATCCTGGCGGCCATCTGACCGGTGGTCTTGCCCAGGTCGTAGTAGCTGATGGACAGGGTCGCCACGCCGCAGCCGGAGCAGATGCCCTCCTCGCCGCAGATGGCGGGCACACCGGCGGGGATCAGCACGTTGGCGATGGCCTCGGTATTGGCGGCGGCGGTGTTGTCGGTGGGGATGTAGATCACGTCGGCATAGTCGCAGGCGGCGTGGGTGACGGAGGCGACGTCGTTGGTGTCGGTGAAGGCGTATTCCGCGGTCTCGATACCGGCGTCAGCCAGATGCTTGGCCACCTCCTCGATCTGATAGCGGGAGTTGGGCTCGGCGGAGCAGAACAGCAGGGCCACCTTCTTGGCCTGGGGGAACCACTCGGTGATCATGGCGGCCTGCTTCTCCAGGTCGGCCAGGTCGGAGGTGCCGGAGATGTTGCCGCCCACGGTGCCGTTGAAGTCGTCCATGTCCAGCGCTACGCCGTAAGCGGTGATGGAGGTGCCCAGGATGGGGATATCGCTGGTGGCGGAGGCAGCGGCGTCCAGCGCGTCGTGCTGCACGAGCTGGCAGATGCCGACGGTGTACTTGGCGTCGTCGCTGCCGGTGCTCTCTCCGGCGGGCTCCTGGGTGTCGCCGCCCTGGCTGCCGCAGCCGGTCAGACACAGGCTCAGCGCCAGCGCAAGGGCAAGAATGAGAGATGTGATACGTTTGGCTTTCATGGTATGATCCTCCTGAAAATGTGTTTTTGGTTAAAAAAGACCCGCTGCACAGACTTGTGGTCCATACAGCGGGTTTGATTTAACGCAATGGCTTGAACAGCGCTCAGAGCGTTGGGCAAACAGAATTCCGGTTACGGGCATCACAAATCGCTATTACTTTTTCGGCAAAAAAGTAATAGGTAAAAAATCGATATGCGACGGCGTAACGAATGTTCTGTACCATTTGCTCCGGCTCCTTTCAAAAGATTGGCGATTCTATAACACACGTTTTTCACTTGGTCAACAGCACTTCTGCCCGAAAAAAGCGGCGGCCGGGGCCGGTGAATTTCAGCATGTTTTACAAAAATTGACAATTTCAGTGGGAAAGGGCAAAAAAATTTCAAGCGGCAGACGCGGCCGCGGGCATGAAAAAAGCTCTGTGGTCTCCCACAGAGCTTTTGCTCATGTTATGTTTCAGATCGCGCGGGTAACTTTACCGGAACGCAGGCACCGGGTACAAACATACACATGGCGAGGCGTACCATTGATCAAAGCCTTCACGCGCTTGACGTTGGGCTTCCAGGGACGATTGGAACGACGATGAGAGTGGGAAACCTTGATACCAAAGGTCACGCCCTTATCGCAGAACTCGCACTTAGCCATCCGTTGCACCTCCTTGCTGTCGTAACATACTGCTTGCCGTTTCACAAGCAGTAGTTATCATACCAGAAGTTAAAACAAAATGCAAGCATTATTTGACAAAAAACCGAAAAAATTTTCAAAGGGGAAAGTTGCGAAACGGAGGCGGATACGGTATAATATAATCTGTATTGTTATCTATATAGATATGAGGAGCGACGAGCATGGAAAAAGTGAGACGTACCCCGGCCAGCGTAAAGAAGCTGGCGGAATATTTTCATATGGAGATCCTCTGCAAGGGCAGCGACTATGACACCTGCGTCATCACCGTGTCGGACGTGTTCCGCCCGTCCCTGCAGCTGGTGGGCTTTTATGACTATTTCGACACCAAGCGCCTGCTGATTTTGGGAAAGAGCGAGATGCGCTTTCTCTCCCGCATGACCGCCGAAGAGCGGACGCGGGTCTTTAACCGCCTGATGAGTTACAGCTTTCCCGCGCTCATCATCTCCCGCAATCTGGAGGTGTTCGGCGAGCTGCTGGAGATGGCCCAGAAGCATGGCCGCACCCTGCTGCGCACCGGCAGTGATACGGTGGACGCCACCAGTCATATCATTGACTATCTCAACAACGCCTTGGCACCCCAGATCACCCGCCACGGCGTGCTGATGAACATCTATGGCCAGGGCGTGCTGATCCTGGGCGACAGCGGCATCGGCAAGAGCGAAACCGCCATCGAGCTGCTCAAGCGCGGCCACCAGCTGGTGGCCGACGACGCGGTGGAGATCAAGCGCATCTCCGACACCCTGCACGGCACGGCGCCGGAGCTGATCCGCCACTATATCGAGATCCGCGGCGTGGGCGTCATCGACGTGAAGCAGCTTTTCGGTATGGGCGCAGTGCAGTTCGAGACGGAGATCGACCTGGTGATCCAGCTGGAGCAGTGGCAGGACGGCAAGTTCTATGACCGTCTGGGCCTGGGCGAGGAGCAGTATACGCTGCTGGACGTGTCGCTGCCCATCGTGACCATCCCGGTACGGCCCGGCCGAAACCTGGCCGGTATCGTGGAGATCGCCACCATGAAGAACCGCCAGACCAAGTACGGCTACAATGCGGGCCGCGACTTCGTGACCCAATTCGACAGCAAGCTGGACGCCATGAGCCGGCAGAACGGAAGCGACCTGTTATGAAATACATCGGCATCGACATCGGCGGCACCAACCTGAAGGCCGGGCTGGTGGACGAGGCGGGACGGCTGCTGGCTACCCGGAAAATGAAGGTGGCGGGCATCGCCGACCCGGCAGCCCTGGCCTGGACCATCCACGCCCTGGTGACGGAGCTGTGCCGCGACACCGGCTGCGATACCGGCGACATCTTCTCTGTGGGCGTGGGCTGTCCCGGCGCGGTGGAGATCCGGGGCGGCTCCATCCTGTATACCTGCAATCTGCCCCTGAGGAACGTGCCGCTGCGGCGGCTGTTCCACCAGCTCAGCGACCTGCCGCTGTACATAGAAAATGACGCCAACTGCGCGGCGCTGGCGGAATACTATGTGGGCGGCGGACGGGGCAGCAAGCGCTTCATCACCGTCACCCTGGGCACCGGTGTGGGCGGCGGCATCGTCCACAACGGCAAGATCTTCCACGGCTCCAACGGCATGGCGGGCGAGGTGGGCCACATGTCCATCGAGATGGACGGCGAGGAGTGTCCCTGCGGCCGCCGCGGCTGCTGGGAGCGGTACGCCTCCGCCAGCGCCCTGAAGCGCCAGACCGCCAAGGCATGGCAGGAGAACCCCGACAGTATCCTGGCCCAGGTCATCGCCGAGAACGACAATCATGTGTCCGGCCAGTCGGCCTTCATCGCTGCCCGCCGGGGCTGCCCGGTGGGGCAGGCGGTCTGCGACCGGTACATCCGCTATCTCACCGCCGGTACCGTGAACATCATCAACATCTTCCAGCCGGATACCCTGGCCATCGGCGGCGGCGTCAGCAACGAATCCGACGAGCAGCTTCTGCTGCCCCTGCGCCGACAGGTGGCGGCCCACAGCCTGCCCTGCAACTACGACAAGATGACGAAGATCGTCAAGGCCCAACTGGGCAACGACGCCGGGATCATCGGCGCGGCACTGCTGGGGAAGAATAAGCGGATCATCTGAAACATCCATCACAAGGAGGCGCTGTATGCGTTGGTATGAGCTTTTGGACGAAAAACTGCGGGACTATCTGCCTGACCTTCCCGTGTCGGCGGAGGAACCGCTGTCGAAATACACCTCCTTCCGCATCGGCGGCCCGGCCCGGCGAATGGCCTTCCCCCGGAACGCCGAGCAGTTGGTACTGCTGATGAGCTTCGCCGGTGAATGCGGCGCGCGGCCCTTCGTGCTGGGCAACGGCACCAATCTGCTGTTCCCCGACGAGGGGATCGACCGGCTGGTGGTCAACACCCGCGACATGGCGGAGGTCCGGCTGCTGGACGGTGGCCGCGTCAGGGCGGAGGCCGGCGCGTCTCTGGCCCGGGTGGCCAATTATGCCTGCGGGCAGGGACTGGCGGGGCTGGAATTCGCCCACGGCATCCCCGGTAGTGTGGGCGGCGGCGTGTGCATGAACGCAGGCGCTTATGGCGGTGAGCTGGCACAGGTCATCGAAGGCGTCAACGTGCTGTTCCCCGACGAGGGCGTGAGGACCGTCCCCTGCGGCGATATGGCCTTTGGCTACCGCCACAGCCTGCTGATGGAGCACCCCGACGCGGTGGTGCTCTCCGCCGTATTCGCCCTGCATCCGGACGACAGCGCCGCCATCCGCGGCCGTATGGACGAGCTGATGGCACGGCGCAAGGCGTCCCAGCCCCTGGAATACCCCAGTGCGGGCAGCACCTTCAAAAGGCCGGAGGGCCATTTCGCGGGCCGCCTGATTGAGGAGGCGGGCTGCAAGGGCCTGACCATGGGCGGCGCACAGGTGTCGGAAAAACACGCGGGCTTCGTCATCAACGTGGGCGGCGCCGCCTGCGCCGACGTGCTGGCGCTGATGGCGGAGGTGCAGCGCCGGGTGAAGGAAAACTCCGGCGTGACGCTGGAGCCGGAAGTACGCATTGTCAAATAAAACAGGGGAGAACCTATGGAAATTCTGATCATTACCGGTATGAGCGGCAGCGGCAAGAGCCGCGCCGCCTCCATTCTGGAGGATATCGGCTACTATATCGTGGATAACCTTCCGGCGGAGATGATGGTGAAATTCGCCGACTTCTGCGCCGCGTCACGGGGTCACTATGACCGGGTGGCGCTGGTGTACGACGTGCGGGCGGGTGAGCCCTTTGATCTGCTGATCGCCACGCTGGAGCGGCTGAAGCGCACGGATGTGACCTGCCGCCTGCTGTTTCTGGACGCGGACACGAACGCCATCATCAACCGCTATAAGGAGACCCGCCGGGCCCACCCCCTGTCGGCAGAGGGCCGGAGCATCGAGCAGGCGGTGATGCTGGAGCGGCAGATGCTCCAGCCGGTGCGGGATCACGCGGACATCGTGCTGGACACCTCCGCCTTCTCGGTGGGAAAGCTCCGCAGTGAGCTTTTGAACCTCTTCGGCCGGGAGCGCGACCGCCAGGGCCTGCATGTGGACGTGATGAGCTTCGGCTTCAAGCACGGCCTGCCCCTGGAGTCCGACCTGGTGTTCGACGTGCGTTTCCTGCCCAACCCCTACTATGTGCCGGAGCTGAAAAAGGGCACCGGCCTGGACGCGGCGGTGCGGGACTATGTGTTCTCCTTCCCCCAGACGGGGGAGTTCATGGCCCAGTTGGAGAAGCTGCTGCTGTTCCTGCTGCCCCAGTACAACGCCGAGGGCAAGACGGTACTGGTGATCTCCGTGGGCTGCACCGGCGGCCACCACCGCAGCGTGGCGGTGGCCCACGCCCTGGCCCAGTCTCTGTCCGCCGCGGGCTTCGCGGTGACCGAGAGCCACCGGGACATCTCCCGCTGAGCATTGGAAAGAAGTGACCTTGTCATGTCCCATAACCTGTATCATATCCCGCCGGAGCAGGGCCCGAAGATCGTGGGCATCGGCGGCGGCACGGGCCTGAGCACGCTGCTGCGGGGCCTGAAGCTCTATACCCGCAACATCACCGCCATCGTCACGGTGGCGGATGACGGCGGCAGCACCGGCATGCTGCGGCACGACCTGGGCATGGCCGCCCCCGGCGATATCCGGAGCTGTCTGCAGTCCCTGGCCAACTGCGAGCCGCTGATGGCCCAGCTCATGGCATATCGGTTCACCGACGGCTCCCTGGCGGGCCAGAGCCTGGGCAACCTGCTGCTGGCGGCGCTGAACGACATCATGCCCAGCTTCGACCAGGCGGTGTCCGGCCTCAGCAAGGTGCTGGCCATCACGGGCCGGGTGCTGCCGGTGACCAACGAGAACGTCCAGTTGGAGGCCACCTTTGAAAACGGGGCCACCGTGCTGGGCGAGTCCCACATTTTCTACTGCAAGAAGGAGCAGGACTGCCGCATCCGCTCCGTCCGGCTGCTGCCGGAGCATCCCAAGGCGCTGGACGCGGCGGTGGAGGCCATACACAGCGCCGACATGATCGTGCTGGCGCCGGGCAGCCTCTATACCAGCATTATCCCCAACCTGCTGGTGGACGGCATCGCCGACGCCATCCGGGACAGCCGGGCCCTGAAGCTCTACGTCTGCAACGTCATGACCCAGGAGGGCGAGACGGAGGGCTATACCGTGGCCGACCATATCCAGGCCCTGTTCCACCACAGCTATCCGGGCCTGTTCCGGCTGTGCCTGACCAATTCCACCCCCATTCCGGAGTGCATCGCCCTGCGGTACGCCCAGGAGGGGGCGGAGCCCATCCGCCACGATGCGGAGCGGTGCCGCGCCCTGGGCGTGGAGCTGATCGACCGGCCCATCGCCGCGCTGGAGAACGGCCTGGTGCGCCATAACCCCGGCCACCTGGCCCATGAGCTGATGACCATTTACGAGACGTATACACAGAAGAGCCCCACCCGGTGAGGAGGTTTTCCATGCAATCGTTTTCCTATAAGGCCAAGGCCGAGCTGTGCCGTGCGGCGGTGCAGCGGCTGTGCTGCGCCCGGGCCGAGTGCTACGGCGTGCTGCTGTACTGCAACACCTTCACCATGCAGGAGGTGCGCATCATCACCGAGAATCCGGAGTTTGCCGCGCGGCTGCCCCGGCTGTTCCACCGCGCCTTCGGCGTGAAATTCGACCGCCAGCCCGCGGACGAGGCCCCGGGCAGCAAGCTGATCTTCCAGATCACCGACCCGGACAAGCTGCGGCGGGTGCTGGACACCCTGGGCTACGACCCCCGCCAGTCGCTGGTGCTGCATGTGAATTTCGCCCTGCTGGAGGACGACTGCTGCCGCACGGCCTTTCTGCGGGGCGCGTTCCTGGCGGGCGGCAGTGTCACCGATCCGGAAAAGCGCTATCACCTGGAGCTGTCCACCTCCCACATCCAGGCCAGCCGCGAGGTGTCGGCCCTTCTGCAGGAGATGGGCTTCCTGCCCCGCAGCGTCATGCGCGGCGGCAGCGCCGTCATCTACTTCAAGCAGTCCGAGCATATCGAGGATCTGCTGACCAAGCTGGGGGCACCGGTGGCCGCCATGGACATCATGACCACAAAGGTGGACAAGGCCATCCGAAACGGCGCCAACCGCGCTATGAACTGCGACATTGCCAATGTAAATAAAATTCTGGAGGCCGCCACGGAGCAGCAATCGGCTATTGAAGCCTTGGCTAAAAGCGGCCAATTAGACCGCCTGCCGGAAAAGCTGCAGCAGACGGCCCGGCTTCGCCTGGAGCATCCGGAGCTGTCTCTTGCCCAGCTGGCGGAGCTGTGTGACCCACCGGTCTCCAAATCCTGCATGAATCACCGTATGAGAAAGCTCAACGAGGAGGCAAAGAAACTGCTATGAATAAAATCGAAAAATGCAAGGCAGCTCGAGACTATCATACCCACGGCTGCAACTGTGCCCAGAGTATCCTGGCCGCCTTCCATGAGGATATGGGCTTTACCGAGGATCAGTGTATGGCCCTGGCTGGAGGTATGGGTGGCGGGATGCGCTGCGGCAGCATCTGCGGCGCTATCAGCGGCGGCATCCTGGTGCTGGGCATGCTGTTTCCCGCCACAGCGGCTGAGGGTCCGGCGGGGAAGCGGCGTATTACCCAGCAGACCCAGGAGTATATCCGCCGCTTCCGGGAGCGGTTCGTTGACCGCGATTGCGCCGACCTGCTCAAGCGCAAGGATCTGATGCCCACCGGACAATCCCGGGACCTGGGTGTAGCAGATCATTGCGGTATCCTCATCGTCTCAGCCGTGGAGATCCTGTGCGACTATATTGCAGAGCTTAAAGGGGAATAATATGTCATTCGTGCATCTTCATGTACATACGGAGTATAGCCTGCTGGACGGCGCCTGCCGCATCCGTGATCTGCCCCGGCGCATCAAGGAGCTGGGCCAGACCGCCTGCGCCATCACCGACCACGGCGTCATGTACGGTGCCATTGATTTTTATCGGGCCTGCAAGGCGGAGGGCATCCATCCGGTTATCGGGTGCGAGGTTTATGTGGCGGCCCGGACTCGATTTGATAAACTCCATGAGTTTGATGCCGAGTCCCGGCACCTGGTGCTGCTGTGCAAGGATGAAACGGGCTACCGAAACCTGTCATACATGGTGAGCCAGGCGTTTGTGGAGGGCTTTTATATAAAGCCCCGCATCGACATGGATCTGCTGCGTGAGCACTCCCAAGGACTAATCGCCTTGTCCGCATGTCTGGCCGGGGAGATCCCCAAGCGCATCCTCCACGGCAATTACGAAGGCGCCAAGGCGTACGCCCTGCAGATGCAGGAGATCTTTGGCCCGGATAATTTCTATCTGGAACTCCAGGACCACGGCATCCCTGAGCAGGCGGAGGTCAACCGGAGCCTGCTGAAGATCCATCAGGAGACGGGCATCCCCCTGGTCTGTACCAACGATGCCCATTATATCCGTAAGGAGGACGCCGAGAGCCACGATATTCTTCTTTGCATCCAAACCGGTAAGACCGTGGATGATGAAAATCGCATGCGCTACGAGCCGCGGAACTTCTACCTGCGCTCCACGGAGGAGATGGAGGCGCTGTTTTCAGCCTATCCCCAGGCGGTGGAAAACACCCAGCGCATTGCTGACCGTTGCCAGATGGAATTTACCTTCGGCAAGTACCACTTGCCGGAATTCAAGCTCCCTCCCGGCTATGATTCGCCTACCTACCTGCGCAAGCTCTGCGACGAGGGCTTTGCCGAACGCTACGGGCAGGAAAAGGAGAACTATCGCAAGCAGCTGACCTATGAGCTGGATATGATCGAGAAAATGGGCTTTACCGACTATTTCCTCATCGTTTCCGACTTTGTACGCTATGCCAAGAGCGCGGGTATCCCCGTGGGACCGGGGCGCGGCTCCGCCGCCGGGAGCATGGTGTCCTACTGCCTGCACATCACGGACATTGATCCCATGGAGTACAACCTCTACTTTGAGCGGTTTCTAAACCCCGAGCGGGTGTCTATGCCCGATATTGATATGGACTTCGGCGATACCCGCCGCGAGGAAGTGGTGGACTATGTCCGCCGCAAATACGGCGATGACCATGTGGCCCAGATCGTCACCTTCGGCACCATGGCTGCCCGTGCCGCCATCCGGGACGTGGGCCGGGTGCTGAGCATACCCTATAACGAAGTAGATTCCGTGGCCAAGCTGGTGCCGGCCACCCTTCACATTACGCTGGACGATGCCCTGAAGCTGTCCAAGCAGCTGAAGGACCAGTATGAGGCTGACCCAAAGATCCGCCGGCTCATCGATATGGCAAAGGCCCTGGAGGGCATGCCCCGTCACGCATCCACCCATGCTGCCGGCGTGGTCATTACCAAGAAGCCGGTGTATGAATATGTACCTTTGGCCCGGAACGATGAGTCCATCGTCTGCCAGTACACTATGGTGACGCTGGAGGAGCTGGGCCTGCTGAAAATGGACTTTTTGGGTCTACGAAATCTGACGGTGCTGGATGACGCCATTAAAATGCTGCCCCAGAGCGAGCACTTTGACCTGCTGAAGATCCCAATGGATGATCCGCAGGTTTTTCAGATGCTTACCCAGGGAAAGACCTCCGGTGTCTTCCAGATGGAATCTACGGGCATGACAGGCGTATGCCTGGGTCTCAAGCCCCAAAGCATTGAGGATATCACGGCTATCATAGCCTTATACCGTCCTGGCCCCATGGATTCCATCCCCCAGTATGTCCGCAATAAGCAGAATCCCGCCGCCGTCCGGTACAAGACCCCGCTGCTGGAGCCCATTCTGGGCGTCACCTACGGCTGCATCGTCTATCAGGAGCAGGTCATGCAGATCTGCCGCGAGCTGGCCGGTTACAGCTACGGCCAGGCCGATCTCGTCCGCCGCGCCATGAGTAAGAAAAAAGCCGATGTCATGGAAAAGGAGCGCGGGCACTTCATCACCGGCTGCGCCGCCAATGGAATCTCCGAGGCCGTGGCCAACAGCATCTTTGATGAGATGAGCAGCTTCGCGGCCTACGCCTTCAATAAATCCCACGCCGCCTGCTATGCCGTGGTGGCTTATCAAACCGCCTATCTCAAACGGCACTACCCCCGGGAATACATGGCGGCCCTGATGACCAGCGTACTGGATTCCACCGCCAAGCTCATGGAATACATCGAGGAATGCACCCGGCTGGAGATCCCGGTGCTGCCCCCCGATATCAACCAGAGCGATATGGTCTTTACCGTCACGCCGCAGGGCATCCGGTTCGGCCTTCTGGCCATCAAGAATATGGGCCGCAGTGTCATCGAAGATATTCTGAAAGAGCGGGAGCTGGATGGCCCCTTCACCAATTTTGTGGAGTTCTGCCGCCGCACCTCGGCCGGCGATCTCAACCGCCGCGGGGTGGAAAGCCTCATCAAGTGCGGGGCCCTGGATCACCTGGGCGCCAACCGCCGGGAGATGATGGAAAACTACGGCCCCCTGGCCGATGCCATCGCGGAAGAAAGCCGCTACCTTTCCGGCGGGCAGCTGTCCCTCTTTGGGGAAGGCGGCGCCACCGCCGATTATCGGCTCTCCCCCCGGGAAGAATACCCCCATGCCGAGCTGCTGGCCTACGAAAAGGAAGTCACCGGCATGTACCTTTCCGGCCACCCCATGAGCCAGTATCTGCCCCTTTACGACCGCTACCAGGCGGTGCGCATCGCCCGGCTGCAAAGCGCTGAGACCAATGCCCCCTACGATAATGCCTGGGTCGATATTTTCGGCATCCTGGCCGATAAAAAG
>ERZ857882.3015-NODE-3015-length-16590-cov-10.016873_pt1 | contig 16590 bp, 11 predicted proteins | sample MGYA00519697_ERZ857882 | MGnify/ENA primary metagenome ERZ857882 (study PRJEB31778, sample SAMEA3449373) | human gut metagenome | biome: human gut; feature: human-associated habitat; material: faeces | place: United Kingdom | collected 2010/2012 ...
TCTGGAAGTACGAGCCGCACCTGCGGCCGATGGCGCGGCGGATTCTCGGCGGCGCGGCGCGGGTCGTCTGTCTCGGCGGCGCGGCGAAGGAGAAGGTGCTCGGCTGGTTTACGGGCGCGCCGTCCAGCCACGCGGGATCAAGGCCGTTGGGGATGACGCGCAGCTTGTCCGCCAGCGCATCCCGCGCCGCGCCCCCAAAAAACACCGTGAAAGCGGCCGAAACCACCGCGTAGGCGGCGCACTGCACCCAGGGCGGGTAGGCCCTGCCCTGCCGCACCTCCTCCACCGCGCGGCGCAGCCCGGCCAGCTCAAGCGGCTGGGCGCACAGCCTGCGTGAAAGGCCGTTCACCCGCTCCACGCAGCCAAGGTCGGTGCGCCGCTCACGGATGCGGCGGGTCTGGGTGAGCACCCGGCCGCCGGGGGCCGCCGCGGTGAGCACAATGCTGGAGGTAATGGTAAACACATCCGCCCGCTCAAAGCCGTACGCCGCGCACAGGCGGGTGAGGGTGTCCTCCACCCGGCGTACCTCTGCGCCGCTCACCAGCAGCAGCTCCCCCATATCCAGAATGCAGGCCAGCAGCGCCTCGCCCTGCGCGCCCCCGGCCCCTGTTTGCAGCGCCATCGCTTTCCCCTTTCCCTCTCACAAGATCACAAAAAGCGCGGTGCTGCGCGCCGCGCTTTTTGTTTGGCCTGCCTGCCTCAGTCGGTCAGCTCCAGCACCAGGTGCTCAATGGCCGTGTGCCGGTTCATGTAGATCACGTTCAGCCGCCCGTCCCGGTCCTTGCACATGGCGGGCTGGCATTTGTTGCCCGGCGCCGGGGCCAGCTCGATCAGGTTCTGCCAGGTCCTGCCCTCGTCCTTCGAGCAAGCCAGGGTGAGCGGGCTGCGCTCGTGCCAGTCGGCCACCGGGGTGTTGTTGTAGGCCATCAGAATGGTGTTTTCGTCCCAGCTGATCACGTCGATCTTCGACTCGTTGTTCACGATCGTGGTGGGCCGGGGCTGGCTCCAGGTCCGGCCGCCGTCCCGGCTTTCCGCCGTATACGACACCAGCGATTTCACCCCCGCGCCCCAGCCGGTACTGCCCGGGCAGGTGCGGGTGAACATGCGGATGGTCCCGTCCGGCCGCAGGCACAGCGCGGGCTCCCGGATCAGGCTGCCGTCGTCTGCCGCCAGCAGGGGGCCCTGCTCCCAGCTCTCGCCGTCGTCGTGGGAGAGGTAGATGCGCACCGCGCCGAAGTATTTGTCCGGGATCTCGCTGCTGGTGGAAGCGAACACAATGGTGCCGTCCGGCAAAAGCACGCTGTCATTGGAGGCGTGGCCGCTCTGAATGCCCGCCGGCTTCGCCGGCTCCCAGGTGCGGCCGCCGTCCTTTGTTTTGCGGGTCCAAAGCTCGTCGCGGCCGTTGCACCAGGTGGTAAAGTTCACCTCGGTGTCCAAAAACTTTGCGAACAGCAGAATGATCTCGCCCTTTTTGTTCTTTAAAAACACCGGGTCGTGGCAGCAATAGCGGATGTCGTTGCCCACCGCGTCCGGGTTGCCCCACTCGGAGGCGCCGTATTCCAGCACCGATACCCAGTCCTTGGCGTCGCGGCCCATGGGGTCGCCGTTCCACTGCAAAAAGCCGCCGTTCCACACGGCCAGCAGGTTGCCGTTGTCGGCAAGGGTAAGGCTGGGCATGTGGTAGCACTGGCGCTCGTCGAACCATTCCACAACCCACTTGCGGTCAATGATCTCAGCTTTCATTTTGTACGCTCCTCTCCGCGAAACGCGGCGCTTTATAAAAGAACTGCTACACGGCGCCCTGCCGGTCTTTCGGTGCGGCGGCCATGGCCCTGCCGCACAGCAGCACCGTGCCGATCTGGGTCAGGGTGAGCAGCAAAAGGCTCCACACCTGCACCCGGATGCTCTCGCCTACCCACAGGTTCATGGCAAGGAAAAAGCCCAGCCCCAGGCAGCGGCCTATTTCCAGCACCGTGTCGTTAATGGCCAGCAGCTCGGGCCGGTGGTCGTCCAGCTCGGGCACCAGCTGCATCATGTCCAAAAACGTGCTGTAGGTCGAGTTTTCCAAAAAGCCCGCAAAAAAGGCGTTCACCACCGTGTACACGATCACCATCACCGGGCTTAAATGGAAGATGCACACCCCCGCAATGCCGGTAAGCACCGCCACCGCCAGGCCCATATAGCGCACCCGGTTGGTCAGCGACAGGATGCGGCTGGCGATCACAAACGACGCAATGGCCGCCGCGGCCGACAAAAAGGTGTTGAACCCCACCAGCAGCTCATTGCTCACCATCTGATACAGCACAATGCTCAGGATAAAGGTGAACGCCCCCTCGCGCACGCCCTTGCAGCTCTGGGCGGCAAGGCCGTATAAAAGGTGCCGGTTGCGGGCGATGGCGCGGAAGGTAAAGGGGTAATCCACGTGATGTTCGCTTTCGGTATGGCGCTTGGGCAGCCGCAGCGCCAGCGCGCAGGTCACCAGCGAAACCGCAAACGCCATGGCGAACACCGTGATATACCCTTTGGTGCCGCCCACCCGGTCGATCACAAAGCTGGCCAGCAGCGGCACCGTAAGGTTTACCAGGTTTGCAAAAATGCTGATGATGGCAATGCCGCTGTCCCGGTTGGAAAGGTCGGTGGCGTCGGCCAAAAGGTGCCCGTAGCTCAGCCAGTAGCAGCCGTCAGCCAGGCCGGTCAGCAGGCCCAGCAGCAGGTGCCAGCGGGCCGCCCCGCCGCCCAGCAGGATCAAAGAAAGATACAGCAGGTTATAGCCCACAATGCCCGCCACCGCTGTGGCGCCGGGGCTGGTGCGGTGCAGAAACTCCGCCGCCGCCGCCATGGCCACGGCGCTGCCCACAAAAAAGGTGACGTTGTACATCACCACCACCTTCACGTCGTTGCTCTGGCCCAGCAGCATGGTGTTGATGAACACATAGGGCAGCCGGTTGAACACCATAAAACTGGTATGCACCAGCAAAAACCGGTAGTACCCGGGCGAAAGGGCCTCGCCGCCCATCAGTCGTTTCAGGGCGGCAAAAAGGCCGGTCAGTTGCTTCATGTAGGGTCCTCCTGTAAGGGGGATGACGAAAAGGTGAGCAGCGCCGTTTCCATGCTGGGCAGCGCCAGCGGCACCCAAACGCCGCCGCTGTGGGCACGGCAGGGCAAACGCTCGGCCCCGCCCCGGTGCGAGCAAAAGGCCCGCACCTGCTCCGGTGCACTGCGCACGGCAAGCGCCGCCCCGTCCACCGGGTCGGTGGCCGCGTTCACAAGGTAAAGGTGCAGGCCCGCGCCATCGCAGAAGCAGTAGGGTTCCAGGTAGGGCTGCCCCACCACCATGGGGAAGGGCGCGTTCGCCGCGCGCAGCACGTCCTGCAGCACGGCCTGGCGCACGCTGTTCAGCAGCATGGGGGGAATGGCCGGCGGCTCGGGCAGGTGCCCGAAGGGGTAGATCAGCACCCGGCCGTCCACCACCGCCTGGCAGGGCGCGGCGCGCCGCCGGTACGAATCGTACAGCGCGGTGTATTCCTCCACCTGCGCGCCGGGCGCATAGCGCACCTCCAGCGCGTCGCCCGCCACCAGAACAGCCGAAGCCCTGGCGTGCCGGCGGCCGCAGTATTCCCGCTCGCCGCTCACCTGCTCGTAGGCAAAGGCGCCGCTGTCCTGCTCGAGCCAGCGGGCGCTCTCCACCCCGGCCAGGCCCTCCAGGCCCCGGTCGCACAGGGTTTCCAGCGCGTCGCCGGTCAGCAGCACAAAATTATTCCGGAACAGCTGCTCCAGCGTTTCGGCACTCCAGTTGCGCAGCACCTGCCCGGCCGCGGCCACCACCTGGCCCGCCAGGGGCGCCGGGTCGCTGCAATAGGCGTAGGGCACGCCCATGGCGGGCAGCAGCCCCGCCCAAAAGGCTTCATGGGGGTACAGCTCTTCCATGCGCCGCCCCTCCGGGGTGTGAAGGGTGTAGGCGGATTGGGGGCTGCACAGCACCCGCACGCCCTGGCGCTCACCCTTGAACACGCCCTCCTTTGTCAGGGCGTTCAGGTAGTCCTTGGTATCCCGCAGCATCTGCTGGTAGCCGTCCTCCCACACGATGCCGTTGCCGTTCAGATCGTACAGGTCGATGGTCATGCCCGCCAGATCCAGCGGCAGGGCGCTCAGCAGCTGGAAGCGGGTGAACCGCCGCGATTTGGAAAACCGCGAAAACGGAAAGTTTTCCAGCTCTGGGTACACCTCGGTCTCGGGGGGCAAAAAGGCCCGGGTCAGCATGGAAACCATGTTGAAGCCCTGCATATACCCGGCGGGCGAAGCCTCCTGGTAGCCGGGCAGATGCACCCGGTCCACCGGGGGCCGCCCGGCGGCCAGTGTGCGCAGCAGGGCGTGCCAGTCGCGCCCCTCGGCCGCGTGGATGTGGGGCGCGCTGCTCATCAGGCCCACCTTGGCCTTTGCCGAAACGGCCCGCACCGCGCCGCCAATGGCCGCGGCCGCGCTGAGCATGGTGTCGCGGCTCACGTCCAGCCAGATCTTGCGGTAGGGGTGGGGCTCGCCGGGCTGCAATACCCCCCGCACGAACTCCTCGCGGGTGAGCGTTTTGCCGGCGGCCGCGCTGTAAAGCGCCATATGCCGCTCGCAGAAGCAGCCGCCCCAGGCAAGGGGCGCGTGGTTGTGCAGGCGGAAGTCGTCCTCCACCCACAGGATCGAGGGCTCCAGCGCGGCGTACCGCGCGTACAGCCGGCTGATGTAGGCCTGCCAGTTCTCACACAGGGGGCACACGCACAGCTCCGAGGCGCGGCCCTCCGGGTCCACCATGGGGCGGAAGTTCTGGCCGGGGGCAAAGCGCTTGCCCAGGTCCGCGTGCATCACGCTGTGCCACTGGTTTACCGACAGGCTCACCCCTTTTTCCGCCAGCAGGCGGGTGAGGGTGCGCATCAGCTCCAGATATACGTCCTGCTCTTCAAAGGCCATATGGCCGGTGTTCAGCTCCTCCACGTTGGCGAACACGGCCACGTCGTCGATGCGCGCCTCGTCCACATAGCGCAGCAGCGCGGGCACTTCGGTGCCGTCGTTGAAGCCGGGGTCGCAGCAAAAGCGGAAAATATACTGAAAGGGATCGTGTTTCATGGGCCGGGGCCTCCTGTTTTATTGTGTGGCTGTGCCCGCGTTCGGGGCCTGGCGCGCGGGCACGCCGTAGAACGACAGCATGGCGATGCGCATGCAGTCGCAGGGCACGGCAATGCCTGGGTTCATGCGCCAGGCGCCGTGCAGCCGCACCTCGCCCGCAAGCGGCCGCTCAAAGGTGATGGCAAGGCCGTCGCGGCTCACCGTATAGGCCGCGGGTGCGGCAAGGCCCGCATCGTCCTCGGCCTCAAAGGGCAGCAGCGCCGGGGGCACCTCGAAGGCGTTGATCCAGTTGCGGATACGCGAAAAATGCACCTCGATCACGTCCGGCGCGGTCTGCACCACGGTCTCCGGCTCGGGGGCCCGCCAGTCGGTATCACGGCCATAGCACACCGCCAGGGCTGCCAGCGCGCAGCGCTCGCCGATCACCAGGTTGGACTGCGAGGCGTTGTGAATCGAGTCGTAGAGCGCCTGGTCCGCGGCGGGCACCACGGTCACCCGGTCCAGCACATGGGCCGCCTGGCGCTGCGCCTCGCGCACTATGCCCCATTGGCGGTCCCGCGCCTCAAAGGCGGGCTCCAGGCTGCGGTTGAGCTGCACGGTGATAAAAGGCAGCTCCGGCTGGGCCAGCGCCTCGCGGGTGCGGCGCACCAGCGCGGTGAACCGCTCAAGATAGGTCCCGGCGCTGCCCTCGTAGCCCTCGGCCTCGCCCTGGTACCAGAGCACCGCCCGGGGGTGCAGCTCGTAATCGGCCAGCATTTCCAGCATGTTGGCAAACAGCGCCCCGTTCTCCTCCGGGTTCCACCAGCGCAGCGGCGCGCCGCCGTAGGCGCAGGGCACCAGCCCAATGGGGTACCCCAGCTCCCGTTTCAGGCGCTTGGCAAAGTGCAGCCAGGGGCTGTGCCCGGGGTTGTGGTTCTCGTAGTGGCCCAGGTGCACCGCGCCGGTGGTTTCGCCCAGGGGGTGGGTGGCCAGCTCCCACCGGGCGCTCGCGCGCAGCACGTGTACCCCCAGCTCGGGGTCGTCGGCAACGGGGTTTTTTGCCCGGCCGGCCGCGTTGCTCTGCCCCGCGATCACGAACACGTCCCCCACGCCGATGTTGTGCACCATGTCGCCCCTGGTGCAGGACAGGCCGTCCCACCCCTCATATTCCATATAGGTTTCAATGCGGTACAGCCCGCCCGCGGGCACCCGCTCAAAGCAGATGCTCCAGCGCCCGCCGCCCTGCACCTGGCACAGGCTCCAGGGAATCACCGACTCGCCGGTGCTCTCCAGCGCCACCCGGGCCTTGACCACCGCGGGCCGGGGGTCCACCTGCTCAAATTCCAGCGGCAGCTCCTGCGAAAGGTGCACAAGGTGGTAAGCGCCCTCCAGCCGGATCGCCGCGGTGCCGTCCGCCCCCTGCTGAAAGATCTGCCAGGGCACGGCGCCCTTTGTAATGGTAACGCCAAAGTTCATAACGGTCTTCCTTTCCGCGGGCGCTTTATTCGTACCAGTCGCCGCCCGCCATCACCTTTACCCCTGCCAGGGGCCTGGGCGCGTGCACACTGTGGATCCATTTATATTCTTCGCCGTCCCTGCGCAGCGCGCCGCACGCCAGCAGGCGCTGCCGGGCCGCGGGGTCCAGCGCGCCCCCGGGCAGGGTGTCGTCGTCGCCCGGCAGGGCGGCCAGCGCTTCCAAAGCGCCGGGGAATTCCCGCACAAAATCGGGCGAGAGATACAAAACGCCCCCGGCAAAATATGCGTCGTAGGGATACGGCGTTTTGCGCTTCGGCGTCAGGGCCAGCACGGTCATCATGGGGCCCTCGCAGGGGCGCGCCGCGCCCCCATGGTACACCACATCCAGGTTATATGCCAGGTGGATATCCGCCTGGCCGTCATACCGGCTGGCCGCTGCCGCCGCCCGGCCCTCGCCGTCCGTGCGGGCGCGCAGCTTATAGGGCGCGTGCGCCTGGGCAGTGGTGTTCACGCTGCCGTCGCCATTCCAATAAGTATTGAAACGGAACTCCACCTCCTGCCCGGCCAGGGGCTTGCCGCCCGCTGTAAGGCAGGCGCAGAACCCGTTCGTGTAGCTGCTCCCGTCCGGCGCCAGCAGCCGCTCCAGCGAAAGCTGCGCCGCCTTGGGCAGATCCGCGGCACAGTCCGGCCGGAACACCTGCGCGCAGATCACCATATCGTTCTCGCCAAAGGCATTGTCGCCCCCCACGTGGCCGTAAAGCCCCAGGCGGCCGTCCGGCAGCTCCAGCAGGCAGGGCTGGTAAAGGAAATCGAACGCAGCGTCCGGTTCCAGGCGGGTCCAGTTCTCGCCGTAATCGTTCGACACAGAAAAGCACTTGTTGCGCCGGTAGCCCACAAGGCACCCGTGCTGTTCGTCCCACACGATGGTCTCGGGCACGTAGCCCCCCTGGGGGTCATGCTCCGGGTCGGGCGGCGCGCCGTCCCGGATGGGGTACAATGTGCCGTTGATCCACCCGTCCGGCGAGGGGGTCACGAACTGCCGCCCCACCGGGGTACCCTGCACGTCTCCCGCAAGGAACAAAAGGCGGCCGTCCGGCAGCTCTGCAAAGTCGAATTCGTGCGCGCCGATGCCCGGCAGAATGTAGTTGGGGCCGCTGAAATCGCGGCCGTTTTCACTGGTCAGGAAAAACGGCTGGATTTTGCTTTGATAACTCTCACCCGGCAGCATGGTGTTTCGGGTGGCGCGCTTGCACCCGGGGCCCCAGGGCGTGCCGTACAGGCTTGCCAGCACCACAATGGTGCCGCTGCGCAGCCGGCGCACCCGCCACAGGTAAGGCGCGGTGCCTTTTAAAAGCCGGCGCACGTCCGTCCAGGTGGCGCCGCCATCCAGGCTTTCCCGCACGCGGATGCAGTCGCTCCAGCCGGTGCGCTCGTCGTTGCAGCGCGGCACATCAAAGCCAACAATACGTCCGTCGGCAAAGCCCACATTGCAGAAAGAGCCCTCCCGGCGCGGGCAGCGGCCTGTTTCGGTAAAGTTTGCCCCATCGGCAGAGCGCATGTACACCCGGTACGAGCGCTGCTGTGCGCTGCCGCCCTCCACCGAGCAATAAGACACCGGCACACCGGCCGCCTCGGCGAATTCCAGCCGCGGGGGAACAAACCCGGGGTTTTCCGCCTCCATCGTTTCGTCGAACGAAATGCCCACAGAACCGTCTTCATAGGAAAACGCGGTCACCCAGGCCACAAAGCCGGGGCGTTTTTCAGGCGCGTAAACAAGCGTTTGTTCAAACGCCCCGCGCCAGGGGATCCTGTCCATCAATGGCTCGGTCATAACATGCACTCTCCCTTGCCGCTTCACAGCGCACAGAATTCTTTATCCATATAGCCAAGATACGCGATCAGCCCGTCCGCCAGCGCGTCGTCCAGCCCCCACCAGCGGTAGCCGTATACATAGTTCAAAGTGGGGCACAGGCTGTACCGCCCGCCGCCGTATTCCACCGTGATCGCGGCGGGTTTCATCGCTTTGTTTTTGAAACGCTGGGTGCAAAAGCCGCACCCCGTGCACCGGGCGTGGTGGGCGATGATGAACTTCTGCACCGTTTCCGGCAGCGCCCCGAACCCGCCCAAAATCTGCTTTGGGTTTTGAATGGTCAGGCTATAGCTGGCCGGGAAGGAGTGCTGCGCGTTGAACTCGGCCGAAAAGCCGATGTGCGCCCGGTCGTAAAAGCCGCCGGGCGTCTGTTTTCCGTCGATGTTTTTGGCGTAGGCGATCCGGCAGCTCTCCAGATCATGCACCTCGCTGCAATCCAGCACGGGCCAGTAGTGAAAGCCGTTTTCCCGCAGCCAGCCCACCAGCCGCTCAAACGCCGCCGGCTCGCCGGAAAAACAGTAGAACAAGGTTTCCATGCCGGTGCATTCTGCGTCATAATAGCCCCGGGCAAACCGCACAAAACCGTCCGGCTGTTTTGTCAGCTCCCGCAGCGCACTGAACATGCCGGGCCAGCTCCCCTCAAAAAGGTGCCCGTCGGCATATTTCAGCCCGGTTTCCGCCAACAACGCCGCCTGCTGTTTGGTGGGCAGCGCGTCCACGGGCAGCCGCAGCGCGCCGTTTTCCGGCGCGGCCTGATCTGCGGCGTTCCACAAAAGCCGCAGAAGCTTCAGCACCGCCGCCAGGCTTTTGCGCATATCGCGCCGCAGGTTCGGCTTGCCGTGGCTGGGGCCGGGGCACTGCAGATCATACGCGTCGTCCTGGTGCAGCTCCTTCATCAGGCGCTGTGGCTCCCGGCTCAGCAGCCAGTACAGCCGCTGCGTCCAGTGATACAGCGCCTCCCACGCGGCGGCGGGCAGGGGCGAGCGCTCCGGAAGCGCCGGGTCTATGGCCGTTTGCAGCAGAAGGGTGTCGAACATCCGGCTCTCCAGGCAGGCATACCGTTCAGGCCAGCGGCTGGTGTCCACTTGCATCTCGGCGTTCATGGCGATCCTCCTTACTTCTTCGGGCCAAACGGCAGGGCCGCCGCTTGACCTGCCTTTATCGTATATCGCAGCCCAAAAGCCCTTTGAAAGCCCGCGAACCGGTTCGCGGGCTTTCAAAGGGCTCCTGCGCCCGCCCGGGCGCAGGAGCCGTAAGAATGCCGTTTTTTACTTTAACTGCCCAATCTTATTACGCCGCGGCACGGGCAGCGGCAATGGCCTCATTGACCATGGTTTCCAGGTCGGCCGCACCGGCGGCCTCATACTCGGCCACATACTTGGCCCAACCGGTTTCCACATCAAGCTGGCCGCCAATCATCTGCGTCAAATACTGGTTCGAAATATCCTGCAATTTTGTGCGAATGTCGGCTGCCTCGGCAGGCAGGCTGATCATGTTGTAATAAGCAGGCAGATATTCCACCACCTTGTCCGCAAAACCCGAAACAACGCCTTTGGCGTAATCGACCAGTGCAGCGTCTTCCTCGGTAGCCCACTCGTTGCTGTTGTCAATGGGGTGCGACACGGCGGTCCACCAATCGTTGTCCCTGAAATTGACCTCGTACTCGGTGCCGCTGAACAGGTAACTGAACCACACGTATTTGCAGCGGCCGTCTGAATAGCCGTAAGGAGCGGTGGCTGCGTTCCAATAATCGGGGCCCTGATCGGCACGGTAGACATAATTCGTGGTGTTGTGCAGCAAATCCTGCCCCTCGGCGCTGGCCAGATACTCCACAAGATCAAGCACGCGATCCGGGTTTTCACAGCTGGTGGGAATGAAATAATGCGCGCCGATCCATGTGCCAGTGGTATAGGTTTTGCCGTAATTGCCCCCGGAAGTCAGCGAGGTGCCCAAGGTTAAGTCACTCATCTGAGCGCCTGTGTTGGCAGCAGCCCATGCGGTTTTATAAAAATCACGGAACTGGCCGGGGTAGCCGAATCCAAAGTCCGCAGCGCCGATCTTGCCGGCGCCAAAGTCAGAATACGCGTCGTCAAAGTCGCCTTTGATGCCAATGCCGGAGTCCAGACCGCCAGCCGCGTACATTTCAGCCAGTTGCTTCACGACTGCTTTTGATTTATCGCTCACGGTGGCCAGAGTCCATTTTTCGCTATCAGTGCCAATGGTGCCGGAAGGTACGAAGCCGGACCATGCGTCCCCCTTGGGGGCTTGAATGGTTGTGCCTTGGGGGGCCGCAAGTGTCATGTCGATCTGGCCCCAGTTGGTCAGCTTATCGTTGCGGGGCCACCAGCCCACGTAACCGGCCGCGCCGGCCGCCTCCGTATAAGCGATAAACTCCTCTACAGTAGCAGGCACTTTTCCCCCGTTGGCCGCATCCAAAATCGCCTGATTGTAAACGGGTACGCCCGAGAAGCTGGGGTCAGCAAACGCGGCTACGGCATAAATGGCATAGGCCGCATCAGCATTGCCGGTATACAACTCGTTATAGGCCTTGTACTCATCGCTGTTGATGATTTTATACAGGGTAGGGTAGCGGTCGGGCTCGGCGTTCACCAGCTCGGCAATGTTCACGACCAGCCCCTCCTGTGACCACTGGGCGATCTTTTCGCTCTCACCCCAAGTGGGGAACAGGTCTGCCGCCCCGCCAGTGAACAGCTCGGTCTGCATGCGGTCATCAAAGCCGTCGGTGCCGGTGTCGTATTCCAGCGTGACGTTCACAGCCTCTTCAATTGCCTTTTTGATGGGGTCGTTCTCCATCCCGGCCACGTCGTCGGTGCTGTTGCCAAACTGGGCAAAGCGGATGTTGACGGTTTTGCGGCCAGCATTGGGATTAACGTCTGCGGGTGTACCCGCAGACGTGCTCCCCCCCGTAGGGGTGGAGCCGCCTGTTCCACCGCAGCCCGCCAATGCCGACATGAGCATAGCGGCCACCAACAAAAGTGCCAAGATATGCAAATGCTTTTTCATGGTAATCCTCCTTTAGTCATGTGTGTCTTTATACGCTCCGCTTCGTTTACACGAAGCAGTAGCCTTATTCTTTTACTGCGCCCAGTGTGATCCCGCTCGTAAAGTATTTTTGCAGGAAGGGGTACACACACATAATCGGCACCATGGCGCAAATAATCGTGGCCATTCGCAGGGCCATGGGCGGGGGTAATTGCATCCCCAGCCCCACGGCTCCATTGCGCACCTGGTTCATCATGGTCTGGTCCACAAGCATTCGCCTTAGCACCCAGGCAAAGGGCTGCAAGTTGGTTCTGTTCGAGATGAACATCATGTAGTTGTAATAATCGTTCCAGTTGATCACTGCGATGAACAGGCTGATCGCAGCCAGCATGCTGCGGCTCACTGGGATCACAATGCGGAAAAACACACCCACATCGGTACAGCCATCTAGCAGGGCCGCTTCCTCCAGTGATTTTGGCACCGAATAGGAATAGTAGTTGCGCATGATGATAAAGTAGGTGATGTTCAACGCACCCGGAATCACCATTACCCAATAGTTGCGCAAAAGCCCCAGGTCTTTATACAGAAGATACTGTGGAATCAGGCCGCCGGTGAAAAACAGATTGAACACCACCAGTGCATTGATCACCTTCATCCCTTTAATGTGCACTTTGCTCACACCGTAGGCCATGCTGGCCGTTACCAGTACACTTAGCACGGTGGCCAACACTGTTTTGGTAACCGAGATCCACATGCTGTTGGTAAAACTTTTTGTGGTGAAAATGGCTTTGTAATATTGAAAGTCCACCCCGCCGCTGGGCCACAGCATCAGCCCGCCCTTAACAAATTCCTCGTACGGCGTCACCGATGCAACTAGCACATACCACATTGGGTATACGCAGATCAGTGCAAAGCCAACACAAAAAACGAACACAAACACATCGTAAAAATTAAAGCCCATCGTCTGGCGCAGGCTGCAGCGATAGCCGCCGTTTCGGCGCAGCTTGTTATTTGACCACATTGATAACGGCCCTCCTTCCGGCTTAAAATATCCCTTGAACATCCAGTTTTTCCACAAATTTGTTGGCCCCCAACACCACGATCAGCCCCATGGTGTTCAACACTAGGTTCATGGCCGTGGACAGTTCAAAGTTGGTTCCCGAGCCGCCAAGGCTAATGCGGTAAATATAGGTAGACAATACGTCGCCTGTGCTGATTACATAATTGTTATATAGGTTGTACACCTGATCAAAGTTCGAGATAAACAAGCTGGCAAGCTGCAGAATCAGCATGATCATCACACTCGGCAAAATGCGGGGAATCGTGATGTGCAGCAGCATGTCCTTGCGGTTCGCTCCATCAATGGCCGCGCTTTCATACAGCGCTGGGTCAATGCCGGAGATCGCCGCCAGATACACAATGGTAGAATAACCCGCCGTCTTTATGATGTTCGTAATCACCAAAATGGTTCTGAACAGTTCGGGCCGTTTCAGAAAATCAATTGGCTGCCCGCCAAGCGCGGCAAGCACCTGATTCACCACACCCCCAATATCCGCAGTGGACGGGAACTCCAGGAACACCTGCACTAAACCTGCAAAAATTACCCAGGAAAGGAAATACGGCAGATACACACAAGTTTGTACAATGGGTTTTACTTTTTTGAGCTTCAGTTCATTGATCATCAGCGCCAAAAACACATTGAATGTAAAACCAAACACCAAATTGTAAAGGTTAACGATCACGGTGTTTTTAAATGCCCGGATAAAATTCGGGTCCACCAGCATTTCTTTAAAATGAGAAAGCCCCGCCCAAGGGCTGCCCCACACGCCCAAGTTTGGCGAGTAATCTTTGAACGCCAGCTGAATACCGTACATAGGCCCATAATCGAACACGATCATAAAAACAAGCCCTGGCAGCACCAGCATATAGACGAACCAATATTTGCGCATGTACGCCAGGAACCTGTTCCCCCTGCCGCGTTTGCCCGCGGAACCGTTCTTCCCTCCCGCGCTCCTTCCGGCCCCCGCGGCCCGCTTGCCGGCGGCCATGTTCGGCGCCACCGCCTGTCCCTTCATTGGAACGCCTCCTCAATAAATTATTAGTAATAATTTTGTTCGAATTTGCGGATAAAAACTTTATTATGTGCGCTTGACTTTAGTGGGTGTCTGTGGCACAATAGCGTTGAAGCCACTCGATTTCACTTAAACTATATCAGCAATTACCGGGGTTGTCAAGCAATTCCCCTTTCAAAAAGTTAATGCTTTCTTTAGTAAAATTTCACAATAAAAACAGTCAAAATCTACTAATATTAACGTTTTATTAGCTCCGAAAAACCGCCCAGGGCAGGCGGCAGGCCGGTTTGGCGGTGGTCGGGCTTTTTGCAATTAATATGTAATATATACACGAAACGGAGGAACCGGCATGAAAAAAATCGGTTTTATCGGCTACGGCCTGCGCTCGGAAACCATGATGAAAGCCTTCCGCGCGCTGGAGGCAGAGGTCTGTGTGGCGGCCGTGGCGGACCCCCGGCGGGAAGAGATCGCCCGCCAGGTGGCGCAGGACCCCTATTTTGCCTCCACCGCCTACTACGGCGACGCGGAGGAAATGCTGCTGCGCGAGGAGCTGGACGGCGTGTTCATCGGCACCCGCTGCTCGCTGCACACCCCCTATGCCTGCAAGGTGCTGAAGCTCGGGCTGCCGCTGTTTCTGGAAAAACCGGTGTGCACCACCCGCGCCCAGTACGAAGCCCTGCGCGCCGCGGCCGAGGGGCAGGAAAAGCGGGTAGTGGTGTCGTTTCCGCTGCGGCTGTCGGCCATCACGCTGGAAATGAAGCGCCTCGTGGCCAGCGGCGTGCTGGGCCGGCTCACCATGGTGCAGGCCGTCAACAACGTGCCCTACGGCAGCGTGTACTATCACAGCTGGTACCGCGACCCGGCCGAAACGGGCGGCCTGTTTCTGCAAAAGGCCACCCATGATGTGGACTACATCCATTTCCTCACCGGCGAGCGGCCGGTTTCGGTGTGCGCCAAAACCGCCAAGCTGCATTTCACCGGCGACCGGCCCGCCGGCCTGCGCTGCCCGGATTGCCCCGAGTATCGCACCTGCGCCGAGAGCAGCTATGTGGTGAAAAACATTCTCAAAGAGGACGTTCAGGGCGACTGGTGCTGCTTTGCCAAAGACACCGGCAACCAGGACGGCGCCAGCGTCATCTTCACCACCGCCAGCGGCATGCTGGTGAGCTACAACCAGAACTTTGTGGTAAAAAAGAACGCCGGGCGGCGGGGCGCGCGGCTCATCGGCACAAAGGGCAGCGCCGAGTTCGATTTTTACACCGCCGAGATCCGGCGCGACGATTATCTCTCCCCCCAGACCGTAACCCACAAATTCACCTTCCCCGCGGGCATGCACTTTGGCGGCGACGAACAGCTGGCGCTGGACTTTCTGCGGGTGCTGGACGGCGGCGAGGCGCAGTCCGACCTTGCGGCGGGCCTGGTCAGCGCGGCAAGCTGCCTGGCGGCCCGGCAGGCGGCCGAGGAGGGGCGTTTTGTGCCCGTTGAATATTAACCCGAAACCTGAAGGAGGCTGACCCCATGCTGACCGATCTCAAAACCATTCTGGCCGACACCCGCGAAAAGCACTACGCGGTGGGGCTGTTCAACTGCGTGACCCTGGAAATGACCAAGGGCATTCTGGCCGCCGCCGAGGAGCTGCGCTCCCCGGTCATCATCGGCCCGGCCGAAAGCCTGCTGCCCGGCGCGTCCCTTGCGGAATACGCCGACCTGATGCTGGGCATGGCGCGGCGGGCCAGCGTGCCCGTGGCGCTGCACTTTGACCACGGCTTCACCCCCGAATTGGTGGAACAGGCCATCCGCCTGGGCTTTTCGTCGGTCATGTACGACTGCAGCATGCTGCCCTTCGGCGAAAACCTGCGCCGCACCCGCGAGATGGCGCGGCTGGCCCATGCCGCGGGCTGCTCGCTGGAGGCCGAGATCGGCCACGTGGGCTCCAACGGCTCGGCCGAAGAGGCGATCGCACAAACCATTTACACCGACCCGCAGGACGCGCTGCGCTTTGCCGCCGAGAGCGGCTGCGACGCGCTGGCGGTGGCCATCGGCACCGCCCACGGCGTTTACACCGAAACGCCGCGGCTCAACCTGTATTGCCTTGCCAGAATCGCAGAAGCCTGCCCCACGCCGCTGGTGCTGCACGGGGGCAGCGGCCTGTCGGACGCAGACTTCCGCGCCTGCGTGGCCGGGGGTATTTCCAAAATCAATATTTTTACCCACAATAACCTCACCGCCGGGCGGGCCGCCCACGACCACTGGACCGCAGAGCGGGGCGCCTTTGAGCTGATGCCCCTGGTCACCGAGGCCGTAAAGCGCGAGACCGCACACCACATGCGCGTGTTCGGCAGCGCCGGAAAGGCGTGAGCGCCGTGGAAAGCCAAAAGCGCTGCATCGCCGCGCTGGATGTGGGCACCACCTCGGTCAAGGTGTGCCTGTTCACACCGCAGCTGCAGCTGCTGGCCTGCGCCGTGCAGGAGTACGCGCTGCACACCTGGGGCGAGTGTGCCGAGGTGGAGGCGGGGCAGTACAAGGCGGCGGTGCGCCAGGGGCTGCGGCAGGCGCTGGAAGCCGCGCCCGGCTGGGCCGTGGCCGCCGTGGGCCTTGCCACCCAGGGCGAAACGCTGGCCCCGGTCAGCGAGGCGGGCGAGGCGCTGCGCCCCTTCCTCGTCTGGCTCGACAGCCGGGCCGGCGCCGAGGCGGCCGAGCTCTCCCGCCTCTTGGGCGGCGCGGAATTTTACCGGGCCACCGGCCTGCCCGAGCCCACGGGCGCCCTGCCGCTGGCAAAGCTGCTGTGGCTCAGGCGCCATGAGCCCGCGGTGTATCAAAAAGCCCACAAGTTCCTGCTGCTGGAAGACTATCTGCTGTTCTGGCTCACCGGGCGCTTTGTGAGCGAAAAGTCCATCCAGTCCTCCACCGGCTGGTTCAGCCTGCCGCTGGACGGTCTCTGGCCCGAGGCGCTGGCCGCGGCGGGGGTGGAGCCGCAAAAGCTGCCCCCGCTGGTGGAATGCGGCTCTGCGGTGGGCGGCCTGCTGGCACAGGCCGCCCGCGAGCTGGGCCTGCCCGCGGGCGTGCCGGTGGTGGCCG
>ERZ857882.3016-NODE-3016-length-16586-cov-5.699897_pt1 | contig 16586 bp, 8 predicted proteins | sample MGYA00519697_ERZ857882 | MGnify/ENA primary metagenome ERZ857882 (study PRJEB31778, sample SAMEA3449373) | human gut metagenome | biome: human gut; feature: human-associated habitat; material: faeces | place: United Kingdom | collected 2010/2012 ...
GTCTGCTTGGCTTCCGGGAAGGCGGCCTTGACGCTGCTTGCCAGCTGGTCTTCCAGGCCGGCGGTTTCGTCCACCAGATCCAGGCGAATCTGAAGGTCGGTGAGGCTATCCTGAGCAATGCCGGACTTATCGGGGTTCAGAAGGCCCAGGGGCGCTTCGGTAGCCGCGGGTTCCTCAGTGGCTTCGGGCTCCTGGGTGGCTTCCGCGGTTTCTTCCGGAGTCTGGAACAAAGGCCCTACGTCAACATCCCAGCCCATGTCAGCGAAGGAAGTCGCCAGTACTTTCTGTCCCCGGTCATGTCCGTCCTGACCCATCTTGGCCAGGAAGATACGAGGCCGGCGGCCTTCCAGCTTTTCAAACTCTTTCGCCAGCGCATTGGCTACTTCCATGTCATCGTTGCCGCTGTATTCACTGCTGTAAACACCGGATACGGTATGGATCACGGCGTTGAAACGACCGGATACTTTTTCTACCGCATCGGAAATTTCGCCCAGGGACGCCCGGTCGCGGGCAGCCTGTACGGCCATTTCCAGCAGGTTGCCGTTTTCACGGCTTTCCGCAGCGGCAGTAATTGCCTTCAGGTCGCGCTGTACAGCTTCTTCATTACGTTCGGAACGCAGTTTTTCCAGACGTTTGATCTGGGAATTACGTACTGCCGTGTTATCAATGGACAGAACGTTCAGCGGATCTTCTTTGGCCAGACGATATTTGTTCAGGCCAACGATGGTTTCCTTACCGCTGTCAATATTTGCCTGACGACGGGCCGCGCATTCTTCAATACGCATCTTCGGCAGGCCCGTAGCAATCGCTTTTGCCATACCGCCCAGAGATTCAACTTCCTGGATATGCGCCCAGGCCCGGCGAATGATCTCGTTGGTGAGGTATTCCAGATAGTAAGAACCGCCCCACGGATCGATGATTTTGCAGACCTTGGTCTCATCCTGGATGTATAACTGAGTATTACGAGCCAGACGCGCCGAGAAGTCGGTCGGCAGCGCGATGGCTTCGTCCAGTGCGTTAGTATGTAGGGACTGAGTGTGACCCAGAGCGGCAGACATGGCTTCCATACAGGTACGGGAAATGTTGTTGAACGGATCCTGTTCGGTCAGCGACCAACCGGAAGTCTGCGAGTGCGTACGCAGCGCCAGCGATTTCGGATTTTTCGGGTCGAACTGCTTGACGATCTTCGCCCACAGCAGACGGGCGGCGCGCATCTTGGCGATCTCCATAAAATGATTCATGCCGATAGCCCAGAAGAACGACAACCGCGGAGCGAACGTATCGACGCTCATGCCGGCATTAACCCCCGTTCGCAGGTACTCCAGACCGTCGGCCAGCGTATAAGCCAGCTCGATGTCGGCCGTAGCCCCAGCCTCCTGCATGTGGTAGCCGGAGATCGAGATCGAGTTGAACTTCGGCATATTCTTCGACGTGTACTCGAAAATATCGGCGATGATCTTCATCGAAAATTCGGGCGGGTAAATATAAGTATTGCGCACCATGAACTCCTTCAAGATGTCGTTCTGGATCGTACCGCTGAGCTGGTCGAGCGTGCAGCCCTGCTCCAGACCGGCCACGATGTAGAACGCCAGCACCGGCAGTACGGCGCCGTTCATCGTCATCGAGACGGACATCTTGTCGAGCGGAATGCCGTCGAACAGCACTTTCATATCCTCGACCGAGCAGATCGACACGCCCGCTTTGCCCACGTCGCCCACGACGCGCGGATGGTCGGCGTCGTAGCCGCGGTGCGTGGCCAGGTCGAACGCTACGGACAGTCCCTTCTGTCCCGAAGCGAGGTTGCGGCGGTAAAACGCGTTCGACTCCTCGGCGGTCGAGAAACCGGCGTACTGACGGATCGTCCACGGGCGCATCACGTACATCGTGCTGTACGGGCCGCGCAGGAACGGAGCGATGCCGGCGGCGTAGTTCAGGTGTTCCATGCCCTCGAGGTCCGAGGCGGTGTAGGTCCCCTTCACGGCGATGTGCTCGGGGGTCATCCAAGGCTGCGCTTCGGCGCCTTCCTTCGCGTCGCAGGACTTTCCGGCGGCGCTGTTCGTATATGTCAGGTCTGAAAATTTGGCTCTCATGATTAATCCCTGTTTAGATGCCCAATTCCTTCAGGTAGTAGTGAAGAGTTTCGAGCACGTTGTCGCGGATGCTGATGAAATTCTTGATGCCCTGGGCTTCCAGTTCGGGCATACATGCCGGAGCGCCCGCAACCACTAGGATCGCCTTGTCGCCGAGCAGCTCTTTCACTTTGGGAGCCGCCTCTGCGTAGTCGTCGTCCGATGCGCAGACTACGACGATCTCGGCTTTCGATTCCAGAGCGGCCTTGACGCCCTCTTCGATCGACTTGAAGAACGTGTTGTCGATTACTTTGATGCCGGCGCATGCGAAGAAGTTGCAGGAGAACTGGGCACGGGCACGGGCCATAGCCAGGCTGCCGCAGGTCAGCATGAACGCCTTGGGCGCCTTGCCGCTGCGGTCCACGTGCAGACGCATGGCTTCGAATGCCATGGAGCCACGATAGGGAGCCAGCGTGTTGCCTTCGCTCACGGGGCGGGTTACGGCGGCTTCGGTCAGCTCCTTGCCGGCGACCTCCGTAAAGTTGGGGTATTGGTTGGCGCCCAGCAGGATTTCGCGGCGTGTTGCGATGTTCTTGTCCTTGGCTGCGGCCGATGCCTTGACGCGCTCTACGATGAAGCCGCTTTCATAGGCTGCGGTGTAGCCGCCCTTCTCCTCGATTTCGCGGAAGAGTTTCCACGCCTCGTTGGCGATCGAGTCGGTGAGGTTTTCGATGTAGTACGAACCGCCGGCCGGATCGACGACCTGATCGAAGTGCGACTCGTGTTTGAGCAGCAGTTCGACGTTGCGGGCGATGCGCATCGAAAATTCGTTGGGATCTTCGTATGCCTTGTTGAAGGGAGTCACCTCGAGCGAGTGTACGCCGGCGATCGATGCCGACATCGCTTCGGTCGTGCCGCGCAGCATATTGACGTAGGGGTCGTATGCCGTCTGGTTCCACGTCGAGGTCACGGCGTGCGTGAACATCTTGCAGGGACAGTTCTTCACGGGATTATAGGCTTTCACGATGTTGGCCCACAACATACGGCCTGCACGCAATTTGGCGATTTCCATGAAGTAGTTCGAGGTGATGGCCTGCGAGAAACGGATCTTTTTGGCGGCCTCTTCGATCGTGAAGCCCATATCCATCAGGCGTACCAGGTAGTCGTGACCGGCAGCGAGCGAGAAGGCGAGCGCCTCGACGATCGTCGAGCCGGCGTTGCTGAAGATTTCGCCCGATACCGTGATTACGCGGATACCTTTGTAGGCTTTGGTTTTCCGAACCAGGTCGGCGATCTTTTCGAAACACTTGGCACCGTTCTCCGAACAGAAGCTGCCTTTCGAGGTCAGTTTCTTGACCAGCGGGTCGATGCAGAAATTGATGTGCACCTCTTCCGCAGGCAGTTGCTCCTTTTCGATCTTCGCGATCACCAACTCTGCCACATGGGCGGTTTTACTGCCGCTGAAGGTAATTTCGACTGCAGGGATATGAATATCCTTGAGCAGCGTATTCAGATCTTCTGCGGAGAAGGTCTCCGGAACGATCTGGAATTCGATCGAATCGACGCCCGCATTGAGGATCTTGAGCGCGATGGCGTTCGCCTCCTTGGGGCAATTGACGATGACCGTCTGGTGGATCTTCCAGCGGTTGTGGGCGCGGGTGCCCCGCACGTAGGGGAAAACCCCGGCTTCGGAGCCGAGGAACTTCAGTCCGGCGAGGTTTTCAGCCCGGTAGTAGGGACGGACGTTGAAACCTTCCGGCGTTTTCCACACCAATTTACGCTCGTAGTCCGCACCTTTGAGGTCGGCCTTGATTACCTCCTCCCACTGCTCGGTCGAAACCGGCGGAAATTCGGTAAACAACTTTTCACGTTTGGTAGTTGCCATAATAAATTAGAGATTAGTATTGAAATATGTTCAATTGCTTTTAAACTGCCCGTAAAGATATAAAATAATTGCCGGATTGTAAGCAAGAAATGCGGAAAATAGCCGGTTTGTACCAACGAAGGCTCTTTCCGGCGGAGGTTTCGGAAATGCCCGGATCACGAATGGGATGATTTTGCGAAAAATGCTGTTTTTCGCAAAATAACGTCTGAAATCGACTGGTGTGATGAATTTTTAAGCTATTTTTTCGGGAAAAGTTGTTTTTTTATTGGTTTTTTTGAAAAATATTCGATTTTTTTGGGGAGATGTGGTTTTTTGTGCGTTTTTGTCGTGTCGAATATTTATCTTTGTGCGCAGAAAGGATGCCGTTCGTCATCCGGGCGGAAATGTACGGGTTTTACGGTATTCCGAGTTCATAATTCGAATTGATCCCATGTCATTGCTCCGATTCAAAATGGTGGAGGCGGCCATCAATCACAAAGCCGTCGAAGTGAAGGCTCCCGAGGGAAGTCCTTCCGAGTATTTCGGTACGAAGGTATTCGGCCGCGAGGCCATGCGCCGGTATCTCAACAAGACGGTTTATGCCCAACTGCTCGATACGATGCAGCGGGGGACGCCGCTGACGCTCGAAGTCGCCGACGGCGTGGCTGCCGGAATGCGCCAGTGGGCGCTCGACCACGGCGCCGACCACTATACGCATTGGTTTCAGCCTCTCACGGGCGGTACGGCCGAGAAGCACGACGCCTTTGCCGAGCCGGACGGCTGCGGGGGTGTACTCGACGAATTTTCCGGCAAGGTGCTTGTCCAGCAGGAGCCCGATGCGTCGTCGTTTCCGAACGGCGGTATCCGCAACACGTTCGAGGCACGGGGTTATTCGGCGTGGGACCCCACCTCGCCGGCCTTCATCGTGGGCGGTACGCTCTGCATCCCGACCGTCTTCATCGCCTATACGGGCGAGGCGCTCGATTATAAAGTGCCTCTTCTGCGGTCGATTTCGGCCGTGAATAAGGCTGCGACCGAGGTGTGCCGCTACTTCGACAAGGAGGTGAACCGGGTGATTCAGTATTTGGGTTGGGAGCAGGAATATTTCCTGGTGGACGAAAGCCTTTGGGCCGTACGGCCCGACCTGATGCTGACGGGCCGTACGCTCATGGGGCATGAATCGGCCAAGAACCAGCAGTTGGAAGATCACTATTTCGGCGCGATCCCCACGCGGGTCATCGCTTTCATGGCCGATCTCGAATACGAATGCCTGAAATTGGGCATTCCGGTCAAGACTCGTCACAACGAGGTGGCTCCCAATCAGTTCGAACTGGCTCCCGTGTACGAGGAGTGCAACCTGGCCAACGACCACAACCAGCTGTTGATGACCATCATGGACAAGATCGCCCGCCGTCATAATTTCCGGGTGTTGCTGCATGAAAAACCTTTCAAGGGAATCAACGGTTCGGGCAAACACAACAACTGGTCGCTGGGAACCGATACGGGCGTCAATCTGCTCAGTCCGGGTAAAACCGCATCGGAGAATTTGCAGTTCATTACCTTCCTGGTGAACGTAATTGCAGCCGTGCACAAGCATAACGGTTTGCTGAAGGCGGCCATTATGAGTGCCACCAACTCCCACCGCCTGGGGGCCAACGAGGCGCCTCCGGCCATTATTTCGACCTTTCTCGGTACGCAGGTTTCGGCCGTACTCGATAAACTCGAGGCCAGCCGCAGCGACTCGGTGATCCGGTTCAACGCCAAGAACGTCTTCAAGATGAGCGGTATTTCGCACATTCCGACTTTGTTGCGGGACAATACCGACCGCAACCGTACTTCGGCGTTCGCCTTTACCGGCAACCGCTTCGAGTTGCGTGCCGTCGGATCTTCGGACAATTGCGCCGAGGCGATGATCGTACTCAATACCATTGTTGCGGACGAGCTTACGGCGTTCCGCGAGCGTGTGGATGCGCGTATCGAGGCCGGAGTCCGGAAGGAGAAGGCGATTTACGAAGAACTTAAAAGCATGATCCGCTCTTCGCAGGCGATCCGCTTCGACGGCAACGGTTACTCGGAGGAGTGGCGTGCGGAGGCGGCGCGGCGCGGACTCGACTGCGAGACCTGTGCCCCGCGCGTGTTCGACCGCTACCTCGACCGGGCGTCCATCGAGATGTTCGCCCGTATGGGTGTATTATCGAAGGTGGAACTCGAAGCCCGTACGGAAGTGAAATGGGAGACCTATATCAAGAAGATCCAGATCGAAGGCCGCGTGTTGGGCGATCTGACGATGAACCATATCGTCCCGATCGCTTCGCGTTACGAAGCCCTCCTGCTGGATAAGGTCTATAAGATTTTGCAGATCGGACAGGGCCTGGACGCTTCGGCGGATATCGACCTGATCAAGCGTATTCAGCAGCATACGGCTCTGATCCAGCAGTTGACCCACGATATGATCGAAGCCCGCAAGGTGGCCAACAAGATCGAGGATCAGCGGGAGAAGGCGCTCGCGTACCACGATACGGTGGCGGTCTATTTCGACCAGATCCGCAAACACGTGGATCGTCTGGAGGAGATCGTGGACGACCAGATGTGGCCGCTGCCCAAGTACCGGGAGCTGCTGTTCCTGCGGTAGTTGCTTCGGCTTGCCGCTTCTGCGGGCGGAAACGATAATCGGGATAATCCGGCGGATTTGCCGGATTATTTTTTAACTTTGTATGCCTCGAAAACTTCGGGGCAGAATCAATGTAGGGATTTATGTATCGCAACCTGAGTGAATTTATCGCCCGCCTGGAGCGGGAAGGCGAATTGCAGCGCGTGAGCGTGCCGGTGGATCCGGTGTATGAGATCGCCGAGATTACCGACCGCATGTCCAAGCAGCCGGACGGCGGCAAGGCGCTGTTGTTCGAGCAGACGGGGACGCCGTTTCCCGTGCTGACCAATATGATGGGTTCCGATCGTCGGATGGCGATGGCGCTCGACGTGGAGTCGCTCGACGAACTGACGCGACGGCTCGATGATTTGTTGCAGCAGGCCGTCACGCCGAAAAATTCGCTCCTGGATAAACTGCGGATGTTGCCTTTGCTGGCCGAGATGTCGCGCTGGCTGCCGCGTACCTCGTCGTCGCGGGGCGAATGTCAGCAGGTCGTGCTGCAGGGGGAGGAGGCGTCGCTCGATGCGCTGCCGGTGCTCAAGTGCTGGCCGTGCGACGGCGGACGCTTCGTGACGCTGCCGCTGGTGCATACCCTCGATCCCGAAACGGGAATCCGCAACGTGGGCATGTACCGGCTGCAACTGTTCGACGCCCGCACGACGGGCATGCACTGGCACCTGCACAAGACCGGAGCCCGTCATTACGAAGGTTACAGGCGTGCCGGGCGGCGGATGCCCGTGTCGGTAGCGTTGGGCGGCGATCCGGCTTATACGTATGCTGCGACGGCTCCGATGCCGGACAACATGGACGAATACCTGCTGGCGGGGTTCCTGCGCCGGCGCCCGGTGAAACTGGTGAAATGTATCACCAACGATATTTATGTGCCGGCCGACTGCGATTTCGTGATCGAAGGGTATGTCGATCCGTCGGAGCCGAAGACGGTGGAAGGGCCTTTCGGCGACCATACGGGTTTTTACTCGCTGACCGATGAATATCCCCGCTTCCATGTGACGGCCGTCACGCGGCGGCGCGATGCCGTTTATCCTGCGACGCTGGTGGGCATTCCTCCGCAGGAGGACGCCTATATCGCCAAGGCCACCGAGAAGATTTTCCTGGCTCCGATCCGGCTGGCCGTACAGCCTGAAGTGAAGGAGCTGACGATGCCTGTTTTCGGTACGGCGCACAATTTGGCCGTAGTGTCGATCGACAGACGCTACCGGGGACAAGCCCATAAAGTAGCGCAGGGACTCTGGGGGGCCGGGCAGATGATGTTCAATAAATACCTCGTCATTACGGGCGAGGATTGCGACGTGCATGATCCGGACCGGTTGGCCGCCTTGTTGCGCCGGGCCGAGTTTCCGCGCGATTTGATTGTAAGCGAGGGAATTTACGACGTACTCGACCATGCGACTGTGACATCCGGGTTCGGCGGTAAACTGGCGTTCGACCTGACGGAGATCGATCCGTCCGCTCCGGCGGAGGCCGTTCGGGTGCCGGAGCGGTTCGAGCTGACACCCGGTCTGGTCGAGGTCGCGGACGGACTTGCCGGGAAGTGGGGAGCCTTGCTGCTCTTTGCCGATGATACGGTGGAACAGAAGCCGGATCTGGCCGCTTTCCTTGTCCGAAATCCGTGCCGGGGGATTCGCTATGCCGTTCTTTTCGACGGACATGCCCGGACGATGCGCCCGGACGAGCTGCTGTGGCTCGCCGCAGCCAATACCGATCCCCGGCGGGATGTGGAGTGCCGCGACGGTGTGCTGTGCGCGGATGCCCGGAGCAAGCGGCCCGGAATTGCGGGCAACCCTTCGCGTTTTCCCAATGTGGTGACTTCGCTGCCCGAGGTCGTTCGGAAGGTGGACGAACGTTGGGTGGAATATGGTTTGGGTGAGCGGCTCGAGTCGCCTTCCGACCGTTACCGGGCGTTGTTGTTGTCCGACAAAGCTGCGTGGTAGAGGATGGCCGGATTTTTCCAGATGCGTGAGCGCCGGGCGCTCGTGGTGTTTCTCCTGCTGGCGGGAGTGTTCGTTGCCGGGCTGCTCCTGGCCGAACGGCGGAAGAGCGCGGTATCCGCCGACAGGGTGGAGGCGGAGATGGAAGCGACGGTTGCGGCGGACTCCGTGAGGCTGTTCGAGTTCGATCCCAATACGGTGGAGTATGCCGATCTGCGGCGGCTGGGACTCTCGTCCCGCATGGCGGTCAGCCTGCTGAAGTACCGCGCAGCGGGCAAGGTGTTTCGGATCCCCGAGGATGTGGCTACCTGCTACGGCATGACCGATTCGGTCTATTTTATTCTGGAACCCTATATTCGGATCGGACGCGAGTATGCGCTGACACCTTCTCCGCGTCGGGAATATCGGGAGTATGTCCCGCAGGAGCCGAGGAGGATCGTGCCCCGCGAACGATTCAGGATCGATACGGTGTCCGCATCCTATCTCGCGTCGCTCGGTTTTTCCGTCCGTCAGGCCGAGGCCATTGTCCGTTATCGGGATCTTTACGACGGTCTTCGGGACGAAGCGGGTTTTCGGGCTTGCTATATGATCGCCGATTCGGTGGCCGATCTTTTGCTCCCCTATGTAATTTTTCCGGAACCGGAGCCCGTTCGCTCCGGATTGATCGAGCTCAACGGGGCCGATTCGGCGACCTTACGCTCGGTAGTCGGGATCGGTGAGAAGAGCGTCATGCCCATTATCCGATACAGGGAGCGGCTCGGCGGATTTTACAGCGTGGATCAGTTGGCCGAGGTTCCACAGGTCACGGAGTCCAATTTCGAGCGGATCGTGAAACAAATTTATTGCGATAGTTTCAAAATTCGAAAAATTGATATTAACTTTGCACCTCCGAGTACGCTCAAGGGGCATCCTTATTTGCCGCCCGCCGTATTCAGGAAGTTATTTAGTAAAAGACAATTGAAAGGAGGTTGGAGTACCGTCGAAGAGTTGGTTGAAGAGCACATATTAACCCCGCGTGAGGCCGAGCGATTGGCCCCGTATCTTCGGTTTACGGTACGAAAAGCCTCGAAAGACATACCGAATAGGGAGTCGGCGTCGTCCGGATGGAGTCCCGCCCCGATACAAGACACGATCCATTAGAAAATAGAGTAAAAAACAATAAAAAAAGCAACGAATTATGATTATCATGCCGGTAAAAGAGGGCGAGAACATCGAGAAGGCCCTCAAGAAATTCAAACGTAAATACGAGCGTACGGGTGTCCTGAAGGAGCTCCGTCGTCGCCAGTATTTCACCAAACCTTCGGTTGCGAAGCGTATCGCCATGCAGCATGCCATTTACGTAGAGAAGCTGCACCGCGACGAGGAATAGGAAGATTTTTCCATATCTTAATCCTGATAATAGACAAGAATTTTTTATCTTGTCTATTATTTTTTTGTTGTTTTACAGCGGGTTGCTCTCTGTTTCTCCTGCAAAACTAAATTTTTTAGTTTGAAAACTATAAAAAATAGTTGTATGTGAAATTTTTTTAGTTATCTTTGTTTCAGAAGATTTTTGTGCAAGAGCCGGCAATGCGGAGCTGTGCTGCCGTTTGTGCAGGTCCTGTTTCGTTCGACTTTAACCGACATTGATTATGGAAAAGCTGACACCTAGAGAAGAGGAGCTGATGCGTTGTTTCTGGACGCGGGGCCCGTTATTCGTGCGCGAACTGGTTGCGCTCTGGCCCGAACCGAAACCTCATTTCAATACGTTATCGACGATGGTGCGTGGCCTCGAGGCGAAAGGGTACGTCGGACACAAGGCCTATGGCGGCACCTACCAGTATTATCCGCTCGTCAGCGAGGAGGAGTTCAGCCGCAAGACGCTGAAGGGCGTGGTGAGCAAGTATTTCGACAATTCCTACCTCGGGGTGGTTTCGTCGCTCGTACGGGAGGAGAAAATCTCCGTGGACGATCTGCGCGACCTGATCCGGCAAATCGAAAGTCAAACCGAAAAACGATAATCCTATGCCGACCTTTCTGCTTTACAGTCTGAAGGCTGCGGGATGCCTGGCGGTCTTCTACCTGTTTTACAAGTTGTTGTTGAGCCGCGATACGCTGCATCGGATGAACAGGGTGTTGTTGTGCGGAGTGTTACTGCTGTCGTTTTTGCTGCCTTTGTGCGTAATTACCGTCGAGAAGGAGTTGCCCGGGGTATCCGCCGCCGGGATCGACGTGATTCCGGAAAATTATTTCCGGCGGGACATGGTATTCGAAAACCGAATCCCCGACGATACCCGGGACCTGATGATAACAGAGGAGCCGGAGCCTGCTCCCGAACCGTTCGACTGGGGCGTTTTGCTCGGAATCATCTATTTTGCAGGGGTATTTGCGACGTTGGGATGGACCGTATGCAACATCGTGCGGGTTGTGCGAATGACGCGCCGCGGCCAGCGCATACCGCTTGGAAACGGGAGCGTTTTGGTGTTGTCGGACCGGATTCGAGCTCCGTTCAGTTGGATGAGATACGTGGTGATGTCCGAGGAGGATTATGCCTGCGGCGGAGGGACGATCCTCGTGCATGAACAGGCGCATCAGCGGTTGGGCCATTCGTGGGACCTGCTGCTGGTCGATTTGCTGGGGTGTTTGCAGTGGTTCAACCCCGCGATGTGGCTGTTGCGTGTGGAACTGCGTGCTGTGCACGAGTACGAGGCCGACGAGCAGGTGCTCCGCTGCGGGGTCGATGCGAAAGATTATCAGATGCTGTTGATAAAAAAGGCCGTTGGCGGGAGGTGGTACTCAATTGCCAACAGCCTTAATCATAGTAACCTTAAAAACCTAATTACCATGATGTTGCGTAAAAGATCATCGAGGTGGGCCAGGGCCAAGGCGCTCTATGTCCTGCCGCTTGCGTGCCTGGCGCTCGGCGCTTTCGCACAGACCTCCTATGTTCTTCCGGAGGACAAAACTACGAAAAATTCCGGAAACGGTGAAATGCCTCTTCCTGCTGGTGCGGACGACCGTATGGTCGGTACACCGGAAGGGGGAATGCCACCGGTCGAAGGCTCCATGGCCGAATTGCTGGCTAATCTCGAGCGTACCGCTCTTGAAAAGCAAACGGCAGAATCGGGGGCGCACACCTTTACCGGACGCGTATTTGGCCGGGACGATAAGCCTTGGGCCGGTTATGAGTTTATTTGCAGCGGCGGCCGGCGGGTTGTGACCGACGCGGAGGGCCGCTTTACGATCGTTTCGGAGAAGCCGATCGTTTGTTACCTTGTCGGAGGGGAGACGGATCGGAAAGTAAAATCAGTCGGTAGCCGCTTCGGAATTCCGATGGAAACGGACATTGCCTTGGAATTTCATTTGAAAGAGTCGCTTGCTCTGACCCATCTGCCCGTATCCGATGAGCCGGTAGTGTATGCGGTTTATGGCGATCCGGCAGATTTCCGTTTCGATCCGAAACATCCGCCTCTGATAATGGACGGGGGCGAGGAATTGTCGGCTGAAACGCTGGATACCTATTTGGGGTTGCCGGAACAGAAGATGATTGGTGCATGGATGGTCAAAGGGCCGGAGGCAGTGGAGGGATACGGTACACGGGCAGCAAACGGAGTGTTGTCGATCGGGGTTCAGATTTATCCTTATACGCAGTCTTGGAAACCGGCCGATCCATCGCTGTGGGATCCGGAGGATTTGGAGCTTTACCTGGTGTGGGAAGGGGATGAGTTGCCAGAACAGTTTGTCGCCCGCCGCGATGCGTACATGAAAGAGGAGTTTGCCAAGTTGCTGACTGCTGATGCGGGGAAACTCGAACGACTCGGGTATAAATCGGTCGATGGTGCGGAAGAGTGGGTGACTGTCGAGGTGAGCGATGGGGCTGCCCTCATTCCTTTTTGGATTGATCTGTCGGACGAGGGCTTGTATCTGCTTGACGGTGAGGAGATCGATTACAGACAGTTGGGCGCGATGTCCCCTTCGAGTATCGCCACGGCGACCCAAATGACCTCCGGCGAGGCACGCAGACGCTACGGCGATCGGGGTCGTTACGGTGCGATCGTCTATACGAGTCGTCCGGAGTCGGAACGTGTGACAATCGAAGAGAAACAGAAGCCTTCCGATTTGTATCACTATATTACGGGCGATTTTGAACCGACGGGTGTGCCCGATACTTACCGGGTGCGGCGGATCGAGTTAAGCCATTCGATGCCGTTCGAATTCCGGCCATTGGTACTGTGGAATGGCAAGGTGTCGAATATCTATCTTTTTACTACTCCCGGTATCGTTCACGAGATAGAAACCGTTCGGATCGTAACCGAGCCGGACGAAGCGACGGTCGCCAGATACGGCGTATCGGCCCGGAACGGGGTGATCGAGGTCGTTTCTAAAACGGCTTCGCGTGAGGATGATTTCGAGGTGACCGTTTATGATAAATACAACAATCCGATGCGTTATCTGAAGGGTAGTTTCCGATCGGTAGATGGTAAAAATACCTATAAGGTGAGCGGATTGAAATTGCGGAACGTGCAGGGAGTACGTCCCGGAATGCTGCCGTTGGTAGCTGTGGACGGGCATGTGGGGTCCATCACCGATCTGGAGAAGATTCCTGCCCGCAAGATCGAAACCATACAGATTTTCTCTTGGGAGGATGTACTTCGTAACCCGGCATTAGTCGAGCGTTACGGGGATGCCGCCCGTGTCGGAGCGATTCTTGTGACGACTCGCGATGCTGCGAAACAGGCCAAAAAAGAGGCCCGGAAGTCCGGTGCGGGTGAATCTGTCGTCGCATCCGTACCGGAGGGACCGTCGTCCGGTATGGTTCAGACCGGTAATACTTCAGTGGACGGGCAGGGCAAGGTGCGGATTTCCGAAGTTGCTGCACCGAACGATTCGTTCGTGGTTTCCGGTCACGATTTGAGTTCGATGCTCTTCCTGCTCGATGGCAGAAGGGTCGCAGCTGCCGAGGTAAAGGCTTTGAATGAAGCGGAAATCGAATCGATGTCGGTCTTGAAGGACGAATGGGCTGTCGGACGTTACGGCGAGGCGGCGGCGGATGGCGTGGTTTATGTGACGACGACTGAAGGTGCCCGGCAGTTCGACCGTCTGGAGTGTAGTTTCGAGCGTGGAAACTCTTTCCAGGAAGGTCCCGGTCTTTATCGGATCAAGGATACGGGAAACGGATTTACGATCCGTCCGCTCAATGGAGCCCGACCGCTTGTGTTGATCAACGGCCGGCAGGTCGATGATGACTATTTGAAGTCGATCGATGCGGGGAAGGTTCTGTGGGTTCGGATTCTGCAACCCGGGTTCGAATTGCTGGACCGTTATGGCGAGCGGGCGCGGGACGGTGTGATCGAGTTTACGACGAATGAATCCGGAGAACGTACGACTTTGGCGGTTTATTCGTCGAATGCGTCGGGCAAAACGCCTAATAAGATGACAGTTGTCAGGGAGCCTTCCGGCGCCTCCTCGGGGCGCACTTCTGTGTCAAAGTCGATTTCCGTGTCTAAATCGATTGCCACGTCGGCGCAGCCTTTGGAGGAAACCGTTACGTTGACCTATACGACCGGAGCGGATTCGGATTCGGTTTCAGTTGTTGATAACGGTCGTTCTCTGAAGCAGGTCGGTTTAATAGTATTGGATGGCGAGGAAATTTCTGCCGATCGCCTTTCGCAACTGGATCCCTCCCGAATCGACGCGATGACGGTATTGAAAGGAGAGCAGGGGGTCGAACGTTATGGCGAGAAGGGAGCGGAAGGGGTGATCGAGATCACGACGAAAAAGTCGGAGGAACGAAAGTTCAAACGCATCGGTTGCGCATTTATAAATGGAAGTTCTTATAGGATAGGGCCGGGACTTTGGCGGATCAAAGATACGGGATTTGGGTTCTCTATTAGCCCTCAAGACGGTACGCGTCCATTGGTGATGGTTGACGGGGAATTGGTCGATCTCTCTTACTTGGATGACATCGATGCCGATGCTGTGGCGACTGTCCAAATTGTTCAACCGAGTGCGGAGTTGGTTGAACAATACGGAGAGCAGGGGTATGACGGTATGATCCGGTTCGTAACAAAGGAAGGCCGGAAGAAGACGAAAAAAATCGAAGCGCAGCGCCGTAAAGCGGCACACGCTGACAATGAATAGAAAAACTCCTATCAATAAGCGTTAATATCCTGAAAGGGAAACATCCTGCAGTAATAACGTCTGCAGGATGTTTTTTTATAAAAATAGGAGCGTCCGTTCAAGGGGACGCTCCTATTTTTTATCTCTGGTCGTGGCGGACGGAGTCTTTTCATGCCATACGAAAAGAACATTCGTTCGGAGGGTGAATCCTTTAGTGAATCCGTCCTTCTTTGGCCTCGATGCACTCGGTTGCATGAGGCACTTTCATCAGCCGCTCCTTGGGGATCAGCTTGCCGGTGGTTTTGCAGATGCCGTATGTCTTGTTCTCGATGCGTACGAGTGCCATTTCGAGGTTGCGGATGAATTTCATTTGATGGGCTGCCAAGCGGCCGCTCTCCTCTTTGGAGAGCGTAGTGGCTCCCTCCTCCAGCACCTTGAACGTCGGCGAAGTATCCTCCGTATCGTTCGATGCGGTGTGGGTTATCGTGGCGCGCAGGAGTTCGTAATCCGCACGTGCTGTTTCCAGCTTTTTGAGAATGAGCTGCTTGAACTCTTCCAATTCGGCGTCACTGTATCGGGTTTTTTCTGCTTCTGCCATAGTTTCAATATTTTATTTGTAATAATGTTATACTAAATTAAACAATATTCCCGTTACTTCCAAATTTTTTGCCGGAAACGTGCAGGTTCTCCTTTTTTCGGTCAGATTTTGGTTACCGCGATACGAACCGGTTGCTCATCTACCTCCGACTCCACGACGAATTCGCCGCTGGGAGAAGCCACTCCTTCGATTTCGACAGCCAGCGTCTGCGAGGCGATGTAGTCTGCGAAAGATTTGAGCGCGGGAAGGACGAATTCCTGCTGTTCGATCTCTACACGGATTTTGTCCGTCACCTCGAAACCCGAATCCTTGCGGATGTTCTGGATACGGTTGATCAGCTCGCGGGCGATGCCTTCGGCACGCAGGTCGTCGGTGATCGTGATATCGAGGGCTACGGTCAGCTTGCCCTCCGTAGCTACGAGCCAGCCCGGCATATCTTCCGAGGTGATTTCGAAATCGGCAGGGGTGACGGTGATTTTTTCGCCGTCCATGTCCAGCAGGGTTTCCGCCGATGCTTCGATCGCGGCTATCTGATCCTGTGAGAACCCGGCTACGAGAGCTGCGATCTGCTTCATCTGTTTGCCGTATTTGGGACCGAGGGTCTTGAAGTTGGGCTTGATGCGCTTGGTGATGAGTCCCGTCGTATTTTCGATCAGTTCTATTTCCTTGACATTCACTTCGCTCATAATGAGCCCCTTGACGGCTTCGATGCGGCGTGCGGTGTCGGCGTCGAGGACCGGAATGAGTATCTTCGTGAGTGGCTGGCGGACTTTGATGTTCACCTTGCGGCGCAGGGCCAGTACCATCGACGAAACCTGTTGGGCCATAGACATCATCTGCTCCAATTCACCGTCGATGAGCGAGGAGTCGCAGACGGGGAAGGTCGAAAGATGTACCGACTCGTCCGTGTGGCGACCGCTTACGGCGTTTAGATCGCGGAAGATACGGTCGGAGATGAACGGCGCGAACGGTGCGGAGAGCATCGAAACGGTTTCCAGACAGGTGTAGAGTGTCTGGTAAGCGGCCAGTTTGTCGCGTGTCAGCCCGCCGCCCCAGAACCGCTTGCGGTTGAGGCGCACGTACCAGTTCGACAGGTTTTCGCATACGAATTCCTGGATCATACGGGCCGCCGGCGTCGGATCGTAATTTTCGAGCGATTCGGTGACGTTCCGGACCAGCGTATTGAGCAGGGAGATGATCCAGCGGTCGATCTCCGGGCGTTCGCTCATCGGAACTTCCGGCTCCTGTCCCGTAAAACCGTCCACATTGGCGTAGAGGGCGAAGAACGAGTAGGTGTTGTAGAGCGTGCCGAAGAACTTGCGGCGCACTTCGTCCACCCCGTCCCGGTCGAACTTGA
>ERZ857882.3027-NODE-3027-length-16542-cov-9.182265_pt1 | contig 16542 bp, 17 predicted proteins | sample MGYA00519697_ERZ857882 | MGnify/ENA primary metagenome ERZ857882 (study PRJEB31778, sample SAMEA3449373) | human gut metagenome | biome: human gut; feature: human-associated habitat; material: faeces | place: United Kingdom | collected 2010/2012 ...
TTATTCCTTAACTTTGATTAACTCTATTTTTTCATACGAAACTTTACACTATCAAATTTTATATGAATTATTATAACACATATGATAATTTAATATATATTATTACTTAATTTCTATACAATCCCCTTATTACTATGCATTTTTTTACTTAAACCCTAAAATTTATAATTTTCTATTCGATATAATAATTAACTATATAATAATAAATTTGTCAAAAAAATTGTTTTCTTACTTAATATAAATATATTTTAGGAGTAATTTTTATGAAAAATAAAAAGGAATTTATAGATTTAAGTAAATATAGAGATTTATCTATAATTGAACTATTAAATAATTGATATATAAAATATTGATAAGAGGGTACTGAAAGTTTTAAAGTTTTCAGTACCCTCTTTAGCTAGTAGCTCTATAGTTTTTCTCTTCTTTTACTCGACTTTATAAATAAGCTTTTTAATTCTTCTTCTTCTTCATTAACTATAGAATTTCTTATATTATTTAACTCCACTAAAAAGTTATCTATTGATTCTAATAAATTCTTCTTATTTCCAAAAAAAAGTTCACTCCATAAATCTTCATTAATGTTAGCAATTCTAGTTAAATCCCTATAACTGTCTCCAATAAAGCTTCCAGTATCCCTACCCTCTTCATCACTATTAATTAATGCTACTGCAATAGCATGAGGTAACTGACTTGTAAATGCAATTATTTTATCATGATATTTAGGATTTATTCTCTTTATATTTTTAAAGCCCATATCATAAATAATACTTTCTAAAAGCTTAATATTTTCTTCCTTATTTCTATCAGTTACAGTTATTAAGTAATTTGCTCCTTTAAAAACTTCTTTTGATGCATAATCTATGCCTTTTTTCTCTCTTCCTGCCATAGGATGTCCAAAAATAAAATCTATTCCTTCTGGTAATATGCTTAATATATCATCAACAAAATGCTCCTTTATCCCTGTAGCATCAGTTATTATGGCCCCTCTTTTTAAATAATCCTTATTTTTCTCAATAAAGTTCTTAACTAACCTTGGATAAAGAGAAATAATAATTAAATCAGCTTGGCCTACAATCTCTTTTCCTTCTACATAACCTTCCTTAATTAAGCCTAATTCTTTAGCTTTTCTTAAAGTTTCTAAATTACTATCTATTCCATAGATATCTTCATAACCTGCTGCTTTAAGTGCCATAGCATAACTTCCACCTATAACACCAAGCCCTACAATTAAAATATTCATAAATACCCCCAATTTAAATGTATAATGAAGAATGTAAAATATAAAATTAATGTTGAAATTCAACCAAGGCTGAATTTCTTCAATAATTCTTCATTCTTCATTTTACATTTTTCATTACTATAGTTTCTTTCCTTCCATTTCAGCTAAAACTCTCACTTTATCCATTATCTTCTTGAATGATTCTGGTTTTATTGATTGTTGTCCATCGCTTAAAGCACATTGTGGATTATTGTGGACTTCTATCATAAGTCCATCTGCCCCTGCACTAATTGCAGCCTTTGCTAATGGTTCTACAAGATCCCAGTATCCTGCTGCATGACTAGGGTCTACTATTACTGGTAAATGTGATCTTTTCTTGATAACTGGTATTGCACTTAAATCTAATGTATTTCTTGTGTAAGTTTCAAAGGTTCTTATACCTCTTTCACAAAGAATTACATTTTCATTTCCTGCAGCCATTATATATTCTGCTGACATAAGCCATTCCTCAATTGTTGCTGATAAACCTCTCTTTAACAAAATAGGCTTATTTGTCTTACCTAATTGCTTTAATAAATCGAAGTTTTGCATATTTCTAGCACCAACCTGAATTACATCAACATCTCTTTCAAAAACATCTATATAATCAGTTGACATTATTTCCGTTACTATTGGTAATCCTGTTGCTTCCCTTGCCTTTTTAAGAAGTTCTAAGCCTTCTAACTCTAAGCCTTGGAAACTATATGGAGAAGTTCTTGGTTTAAATGCTCCCCCTCTTAAGAAATTAGCACCAGATTCCTTTACACTTTTAGCTATTTCAATTATTTGATCTTCACTTTCAACTGAACATGGTCCAGCCATAATACCCAAATTATTTCCCCCAATTAAACTACCCTTTACATCTATTACAGTATCCTCAGGCTTAAATAGCCTATTTGCCTTCTTGTAAGGCTCTTCTACCTTTAAAACTTTATCTACTCCAGAAAATCTTAAAAGCTTATTTGAATCTATAGCTCTAGTTTCACCAACTACACCTATTATACAAAAGGTTTCACCTTGAGATAAGTGAATACCTAATCCTTTACTCTCTAATTCTCCCTTAACCTTCAATACTTCATTTTCACTACAATTTGGATTCATTACAATAATCATCTTTCCTATCCCTCCATACTACAATTTTAAGTAATAGTTAATAGCTAAGAGGTAAGAGTTAATAAGTAATAACTAATAGTTATTGAAATAATTCAGCAAGCTGAATTATGAAATTTATAAATTCCAAAAGAATTTACTCCTTCACTATTCTCTATTCACTCTTACTTCTTACCTTCAATTAGTGCTTCCATAGCCATTACATACCCAAATTCTTTAAACCCACAAATTTGCCCAATACATGCTGGTGCTATAACTGATTTATGCCTAAACTCTTCTCTTGCATGTATATTTGATAAATGAACTTCTACTGTATTAATGTTTACAGCTTTTATTGCATCTAAAATAGCATAACTATAATGAGTAAATGCACCTGGATTTATTATTATTCCGTCATAATTTTCATAATAAGCATTATGAATTTCATTAATTATTTCGCCTTCAATATTGCTTTGAAATAATTTTATGTCTATGTGTCTTTTTTGCCCCTCTTCATTAATATAGTTACAAATATCCTTAAAATCTCTAGTGCCATATATTCCTTTTTCTCTTATTCCAACCATATTTAAATTAGGACCATTAATAACTAGTATCTTCATATATTACCCCCTCTACTTATTGCTATTTATTATTTTTATTATATTATTTATAACTTTTTCTATATCTTTATCGTTGCTGATTTTATATTGCGAATAATCTTTATATAAATTATATCTTTCTGAATATAGGTTGTAAAGCTTACTTATACCATCTTTTAATAATGGCCTTGAATTAGTGTCTATGTCATTTATAATATCTTCTACAGATCTATCTATAAAAATAATAATTCCCTTTTCTTTAAAAAAATCTATATTTTCTTTTCTTTTAACTACTCCACCACCAGTAGATATAATTATTTTCTCCTTTATAGTACTTAATTCCATGCAAGCTCTTGTTTCAAAATCCCTAAAGTACTCCTCGCTTTTTTCAAATAATTCTTTAACTGTGCTTTTTGAAATTTCCTCAATATAAGTGTCCATATCACAAAATTTATAACCAAGCTTCTTTGAAACTATTTCTCCTATGGTAGTTTTACCACATCCAGGCATTCCAATTAATAAAATTATATTTTTATCCATAATCCTCTCCTGAAATTAAAGAAATTTTTTATTTATTTTATTATATATTTTTTCAATAATAGCTTCACTAATATTAGTATCTTGCCATACTTCTTGTGCCTTAGCTGCTTGCCCAATAAGCATATAAAGACCACCAACATTTATTTTATTTAATTCTTTTCCATAAGATAAAAACTTAGTTTCCATAGGATTATATATTAAGTCAACTAAAGCATCAAAGTTACTTATTATTTCTTTAGTTACTGGTGATTCCTCTGTATTAGGATACATTCCTACTGGAGTAGCATTAATTAATATATTGCCTTTTAATGATTCTAATTCGCCATAGCTAATTAACTTTACATTTTCAAGTGAAAAATCATTTTTATTTGGATTTCTACTTACTAAATAAACTTCTTTAACATTATTATCTACTAAATAATGAACTACTGCTCTTGATGCCCCACCATTTCCTAATATTACTGCAATTTTATCCTTAATATCTATATTACTAACTTTTAGCATATATCCAAATCCAAAGTAATCTGTATTATATCCATAAAGTTTTCCTTCATTTAAATATATTGTATTTACTGCCCCTATTTTTTTAGCTTCATCGGATATAAAATCAACATATTCCATTATATCTCTTTTATAAGGAATAGTTACATTACATCCCCTTATTTTTAAAAGCTTTAGACTCTCTGTAAAATCTTTAAGTCTATTTCTTTCAACTTCAAATAACTTATAGCCTCCAGCTTTATTCATTAGTCTTAACAATTCACTATGAATTTCTGGTGATAAGCTATGAGAAAGTTTTTCTCCTAAAAGTCCATAAAACTCCATAATCTTGCCCCCTTAGAAATATTAAATTTATTATATCATAAAAATAGATTGATAATCTTACAACCTATTTTTATTCTTTATAAGCTTATTCTATATTATTAGTGTACAATTTAAATATACATTAATTTGCAATTGCATTAAAGTACCAACTAAAGATAATTAATATATTATAAATAATAAAGTTATAACTATTAGTTCATTAGTATATTTATTAGCTTTAAAATTAAAGAATGAAATATGAATTTATGAATAAGTCTTCACTCTCTACTTCTTACCTCTTACTTTACATATGACATTTTTTTATTTCTATGTTACTATTAATTAAAATAAATATATATTTATTATGGAGGTAATAATGGCTAGAGATCAAAAAACTAAAGGTAATTTTAAGTATGAAAATATAGAAAAAAAAGATAAGAACTTTATGTATCAAAATCTTGAAAAGAGTAATTGCTATAATTGTAATTTTTCTGGCTCAAATTTTGACTATGTAAATTTCAGAGGTGCACATTTTAAATCTTGTAGTTTTTTAAAATGTAGTTTTAAATTTTCAGAGTTTATAGGTAGTAATTTTAAGAAGAGTAATTTTAAAAATGCTAAATTTGAAAATACTATTTTCGACTCAGTAAGATTAGACAATGTAGACTTTAAAGATGCTAAATTTAAAAACACTATTTTTCTTTCAACTGATTTAAGTAAAACAAAGAATTTAAATATAGATAATCCAGAAATTAAAGTTTACAATGAAATGCCAAAGTTAGATTTAAGTGTAGATCTTACAAATGCTATTTTAAATGCCTTAAATAATAAATATGTAAAGAACTCAAGAGTTTTAGATACTAGAGATGGAAAGATAAATCTCTTAAGTATTATGATACTTTTAGAAAATTTTAATGAAGAAGAATTAATTAAAGGATTGACTTTATTAGCTAATGAGTTAGATAAAGATTTCTATACCTTAAGCTATTTAATAAAATATATTAAGACTAGTATAGTATCTTAAGCTTATAATAATTAAATGAAGGTAGCAAAAGCAATTATTTTTTAAATAATCAACTTATGCTACCTTCTATCTATAAAATGTTGGATTTCTATTCATGCCTCCTTCCTTCTGATTGAATGTGATACTCTTAAGCTATACTTCCTTTCAATTTATTGAATTAGGATATTTTCTCATACCTCCTTTCACCATTCAATCTAAAGCCTTCTTTATTATAAAAATACACCTCCTCTTCCTTATAATTATTATAAGTTGCAACTATAGAAGCTGCATTATAATCCTCTGCATATTTTTTAGCCTCTATCATTAGCTGATGTCCTACTCCAAGCCCCCTATACTTTTCCTCAACCATGATTTCATTAATAGCTAAATTGCTTATATAGCTTCTATTATTTAAAATTGTGAAATTAATGTAACCTATAATTTCATCATTTAATTGAGCTACAATAATCTTAGAATTTTCATCTTCGATTATGGATTTAATGCTTGAATAATCTAAGTCTTCACTTAGTCTAATAACATCATCATAATCCTCAGAACTTATTTTTCTAACATCAAAACCAACCATAAGTATACCTCCCATAAGTAAACCTTTTCAAGACCCCCATCCTTTATTAAAGGTTCCTCTCTTTAAAAATATTAATTTTCAGAAAATTCTTAATATTCATATTCTTATTATACACCTATATTTTTTTTATTTCCACTATTTTTTATAAAAAAATTTATGAGATAAATATTATGTTTCTTGCGACCTCGCATACGCTCCAAGTCGCCAAAACATAATATTTATCTCCTTCCAACATTAAAGGTAATAATTCCTCCTAACGTCGGAATTATATAAGTTGCTCTATTTACTCTGTATAATGACTTTACTATATTTTTTCTTATTAGTATTTCCGTCGCATACACTCCAAGTCACACTAGCATTATATATTTTTCTTTGAAAGCTGATGGTAATAATTCCTCCTAATGTTGGAATTATGTAAATTTATATAGATACTTTTATATAGGTTAACTTTATTCTTATTCTTTTCGGCCTGACAGAAATTTCACAATCGTATGATACTAAATCTTTCTAATAGTTAATATATGCTATAAAAAAATCCACTTTGTGGACTATGAGGTTTACTACTCTCATAAAGGTATCCACAGTTCTTTAAAAATATAATTTTCTATAGAATAAAAACATAACAATAATATGATTGTTCCCTTATTATTATATTACCAAGTACGAGATTTCATTTCTTTAAATTGTCCTACAGTAGATACATGAGAATTCAATCCACCATCCACTGTAACAACTTGTCCTGTAAAGTATTCACTTTCATCAGATGCTAAGTACACACACATATTGGCAATATCTTCAGGGGTACCATAACGGTTAACCATAATGTTGTTTAAGAATATATCTTTCAAAACTTGTGGTACATAATCAGCATTTTCAGGTGTTATGATTAAACCTGGGCGAACACAGTTACAGCGAATATTATCTTTACCAAATTGTAATGCAGTTGATTTAGTTAACATATCTACACCAGCTTTAGCACAAGCATAAGCAGTTGATCCAAGGTCTCCGCCACATGAAGCCATTGATCCAATATTAATGATAGAACCTCCTTTATTTTCCTGCATATATGGTAAAACACATTTTGTTGCATAGAAAGTTCCACGAATATCACTTTGGAAAATATTATCCCACATCTCCAATGTTAATTCATCAACACGCCCATCCTTTAAGCCAACATTAGCAGCATTATTAACTAAAATATCAATTTTCCCATATTTTTCTGAAGTATCTTTAAATAAAGCATCTATACTTTCAACTTTTGTAATATCCATAAAATGATAAAATGCTTCTCCACCCTCTTGAACAATACTATCAACTACAGCTTGACCTTTAGCTTCACGACGTCCACATATAACAACTTTAGCTCCTTCTTTTGCAAATAGTTTAGCAATTCCAACTCCAATTCCGCTAGTAGAACCTGTTACAATTGCCACTTTTCCTTTTAATCTTTCCATTATATATTCCTCCTTGTATGATATAGATATAACATTTTATAGAAAACTTTTTGCAATTCTTACGAACATTACCACTTTAATTGATATTAATTTTCTTATTTACTATTCTGCCTATGCCCCTTAAGGAATATGCATTTCATACTTAATTATCATATGTTGCAATACTCTCACCTAATAGTAACGTTTACAAAAAACCTATTGATATAAATCATGATATAAGTGGATTGCACCACTTAGTTAATTAAATAAAAAAAATGATATTATCCTCCTTCCGCTAGGTAGTTTCTTTGTTAAAAAATCTACTTATTAAGCATTAATAAAAGCTTTTGAATTAAAAATAAATAACTTATTAAATGAAATCAACACTTTAATGGAATCATCTTAATTCTAATCTATTAAAGAAAATATTGAATTTATAGATTCTATTCCAAGTATATGACTTGTAATGGCTATTTATCCCTGTAAGAATATGTTAATATATATTGGTAAAATTATCAATATATATTGACATTATTTTTATAAAATTTATTAATTTTTTTCTCAAATTTTATAGTTATATGTTACTAAATTTTTATAAGTTCTTGATATCGCATCTTAGATCTCTCAATTCTCTAAAATTAAAATATAATACTGACTCTCGTTATTAAATTTTGTATTAAATAGTTCATCAATATCTATTTAAGAGAGCTTTGAAGGTTAGAATTAATAACAAAAATCCAGCAATTTATTTATTGCTGGATTTTTATTATTAATTATTTGAATTTTTATAGTTTCCAATTATTTTAAAGTAGCCACTATTTTTTTCTATAAGTTCTAAAGCATTCTTTACTAAATCATTATTTAAGTTTCCTTCAAAATCTACGTAAAGCAAATACTTCCAAGACTCATGTTTGTTAGGTCTTGACTCTATTTTAATCATATTAATATGGTTTTCTGCAAAATGTCTTAATAGCTTATATAATGTTCCTGCCTTATCTTCTAGAGAAAATACCACACTAATTTTATTACTAGAATCATTATACTTTAATTCTTTACCAATAATTATAAACTTAGTATGATTATCTTTTTTATCATTAATATTTTCTTTTAGTATGCTTAAGCCATAAATATTTGCTGCTCTTTTACTTCCAATAGCTGCCTTTTTCTTATCCTTTAAATCAGAAACTAATTTAGCACTTATTGCTGTATTATGATAAGGAATTAATTTAATTTTATCATATCTACTTAAAAATCCTCTACTTTGTTCAAAGCCTTGAGGATGAGAATATATTTCTTCAATCTCATCTATATTAGTTCCAGATATCCCCATAAGATTTTGATCAATTTTTATACATTCTTCACCAACTATATAAAAATTATATTTAACTAAAAGATCATAAACTTCTGTAATAGCTCCTGTATATGAATTTTCAATAGGAAGTATTGCATATTGTATATAATTATTTTCTAATGCATTAAAAACATCCTTGAATTCTTCGTAATTTTTTATACTATCATAAGAATTAAAATACTTTCTTAAGGCCTCTTCACTAAAGGATCCCTCTACGCCTTGATAACCTATCTTAACCTTACCTTCTATTATATTATCTTTTATATTATCCTTGTTTCTCTCCATTAAATCTGCTTGCAAGGATCTGCTAAGTTCCATAACTTTTTCAAAAAAATTTCTAGTAATTTCACTATACTCTCTATTATTTAGAAGGTTTATATTTTTTTCTATTACTTCCTCTTCTCTTTTAGCATTAAATATTGGAAGATTTCTTTCTTTTTTATATTCTCCTACCTTAATAGCCACATTCATTCTTTTTTCAAATAAAGCTATTAACTCTCTATCTATAGAATCAATTTCTCTCCTATAGTCCTCTAAGTTACCCATTAGTATCTCCCCTTTATTAAATCTAGTATACCTATTGCAGCAACTGCCTCTATTACAGGTACTGCCCTTTGTACTATACAAGGGTCATGTCTTCCTTCTATTCTAAATTTAACATCTTTTTTATTATTTATATCAATTGTATTTTGCTCTTTTAATATTGATGCAGTTGGTTTTACAGCTACCTTAAAGACTATAGGCATTCCATTGCTTATTCCACCTAATATACCACCATTATTATTAGTTTTAGTCTTTACTAAATCTCCATCATAATAATACTCATCATTTGCTTCTGATCCAAAGAGTTTCGTCATATCAAAACCTCTTCCAAATTCAATTCCTTTTATGGCTGGCACAGAAAACATAAGATGAGCCAAGGTAGATTCTATTGAATCAAAAAACGGATTACCTACTCCAGCCTTTATTCCAACTATAGCACATTCTATGGTTCCACCTACTGAATCTCCTTCATACTTTGCTTGCATAATAGTATGTCTAATTTTTTCTTCCAAAGCTTCATTTATTAATGGAAGTTCCTTAGATTTTAAATTTAATAATTCCTTAGTAGAAATATTTGTAGGATTAAAACTATCATCTTCTATATTCTTTATAGAACCTATATGAGCACCTATAAATATTCCTTTTCCCTCTAATATTTGTTTGCATATAGCTCCTGAAAATACTAATGGAGCAGTTAATCTACCTGAAAAATGTCCACCACCTCTATAATCATTAAAGCCTGAATATCTTTCAAAGCCACTATAATCTGCATGACCTGGTCTTACAAAATCCTTAGTTTTTGAATAATCCTTAGATCTAGTATCACCATTTCTAATAATTGCACAAAGTGGTGTTCCAGTAGTCCTACCTTCAAAATATCCACTTAATATTTCTGGCAAATCTTTTTCATTTCTTGCTGTTGATAATTGATTTTTACCTGGTGCTCTTCTTCCCATTTCAAATAACACCTTATCCATATCAATTTCAAATCCACATGGAAGTCCATCTATAGTAATTCCAATTGCATTTCCATGTGATTCACCAAAAATAGATATCTTAACATTATTCCCAAAGACTCCACTCATCTACAGCCCCTCCTAGCATTTTATAATCCTCGAAAAATTTCGGGTAAGATTTCGCTACACAATCATAATCTTTTATTATTATAGGCTTTTTACACCTAGTTGACGCTATTGCTAAAGTCATGGCTATTCTATGATCCTTCCAGCTCCATACTTCTACTCCACCTTCTAGTTCTTGAACACCATGTATTACTAGCCCCTCTTCTTTTTCCTCAATATTCGCACCAAGTTTGTTAAGTTCAGTTGCTACAGCCTTTAATCTATCACATTCCTTAATTCTTAATCTACCTGCATTTATAATTTCTGTTGTCCCCTTTGATAATGCTGCAACTAAAGAAATCACAGGTATTATATCTGGACATTGAGAGCCATCAATAACTGTAGAAACTAATTCATTTGAAGGGTTACAACTTAATTTATCTCCATAATTAAATTTAGCTCCCATTCTTTCTAAAATTTCTATTACCTCTTTATCTCCTTGTAAAGAATCTTTTCGTAAATCTTGAACTTCTACTTCAGAGCCTAAGGCATCTGCACATAAATAAAAGGCTCCTTGTGAATAATCACCTTCAACTCTATAATCTCTAGAAACATAACCCTGGTTTCCTTTAATTATAAATTCCCTGTAATTATTATTCTCTATATAAATTCCAAAGTCTTTCATGCAAGCTAAGGTTAAATCTATATATCCTTTAGATTCCAATTCTGTAGTAAGTATTATCTTGGAATCACCTTCTAGTAAAGGCAAGGCAAATAAAAGTCCTGTAATAAATTGAGAGCTAATATTTCCAGCTAAAGTAAATTCTCCACTATCTAACTTTCCCTTAACCATTAAACTTAATCTACCATCAACTGTACTATACTTAACTCCTTGTTCTTTAAAAATATTGTAATAGGCATCTAATGGTCTCTTTCCTAGGTTTCCTCTTCCAACAAACTTAGTCATACCATCAAATAGTAGTGATACAGGAACTAAAAATCTAAGAGTTGAACCTGATTCATTACAATCAATAGTTCTAACTGCATTTCTCTTAGCCTCCTTATTAAATGCTCCTATAATAGTTAGCTTATCACCATCTTTTTCAATACTGGCACCTAAAGATAACATTCCATCTATAGTTGCATTAATATCATCAGAGTAATCTATATTTTCTATTGTAGAAACTCCACTTCCAAGTGCTGCACAGATTATACCCCTATGAGCCATACTTTTAGAAGGTGGAACTTTAACAATTCCCTTTAGCTTACTATTATTAATTTTTATTCCTTGCATAAAAACCCCCTTATTAAAATGTAGAATGCAAAATATAAGATAGCTATTTATCTACTCGTCCTTCTCTTTTACTTCCCCAGATATAACTCTTACTTCTTCACTATTCTCTATTCACTATTCTCTATTCACTATTCTCTATTCACTTTTACTTCTTACTTCTTACTTATAAACTATCTCTTTTTACTATTTTGCTTTCTCCAATTTTACTTATAAATATTAAATTTAGTTTGTTATCTATATTCTTTTTATCTAATGAAATTGTTTCTTTTATTTCATTAATATCAATATCTAATTTATAAGGAAGATTATACTTTATCAATATATTCTTAATTATATCTGCTGTTCCTTTTTCTGTTTCAAAAGATGCTTCACTTATTTTTGTAATTTCGTACATTCCTATAGCTACAGCTTCTCCATGAGTATATTTATTGTAGTTATAATATTGCTCAATAGCATGCCCTATTGTATGACCAAAATTTAAAAGCATTCTTTCTCCAGTATCTTTTTCATCTTTTTCCACAACTTCTTTCTTAATTTTGCAACAATTGTGAATAATATATTCAATATTGTTCATAACTTCTTCTTTATTTTCGTACTGTAATAAATTATTAAAGAACTCTTTATCTTTTATACAACCATATTTTATTACTTCTGCCATACCATCATTAAATACTCTATCACTTAATGAATTTAAAACTTCTGGATCTATTATTACCTTTTTAGGATGATAAAAACTACCTACAAGATTTTTACCCTTATCTAAATCTACAGCAACTTTTCCCCCTACACTACTATCAACTTGAGCTAATAAAGTTGTAGGTACTTGTATAAATGGAACTCCTCTAAGAAAGGTAGATGCAACAAAGCCTCCTAAGTCTCCAATTACTCCCCCACCTAGAGTTAAAATCAAATCACTTCTTGTAAGTTTAAAATTTAAGAGTTCATCATATATCCTTGGTAAAGTAAAAAATCCCTTAGTTTCTTCCCCAGGTTCAAGAACTAACTTATTAGTATCATATCCAAAATCAGATAGCTCCTTAAGAACTTTATCTCCATAAAAATTATCAACATTTTTATCTGTTAAAATAAATATCTTTTTCCCTTTAAATACTTCAGATATTTCCTTACTTAAATTACTAAGCAAACCCTTTTGTATAATTATATCATAACTACTGTGAGGTAAATCTATAGTTAACTTCACGAAAAAACCCTCCTTTAAATGTATAATGTAGAATGTAAAATGAAAAATTAATGTGGAAATTCAGCCTAAGCTGAATTTCTTCAACAATTCTACATTTTAAATTTTACATTCTTCATTTCTTTTACATTTCTCTTCCTACTGCTGCAGCAATTGCTTTTAATTCCTTAACTAATGTTTCATAGTGGTCTGGCTTAATAGATTGTGGTCCATCGCAAAGTGCTTTTTCTGGATTATTGTGAACTTCTATTATTAATCCATCTGCTCCTACTGCTATTGCAGCCTTTGCAAGTGGAGATATCATAAATCTCTTTCCTGTTGCATGGCTAGGATCTACTATTACAGGTAAATGGCTTAATTTCTTAACTGCTGGTATTGCACTTAAATCAAGAGTATTTCTTGTATAAGTTTCGAAAGTTCTTATACCTCTTTCACATAAAATTACATTTTCATTTCCACCTGCCATTATATATTCTGCTGACATTAACCATTCTTCTATAGTTGCTGATAATCCTCTTTTTAATAGTATAGGCTTAGTAGTTTTACCTAATTCATTTAACAAATCGAAATTTTGCATATTTCTAGCACCAACTTGAATAACATCTACATCTCTTTCGAAGATTTCAATATCATATGGTGACATTATTTCTGTTACTATTGGTAGACCTGTCTTTTCTCTTGCAATTTTTAAAAGTTCAAGTCCATCATATTTTAAGCCTTGGAAGCTGTAAGGTGAAGTTCTTGGTTTGAATGCTCCTCCTCTTAAGAAATTTGCCCCTAATTTCTTAACTTCTTCAGCTACAAATGTTAATTGTTCTTCGCTTTCTACTGAACATGGTCCAGCTATCATAGCTATCTTATTTCCACCAATTTCACTGTTTCCAACTTTAATTATACTATTATCTGGATGGAACAGTCTATTAGCCTTCTTGAAAGGTTCTTGCACATGCATTACCTTTTCTACTACATCGTTAGCTTCGATTTTTCTAGAGTCTATTTTACTTGTATCTCCTACAAGTCCTAAGATAATTAGATCCGATCCAATAACCGGATTTACCTTTACTCCTTGACCTTCTAATTCCTCAGTTAATTTTCTGATTTCTTCTTCCTTAGTTCTTGGTTTTAAAATTATTACCATAAATATGCCCCCTTTTATTATTAAATATTTTTTATTTATATAAAAAAGAGAACTCCTAGGAGTTCTCTTGTAATAACCATATATTCATAACACGAAATATATAAATTTATATTAAAAACTCACTTTGAAAAGAATTATTTTTTTTGCAAAATAAATAGCCAGCGCTAAAGAAAAAGCCCCAGAATATAAAGTAAAAAAAGCTATTAAATTTTGCTATTATGCTTGTAATTCCTTTCATAAAGTCCTCCATAAATTTAAATTTCTTTACCTAATTATACCAAAGTTCGATACTTTGTCAATATTTTTATAAATATTTTTACTTTTTAATAATACTTGTAAGAAAAATTTACTAATTCTATACTTTATAATATTGGCGCTATAAGCCTTATTAATGCTTCTTTTATTCTTATAGATCTACCTCTATTATTATACTCTTCAAAGATAACTTGCTTACTATCCTTAATATCATTTATAAATATTTTTTCTTGTTCCTTAGTAAAATCACTATCAAATATTATTGCATTAATTTCAAAATTAAGTTGAAAGCTTCTAATATCTAAATTTGCAGTTCCAATACTAGAAACCTTTCCATCTGCAATAATAGTTTTAGAATGAATAAATCCTTTTTGATATTTATAAATCCTAACGCCGCATTCCATAAGTTCTCCCATATTAGCACTTAATATCCATTCCATAAAAAAGTGATCTGGCTTACCAGGAACCATTATCCTTACATCTACACCTGATAAAGCTGCTATTTTTAAAGCTTCCTTTATTGGTTCATCAGGAACTAAATATGGTGTCTGTATATAAATTCTTTCCTTTGCATTATTAATTATTTTCATATAAGCATTTTTTATAAATTCTTCTTTATGGTCAGGACCAGAAGAAATTATTTGCATTCCTATATTTCCATAATCCTCTTGCTTTAAGAAGTAATCATCATAACTTTTAAGCTCTCCTTCTGATGCATAATCCCAATCTAAAATAAATCTTTTATTTAATTCATTAACTGCCTCACCTTGAATTCTAATGTGAGTATCTCTCCAATAATCAAACTGCTTTCCTTTATTTATATATTCATCTCCTACATTAAATCCTCCAACATATCCAACTTTTCCATCTATAACTACTATTTTTCTATGATTTCTAAAGTTTAGACGTGTATTAACATAAGGTAAGAATCCTGGAAAGAATAAGTGGAATTTAATTCCTAGACTTCTTATATACTTTATTTTATTACCTCTTAAGCTTTTAGATCCCATGCCATCAGCTAAAAGCCTAACTTCTACTCCCTCTTCAACCTTCTTTTTAAGTTCATCAATTATAGTTTTACCTAAACCGTCCAATCTAAATATATAGTATTCTATATGTATAAATTTCTTTGCTAATCTAATATCATTTATTAAAGCTTTGAACTTTTCTTCACCATCAATAAATGTATCAACCTTATTCCCAGAAGTGTATAGCACTCCAGAATTATTGTAGTTCATCCTAATAAGATCCATAAACTCTTGTGATATATTACTGTTTTCTTTTTCTCTTTTGAACTTTTCTAATAATTCCTTTACCTTTTTTTCATCTGTTACTTTCTTTTCTCTAAATATCTTTTGTCTGCTTAAGTTTTGACCAAGAAATAAATAAATTATAAATCCAATACCTGGCAAAACTAAAAGAATCATTAACCAAGCCCATGTAGTATTTGGTTCCTTTCTTTCAATAAATATTAAGGAAAATGCAAATATAATATTAATTAAATAGGCTACAAATAATATAATAGATACATTCATTAAGTTTACCTCATTTCTTTGTCTAACAATTTTATGCTATTCTTTAATTATAATTTATTTTATTTTTATTTAAAGTATATATTTATTTTTAATCATATATTTTTTAATTATTTGCATTTAAATTTATATACTAACATAGCAATAATCATTTAGGCAAGAATCATTAATTGAAAATTCAAACTATTAATGATAAAATTAATATATATTATGTAAAATTTTGTTGATGGGGGTATTATAAATGTCTAATGGTAATGGTGGAAATGGTTTATCATTTTGGGGAATTGTAGGCGCAGTTTTAGTTGCACTTATAATATTTTCTTTTCTCTAAGAAAAAAATTTAGTTTTAATACTAATTAGTGTTTTACTATATTTGTTTAATAATCAATTTAAAGAGCAAATATCAAATGAAACTATTAAATGGTTTATGACCTCTTATTTTAATGACATAACAGGAGGTATGACATTTACTGCATACACTAATCTAGTGTTAAGCTTTCGTAATATTAAGATGCATAAATTATGGCAAATAGAATTATTAATGTTTTCTTGTGGAGTGTTTTGGGAATTCATTACACCTTTATACCGATTTGATACCGTATCAGATATATGGGATGTTTTTGCTTATATGTTAGGTGGAATATTATACTGGGTAATTATTAAAAATTATAAAGATGTCAAATATAAAAAAGAAACTACAAAGGAGCTTTAAATACTCCTTTGTAGTTTCTTTTTACTGGTTTTATATATTTTATAGGAGTTATTTATTATCTCCAAAATATCTATCTAATAATCCTTTGAACGCTTGTCCATGTCTAGCTTCATCTTTACACATTTCATGTACTGTGTCATGAATTG
>ERZ857882.3043-NODE-3043-length-16459-cov-6.346440_pt1 | contig 16459 bp, 8 predicted proteins | sample MGYA00519697_ERZ857882 | MGnify/ENA primary metagenome ERZ857882 (study PRJEB31778, sample SAMEA3449373) | human gut metagenome | biome: human gut; feature: human-associated habitat; material: faeces | place: United Kingdom | collected 2010/2012 ...
CTTGACCATGTGCAGCTCATCCGCTGCGGCGGCGGCAGCGAGATCGCGGCCGAGCGTGAGCAGTGGAACGATGGCTCGAATACCTTCTGCGTCCGGCCCGGTGTCGTGGTCGTCTATGAGCGCAACTACGTCACGAATCAGATTTTTGAAGACTGCGGCGTCAAGATCCTCAAGATGCCCAGCTCGGAGCTCTCCCGAGGCCGCGGCGGCCCGCGCTGCATGAGCATGCCGCTGGTGCGCGAGAGCCTGTAAACAGTAACCATTGCGCGCACGGCAAACGGCCGCGCGGGCTGAAAACAACCAGAACAAACTGAACAAACAAAAAAGGAGCGAATATTATGTCCGTCAACATCCGTGGAAGACACTTTCTGAAGCTGCTCGATTATACCCCCGCTGAGATCCGCTATCTGCTCGATCTGGCGAAGAATTTCAAGGACCTCAAGCGTGCCGCGGCGTACTGGTTCATCAGCATGAACGTCACCGACGAGCCGGACACGAGGCGCTACAGCGTCGAGACCTATGGCACGGACTACATCTTCCGCGTCCGGCTCGATCTCGGGTTCAAGTGCCACCAGCGCGTGAACGTGTACCTCCGGCAGATCGTGCGCGATCTCATCGAGAGCGGCGAGCTGCCGCCGCAGGAGCGGAAATACTCGATCTACGGCAAGTCGGACGTAGGCTCTTTTAAATTCGTTTTCCTGCACAAGGCCGTGCCGTCCAAGTCGGAGCTTTCCTTCCTTGACGAGCTGGTGCTCAACACGAAGTATGCCATTCGGCGCGTTGCCGGCTCCAAGGTGCGCTGGTACGGGCTGGACACATCCTCGCTCGTCGTGGAGACCGTGCCGTTCATCGTCGGCGGCAAAACGCCGCGCAGCAGCCGGCTGGAAAGAGTAAAATAAAAAAAGAAACCGCCCCCGCGGCTCAACCGAGCCGCGGGGGCATCACGATCTACGGATATTGAGATTTGAGAGAATAGCAAGCACAGCCGCTGTCCGGACACGCGGCGATTTTGGGATAATCCCAAGCCCTTATGATGCTGACTTTGAGCGAAAAATGTAAAGCAAAACTGCTGCCAAAATATACGAACGATCTATGCGTGAGAGTCTTGCATGCAAGCTGTTTTTGAAATTAGAGAGTTTCGCAACATGATGCGAAGCTCTCTTGCCTTGTGATCGAGAAAGATGTATAATTAGAACGATATTTGTAGCCGGAGGTCGAACAGGAATGGCTATTTCGTATAACAAGCTTTGGAAGTTGCTCGTCGATAAGAAGATGAGCAAAGCCGATCTGCGCAAAGCGGCAGGCATCGCGCCGAACACCATGACCCGGCTGCGGCGGGACGAGGAAGTTACGTTGTCTGTGCTCAATAGGATCTGCGTTGCGTTAGATGTCAATATCGGAGATGTGATGGAGTTTGTGAGTGGAGATTGAGCAATATCCATAACTGCAAGTAAATCTTATTCGTGAAACCAAGAGGTGGGAGAAATGGCAATTCGCTTGTGGCCGCAGGACTATGAACGAAAGGATCATATTACAAAAGCGGAAAAAGGGATCCTTAGATATGCTGCGCGCAATTTTCAAAACGGCCATATGGTGGTTGGTATAGACCCTGTAGGCTTAAGCGGCGAAAGAGTGAAGCTGGGAATGTATATTTCTCCCAGCGAAGGGCTTGTCACGTTCTCGATTTACTCCGGAATGATTAATGCAATGCCGGTGTTTTCGTATATCGCTTATGTCCAAATGGTCGAAGGTAAAATCTATGAACGCCTTTTGGATTCCAAGCTTTTGATTGTTCGTAACGGAGAAAAGAAAGCACTTAAATTCCCATACAAACATATTGTTATGTTTCCGGATGAGGTGGTAGGAAAGACTACCGTGTCGAAGGATGACCTTCAGCAACTACGAAATTATGCAACATTTGATTCGTTTAGACCAATCACATCTGACGGCAAAGAAAAAAGAATTGAAGATTTGAAAATATTTGCGGGTATTCGCAAGGCATACGATAAGACGTTTAAGTCTCTGTCAGAACTAGAATGTCGAGCGATTTTCGAACGTTTGGCTCCCGAATACACTGTCGTGCTGAATGAGACCATAAATGTTTGCGTTGCCGAAAAGAAAACATTGGTAACCGAAGCTGATCTGCGCATTACCGGAAAGGAACTGGAATATAAAACTTTCTTCCTCGATGAGTACCAGGTAGGCGTTGTTAACGACATGGGTAAAGGTCATCGAGTCATTCTGGCAAACCCCGGCGCAGGAAAAAGCGTTCTGCTTCTTTCTAAAGCGTTTAAGTATGCAAGTCTGTACAAAGGATCCAACGTACTCCTCACATGCTATAACAGCAACTTAGCCGATTCTTATAATTTCAAGCGCAGTTGTGCTAATTTTGGCAAAGATATCAAACTGTTTATCATGACATTCCATAAGTTGGTAAAAAAGATTTATGAGGAATGCTTGCACTCTCATTGCGCATCAAACATTGCAACAGAAGAAGAAATTCAAAAATGCATAGACATGGTGAAACAAGGAAAGGTGAAGCTTCGATTTAAGGCGATTTTTATTGACGAGGTGCAGATTTTTGATCCTCTTTATCTCGAGCTATGTTATCGCCTTTTGGAAGATGACGATGATCGTGTGTTTTTAATGGCAGGCGATTTGAATCAAGCAGTTCGTGCGCTGAGCCGAAAAGGTGATGCCCCGTGGAAACGGATGAATGGGATCCAGCTTGACTTCACTGGACGTGTTCGCTACATCGAAAAAAATTACCGAAATAGTCAAGAGATAGGCGAGTATATTTCACATATGTTGCAGCACATGAATACGCGTTTGTCAATGCTGGATCTAATTAACTCTTTGGAGTATGAATATAACTCGTTCAAAGTCGGCACAAATCCAACAATTGCGCTTAAAGTTAGGACCGGGGTTCAACGGACAAGTATCAAAACGAGTGTAATTGCAGCAATTAAAGAAATTGCAACAACGTATAGGATTAGTTACTCAGACATAGCTGTGTTATTCCCGTTTAGAAAAGTCCCCTATTTGAACTACCATTTCCTCTATTGGCTTCAGCAAGGGCTTGACGAGGAAGGCATTTCTTATTCGATGATCATTAACGAGAAAGATGGTTTCTTTGTGAAGAAAAAACCCGGAGACATTACGGGTGTAGTTATCTCTACGATTGAGTCCTCGTTGGGATTGGATTTTAAGGCTGTTATTTTGGCTGGCTTGTTCCCGTATAACTATGTCAATCTCAACGGACAAGTGGGTAGTGAAATAAAGACATGGAGCGCTATCAAAAATATGCCGGAAGAGCAGCAAACTGCGGTACAGAGCCAGATGCGAGCAGTATATACCGCCTGTTCAAGAGCCCGAGATGTTTTGTATGTAATTAGCGATCTGAAGCCTGGTACACCAATGGAAGAAATTATTAAGCAAGTGCCAGATAGAACACCTTTACCGCAGTCTTCAACGCAGAGCGGTACACCATCAACTGGTGTTCGTACGGGAAACAAACGGAATACTGTAACCAAACGTACAGCTTCAGCCACCATCAAAGAAAGATTGCTTAATGAAGTAGTCGATCATGTAACCATTAAGGCAGTAATTCAGGAAACAAAAAAGGACACAACCGTGATGGTTGATCTTGCAAAGTACCCTAAGCAAAAAGGAATTATAGGGAAAAAGGTCGGTGAAACCTTTAAACTTGCAGGAGTTTCTTTGACATATAAGATTACGAAAATTATTGCCAATGATACGCTTATCCCCAAAGATGTGGCAAGCTCTCCTGCAAAACAAGGATCTACTGTACAAGCAGGTAAAACTCAGCCCAAAAGCTTGAAGGATTTCTTCGTGAGCAAGGGGTTCAAAGCTGTAGATTGCAGGTCAAATAATGGTTGTTTGTGGATCTTGGGAGAGCGAAAAGAATTAGCACCGTACGTAACGGAAGCAGAGCGACTATTTGGAGTGGCTGGCGGATATGGCGCGGGAAAAGCGTCGTCTTACAAGCCTGCGTGGTGGACAAAGTCAAACAAGTAATTACCCTATATGGCATTTGCATGTGCTGGGAGGAGAAATAGTATGGCAAACGATTACAACATACTTGCTGATTACATAGTCTCTAGATATATCGAAAGGATCGCTGGTGATGATATTGAAGAGACCTTTGTGGATGAATCTCCGGCAGATCGCGTTATGGTCGGCATGCTTGCTGAGAACCGCATGGAGGAGAAGTTTGATGGTGGGTATATCGAGAATAATAGTACCCGCTTTGAAAGTGTACCGTCCATAAGTATTTCGTTTATCGTCAAGAAGAATTCTTCAGGTGTTATTCGTGTGATTCCCAAGGGACTGTTGTTTTATACGGTCGAGCCGGATTATGACAAGACGATTGATTACTTGCTTCAGAAATACTCTGAAAAGGATAACGTTCAATATACCGAAATCCAGCAGCTCTGTGAATGCTATCCTGACCTGCGGTTTAGTCTTCCATTGACTTACAAAAAGGTGCGGGTTGAAGACGAGATGGGTGATGGTATATCAATCCGGCTTGACTCTATTAGTGATAAAAAGTTTCATTTGGAGCAGAAAATCAACGAACGCTTAAGGGCTCTGTCGGATAGAATCATCAGCGAAATAAAAGTTATTAAGAGTGACCGTGTTACATTTTTTGATCTGGTCGATAAGGAACGTTTCTACCTTGTTACAGGTGGAAGCGAAGAACGTGTAAACCCTCGATGGGATATTGACATTTATTGCACCGTTACCGATGAAGGGGATTCCTATCGATTCTTGATGCAAATGGTTAATAAGACTCCCGTGAATGGCAAGAGCAACATCGGATATTTGCCTAAAGTTTTCAATGCTGGTATTGATGTGGTTGGAGATGATAGTGTCGAGTTTCAGAATATCAAACTGGACTATTTTAAAAACAGCTACAGAAAGCGTCCCATGGTGCATGTCGTTGCAGAAAACACTTCTGCAGCCTATCATGAAGAGGACAACTCCATTCGGACTGATAATATTCCGAGATATTATCAAATGCGCCTGAAGACCAAAGATGCGTTAACACAGTATGTTACATTTGAAAAACTTATTCAGGATCCTGTTGGCAATCTGACTGTTATTTACGAAGAAATGAAATCGGATTATGAGAAGTGTGTCTACGAGTTCAATCATACAAGGTTCCAAACGGTCAATGCAAAAGAACGGTTTAAAGATGCATTAGAGAACTATCAGCATGAAATTGGCCGTTTTAGGAAGGGCATTGATCAGATTGAGTACAGGGATTTTGTTAAAAAGGCGTTTGTTTATATGAACAAAACCTTTATGACGAAACTCGCTGGTGAACACAGACAGATTAGCGGTTGGCGTTTGTTCCAGATCGTTTTTATCGTTTCGCTTATCTGCGAGATGATTCGCAGCGAGTATAAAAATGATCCCAATATTGCGGAAGCGGACATTGCAACCGCGAACTTGCTTTACTTCCCGACAGGCGGTGGTAAAACAGAAGCGTTTCTTGGCGCATGCGTGTTCAACATGTTCTTTGACCGCCTGCGCGGAAAAAACGACGGCATTACTGCATTTCTTAAGTATCCGCTGAGACTGCTTGCAGTGCAACAGCTTGATCGTGTGCTTATGATCGTCATGAAAGCGAATGTTGTAAGAGAGTCCAGCGGGGAGTTGGCTCACAAAACACCGTTCCAAGTCGGCTTCTTTGTGGGCAAAGGAAATACACCGAATAAGATAGACTCCTTTGAACGTTTAAGTGAGCGCGGAGATAAGAATAAGACAAAAGACCTTATTCTTGAAAGTGATTCTGAAACGCTAAATGAGTATTATCGCTTCATTGATACGTGCCCCTATTGTGGTAAAAAACACGTAAATCTAAGATTTAATCGTGACACTTGGAGATTGGAGCATGTTTGTGATAATCCAGAGTGCCCCATCATGGTTTTGCCGCTCATGATTGTAGATAACGAAATTTATCGCTATCTGCCTTCCATTGTGGTCAGCACGATTGATAAGATGGCTATGCTTGGCACAAGCAATGACTTTAAGATGCTGTTTGGTCAAGTGAAGAAAAAATGCCCGGTACATGGATTTACGGGAAATGCAAAATGCTCTTGCGCGTCATGCGGCGGACATGTGCTTCAAAACGTAGGATTGCTAAAAGATCCCATTCCGACTCTTTTTATTCAAGATGAGATGCATCTTGTAAAGGAAAGTTTGGGGACATTTGATGCGCACTACGAGTCGTTCTTGAGCTATTATGCAAAGGAACTGGTTCCAGAGGCGCAGCGCAAGCTAATCCGATTTGTTGGAGCAACAGCAACTATCTCCATGTATGAGAGCCATATTTGGCATTTGTATCACATGGATGGACGGAGATTTCCATGTGAATATCCTTCAGCAGAAGCAGGCGAAGATTTCTATTCCTACACCGATAATAATGACATTACACGCATTTTGATCGGACATGCCCCCTATGGACGGTCGATTACTGACGGCATGTGGGAATCGGTTTATATCATGCGACTTGTCGTGTATAGAATGATTCAATTCTTGGAAGAAAGCTACGAAAAACTCTGCGCTGTCGGTTTTTCTGGGAGCATTGATGAGTATCGAGATATGCTGTACGACTATTGGATTGAATTGGTCTACAATAATCGCAAGCAAGACGCAATGGAACTTGAGAACGCATTCCAGAACCAGGCTAACAACTATTTGGAGGCAAAGGGTGTTCCTAAGTATGTTATTGAACAGATGACCAGTGATGTGGACTTCCAAACCGTAAGAAAAACGTTGTTCGATATTCAGGCGAACAGAAAGAACTTCGAGAGTACCAACCTCCTGCTCGCAACAAGTACCATTTCTCATGGCGTGGATGAGGATTCCTTTAACGTGATGTACTTCTTTGGAATGCCAAACAACAATGCCGAATACATCCAAGCATATTCGCGTACTGGTCGTAAGTTTACGGGTATTGTCGTGGATATCATTCGACTAATGAGGGTGCGCGATAGATCCTACCTGAAAAATTTTGTTATTTTCCATCAGAACAGGGACGATCTTGTTGAGGCTGTCCCAATCAACAGATGGGCAAAAAATGCGATCTATAGCACCTTGCCCGGATTGCTTGCAGGCTTGATTAGGCAGTATTACACAATTAAAACCAATTCGGATAGTCTGCATAATGCAATTAAAGTACAGAAGTTGCTTCGTTCCGGAGAAATCGACGTTGATGATGCAGTTTCTAAACTTATTGCAGCTTACGGATGCAATGAACAGGAAAAAATGTCTCTGGCATATAAAGAAATCATCACCGAAGAAGCGGTCAACATTCTTTCTGGAATTAAAAATGGAAATTTCACAAAGGAACTTTCCCTTTCGGACGCAATAGGAAAGTTCTCGCACGGCAAGAAAACGCCAATGACGAGCTTACGTGATACAGAAGAACAGATCGAGATTAAGATTTGAGGTAAGAGATTATGAAGAGAAGCAAAACTCAAGCTGTATATAGGTTCTTGCCGGAAATGTGGATATCCGAAAAAGATGATTCTGAGAGAGCTGTTTCGGCTAAGATAAAAAATTGGAACTATATCAAGATGTCTGATATATATGAGGATTTTATCGAAGGTGAAATTAAGCGCCAAATAAAACTGTTTGGTGATCGAGGTGGTGACATCAGCGCGTTTGATCTTTCACCAGATACTCATTCGTTTTCAATTGTTGAAACCGCGTGCAACGAAGGAATCCCTGATATCATCGGTGAAATATCCCCGTTGGTGTTTTACTGTAGTTCCTGTGGTGCAGTGAGCGATCTTCGTAATCCCGATGCGGTTGATAAGTATACATGGAAATGCAAAAATCCTGATTGTGGAAAGTGGGCAGTCAAGCAACTCCAAATGATCTATGCCTGCGAATGCGGATATGCACAGCCCATAAAGATTCCGCATGTGCAGGGGGTAAAGAATTTCAAGTTCCGCCCCAATGAAACGCAATATAAAATGTTTTATAGGAGCGGCAACTCGGAAAAGCCTGCAGAGTTTGTTCAGATTTGTCCGAACTGCAATTCGAGATTGGTGCCTGACAACGCAAATTCTGGCCGAAATTATAAGCCTTTCACGCTGAAGGTAATTAATCTGGTTGATCAGCGGAATGGTCAATTCTATAAGAAGGGCATAGATGCGCAAAAGACGATCGTCTGTAGATGGTTTGACAAATTGTCTACCGCTGACTACGATGAGATTCTGAATAACATTGAATTAGCATTTAGTGACGCATTTAAAAGCAATGCGCAGAGACGAAATGTAAAACAGCAGGTTCGTGCCCTAATTGATGCGGGCATGCTTCCTCCTGAGATGTTTGAAAGCGCTGTAAATAACATGCTTCAGAATGCGCCGAACACAAAAAGTGTTGAGCGGTATGTAGCAATGTGTGATGATCTGTTTTCAAGAAAAAAAGCGGAAAATCCGGTGGGCTACGCAGAATGGCTGAGCCATTTCTCGTTCAAGCTGATGCAGTATGATACGCTGAAATATGCTAAACGAATCATTACACTAGAAGAAGCAATTCAGCGTCAACTTGGTATGGAGTTCATTGATTCTCCGGAGGAAGTTACAGCATTGAACAAAAAGATGGGTATCACAAATATGCAGGTTTCTTGCGATATTCAGATTATCAACTGTACATATGGATATTCCAGAAGAGTTGCTGATCCGAAGAACTCCACAAATAAGAATTGCCGCTTGAAGCTCAATGCCTACGATAGAACTAGAGACGGAACGGCAAATCTTGTTTATGGAGCCAAACTGGATACGGAAGGCATCCTGTTTGAGATTAGCCAGCGAAAAATCGTTGAGTGGTTGTATGAGAACAACATCATCAGTGAGGAACAGTTGCCGGATCTTGACGACGATGTTTCTGTGAAAAAGTGGTTTGCACAATATGTTCATAGCGATGTGATTTCGATGTTCGGTGAAATCGATGACAGTGAAAAAATCACTAAGAATGTTTTTGCGCTGCTCCACTCTATGTCCCATGCCTTTATGAATGCGGCAGGAGAACTAAGTGGTCTGTCCAGTAATTCTTTGACAGAGATTATCCTTGTAGAGACTGCGAGCATCTTTATCTATGCACAAACTAGTCAGGGAATCCCCCTAGGCGCTCTGTCTGGAATGGCTGAATCTAACTATGCGTATTTCTTGAAGAAGGCTTTTGACGAGACGAAAAATTGCGTATTTGATCCAATCTGCACGGAGCGAGATGATACGGCTTGCAGTGCATGTCTCATAATTCCGGAGATTTCTTGTAATCACTTCAACGCCGAGCTTGGCAGGAAGTATTTGTATTCGATTGACGGAGTGGATAACCCGACTGTTGGTTTTTGGGAGATGTAATTATGGCTAATATGTATCCGAAAAACATATCAGAGTATTTGCCAACGGATTCTGAAAGAATTGTTTATCAGGAATTAAAAAACCAGCTTCCTGATACGTTCGATGTCTTTTATTCTGTTAGTTGGACAAGTTATTATGCGGGGCGTCTCGTGAAATCTGAAGCAGATTTTATTGTTGCCAGTCCTGACTATGGTTTTTTATGTCTGGAAGTAAAAGGCGGGAACGGAATCCGTATTGAAGATAATAACTGGTATCTTTTGGATGCGGAACATGGTGAGCGTAAACTAAACTCTTCTCCGTATGATCAGGCGGAAAAGAATATGTACTACTTCTCCAAAGTTTTTTCTTCGAAATACAACACCAAGTATTCAGGAATATATGGTGCCGGTGTGATTTTTCCCTTCTATCCCATAGGAGAAGAACTTGAGTTAAGTAATCGTCATAGAACGTGTACTATTGACAGCAATGACCTGAACAATATCTATGATCGCATTAAAAAGATGTTCCGCCTATGGGCAGGTAGTTCTTACGGTCGGCGCTATTATCCAGCAAGTCAACATCGAGCTTTCCTTGAACTCATAAGAGATAGAATTGCGATTTCTGCAGCAGCTGGCGCGTTGATTCGGTTCAAAGATCAGCAGCTGAGTGTGATCAACCGTGTGCAAGACAATTACATATATCTACTGAAAAATGTAAAACAATTCTACATGCGCGGAGGAGCAGGAACCGGGAAAACTTGGATTGCAATGAAAATGGCCAAGGATGAAGCGGAATCAAATGGGCACAAGGTACTTTTTGTTTGTGCATCAAAACCACTTGCCAGTATGGTAAACAGTCATATTGGGGATGCGGTTGATGTTAAAGATATTCGCTCACTCTTTGAAATGCTTGTTGAGGATATTACCAGTTATCAAGAGCCGCTGTTCAAAGGAATAAGCCATGGCCTCATTGGTGACTATGAAAAGTACAACGCGATCTTTGTTGATGAAGCACAGGATTTTACAGAGGAATGGGCAAGTATCATTAGATTGCTTTTGGATGATCCAGAAGGCTCTCGCTTAGGAGTTTTCTTCGATGACGTTCAGGTTTTGAGAGAAGAGAGCTTCGGAAACGGGTTTGGCATTGGTGAACTGCCGTATTTGCTGCGGGAGAATATTAGGAATACCGCAAATATCTATAATTGGACTGCAGAGAAGACCAATCTGGGTACAGATATGGTTGCAAACCCTGTTGAAGGTCCAACACCTACGACAGAAATTGTTAACGAGCATGGGCAATTGGTTTTACTTTTTGAAACACTTTTTAAGCGATACCTTGAGGAAGAATATCTAAAAAATGATTCCTTAGTAATTCTCACCGAAAGCAAGGAAAAGCTGTTGGCTGAATTTCCTGACAGGATTGCAAAGTGGAAATTTGTTTGTGGTACACCTAGCAATGAGAATGAAATCAGCGTGTATTCTATAGATGCATTTAAAGGGTTGGAAGCGAACATGGTCATTTATATCCACGGTATTGACACAACCGAGAATATGAACTACATAGCGTACACGCGCGCAAAATACTACTTAATTGAGTTGGTGAGGAACTACTGATGGCACCTATAACGTCTTTTATTCGATGGGCAGGCGGAAAATCATGGCTTGTCCCATATGTAGCACAACTAACAGAAGGACTTGACTATAACAACTATTACGAACCCTTCATGGGCGGTGCATCGATTTTCTTTTCTTTGGATTTACCCAATAAGGGATGCTTGTCGGATATTAACGACGAATTGATAAACGCTTTTTGTGCCGTCAGGGATAATCCGGAAAGAGTTATTCGGTATCTTAAGGAATATGAAACAGACGAAGAAAGCTACTATGCAATTCGCGCGACGGAACCAAAAGGGAAATATCAACGGGCTGCGAGATTTTTGTATTTGAATGCAAATTCTTTTAATGGACTGTACCGTGTGAATCGGAACGGAAAGTACAATGTTCCCTATGGTCATAAAAATGCTACTGTGAATTATACGCGGCTGCTTGAAGCGGGAAAAAAACTGGAAGGAATGGAAATTGTTTGTCACGACTTTTCGGATATAAGTACTAAAATAGTTGCCGGAGACTTGATCTTTTTGGACCCACCCTACACCGTTTCTAAGGAAGATACGGGCTTCGTAGGCTACAATTCAACTTGGTTTTCCCTTGATGATCAGCACCGACTGGCAAAGCTAATTGACCAAATAAAAAAAGCAGGAGCCTACTACATTATGACAAATGCCGCTCACGAAACCATTTTGGAGATATTTAAAGACAAGGGGCGCATGGTTACACTTGAGAGGAATAGTTTGATTGGCGGCAAAAAAGCGTATCGAGGAAAAGTTCCAGAGTATATTTTTACGAACATACCAGAAAGGAGTACGAAGTAATGGCTAGAACGGATTGGAGCCAAGTTGTATACGACAAACAGTTGGCAACGGCAAAAAGTGTCCACAAAAAACTGTTCGTGACACAAAAGATCTTAGCTTCGGAACTCCCTGAGTATATTGATGCTGGTTGGGAAAAGTGCAAAGACTATAAGAGCCCTAAATATGTGGGGATTGCTAAGGAGAAACCAGTAGATGAGCAATTTGAAGACCGAATTTGGTTGATGTTTGCTGGGATGGGTTTTTGTGGTCTAAATGCGGAAAATGGAATTCTGATTTCTTATGATTTCAGCAATGATGACCTAAAAGAAAGAATTGGCGTTCTGGCGGTTGATGATGAAACTGCGTTGGTTGGGCTTTGCCACGCATCAGAAGCTATCGTCGAAAAAAGTTTTGCCGCTGAAATAACAGCTTTTAGTGACAAAATATCTGGGATTAGAAAAGAGGTTCTTAAACAATTCCCGGGTCGGAAACTGAAGTTTATTTGGGCGTCTCATAATTTCATCATGAATAGACGAGATCTCGCGTTGCTGGATAAAGCCGGAATGGCCTATTTTAGTGACACGACTGTCGAGTACTATACAGACTTGGCAAAACATTTGGGTTCTTGTTCTAGATATCAGCTTTTGGGTAGCCTTTTTGCAAACCAAGAAATTAAAAATATGGATGATAAGGTGCCTGCGATCCAAGGTAAAATGGGTGGATACACCTACTATTCATTTTCAATTGAACCTGAAAAGCTTTTGAAAATTGGCTATGTGTTGCATCGGTCGGAAGCCAATAAGAATATGATGCCGACCTACCAGCGTTTAATCAAAAAGAAGCGTTTGCAAGAGGTCCGGTCGTTCATTAATGATGGTGGATATTTCCCAAACTCGATTATCATCAGTATAGATACCAATGGAAAGGGATTGGTTTTCGATCAGTCCGCCTCTAAGGTTGATAGTACAATTTCGAAGATCGGTATTTTACATATCCCCAAGCGCTATAGGTCTGCGTATATTATCGACGGCCAACATCGTCTGTACGGCTACTCGGATTCCCTGTATGCCGAGACAAACACCATTCCAGTAGTTGCTTTCGTTGATCTGGAAAGAAGTGAGCAGATTAAACTGTTCATGGATATTAATGAGAACCAGAAAGCGGTTCCGAAATCGTTGAGAGTGACCCTGAATGCAGACATGCTCTGGGAATCTCCTGATTTCAGTGAGCAGCGGCAGGCTCTCCGATCTAAAATCGCGCAGATGCTGGGAGAAGAATCGACATCGCCTCTTAACTCGAGAATTGTGATAGGTGAAAACGAGTCTACACCCACGCGATGCATTACTGTTGAAGCGATTCAGTCTGCACTGAAAAAGTGTAGATTCTTCGACAGCTATGGCAAAAAGAATGTTCTTCAAAAAGAAGGTACTTTCGACTGCAAAGATAATCAAGAGACTTGCGATTTGTTCTATCCGTTTATAGAGAAGTGTTTGCTGTATATCAGAGGGACTTGTCTGGATGAATGGGACAAGGGAGATCAGGATAGCGGAATGCTCACCATGAACCGTGGCATTCAGGCGGTTATTCGCGTCATTGATGATGTTGTCAATATGCTTGTGGAGAAGGGGATGATTCAGCCTAAAACGCAGGCTCTTGACGATATGTTTGGCTTGATACAATACTATCTCAAGCCTTTGACTGACTACATAAATAACCTAAATGCTGAGCAGCGCAAGGATTTGCGTGGTTACTTTGGTGGAGGTGCTGATACCCGGTTTTGGCGCGCATATCAGAAGGCAATTGCTGATATGAGGCCGGATTTTGTGCCTGATGGATTGGAAGAGTTCTGGCAAAACGAAGCTAAGATCTATAACGAAGAGACGAAATCCATGCTACGAGAAATAGAATCCAAGGTTAAGTTGTTGATTTCTGAGCGCCTCGGAGAATATTTTGGCGATAGTTGGCTAATTAAAGGACTACCGAAGAATATTTATACCAGAGCAAAAGGTGAAGCCGATGAGGCAATGTATGTGCATGTGTCTAGTACAGGAGAAGAAATCGACATTCCTATCTGGGATTATGTTACACTTCCGGAATGCAAACAGATTATCTTGAACGGCAAGAACTGGTCGCTCTTCTTCGAGGATACTTTTGTCCGCCCGGAGGAAGCCAATCTAGTCGGAGGAAAGGACCCAAAGACAGACTGGATTCTTCGAGTCAATTCGATTTCGAATAAGCTTTCAAAAGAGAGCTATAGTGTTCCTGTAGACGAGTATAGCTATGTGAAAAGCATCTATGATTGGTTGATGGGTATCCTTGTTTTCTAATATATCCGTATTGACCGTTATGAGCTGGGATATATAGCCAAGTTTTAGTGAGGGATTTATATGTTACACCCCGGTCTATACGAACAAGTCATCAACAACGCCTTGACGGGCGAGCTTGCGGAGATTCCGGAGGCCCGCAAGTCTGTTGCGCCCATTGACAAGGCGGAAGCCTCCAAGGTGCTGGCGCAGTATCTGGCAGATGTGGTTCAAAAGGGCTTGGATAACGTGCTGGACAACGGCGGGGATATTTCTGCCCAGATCGGGCTGACCAACCAGATCGTTGATCTCATTCAAAATACAACGAAAGAAGCTGACTTTGCCGCGCTGGGCGTTGACCGGCGGGCAGAGCAGCTTTTTGCGCTTTTGCGAGAGACCGACCCACGGTTAGCGGTAGGAAAAACAGCGTCGGACATGGAGCGCCCAGAGACCTCCATCGCACAAAGCTCGCTTTTCACCGGGGCCGTGCATGAGCCGCAGATGTTTACAGAGCTCAAAAAGGAAATCGTCTCGGCCGACCGAATTGACATGCTGGTGTCCTTCATCAAATGGAGCGGCCTACGGCTTATCATGGACGAGCTGCGGGAGTTTACGCATAGCGGCGGCGAGCTCCGCATCATCACCACCTCCTATATGGGCGCTACCGACGTGAAAGCCATTGAGAAGCTTCGAAGGCTGCCCAATACGCAGATCAAGGTCAGCTACAACACCAAGACGACCCGGCTCCACGCCAAGGCATATATCTTTTACCGCGAAACCGGCTTCACGACGGCCTATGTTGGCTCGTCCAATCTGTCCAATGCGGCACTGACCAGCGGCCTTGAATGGAACACTAAGGTAACGAAACGCGACCTGCCCGAAACTATCGACAAGATCGCTGCTACCTTTGAGTATTACTGGAATGACCGCGAATTTGAATACTACGCGGAGGATCAGAAAGAGCGCTTGGCGCGTGCGCTGAAGGCGGAAAAATATTTCGACACCAACAATGCTGACGTCTACACCATGGACATCAACCCCTATTCCTACCAGCAGGAGATTTTGGACAAGCTGGAGGCAGAGCGCACTGTTCGTGGCTATACGCACAATCTGGTGGTGGCTGCCACCGGTACCGGCAAGACGGTCGTCTCTGCCTTGGACTACAAGCGCTTCCGCAGGCAGAATCCGGATAGACCCTGCCGCCTGCTGTTTGTGGCGCACCGGGAGGAAATCCTCAAGCAGAGTTTGTACACCTTCCGCGCCGTGCTCAAGGACGCAAACTTTGGTGAGCTATTGGTTGGCAACTATAAGCCGGAGAGCATCGACAACTTGTTTCTGTCTATCCATACCTTCAACTCACAGAGCTTCACAGAAAAGACGAGTCCCGATTTTTACGATTACATCATCGTGGACGAATTCCACCATGCCGCTGCACCGACTTATCAGAAGTTGTTGTCCTACTACCAGCCGCGCATCCTGCTGGGCTTGACCGCTACTCCGGAGCGTATGGACGGCAAGAACATCCTGCCCTACTTCAACAATCGTATCGCCGCTGAGATCCGTCTGCCGGAAGCCATTGACCGAAAGCTCCTGTGCCCATTCCAGTATTTTGGCGTTACCGATACGGTGGATCTGGATGCGCTCAAATGGTCTGCCGGTGGCTACCAAAAGAGCGAGCTGGAGCATATCTATACGTTCAGCGGGGCGGTTGCCGACCGCCGCGCCGATCATGTGGTGACGGCACTGCTGAAATATGTGACGGACATTGACGAGGTGAAGGGCCTCGGTTTCTGCGTGACGGTAGATCACGCGGAATTTATGTGCCGTTATTTTAACGACCACAACATCCCGTCCATGTGCCTCACCGGGCAATCTTCGGACGAGGAAAGAGCGGCGGCCAAGCGGCGCTTGGTGTCCGGCGAGGTGCGATTCATCTTCGTCGTGGACATCTACAACGAGGGCGTAGATATTCCGGAAGTCAATACCGTCCTTTTTCTGCGACCCACGGAGTCGTTGACGATTTTCTTGCAGCAGCTGGGACGTGGCCTGCGTCTATCCGAGGACAAGGAATGCCTGACCGTGCTGGACTTCATCGGTCAGGCGAACCGAAAGTACAATTTCGAGGATAAATTTGCGGCACTGCTATCAAACGCAACGCGCAGCGTGAGACGTGAAATCAAAGACGGTTTTGTGTCTGTTCCCAAAGGCTGTTATATCCAGTTGGAGAAAAAAGCTGCAAAGTACATACTGGATAACATCCGTGCGTCCTATGGCAATACCGCTGGATTGGTGTCCCGTGTAGCATCTTTTACGGAGGACAGCGGGCTGGAGCTGACGCTCAAAAATTTCTTGGATTACTACCATCT
>ERZ857882.3045-NODE-3045-length-16449-cov-9.638587_pt1 | contig 16449 bp, 18 predicted proteins | sample MGYA00519697_ERZ857882 | MGnify/ENA primary metagenome ERZ857882 (study PRJEB31778, sample SAMEA3449373) | human gut metagenome | biome: human gut; feature: human-associated habitat; material: faeces | place: United Kingdom | collected 2010/2012 ...
CTTGATATATAAAGAAAAATAGAAAAAAAGTAGTGTAAAAACTTTACACTAACGATAAATAATCAGGAGGACTTTTATGAAAAAACTTTTATTAGCATTGAAAATTATTGCAGGTGCTATTGTATTGTTTTATCTTATATTATTTTTTACAGCTTAGGATATAAAAGAGAAGTTGTGATTTCATATGATTATATAGGGATAGAAAGACTAAATTTTCATTAACAGTTAATGTAATATAATACGTATATATAATATATATTATTAAAAGCTCCGATAGATTAAATTTATCGGAGCTTTAGTTTTAAACTTTTAATATTCTTTTTTGTTTTTTGAAGTTTTAATAACTGATATCATTGTTTTAAATGGAAAGACAAGCATATCAATTATTAAACCGTAGATGATAAATGTAAATAAATGAGTAATGTACATATTAAGAGTTGGACCACCATTCCATATAATACTTCTAAAATCTTTTTGATAAACAAGAATGTTAAATATAACATATTATTTATAAAATCATAATTGCTTGTATACATCATCATAATTAATTTTATATTTTTCTTTAAATTTTTTAGTTTTTAGTTAATTTATTAAATATATAATAACTGTTTTATTTATTTAGTAATATGATTAATATAAATTAACATATTGACTTTACCCTTAGGGAAAGATGTAGGATAAAGATATAGAGGTTGAAAGGAGGGGATTATATGTTATCTATTGGTGAATTTTCGAAGATATGCAATGTATCTACAAAAACACTTAGATATTATGCTGAAATTGGATTAATTCTACCTAATGAAATTAATAATTAAAATGGTTATAGATATTATTCCATTGAACAATTACAAACTATACTATTTATAAAGCGTCTAAAATCATATAATTTTTCTTTAGAGCAAATAAAAACTATTATACAATCAGAAGAATTACAAGATGAAAAACTTTATTTATCACTTATAGAAAAGAAAAAAGAAATTGATAAACAAGTAAAAGAATTAAATTTAATTTCAGAAGAGTTAAGTAATGATATATCAAACTTAAAACAAGGTAAATCAATTATGTCATACATGGAAAATCTTGATGTTAAGATTGTAGAAGTAGAACCTATGAATCTTTTGTATATTAGAAAAATGGTTCAAAAACATGAATTTGCATATGAATATGGTAGTTGTTTTAATAAGCTATTTAAAAAGATTAATGAAGATAAATTAACTATAACTAATCCTCCTATGGCACTTTTTCATAGTTCAGAATATAGTCCATTTGGGTTAGATACTGAATTTGCAATTTCTATAAAAGAATGTATTAAAGGTACTAGAGATTTTAATCCTGGATTGTGTTTAAAAACAGTTTTAAAGGGATCTTATTCTGATTTATCATCTGTATATGTTAAACAAATTGAATATGCAGAGAAAGAAGGATATGTATCTAAAGATTCTCTCTTTGAAGTATATGTAAATGATCCAGCTATGGTTGAAAGTGAAAATGATCTTATAACAGAAATTTATTATCCTGTAAAAAAGATAAGATAGGATTTAGCTTAAAGGATAATGTTATTAATTTTAGATTAATAATTAAAAAATCATATAGTAAAGGAATGATTATATGAATAAAGAAAAAGTAATTAAATTAGAAGATAAAATAAATAAAGAGTATAGTAATATCACAGGAATTGTTGTATTAAAAGATGGGGAAGTACAATATGAAAATTATTATAATGGATGCAATAGTAAAAGTAGAATACATGTGTATTCAGTAACTAAAAGTATTATTTCAATATTAATAGGTATTGCAATAGATAAGGGATATATTAAAAGTATTAATGAAAAAGTATTAAATTATTTCCCAGATTATAAAGTTAAAAAAAGAGAAAAAACAATACAGAAGATTACTCTTAAAGATTTGATTACAATGACAGCTCCATATAAATATATAATTCCTCCATATATAAAATATTTTACTAGTGATGATATGGTGAAGTTTAGTCTTGATTACTTAGGGGGAATAGGTAAGATAGGAAAGTTTAAATATACTCCACTTATAGGACCAGATATTTTATCAGGCATTCTTAAAAATGTAACTGGACAATCAGTACTTGATTTTGCAAGAGAAAATTTATTCTTACCACTTGGAATTAATATAGAAGGAAATATTAAATTCAATAGTAAAGAAGAACAACTAGCTTTTAATGAAGCTACAAATATTAGTGGATGGGTAATTGATACAGCAGGAACAAATACAGCAGGTTGGGGACTTACTCTATCTCCCAAGGATATGGCAAAAATAGGACAATTATACTTAAGTGGTGGTATGTATAATGGAAAACAAATAGTATCTAAAGAATGGATAGAAGAAAGTACTAAGGAACATAGTCGCTTTAAAAAACTTAATCTTCCATATGGATACTTATGGTGGGTTAATAATGATAGCGATAAAGGCTTTGCAGCTATTGGAGACGGTGGAAATGTTATTTATGTTAATGCAACAAAAAATATTGTTGTAGCCATTACAGCATTATTTAAACCAAAAGTTACTGATAGAATAGAATTTATTAAGGAGTATATTGAGCCAATATTTAATTAGTAAATTTGAATGAATTTAAAGATAAAATAGAAGTTCCATGGTCTATCTAAAATATTCTTTTGGTGTAATTTCATTCCAAAGAGTAAATCCTAAAATTAAAATTCCACCTATTATCTGCCAAAGTGTCATTGTTTCTCCCAAAATAGTAACTGAAATAATAACTGCACCTAATCCAAATAAAATTCCGATAAAGTCACTTCTACCACCTATATCACCAATACCAGTAATCATTACAAGCCCCAATGTAGACATGATAAAGCAAATTTGTCATTGATGCCACAAGCATCAAGCGAGAGCTTTTTAGTTGTTTCATTTAGAATCCTCCCAATATGTAAAAAACTGTGATTTATTAATTTAATCAATTATATATTTTTTTATTAACTCTATCAACTATTTAAAAGAATTAATGATATTTGTTTTACTTAGTTTATAAATACCTATAGTTGTTTCATTTATTTTTGGAAAGAAATTAGTAAGTAAAGAAAAAAACATCTTATGAAGCGGATTTTTATATAAATAAAATCATAGAAAATATTATAAAATATGCATATAAAGTATATAATAAAAATAGAGGTGTTGTTTATGAAAAAAATGAATAATTATATTTGTTGTGGATTACTTTTAAATGCAATTTGGATACTTTCAATTAGATATAACTTATTGCCTGATTTTATTGAAGGAGCAATTGTTGGATTAGGATTGTTATTTGTACTTATAGGAATGGGTTTTGAGAAATATGCTATATCTAAAATAAAAAACTATAAGAAAAATCTTTTTAGTAGAATTATAACAAAGTAATTTGTAAAGAGGGATAACTTTGTCCCTCTTTAAATATTCAATAAAATAAACACTGTATTGAAACAGAGCCAAGTATTAAAGATAATATAACTATGTTTAAGGAAGTTTATTAGTACATCTGCTGTTTATCCAGAAACTAACATACAACCATTTTCAGAAAATCAAAGCATTGGAGTTAATAATATATGGGGTAAGTATGGAAGCGATAAGATTGAAGCAGAAGAATACTTGATTTCTAAAGTGCCTAATGCTTATATATTAAGGCCACCTTATTTATATGGACCAATGCAAAATCTATATAGAGAGCCCTTTGTATTTGAATGTGCTTTAAAAAGTAGAAAGTTTTATATTCCTAATGATGGTAAAATGAAATTGCAATTTTTCCATGTAGATGATTTATGTAAAGTTATTGAAAAAATATTGGAGAAGCATCCAACTAATCATATATTTAATGTTGGAAATTCTGAATTGATAGATATTAATACATTTGTTGAATTATGCTATAAAGTTGTAGGTACACCTTTAGAAAAAATATATGTAACTAATCATAGTAATCAAAGAGATTACTTTAGTTTCCATGATTATGAATATAGTTTAGATGTAACAAAACAATCAGAGTTATTGATGGAAGAAAAGGATTTGTTTGAAGGTCTAAAGGAATCTTATGAATGGTTTAAGGATAACTATAATGAAGTTAGTAAAAAAGATTATATCAAATATATTGAAGAAAATTTTAAATAAGAAATATATAATTTAGAATTATGAAAAATGAAGCGTATCTGTGGAGAACCAAAATAAATAGAAGTGTTTAGAATACTTTAATTGATCCAATGATATTAAAAGTGTTATTGCTTATGTTATAATTTCTTTTAGTAAAGTATGTATTATAAATTATAAACTAACTAATGTTGATAATATAAAAATTGGAGGTTTATATGAAAAAGGACAAAATAGATGAGTTATTAAATTCTTCAACAAAAGAAGAGCTAATATTTATGTTTAAAGATATAATTAACGAGTATGAAGGGCTAGAAGAAAAAATATTATTTAAATATGTAAGATTAGAAGAAAATGAAGAAATAAAAAAGAATAAAAAGTATTTATCAGATATTATTAAAAGATATGGTAATGGCAGAAGGTTTATTTCTTGGAGAGAATGTGGTTACTTTGCAAACGATGTATTTGACTTACTGAGTAGTGCAGAAAGATATTATTTTGATGCTAGAAAGCCATTAGTTGCTATAGAAACATCAATAGCTGTAATAAATAAAATGCTATTAGCTATTCAATATATGGATGATTCAAATGGAGATATTGGATATGTAATAGATAAAGCTATACTATTAATAAATGAAACTTGTATTAATGTTAATGAATTTTCGAAGAAGGAAAAAACAAAAATTTTTAGTGAGTTATTAAATGAATTAGACAAGACTATTTACGATGGATGGGAAGATTTGAGATTATCTGTAATTAGTAACTGTATTTATTTTTGTGATGATGAAAAGTTAAGAGTTAAGTTTGAAAATAAGTTGGATAGTGTGTTAGAAAATTATTTAGATGATTGGAGTGGAAGATACAATAAAGAAAAGCTATCAGAAATAAAACTTCAGATAATTAGTAGATATGGTACTGATGAAGAAGAGAAAGAATTTATAGAAAATAATATTAATTATTCAGCATTTAGAGAGTTACTTATAGGTAAGTGCATTGAAAATAAGGAATATGAGAGAGTAATAAAATTAGCAGAAGAAGGGGAGCTTAATGATAAAGAGTATAGAGGACTAGTACTCAAGTGGAAGCAATATAGATATATAGCATATAAGAATCTTAATATTGCTGACAAGAAAAAAGAACTAGCTAGAGAACTATTTTTAAATGGAGATATGAGTTTTTATAATGAACTTAAAGAAATACATATTAATGATTGGCATAACTATTATTTAGAACTTAAGAAAGAATTTAAAGAGAAAAAATTAGATAGACTTGATATATATCCTGAAATGTTAATAAAAGAAAATGATTTAGAGGAATTATTACAATTCGCTAAGGCTGATGTTAGAAGAATAGAAACCTATGATGAGTTGCTTATAAAAGATTATAAGGACGATGTTAATATAATGTATAAATTCTTAATAGAAAAAATGTCAGAAATGGCTACTGATAGAAAACAGTATAAAAAGGTTTGTAATGTAATAAAAAGATATAAAAAGTTATTTGGGGATGTTGAGGCATATAAAATTGTTAAAGTGCTACAGCAGCAATACCTAAAGAGACCTGCTTTTATAGATGAATTAGGGAAGATTTAATAAAAAATTGAGAAAAGAAAGTTTTGATGGATAGGTATTAAGAATCAGTATTTGATTTTTTAAGAATATTAAAACTTGTAAAAGGTGTTTATAGTATAAGTAAATGTAAATTAAAATTAAGTTTTTATTAAATACATTTTTTATTAGTTCTATAATTAATATAAGAAATTAAAATAGAAAACAAAAAAGCAAGTAATTTATAATAGAAAAGGATGGATCTATTATATAGGAGGTATTATGGCGCTTAATAATAAATTGCAAATTACAGATTCAGTAGAACTTGCTAGGATAGAAGAAAAAATAAGTAAGAAAAAAGCTATTGAATTATTTGAAAGTGGATATTTAGATAGCTTAGAAGCTGGAAAATATAATGCATTAGCTGAGATTAATAGATATTTATTTGAAGATATATATGAATTTGCAGGAATATTACGTGATGTGAATATTGCAAAAGGGAATTTTAGGTTTGCTCCTGTTATGTACCTAAAAGCATCATTAGAATATATTGAGTCAATGCCACAATCAAGTTTTGATGAAATAATTGAAAAGTATGTTGAAATGAATATTGCTCACCCTTTTAGAGAAGGAAATGGAAGAAGTGCACGAATTTGGCTTGATTTAATGTTGAAAAAAGAGTTAGGTAAAGTAATTAACTGGAGTGAAGTTGATAAGAATGATTATTTGCTTGCAATGGAACGTAGTCCTATAAAAGATATAGAGATTAAGCACCTTTTAAAACAGGCATTGACTGATAAAATTAATGATAGAGAAATTTATATGAAGGGAATTGATACGAGTTATTATTATGAAGGATATACTGTTTATAAGATAGAAGATTTATAATTGGTACAATTAATTTATTATGACGTTAATAAAATAAGATAAATATATATGTTTTGAGTAAGATAATCTTAGTTAAGTATGAAATATTAAACTAGGGTTATCTTATTTTTTTATATAAAGTTATAATTGAAACTTGAATTTGGAATTATCTTAATTATATTGTATATGGGACAATCTAGATTTTTTTATTTGCGGTGCGATGAACCGTATCATAAGCAAGGTAAATTTATATAAGTCTATATGGTAAAGAAAAGATGAGTTAAATAAAAGAGAAAAAAGTCTACAAAAAGAAAAAGAACAATTTCTAGTAACACTTTTAAATGATGTTAATGAGAACTACCCTATGAATTCATTAAAAGCATCTTAGAGAAGTTTAACAAGGTTTTAACTGAAATCTCAACAAGAGAGTAACAGAAGAATTTATTACAAGTGGGAATTTTATAAATAACCATAAATGAATTAAGTGAGATTGATTCAATAAAATTGAAAATAAATGATAGTTTAGTTGACTATCTAAGTAAAGAAATGGTGGAATAAATACATTGAATTTAGATATTGCTATATATAGGAAGAGTAGCAATAAAAATATAAAATATTGAGATTGTTATATATAAATAGTAAAATTTTATTAAGTAAAAAATATTTATATTTATCAGATAAATTAGAAATTTATGTGAGGAGTGAATAAATGTGGATGAAAATATGAAGCAATTTTTTAAAATATATCCAGGCACAGCACCACTAAATGTTAAAGGTGATTATCGTTGTTCTGTTCATTATAATAATTTTAGATTAGAAAAAGCTAAAGAACAAGGTTCTCTTCCGATTGTAGAAGTTAATAAAATCATAAAATATGTAAATGATTTTCTAATTTCAATAGGAATGAATAAGGAAGATTCCCCAAGAAGAAATCTGCATCAAATTGATTATGAAGAAATTAAAGAAGACAAGAAGTTGAAATGTGAACAAGATATTATTTGGATGAAATTCACAACAAAAGGGTACCTAGGTGTTGTAGCAACGAGTAATGATATAAACTTTAATATACCTGAAAATAAATCAGAGTATAATTTAAAAGAATGGAAGTACAACGAATATAAGAGAGAGAAGTATTTAGATTGGAAATATAATTCATCAGGAATATTAGTTCATCAATTAAATCAAAAATGGGATACATCTTTTGTGTTGGTATTTCCTTTATCAAATTTTCCTGAAGGTTATAAAAGAGGTGATATCGAAAGAGCAGTTGGAAACTATTTGATTGATAAAAAGGTATCCATAATTGATTTTTATTCACACAATTACTAATGTAGAAATTCCGGTTTATTTAGTAGATGAATATAAACAAACCTCACTTACTATTGTTACGGAGAATTGTATCACAAGTAATATTTAAAAGATTGCTTTATTTATAAAACTTACTGTTTGAACAAATATTAGAATTAATTCATAAAATTAAGCTTATTATATTAAAAATTCATATATAAGTGTATATATTAAGTTAAAAAGTTCTTAATATATACACTTGTTTTATTATAATAAGCACAATTACTATTAAAAATATATTTAATGGTAAAACTATGGTAATATTTTAATATAAAATATAGATAATAAGTGAGAGGTGAAGACTTTGAAAAAAATACTATTGATTGAAGATGATTTAGATTTAGCTAGGGAGTTAGCTTTATCATTAAGAAAATGGGCTTTTGAAGTAGAACTAATAGAAAAGTTTGATGATATAGTTAAAAAATTTATAGATAGCAAGTTTATCTATAAGTACTTTTAAAAAGATTATTAAGATTAAATAAAATAATTAAAAAGCTTTATAAAAAGTGGTATAGTATAATAGATGAAAATGAGATAACTAGACTATATTTGGAGGGAATTAAATGGAGTTTTTAGAAATTATTAAAGCCATAATACTTGGCGTTGTAGAAGGAATTACAGAATGGCTTCCTGTAAGTAGCACAGGGCATATGATATTAGTAGATGAGTTTTTAAAACTTAACGTATCAAAAGAATTTATGGAGATGTTTTTAGTAGTTATTCAGCTTGGTGCTATTATGGCAGTTGTTATTCTATATTGGAAAAAGATTTTTCCATTTACCTTTGATAAAAAGGGAATGCATATAGAAAAAGATACTTTCTCTATGTGGTTTAAAATAATAGTTGCATGTTTACCAGCAGCAGTAGTAGGACTTTTATTTGATGATCAGCTTAACGAATTATTCTATAATCCAACTACAGTTGCCATAATGCTTATTATATTTGGTATATTATTTATAGTTGTTGAAAATTACAATAAAGGTAAAAAACCAACTATTACAAGTTTAGCTGACATAACATATACAGCTGCAATAATTATAGGTATGTGGCAGCTTATAGCAGCAGTATTCCCAGGAACTTCACGTTCAGGTGCAACTATAGTAGGAGCTTTATTAATAGGTGTATCTAGAACCATAGCAGCTGAATTTACATTCTTCCTTGCTATACCAGTTATGTTTGGTGCAAGTGCATTAAAGCTACTTAAGTTTGGATTTAACTTTACAGGAAATGAGCTTATATTATTAACTGTAGGTTTAGTTGTTGCCTTCGTAGTATCAGTAATAGCAATTAAATTCTTAATGTCATATATAAAGAAGCATGATTTTAAATTCTTTGGATGGTATAGAATTGTCCTTGGAATTATAGTTCTTGCATACTTCTTTATAATTAAATAAATATAAAAAGTACAACATAAAAATAAATTTTTATATTAGCAGTAGAAAAGGAAGTTATGTGAAATAACCTCCTTTTTTAATATTATTAGAAAATAGTAGAGCTAAAGGTGAGAGATATAAATATGAGCAGTAAAGTAAGTTCAAGAATTTATTTTATAGGTGGTATATTATTTTTAATTTCTTCAGTTATATAATAATATTTTGTATGTTGGTGCTTATATATATTTTTCAAGTTTAGATTATTTCATTAATAAAAATAAAGTATGTTATAATTATTTTAATTTGATACATTGATATAATAAATAAAGGAGGCGTAGTATGTCTATATATTTAAATACGAATAAACCTTTAGAAAACTATAAAGATTTATATAGAAGTAGATATTTTATAGATAAATCTTTAATTATAGATAGATTAAATGAAGTTATAGAAACATCAGACAAATATATATGTATAACTAGGCCAAGAAGATTTGGAAAGTCTAGTGTTGCAGATATGTTAGGTGCTTATTATTCAAAGGGATTAAATTCGAAAGAAATTTTTGATAATCTTAATATAAGTAAAGTTCAAAGCTATAAAGAATATTTAAATAAGTATAATGTTATAAGTATAAGCTTTAATAAGTTGCCTAATAAAATTGGAAGTTATGATGAGTATATAAGTTTAATTCAAGAAACTATAAAAGATGATATAAAAACTACTTATCCACATATTGAATTTAAAAGCTTTTATACAATAAGTGATATGTTATTTGCAACACAAGAAAAATTTATATTTATTTTAGATGAGTGGGATTATATTTTTTCTAATAATTTATTTGAAGAAAATCAAAATGATTATTTAGAGTTTTTAAGAAATCTTTTAAAGGATCAGCCTTATGTAGCACTGTGTTATATGACAGGCGTTTTGCCTATTAAAAAGTATTCAAGTGGGTCAGCACTTAATATGTTTGATGAGTACACTTTCTTAAAAGATAGAATATTTGGTGAATATTTTGGATTTACAGAAGAGGAAGTTATAGAGATTTGCAATAAAAATGGAAAGATGAATTTTAAAGAACTTGAAAGTTGGTATAATGGATATTTTACAGCTACCGAAATTAAGATATACAATCCAAGGTCAGTAGTTAAGGCTTTACAAAATAATTATTGCGATAGTTATTGGACTAATACTGGAGAAATGAATGAAGTAGCAGAATACCTAAAATATAAAGTTTTAGATATAAGAGAAGAGGTTATAGAAATGGTTTCTGGAGAAGAAATAGATATAATTATTAATGAAGAATTTAGAGCAGGTCAAGGAGTACCAAGAAATAAGGAAGAAATATATTCTGCTATGATAGTACTTGGATTTTTATCATATTACGATGGATATTTGAAAATACCTAACAGAGAGCTAATGAAAGAATTCGAAAAAGCTTTGAAAGATGAGTCATTTGGATATGTTTCAGAGATAATAGAAAACTCAAAAACAATGTTAAAGTCAACAATTAATGGTGATACAAAAAAGGTAGAAGCTATATTACATGATATTCATAACTCAGAGATACCAATTTTACAATATAATGATGAAAATAGTCTTTCATGTGTTTTAACACTTGCATATCTTTCAGCAAGAGATACTTATAGAATTGAACGCGAAGAAAAAACAGGAAAAGGATATGCAGATTTTACTTTTCATCCAAGAAGAAAAAATGATATTCCATTTATTGTTGAATTAAAGAAAGACGAAGAACCAGAAATAGCTATAAATCAGATTAAAGAAAAAGAATATATACAAAAATTTAGAGATGCTAATAAAAATAAAAAGATACTAGCAGTAGCTATATGTTACGATTCAAAGAATAAAGAACATAAATGCAAAATAGAAGAAATATAACTAGATTAGATAATAAGAGTAATTTTATATATTAAAAAAGAACCCATTAACCAAAAGCAAATGGGTTCTTAATTTTTGTTTATTTAATTTAAAATTTCGTAAGGAATTTTCACATTACCTAATTTTCTGATAACTCAGCTTGCCTGAGTTATTTCATAAATTCTACATTTTACATTTTTCATTTTACATGTGCGAAGCACATCTAAGCTTGTTCATAAGTTTCAACTACTAAATTAAACTCATCAGGATCTGTTATTTCGCCAAAGTCATCGCCTGAAATACCAGGATAGTAATAAAGAAGAAGTTTATCACTATTATCAAGTAAGTTTTCAAGTGCTATATAGAGAGTATCATTTGCACAATTTTCTATAGTTGCAAGCACCTTATATCTATTTGATTTTCCAGTATTATTATTAGTTAAATCTAAAATATAGTTTTTATGAAAACGAACATTTAATTTAGATTTATCACAGGATTTTATATAAGAATTAACTTTGCATCCACTACAATTTTTAAAATCACATTCTTTAATACAATTAAGGCAAGCGCATTTAGAACAATCTTCAAACTGATTAAATGCTTCAAAATTATTTCTTTTATATTCCTCTAACTTATCTATGCTATCATCTCTTTTAAAGAGTTTAAATTTCTTATTATTATCACAGTACTCTGCTTCATTTAGCATATCTATATATTGTTTTAATACAGGAAGCTTTGAATAATACTTTCTTTTCTTTAATGTATTAACATCAAGGAAAGGAGAAACTTCACTTATTGCATAAGTAATGTCAGTATAAACTTTTCCTATAGTATTTCTTTCCTTATTAATGAAATCTATTGTACTAGACATGCAATCACCTAATTATTATTTTTATACTTTTCAAGTTCTAAATCTAAATCAACAGTATCCAAAGATTCAAATTCACTTTCAAAAGTATCAACATTTCTAAGCTCACCTAATCCATTAGCTAAAGCTTCTTGCTTTTGAATTTTTCTTTCTATACTATCTAATTTTATAGAGTTAGATTTAGTTTGAACATTTGCAAGAACCTCGTTAACTTTTTTATTAGCTTCTGCATTACTAAATCTAGCAGCAGCTTCATCTCTATAGCTTCTAGTTTTATCTATTTCAGCTTCTAATGCAGCAAGGTTTTTCTTAATAGTATCAGCTTGAACTCTTGCAGTTTCATAACTAGTTTTTAAGCTTTGAAATTTCTTTTCTGCTTCTATTTTTCTAGCTAATGCTTTTTTAGCCAATTCTTCATTATTCTTAGATAAAGCTAATTTAACTTTTTCTTCATAATCTTTAACTTCAATTTCACAAGCATCCATTTTCTTTTTTATTTCATGAGCATTACCAATTATTTGAGCAGAATTTAATTTTGCAGTATTTAATTGTGCTTCCATATCTCTAACTTTTTGATCTAATAATTCTATTGGATTCTCCATTTCATCTAAAGTTGCGTTTACCTTTGATTTTAACATGTTTGACATTCTTGTAAAAATACCCATAAGTATCCTCCTAATTAATATTTTCTTTTCTTTAAATAGATTCTTAGTACCAATACAACAATTATGAATATAACTGCCATTGTAAATAAAGATCCAAAGGATGTACCACGTCCGCTAGATCTATAGCCTAGATTTCTCATTGCAGACATTCCAAATAGCATATCACCTAATGAGAAACCACCACTATCATGGTTATTAGAGCTATCATAATTTGATGATTTATTACTATCTTTATCTTGGGTTGTTTTATTTTTGTCTGAAGTGCTATAAGATCCAGAAGAAAATCCTTTTGAACTTCCGGATTTACCTTTATCTATAGTATTGCTATAGGAGCCACTTTTAAAATTGCCAGAATTAGTGCTAGTTTTACTTTCACTCTTAGAGCTACTAGTTGAAGAACTTTTAGAACTACTAGAAGAACTAGAACTATTACTATTACTCTTAAAAGAGCCACTTTTGAAGCCACTAGTAGAACTCTTTACATTTGATTTTCCACCACTTGACTTAAAACTACTAGAGGAGCTTTTAGAACTACTAGAGCTTTTAAATCCTCCAGAACTTTTAAAACCACTAGATCCCTTAGATTTTGCAGATACTGTAATTTCCCCATGAGTTATATTATCCAAAATAGGGATAGTATCTATAAGAAAACTAGAAGTTAAAAAAATAAAAATCATAAATATACTAAAAGTTATTTTTTTGTAGTTGTTTCTTTTAATAAGATTCACCTCCAAGAAAAGATTATGAATTTATTTTATATAAAAAATATAAATTCTTCAAAATTAGATTAAGTTCAAAAAAGATGAAATTATATGGTAAATAGCTGGATAGGTAATAATTGCTAGTTATATCGTAATATATCTGCTATTTTCTATGATTAATAACCACTTTAAAAGTTATTAAATAACTTTTGATTCTTTTGTTCTTTTCTTATTAATTATAACATAAAAAAAATCTCTGTTAATCTATATAAAAATAATATTGACAAAAAAAGTTAATAAACATAAATGCTTGTAATCAATATTATATTAAATTAAAATTATATTAGTATATAAGATAAATTAAGGAGTGAAATACATGGAAAATCAAAACTTAGAAGGAACTATGGGTGACTTATTAAAAGATTTTGACGTTAAAAGAATAAGAACTGGTGACATATTAGATGGTGAAGTTATAGATGTTAATGATAAAGAAGTTATGGTAAATATTAATTATGCCTTTGATGGAGTTATAGAAAAAAATGAATTAACTAATATTGATAAAGATCCTAGAGAAGTTGTAAATATTGGAGATAAAATAAAGGTTTATGTTTTATCACCAAATGATGGAGAAGGATATGTTCAATTATCAAGAATAAAGGCTTTAGAAATTACTGAAAGAGAAGATATTAAAAGAGCCTTTGATAATGAAGAAGTTATTAAGGTTTATGTAAAAGAGGAAGTTAAAGGTGGATTAGTTGCTTATTATGGAAATATTAGAGTATTTATACCAGCTTCTTTAGCTTCAAGAGAAAGAATAAATTTAGCTGATTTAATTGGCAAAGAATTAGAAGTTAAAATAATCGAATTAGACTTTAAGTCAAGAAAAATAGTTGCATCAAGAAGAATAATTGAGGATGAAATATTTGAAAATAATAAAAAAGAAGTATGGAAATCAATTAAGTCTGGTGAAAAGAGAACAGGAATAGTTAAAAAGATAATTAAAGCTGGTGCATTAGTTGATATTGGAGGAATAACTGGATTAATTCATTTAAATGATTTATCCTGGGGAAGAGTTAATAGAGCAGAAGATGTTGTTAAAGTAGGGGATGAAGTAGAAGTTTTTGTAGGAGAAGTAGATGCAAAGAACGAAAGAATCGCTTTAATATTAAAAGATATAAATGAAGATCCATGGACTAAAAATGGAGAAAACTTAAAATTAGGTGATGTCTTAGAAGGTAAGGTAGTAAATTTATTAAATTTTGGTGCCTTTGTAGAATTATTCCCTGGTGTTGAAGGATTAGTTCATATAAATGAAATAACAGAAGAAAATATTGCAAAACCTTCAGATGTTTTAAAACTAGGACAAAAAGTAAAGGTTAAGGTTCTAGATGTTAATAAGGAAAACAAGAAAATTTCTTTAACTATAAAAGATGCTGAAGAAAAATCTAAGGAATATTTACAATACAATGATAGCGATGAAGGGATATCCTTAGGAGATTTATTTAAAGACTTATTTTAATATGTAAAAGTTAAAAATAATGTATTAATGAAGGAACTCATTTTGTGAGTTCCTTTATGTTTTAGAAATTCACAAAATATCATCATATAAATAAATTTTTATAATTGATTTATATATTAAAAGTTATATTAAGTATAAATAAATAATATTAATGATAAAAAAAATTGATATTTTGTATAAAATATATTGAAATTTTGTTGATATAGTTGTAAAATTAATTTTGTAATAATAATTATTAAATAATTAAAATAATCGGAGGAAGAATATGTTAGATCAAAAAACTATAGATATAATAAAAAGTACAGTACCAGCTTTAAAAACTCATGGAGTAGAAATAACAAAAACATTTTATAAGAATATGTTTGAAGAAAATCCTGAAGTAAAATCTTTATTTAATATGGATAAACAAGCTTCTGGAGAACAACCAAAGGCTTTAGCTATGTCAATTTTAGCTGCAGCACAAAATATAGACAACCTACCTGCTATAATGCCAGTAGTTAAGAAAATAGGAGATATACATTGCAATTCAAATGTTAAGCCAGAGCATTATCCAATCGTAGGTAAGCATTTATTAACAGCTATAAAAGAAGTTTTAGGTGATGCTGCAACTGATGAAATCATTGATGCTTGGGCTAAAACTTATGGAGTTCTTGCTGAAGTATTTATAAATACAGAAAAGGAAATATATTCTTCAAGATAATAAAGTGAGAACTTTAATTAATAGAATATATTTAAAGTATATAATAAAGGAGCTGATGTAACAGCTCCTTTATTATATATTAGAATTATTTATGTAATTCAAAAGGAATTACATAAATAATTCTATTTATAAGATATCAAAATATAAAAATTAGTCATTAGCAAATTTCAGGAATAAGCTTAGAAAGTTCATATGCAAGTATTTTATGACTTTCTTTACTAAGATGCATATAATCATAAGGATACATGTACATACCTTTTATAGAAGCAGCATCTAAAAAATGGCATCCATTTCTATCTGCAACTTCTTTGTAGAGAGGCGCAAGTTCTTCAGATTTTTCTGCACAACCTTTTCCCATTTCACCAGAGACAAAAGTATTTTCATATCCCTTTTCAATAGGAAGTGGTGCAATTAATAAAATATTAGGTTTATCACGCCAAGCTTCAGTAGTAGAGATTGCTTTTTTAGTAAGTCGTTCTAGGCCCTTTGCAATGTTTGCGGCTGTAGCTCCGAAACGTTCCTTAGTATCATTTGTTCCAAGCATAATTATTAATAAATCAACAGGTTCATGTGTCATTAAGCAAGGAGAAATATAAGAAAGTCCATCTAGCCCTTCGAAAAGAGGATCAACAAAAACTGTTGTCCTACCACTAAGACCTTCTTCTTTTATAGAATAGTTATCCCCTAGATATTTTGATAAAAGGCATGTCCATCTTTCATCTTCTAGAAAACGCCCATTATTTGAAGAGTTATATCCGTGAGTGTTAGAATCACCGAAGCATAAAATTGTTTTCTTTTTATAATTCATCTTTTCATCCCCCTTAAGTGTTAGTTAGTGTAAAGTTTTTACACTACTTTTTTTCTATTTTTCTTTATATATCAA
>ERZ857882.3050-NODE-3050-length-16437-cov-3.381883_pt1 | contig 16437 bp, 18 predicted proteins | sample MGYA00519697_ERZ857882 | MGnify/ENA primary metagenome ERZ857882 (study PRJEB31778, sample SAMEA3449373) | human gut metagenome | biome: human gut; feature: human-associated habitat; material: faeces | place: United Kingdom | collected 2010/2012 ...
TTCAAATGGATCGGAGGATAAGAAGATGGCCACCAGCGGCGTAATCAGCACAAACACAAAATACGGCTCATGCTTTTGGGTAAAATGGGAAATCTCCGGCAGCCAAAGCATTGCCGGCAACAAGACTACCATCGCCTGGTCCTGCGGCCTGACCCCGGGGGAGCAATACTACACCAATGCCATTAAGATGTCGGCGGTAAGCATCGCCGGGGTAAAGGTGTACGACGGCGGCACCTACTCCGACATTACGGACTACAAGGACCGCACTTTCGCCTCGGGTACGCTGGAGCTGAGCCACAACGCAGACGGAACCAAGAGCTTTACCGTTGCAGCCTTTTCCGGATGGCTGTTCGGCAACGGCGACTACACCGCCGCAGCCAAGGGCTTCACCCTGCCCACCATACCCCGGGCCACCACGCCCTCTATCGGGCCGGTGACCATCGGCGGCAAGGCGACCATCAGCCTGCCCCGGGCATCCACGGCCTTTACCCATACGCTGAGCTACAGCTTCGGCAGCGCGTCGGGGACCATTGCCACCAAGGCGGGGAGCAGCTATACCTGGACCGTGCCGGAGAGCCTGGCGGCGCAGATCACAAGCAAGCTTAGCGGCACCGGAACGCTCACCTGCAAGACCTACAAGGGCAGCAGCCTCATCGGCACAAAGTCGGTATCTTTCACAGCGGCGGTGCCGGGCAGCATGAAGCCCGCCCTGAGTGCGGGCTGGGCCACGGTGACCTACGACAACAGCGGCACCAAGGCCAGTGCCATTGCCGCGTGGGTGCAGGGCTACTCCAAGGCCAAGGCCACCTTCTACAGCAGCAAGGTCACCTGTAAGCAGGGGGCTACGGTGAAGAAGTACTCCATCACCTACCTGGGAAAGACCGTGTCGGCCAGCCCATACCGGACGGGGACCATCACGGCCACCTCCGCCAAGGTGCGCTGCACGGTGACGGACAGCCGGGGACGGTCGGCGACGGCGACAGGCGAGGCGGTGACGGTGGCGGCGTATTATCCGCCGGCCATCACGGCGTCCATGGCGGCGCGGTGCGCCGCGGACGGCACAGAGAAGGACGACGGGGCGTATCTGAAGGTAAAGTGCGCGGCACAGTGCGCCGATGTGCAGGGGCACAATACGGTGGTCCTGCGGGCGCGCTTCCGGCCCGTGGGCGGCGCGTGGAACGGCTATGTGACATTGCTGCCGGGGGCGGAGCAGCTGCTGGGCGGCGGGCTGGACAGCGGGACCTCCTATGAGGTGGAGCTGAGCGCGGAGGACACGGTGGGCAACGTGCGGGTGGTGCGGTATACGGCGGCCACCAGCCGGGTGACGCTGCATCTGCGCGCCGGCGGAATGGGCGCGGCCTTCGGCAAATATGCGGAGCAGGAGGCGTTGGAGTGCGTGTGGCCGGCGGTGTTTTACGGGGATGTGGCGGTATCCGGTGCGCTGACGGTGAACGGACAGACAGTGGAGGCGATGCTGTTTCCGGTGGGCAGCGTGCGCCTGACAGACAGCCCTGCGGCGCCGGAGACACCGGTAGGCGCAGCGTGGGAGAGCGTGGAGACAGGCATCGCCGGCGTGTATGGCTGGCGGCGCACGACATGACGAGGAGGAGAGAGGCATGGCATCGACGTATACGATGGTGGCGTACGGTTCACAGGGCAGCGCGGTGCGGCAGCTGCAGAATGAATTGAACAAGCGGGGGTATAGTCTGGACCAGGATGGTATCTTCGGCAAGAAGACGAGAGCCGCGGTACGGGACTATCAGAAGAAGAACGGACTGACGATGGTGGACGGCATTGCCGGTGACGAGACGTGGGGGAGCCTGCTGTCCGCGCCTACGGCGGCGGAGCAGGCGGCGCAGGCCGCCGCAGCAGCAGAGGCGGTGGAACCCAGGGCGGAGGTCACGGCAGGCACAGCGCGGCGCCTGCGGGAGCTGGAGAGGGGCTATACGCCGTCGGACGAGGTGACGGCGGCGCAGGCCTACCGGGACAGCGTGGCGGCGTTGGAGCCGGAGGCGTACCGGTCCCGGTTCGAGGAGCGTTTGCAGGCGCTGTATGACCAGATCGCGGGGCGTGAGGCCTTTGACTACGATCCGGAGGAGGACGAGTCGTACCAGCGGTATGCCAGACTGTATGCCGCCCGCGGCGCGGCGGCCATGGAGGACACGCTGGGCAAGGCGGCGGCCCTGACCGGCGGGTATGCCTCCAGCTACGCCCAGAGCGCGGGGCAGCAGGCGTACAACGGCTATTTGCAGGAGCTGGCAGCGCTGGTGCCGGAGCTGCGGCAGGCGGCGCTGGCGGAGTATCAGCAGGAGGGCAAGGCTTTGCAGAACCAGTACAGTATGCTGGACGCGCAGGAGAAGGCGGACTATGACCGCTGGCAGGCGGCGCGTGGTGACTGGCAGAAGCAGCTGGAGGCGGCTCAGGCGGCGTATGAGGACGCGGGCAGTCAGGACCAGAAGCTGTATCAGACGCTGCTGGCACATTTTTCCGACAAAGCGGAGCAGGAGAGGAAACTTTCCGCCTCCGGCGTCCGTCTTACAGATAGTGGAGATACCGGCAGCAGGAGTGAGAGCCTGAGCTCTACGGCGGCGGAGAGCCTGCAGCGGGCCGTGGGGAACTATCTGAAGCGGGGCAACGGCGATCTGGCCCAGGCGTTGGCGGCGCAGTATACGGCCCGCATGACACCGGCGCAGCGGCAGCGGTTCGAGAAGCTGCTGGGCCAGTACGGCATGACGCTGGCATAAGGGTCGGATAGGGGAAAAGTGCTTGCAATCAGGGGCGCTGTATGGTATCATATCAAAGTATATTGCAACGCGGCGGACACGCCGCAGCGGCTCGAGAGGAAGAGAGGAGCCGCGGGAAGGAGCAGCAATGGAGAAGATGAAGAAGTACTTTTTACGCCGAATGGCGCTTGTGATGGCGCTGCTGACGCTGGGCTCTGCCGTGCTGGTGGGCTGCGGCGAGCAGAAGGAACCGGAACCGGACCCCAAGGATGAGGTCATCGTGGAGCCGGAGCCCATCCAGCTGCCGGACGGCGTCAGCTTCGATGAGAAGAAGTACCCGGACGTGTTCGGGTTCATCCAGATTCCCAACGCCACCCAGTGCGCCATCAGCAAGGGCCACTATCTGGCGCAGAGTCCCAAGTCCACTAAGAGCAGCACCGGGTATGACGACGATTACTACCTGCAGCGCGATTTGGACGGCAAGACCAACAAGGCCGGCTCGCTGTACATCCAGGCGTACTACAACAAGTCTGACCTCAGCGACCCCATGACGGTGATCTACGGCCACAACATGGCCAACCGGACCATGTTCGGCGGTTTGCAGAGCTACGGCGAGACGCTGAAGTTCGACGACAACGCCGTGATGTACATCTATCAGCCGGGCCGTCAGCTGACCTATAAGTTCTTCGCATGCATCCCCTATGATACCAGCCACATCCTGTACTACCACGACTTCAAGGACGAGAAGGTGTTTAACGCATTCTTTGAGGCGCTGGGCAAGGCGGCCAGCGATCCTAAGTACAAGAGCGACACCAACCAGAACGCCTTTTACAGTGCCGAGGGCTGCGTGAACGTGGACAAGACCAACCTGCCCCAGGCGGGCGACAAGGTGGTGGTGCTGTCCGTGTGCAAGAACGGCGACGATCATCACCGCTATCTGCTGATGGCAAAGCTGGTGGAGGACTCCGCCGCGCCCATCACCATGACCCGCGGTGAGGCCGAGGCTGCCGGTATCCCGGCGGACCGCATCCAGGACAAGACAGCGGCAGACGCCGCGGCCGCTGCCGCGAATGTCTCCGCGGTGGAGGATGCTGCCGCCAATAAGACCGACACTGCCAGCAAGACGGATACGGCCAAGACGGAGCACAAGGGCTGAGTCGGACCTGAAAAACAAAAACCTCCCGGACCGCGTGGTCCGGGAGGTTTTTCGGTATGCTTTCAGAGGGCGCCGCCGTCGGTCTGCGTCAGCAGATCGGCCAGGGAGACACTGTCCAGATAGTCGTTGATGATGGTGTCCAGCTTTTCCCACATGGGGAGCGTGGTGCAGTGACCGGCGCGGGGGCAGGTGTTTTCGTCGCCCTCCAGGCAGGTGACGGGGGCCAGAGAGCCCTCGGTGAGGCGGAGGATCTGGCCCACAGAGTAGTCAGCGGCGGGGCGGTTCAGGCGGTAGCCGCCGCCCTTGCCCCGGAGACCGTCCACCAGGCCGGCCTTGGACAGCACGGAAATGATGCTCTCCAGATATTTTTCAGAGATACCCTGCCGTTCGGCAATGGCGGGCAGGGGGAGATAGGCGGCGCTGTCGTCCTGAGCCAGCTCCAGCATGACCCGGAGGGCGTAACGGCCTTTGGTAGATACGAGCATGGGAAGACCTCCCTTATGTTAGTAAACATAGTATAGCACTATGTTTATGCGATTGCAAGGGGAAAACGCTCACATATAGTGGTACTTATTCCGCTTGAGCACCAGAAAGACGCCGGAGATGATAAAGGCAAAGATCTCGGCGGCGGTGATGGCCCACCAGATACCGTCCACGCCCAGAAGTATGGGCAGGATGACGACGGAGCCGGCTTGGAACACAAGCGTCCGCAGGAAGGAGATGGCGGCGGAGACGGCACCGTTGTTCAGGGCGGTGAAGAAGCCGGAGGCGAAGATGTTGAAGCCTGCCAGTAGGAACGACCAGCAGAACAGCCGGAAGGCATGGGTGGTCAGAGCGTAGAGGCTGGCATCGTAGCCCACAAACAGCCGGGACAAGGGGGCGGCCAGCACACGGGCCAGGACCGTCAGGGTCACGCCGCCGATGGCCATCAGCAGGGCGCTTTTCCGAATGTATTGGCTGGCATGAGTTGTGTTGTTTTTCTTTTCTTGGGGTTGCTACCACTGGATGGGCGTTTTTCCTTTGGAGACCAGGTACTGGTTGGCCTTGACGAAATGTCCGCAGCCGAACCAGCCTCCGCGATTGGCACTCAAAGGGCTGGGATGCGCCGCCTCGAGGATCAGATGCCGCGTGGGATCAATGAGCCGAGCCTTGCTGCGGGCATACGCCCCCCAGAGCAAAAATACGACGTTTTCCCGTTTGTCCGACACGATGCGGATCACGTGATCGGTAAACTCCTCCCAACCGTGCCCCTGGTGCGAACCGGGAGAGGCTTCGCGGACCGTGAGGGTGGCATTGAGCATGAGCACTCCCTGACGGGCCCAACGGTCCAGACAACCGGAACGGGGGATGGGGGCTCCGGTCTCTGCCTGGATCTCCTTGAAGATATTCTGCAACGAAGGGGGAAAGGGGACGCCCTCGGCCACCGAAAAGCACAAGCCGTGCGCCTGTCCGTAGCCGTGATAGGGGTCCTGGCCGATGATGACGACCTTCAGGCTGTCCCAGGGGCAGGTATCGAAGGCCGAAAAAATCTTCCCGGCCGGAGGAAACACCCGGGCGGTGCGGTACTCCTGGCGGACAAAATCCGTCAGGCGGGCGAAATACTCCGCGTCGAATTCCTGCTGCAACAAAGGTTGCCAATCGGAAGCTATCCGTACCTTCATATCTTTTTCGTGTTCTTTTCAAACAAACAAGTGAAAACGGGTCAAAACAACCGTTGCCCGGCCGCTTGTCCCCTCCCACCGGAAAAGGAAAAGGACAGAGGGGCACCTCTACCCTTTTACCATTTTTTTCAATTCCATCGCCCGAGCACAGCGTTACTCGGCGCTGCCCAAAAGGAGGTTGTCCTGACCGGGCGAGAGGGTTTCGTTGGAGGCGAGGCTTTCCTCGAAACTCTTGTTTTCCTTGATCTTCCGCTGGGCGGTGATGGCCTCCCACAGCAGGTCCTTGAGCCAAACGAGCCCCATGCCGGTGATGGACGAGATAAATACATGGGGAATGTCGGGGGGCAGGACGGCTTCGATCTTGTCCATCCCCTGGCTATCCAGCAGGTCGCTCTTGCTCACGGCCAGCACCCGGGACTTGTCGAGCAGTTCGGGGTTGTACTTTTCCAGTTCATTCAACAGGATGGCGTACTCGCGGGCTGCATCCTCGGCGTCGGCCGGGATCATGAACAGCAGGACCGAATTGCGCTCGATGTGGCGCAGGAAACGGTGCCCGAGCCCCTTGCCTTCGGCTGCTCCTTCGATGATGCCGGGGATGTCCGCCATGACGAAACTGCGGTCGTCCCGGTAAGGGACGATGCCCAGGTTGGGGGTCAGGGTTGTAAAGGGGTAATCGGCGATGGCGGGTTTGGCCGCCGTGAGAGCCGCCAAAAGGGTGGACTTGCCGGCATTGGGAAAACCGACCAGCCCGACATCGGCCAGGACTTTGAGTTCGAGGATGACCCAGCCTTCCTCGCCGGGGGTGCCGGGTTGGGCATAGCGCGGGGTTTGGTTGGTAGACGAGCGGAAATGCCAGTTGCCCAGCCCGCCGCGGCCGCCTTTTTTGACGATGATGCGCTGACCGTCTTCGAGGATCTCGCCGATGAGTTCGTGAGTGTCCGCGTCGCGGATCACGGTGCCGATGGGCACTTGCACCACTTCGTCGCGTCCGTCGGCTCCGAAGGAACGGTTGCGGTGGCCGTCGGCGCCGTGCCCGGCTTTGATGTGCCGTTGGAAGCGGAGGTGCTGAAGGGTCCACAGGTGGGAATTGCCCTCGACGATCACATGGCCGCCACGGCCGCCGTCGCCGCCGTCCGGGCCGCCTTTGGGGATGTATTTCTCCCGACGCAGGTGCGCGCTGCCGGCTCCGCCGTTGCCGGAGGTCATGTGGATCTTGATGTAATCGACAAAATTGCTCTCTGCCATGGGTTGGTTTGTTTTTTGTCCGGGATGCAAAAGTACTATTTTTTCCGCTGCGTCATATGTTCCGGGTAAAGGCCCGCACGAGTTTGGAATCCCAGAAGAACTCCTTGGCGATGATGCGCAGGATGGTGTACGACGGGATCGCCAGCAGCATTCCCACGATTCCCGCCAGCGATCCGGCGATCAGGATAACGATGAATATTTCGAGCGGATGCGCCTTGACCGAAGTGGAAAAAACCACCGGCTGGGTGACGAAATTGTCGAACAACTGGATGCCGATAAAACCGGCCAGGATCCACAAGGTGGTGGGGACCAATTCGTTGATCGGCATGGAGAGGTTGCTCAACATGGACAGGGAGACCAGCAAGGTGCCTCCCAGCAGCGGACCGATATAGGGGATGATGTTGATCAGGGCTACGAAAAACGCGATGATGATCGGGTTTTGAATGCCGAAGCCCAACAACAGGATGAGGGTGAAAACAAATATGGTGGTCTGCTGGGCGACCAGTCCCAGGATGTAACGCGAGAGGAGCTGGCGGGTTTTTTCCATCATGTCCGAGACATTCTTTTCGAGGTTGTCCGGCACGATGGAGAGAATGAACGAAGAGGCCCGATGGCGTTCCTTCAAGAAAAAGAACATGAAGAATACCACCGCGAAAAGCATCGTAAAGAGCGAGCCGAGCGAGCTGACCACCGTATCGAGAAATTTGGTGATGAACGAAAAATCCATGTTGCGGATATAGTCCGTGGTCAGTTCGGGCGGAGACTGAATGACCCCGTACTGCATCAGGGCATTGATGATGTTGTGGTAGATGAGCAAGGCATTTTCCTTGGCCTTGGCCGCGTCGAAGAGCGAAAGGTTGTCCGCCTGGGTCGATACCAGGGGAACGATCAGGGCCAGTACACCGGCCACCAGAGCGATCATCAGCACCATCACCAGCAGGACGTTCACCACGTTGGGAATGTGGAAACGGCCGAAATGCAGACGCTCCAGGAAATTGACCGCCGGAGAAGCCATCAATCCCAGCACGGAAGCGATGGCCATGTAGACGAAAATGGAACGCAACGCCCACAACAACCATACGAGTACTGCCAACGCGATCAAAAACAGCACGCGTTTGACAAATTTGTCCTTGAGCATATCCATAAAAACCGGCACTTGGGTTTCAACAAGGTAAATGTACAGATTTTCCCGGGAAACCGGTTCTATTTTTTTGTACAATTCCTCCGAAAATATTTAACCTTTGTTATTTCCCGCCCCGAAGTCAAATGATTATCTTTGCCGGCTCTTTTCCCCTTCGGGGAAGCAACGGCCCGAGAGGCATTGCACGCTTTTCCCCAGAAAGGGAAAAAAACAAACCGGAAAAACAACGAAAACGTATGACCACCTATCTGAAACAGTACGCAAGACAGTTCCGCCCGAACATCGCCCTGGCTGCACCGGTGATGTTCGGACAGGCCGCCAACGTATTCGTCGGCCTGGTGGACAACTACATGGTCGCCCGCTTGGGTGGCGACGAAGGGCAAACCGCCCTGGCCGCAGGCGCTGCCGCCAATGCGGTTTTTATCCTGATACTGCTCCTGGGCACCGGGATCTCGTGCGGAATGACCCCGCTGATCTCGTATTCCTACGCGGAAAAGGATGACAAGGGCATCCGAAACATCCTGCGCAACGGCTTTGCGATGAACCTGGCGGTAGGGATCGTGCTGACAGCACTGGTGTATTTTACCGCCCCCATCCTGCAACACCCTGCCCTGGGGCAAACCGAAGCGGTGGGACGGTTGGCCGTGCCGTATCTGCGCATCGTAGGGTTCTCGCTGATCCCGCTGATGATCTTCCAGACCTACAAGCAGCTCTCCGACGGGATGTCCGATACCTGGCCGGGAATGTTGGCCTTGATCCTGTCCAATCTGGTAAACATAGTGGGCAACTATGTCTTTATCTACGGGCATTGGGGGGCTCCTCGACTGGGATTGGAAGGCGCCGCCTGGGGAACGTTCATCTCCCGGATCTGCCTGGTATTTTTCGTGGTGGCTGTTTTGTACGGCCGGAAAACCTATCGTCCCTACGTATGGATCGACCTGTGGAAAAAGCTCCACCGGCGAACCTTGCGCAAGATCCTGTCTATCGGCATCCCCACAGGGCTTCAAATGCTCTTTGAAGTGGGGCTGTTCAGCCTGTGCGCCATCTTGGCCGGGCGTTTCGGCGAGGCTTCGCTGGCCGCCCACCAGATCGTGGGACAGATGACGGGATTTACCTACACCTTCGTGTCAGGACTGGCAGTGGCCGCCACCATCCGGGTGAGCTACTACCTGGGAAAGAAAGACCCGGAACACCTTCGTTTGGCCGCATACAGTCTGGTGGCAACCGTACTGTCGATCATGGCAATATTCGGAGTGGGATACATCGTCCTGCGGGAAGCCATCCCCCGGTTCTTTATCGACAGCGCGGAACTGATAACCATTGCTGCCCCGCTGTTCATCATTGCCGCTGCGTTCCAGGTATTCGACGGACTGCAGGTAGTCTGCCAGGGAGCCTTGCGAGGGATGTACGATGTAAAAGTGCCGACCGTGATCACGGCAATCGGTTACTGGGTCATTGCCTTCCCGCTGGCGGTATATTTGTCCACATACCTGAACATGAAGACCACAGGGATCTGGATAGGTATCGCTACCGGTTTGGTATTTTGCGCGATAATGCTTACCTTTCGGCTCGGGCATCAAATCAAAAAACTGAGCATATGAACTTACCTGAATTTCTCCTGGGAGACAACACCGACTGCGAAGACGCGATCTTTGTCATCCACACCCAATACCCCCGCTTTATCATCGACCTTTCGAGCGAAGATGTGGAGTGGCTGGACGACGTGAGCGAAGAAGACCCGGCCGAACTGGCCGACGAAGCCGAGCGTTTGTTCGTCGCAGCAGCCGAATTTTACGACCGCGAAGTGGAGCGCATCGAAAAGAGCCTCTGATACTACCCTCAAAAAAAACAGCGGGACAATCGTCCCGCTGCTTTTTTTGAGAACGAAATGCCCCGGACTTTCCCGTTTTCCTCTTGCCACGGTGCTCGCCTTCCCCTATTTTTGGATAAAACAGGAGGCGGCTCGGCAAAGACCCCGTGCGAAAACTTCGTTTTCCTCCGGGGCTTTGCACTCGCCTTTCGCTATTTTTATTACCTTTGTTCGATCTTTTTCGTTTCCGCCGTCCGGAAAAAACGGCTTCGGACCGGGAACAGACGTAGAACACAAACACAAAAAGATACACCATGAACCTGGAAGAGAAAATCATGGACGGGATCAAACAGGCGATGAAATCGCACGACAAAGTCGCTCTGGAATCCCTCCGCGCTATCAAATCGGCTATCCTGCTGGAGAAGACCTCCGGCGCAAAAGGTGAACTGGACCAAGCTGCCGAAATGAAACTGCTGCAAAAACTGGTAAAACAACGCAAGGAATCGGCCGAGATCTACACCCAGCAAAACCGTGCCGACTTGGCCGAAGCCGAATTGGCACAGGCTGCCGTCATCGAGGCTTACCTGCCCAAACAGCTCTCGGCAGAGGAACTCGAAGCCGAAGTAGCGGCCATCATCGCCCAGACAGGAGCCAGTTCGCCGGCCGAAATGGGCAAAGTGATGGGAGTGGCCTCCAAAGCTTTGGCCGGAAAAGCCGACGGTCGTGCCATCGCCGAAACGGTAAAACGCCTGCTGGCCCGGTAAACGCAAAAAAAACGTTAAAAAACATCCGCGACCGCAACCGAAGGCCTATAATATCTTAAAGTTGTTTTTTTATTGGGGGATATTGCCTAAAATTGCATCGCTCAAACGGATACAACATATTATGCTGAAAAGAACCCTCGTTTTGTTTTGTGCGGCCCTGGGATTCAGCGCTTGCCTGAAGGAAAACACTACGGACGAAACCTATTATCTGGTCGATGCGATCGATTCGGAAGGCATCGAACTGTTTCTCCGCACCCACAAGGTGATCGATGGCGAGTACGGCCCCGAAATGGTCGAAGTCGATCTGTCCGATCCGAACAGCCTGTGGAACACGCGCCGCACCGAGCCGCTGACCGAGAACACCCCTTACGAAGACTTGGTCGGCCATGTATTCGAGGATACCACCCACGTCAAACTGGTTACCTCGGCCGGAGATACCGTTCCGGTACCGGCTGGCGTATGGGTATATGTCAACAAACGGGGATACTCGCAAAAACGCCCGGCCGATTCCTCCGCAGTGCTGGTAACCTACACCGGCACCCTGCTCAACGACAAACAGTTCACCATCAACCCGTTCGGTGTAACCATTTACCTGTACCAGGACAACATCGTGGGATTCCGTCTGGGCATGAAGTATTTTGAGATGGGGCACTTGGTTACGGAGATGGTGACTCCCGAACCGAACGAAGACGGCACGCAAGACCCTCCCTACGAGCAAACCACCTGGCAGGACAACGGACAGGGCTGGATCTTCATTCCCTCTCAGGTAGGTTATGGAAATACATTGGCCACCGACGTACCGCCCTATTCGGTACTGATATACAAGGTGGACTTGCTGTCCATCGCCGACTATCCCGGGAGCACCTCCGAAGAAGCGGTCGTAATGCCCTTGGGCAAGGAAACCACCATGTGGATGAACCTGCCTCCGGCCGGAAAAACGGTAAAAGAGAACGAAAAATAAGGTTTTATGTCGCTGCGCGATAACCTTCGGCTCATCACCCGCAGAATCGCTCCCGCTTTTTTGGCGGGAGTTGTTCTTTTGGCGGCTGTCTCATGCGGGAAAAACATCGACAACTCCGTCCGACAACTCCAGATCGACCAGAAAAAGATCGCTCAATTCCTCGACGAACATTGTTTGACTCCTGCCGGAGAGATCGTTCCCCTGTCGGAGGTCCCGGCCACGGCCGATGAAACCGATGAGGGCGATCAAGGGCCGACCTTGCCCGAAGGCTATGTCGTGCTGTCTGATACGGCAAAAGCACAAGGCGACATCTACCTCGTTTCGCTCAAAGAGGGGGCGGGAGACACCCCTACGTCAACGGACAAAGTACTGATCCGCTACCGGGGTTATTACCTGGAAACGATGCAGGAATTCGACTCGACGTGGGACGATCCGGAACCTTATCCGGTGTGGGTTTCCGGCGTTATCGAAGGTCTTCGCACCGGGTTGCAGGCCATGAAAACCGGGATCGTCGATCCGGAACAGGCCGGCAATTATCTTTCCCCGGGTGAAGCCTGGATGATCCTCCCCTCGCCCCTTGCTTTCGGTCAGGAGGGCAAAACCTCCCCGGTCGTCCCCCCGAACACGTGCGTGGTATATCGGGTAAACCTCTATGGGGTCGTGCCTTTGGATTTTTGACATTTTCCCTCTTTTTGACGCGTTTTTCTTCGATTCCGAATAAAAAAGGAAACAAAAAATTTGTTTATCCGGCAGGATAAACCTACTTTTGTGCTGGGAGTTTGTAGCAGGAGAGGCTATGGATACGAATCTCGAAATCATTGAGAGGCTCAAACAAGCCGCCGGGATCCTTCGGGAACATTCCGAGTACCTCCGCTACGAAAACCGCAAACTTAAGCAGGAATTCAATGCCCTGAGGGCCGAGAACGAACGTTTGAGTGAATCTTTGAAAGAGAAAGAGGAGGAGTTGCGCGTTGCAAAACTGGCTTCGGGTGCTCGGGAATGCTCGAATACCGATGCCCTTCGCCAACAGATAGCCCGCCTGATCCACGATATCGACAAAAGCGTCGCGTTGATATCCGGACAAGGAAAGGCTTGAAAAACAGGAGGCAACGCGCCGCCCCATGCGGTCGGAACTACCGGGAACCGAGGACAGCGCAACGGAAATGGCAGAAGAAAATCTGAAAATAAACGTTTTCATCGCCGACGAAAAGTACGCGATCCTGATCCCGAGAAACGAACACCAATCGGACGAAGAGGAAATCATCCGTCGTTCGGCCAAAAGAGTCAACGATGCCATCCGCGAGCTGGAAAGCGTGCAAAAAGGCATCACCCGTGTCAATTCGCTTGCCATGGTGGCTCTGCAACTGGCTGTCAATCTGAGCAAACTTTCCGCTGCCCATCAGTCGCGGGAAAACGATATAGAAAAAGCCTTGAGGGGACTCGAAGGCGAATTGGGCGAGGAAGTCAAACGGATAAACGAATATATCGAAAAAGAATAAAGGAATAACAAACAGTACAAACGATATTCCTGCATAGGTTCTAAGTTATTTGAGTAAATTCAACACATTGTTTCGTTCATGAAACAGGTTGGAGATGCTAAGAGGGAGTGCCCCGGCAACGGTTCTGCCCCGCAGGGACAGGCAGCATAGCTCTGAACATCTACACGGTTTCGAAACCTGGACTTTCCAGAATTTACTTTCACAAACTCCACAGAACTTATGCAGGTTTTTTATATCATTACAACAACATGACACACTGGATTTTATACTCTATCGCAGGAACCACGTCGCACTGGCTGCTGTTTTCATTGGGAGGAGTTATCGTCGGAGCGGCCGCCGTGGCTGCCGTATCGTTTTTCAACCGCCGACGCCTGATGCGTGAAACGGCCAAAGTAGTCAGCGACGCCCGCAAGGAGGCCGATTCGATCGTCAAGGAAGCCCGGGTGGAAGCCGAATCCATCAAAAAAGACAAGATCCTCCAGGCCAAGGAGAAATTCATCGAACTCAAGGCCGAACACGAAAAAATCATCAACCAGAAAAACCGCAAGATAGCCGAAGCCGAGCAGCGCACTACCCAAAAGGAAGCCCGCCTGTCCCAAATGATCGAGGAACAGAAGAAGAAAGAACGGCAACTGGACTCCAAACTGGCGGACAATGAAAAACTCTCCGAAAAACTCACCCGGCGCAACGAAGAACTCGAACGCCTGCACAACATCCAGGTAGAAAAACTGGAAGAGATCTCGGGTTACTCGGCCGAAAAAGCCAAAGAGGAACTGTTCGATTCGCTGAAGGAAGAAGCGCGCGCCAACGCCATCCAACACATTCAGGAGACCATCGAGGAGGCCAAACTCACGGCCAAAAACGAAGCCAAGAAGATCGTCATCCAAACCATCCAGCGCACGGCTACGGAAGACGCTATCGAAAACAGCGTCTCGACCTTCAACATCGAATCGGACGACATCAAAGGCCGCATCATCGGTCGTGAAGGCCGCAACATCCGCGCCTTGGAAGCCGCTACCGGCGTAGAGATCATCGTGGACGACACTCCGGAGGCCATCATCCTTTCCTGCTTCGACCCGGTGCGCCGTGAGATCGCCCGGCTCTCGCTCCACAAACTGGTTACCGACGGACGCATCCACCCGGCCCGCATCGAGGAAGTGGTGGCCAAGACCCGCAAGCAGATCGAAGACGAGATCATCTCCACGGGAAAACGTACGGCCATCGACTTGGGCATCCACGGGCTGCATCCGGAACTGATCAAGGTCATCGGACGGATGAAGTACCGCTCCTCCTACGGACAAAACCTGCTCCAACACTCCCGCGAAGTGGCCAATCTGGCGGCTACGATGGCGGCCGAGTTGGGTCTGAACGCCAAACTGGCCAAACGTGCCGGTCTGCTGCATGATATTGGCAGAGCAATTGACCATGAAATGGAAGGTTCCCATGTGGAACTGGGTGTAGAAGTCGCTAAAAAGTTCCGTGAATCCGCGCATGTCATTAATGCGATCGGAGCCCATCACGGGGATGTAGAGCCGACGTGTGTGGAATCCGTTTTGGTTTCTGCGGCGGATGCGGTTTCGGCCGCTCGTCCCGGCGCGCGTCGTGAAACGCTGGAAAGTTATCTGAAACGTTTGACACGATTGGAAGAAATTTCCGAGTCCTTTGAAGGTGTGGAGAAGTGTTACGCCGTCCAGGCAGGACGCGAGATCCGCATTATGGTAAAACCTGATATCATTGATGATACGAAAGCCGTTTTATTGGCGCGTGATATTTCCAAAAAGATTGAGGAAGAAATGGAATATCCGGGCCAGATCAAGGTAGTTATTATCCGTGAAACGCGGGCGGTGGATTACGCAAAATAAAGGATAGCCGCAGACCGAAAGGCCTGCGGCTATTTTTAAAAATCGAAAAAATTACGAAATCAGTTAGAAAATTTTGGTAAAATCCGTTACAATAAAGGTAGATGAGGCGAGGGAAATCTCCCCAAAAGATGGAAAGGCAGGGAACCAGTTATGCGTATTCAGGGCGCTGGCGGTGTACAGGATAACCGGATTTATGAAGTGGAATTTAAGGATGCCTGGCAATTGATTTTTGATTGCCTGAATGATATCGGCATTGATATAGACGAGCGGGATGAAACCAATTTTGTCATTCACGCCCATAAGGGGAAAAAGTTTTTTGATATTACCCTGGAAGATTTAGGAGATGGCGGCGTACAGCTGTATTTTGACCAGCATAAAAAGTATCTTGAAGTCTATACCTGGCGTCCGGACTACAGTGATGTGGATGCGTTTTACAAGTTGTATGAACAACGTCTGATAGAAATGCGCGCTTTTGTCCGCTGCACAACCTGTGGCTTCAAAGTTCGGGCGAATACAAAGTTTTGTCCGGAGTGCGGAACGCGTCTTACATTTAACGAAGATGCCACGGACAATTCAAGTGAGAAAAAGGGCCTGTTCGATTCCATTTTTCGTCGCAAGGGCGATTGAACATCCGTAAGGGCGATTGAATGTAGCATCAGGGAAAAGGGCAACAAAAAAGCCGTTCTCCTATAGAGAACAGCTCATTGTATCATTTCTGATTATGCGCGGGTAATTTTGCCGGAACGCAGGCAGCGGGTGCAAACATTTACACGTTTCACTTCACCGTCTACCACAGCGCGTACGGACTGCACATTGGGCTTCCACGCAGCTTTGGTGTGGCGGTTGGAGTGGCTGACATTGTTGCCGGACATTACACCTTTACCGCATACTTCGCAATATTGTGCCATTGAGTTCTACCTCCTTCACAGAATCAGCATATCGCTACTTGTTACAAATTTAACATGAGTATATTACCATATACAGGCTTGAAAAGCAAGTGCTTTTCTAAATGTAGCGTTAATTTGTCACAGGTTTCCGATACATAGCGGACAATGGGTGCGGATAAGAAGTGGTCTGCTAAAATTTATGCAAAGAAGTCGGTTATCCTTGGAATTTGAAATAAAGAAGATTAAAGTAAGAGAAGGTAAAGCAGAAGAAGCTAAGGAAGGAAAGATATAATATCCTAAAAGCTTAGCAGAGGAGGCGTATAGTATGCAAAAAAATAAGCACAAGAAATGGCTGGGCAAAGGAATTCTGTTAGGAATCGGTCTTTTGGTCGGCGGAATGACTTTTGGAACCGGTCTTATGGGCTCGGCGCAAGCGGCTTCGGACAGTTCGTCAGTGACCATCGAAGCTTTTCCCGCCACGCTGGCGGAATTTTCCGCCATGCCTCAGGCAACGAATCTGAGTAAGCCGGAAAATACCTGTACCCTGCTTCTTTGCGCTCTTGATCTTTTTACTAAAGACCGGGCCAGCGGTGTAGAGGCTCTTAACAAGCTGCGGGGTCCCAGACCTATGTCGCCTATGGATGTGCAGTTTGTAAGGGACCGTCTCATGGATAAGGCGTATTTACCCAAAGCGTATTTTGACGGCGCTACGCCGCAGAATAATTACA
>ERZ857882.3053-NODE-3053-length-16434-cov-5.664021_pt1 | contig 16434 bp, 9 predicted proteins | sample MGYA00519697_ERZ857882 | MGnify/ENA primary metagenome ERZ857882 (study PRJEB31778, sample SAMEA3449373) | human gut metagenome | biome: human gut; feature: human-associated habitat; material: faeces | place: United Kingdom | collected 2010/2012 ...
GACTTCACTCAGCCGGAGCCTGCAAATAAATTTGCGCATAAATCTTGACGGGACCGAATTGCGGCTAACCTCGAGTGAATCTGAATAGCTTATATACAGCTATGAGACTACACATCCTCTAAAGAAAGACGTCGGCATTTCTGCCGACGTCTTTCTTTGATAAAGAGGGGGATTTACCAATACTTAGGATAACTGCTCGTACTTTGCTGATGCTTTGCGTACTCCCACCAGGGAACTTGGTTGACGAAGTCCGTCAGCTTGTCCCAGAACTGGTCGGCCAGCGTACCCTTGTCCACGTAAACCGTGACAGTATAGGTCTTGGTGCTGCCATCTTCCATGGTGGCCGTGTAGGTCACGGAGTTGGTGAAGTTCACTGTCTCGCCACTACCGGGCGTGAGGGATTTAACGCCGTTGGTGGAGATAGCGGGAGTCAGCTTTGTCACATCCGTGCCGCGGGGCATGGTGATGGTAATGGTGTTGGTGGTATTATTCACCGCACCGGCCACGCCGTTGATGGAGAAGGCGGTGATGCCGTTGACGGTCGTGGTGGCCGTTTCCCACTCACAGGTAATGTTGATGTCACCGGCAGGCATTGTGAAGCGGTTATTCGTGATAACCTTGTCCATCGGGGCTCCACCATCAGCAAAGCCATAGCGCAGAGAACCCGCTTTCATCTGATAACCGCTGTCGGGGTTAACGGTAACGATGATCTCATCGCCCTCATTGGCCTTGGTGCGGTTGGTGGTGATCGTACCACCCTTGGGGGTACTCACCGAGATCTTATACGCACCAGTACTCGGTGTGTCAGAACCACTGTCATAGGCGGGAATCTCCACCTTCAGGGGTGCGCTCTCGCCGCCAGCCGCACTCACAACTACGATGTAGACGTCGCGGGCATCTGTGGTCAGATTGCTGAGGGGGAAGGTAGTCTCACCCGCGCTGGCTGTACCCTTGGTGGTGGATTTCTTGATCTCATCCACTGTGGGAGCTGTTGCGCCGTGGGTCACTACCTTGTAGAAGTAGGTGCCTGCCTCATTGGTGGTAAACGTCACCGTTGCGGCGGTCTTGCTGCTGCGGGCGGCGGAGCCTCCGGACAGGGTCGGGGCGTTGGGAGCCGCAGCCTTTTTGATGGTAATGGTATAAATATTGGTCGTCGTGCCATCTTCCGCCGTTACTGTGAATTTGGCCTGCGTATCCAATGCCATCCCGCAGGGGGCGCCCTCTACCCAATTCTTGTCCGGATCGTTTTCCTTGGTGACTGTGGCAAATTCAGAAATCGTTAGCTTCAGGATCATGTCTGCCAGATCAGTAGTGTCCGTGTCGGCAGGCAGCGTGATCGTGTAGTTCAAGCCAGATTTGCTCAACGTACCGATCTTCTTTTCTCCGTCATAGAGCCCCACACCGGTCAACTGGCAAAGATTACTGTTCTGTGTCTCGTCGCGTTCAAAGTTTGCGGTGATAACAATTCCCTTGCCGGAAGTAGGTACAGTGAACGTCGCAACATTGGGATTCTCCTCCGAAGACGTCAGTTTAAAGTCAACTGTGCTGCCGTCTGCGTAGGCCGCTGTCCAACTCGCGAACTTATACCTGAACTTCGCGGTAGCAGTTACCGTGACCGTTGTTCCTTCGATAACTGCGGCGCTGACAGGTTTACCATCTACTGTGGCGGCAGCGCTGCCCATTGCCGTATCGTTGGAGCCCATTGTGATCGTTGAGAATGCCTTCGCTCTGTACTTGGCTACGACGCTGATGCTGGTTGCATTCTCGGGTACAGTAAACTGACAACCGTCAAAGTCGCCGATCGTATAAGAGATATCAGCACCATCCTGATCCTTCACTTCATAGCCTTCCAAAACAAATTGGCTTGTTCCGGTTGGGCGAACAGCTAGCGTAGCCCCCGGCTTGACGGTATCCTCGTGAGAGGTAAAAGGGGTCATATAGTTGCCTTCGGTCATGCTGACAAGGTCTACACCGGACAGCGCATTTGCCTGACTGGCAGAGAAGCTCAGCTTCACACCTTGCTTTTCAAACACTGCTGTCAGAGATACCTCATTCTCCGGCATTTCAAAGGTCATTGTGGCGGCAGACTCCTGCTCTTTGGTCAGTTCAACACCCTTCGCATCCCAGCGCACAAATTTGAATTTATACGCTGCATGCTCCACGGGAGTGGCCGTTACCGTGACCTCGTTGCCGGCATGGGCGTCGCCGATCGTTTTTTCGCCGTCCGTAACCGTCACAGTTCCCATAACATAAATATTTTCATCGCGATATCTCATCGCAGATGCGGAAATGGTGTACCGTTCCGAAGTATCTTCCTTGAAGGTAATGCTTGTGACCTCAACACAGTCATTGGGCATTACGAAAGAGAACGTGTTGCCGGTAATCGTAATGTCACTCGCAGAAATAGCAGTCTTATCCCTGCTTTTGGTCAGCGTAACCTTATCAATGACCATGTTCTTATTTTCACCGGTCGGCTTGATGCTCATGGTGACCGCCCGATCAGAACGAATATCTTTGGTAACAGTACTATAGGCCTTAGACAAGTCCTCATATCCGCTAAGCTTTTCGGTGCCCGCCGACAATGCGGAAAGGTCATAGCCTTTTTGCGGAAGCACGTTGAATTCCCACGGCATATCCAACTTAACAGTATATTCCTGAGATTTTCCCTCAAGATTTGTCAAGGTAACCGTATCGCTTCCATTCGTAAAGTTCAACTTGTCTTTGGAAGCAGTCGTTCCCCATGTAGGAATGATTTTACTAGTCGTATCCCAAGATGCATAGCTGTCGATATATTCTGCGGAAGAAAATACAAATTTAGTCCCTGTTTCGTCCGCTGTCCAAGTATCAGGATAGTGTGCCAAAAGCTTTGACCCAACGATTTTGAGACGATAATAGTAGAGATGTTGTATCGTCGTCTTCGTATCGAGTTTTTCTTTTACGACAAAAACTCTCATATAGTTTTCGCCACTGTCGAGAATAATGGCGCTATTCGAGGCATTGATAACATTATTATCAGCATCTTTAACAGCGTTAAAAACACAATCGTTCTTTGGGTTCAGCGAAGAATTACTCGGCGCAGCAAGCAAAGCATCTTTATAGTTTAGTTCGATCTCACCCACCAGATAATATTTCTTTTTTTCTGTATCTGTCTGCCCAGGGACACTCTGCAATTCATCATAATTGCGGATCGTGGCATCTGCAGATGTAAATGTAAAATCATCATTACCGGTTAAGTAGTTATATGCTTTTGGAACCAGCTTATCTTCACCATTGGTATCTTTAAAGGTAAGGCCGCCACTCTCTTTCAGTTGTGGCCGAGTAACCTCCGTGGTTTCTCCCTCGTCAGCATATGCCTTTGGCGCAGTTACGACAAAGAAGCTCATGACCATGAGCAGGCAAAGGAACAGTGATACTGCCCTTTGCCATTTTTTGGCTTTCATGGCTCTCTCCTTTCTAATTAAAATGGTGTCCGTAGCTGGTCTGGTGATCCGCTACGTCGCTGTTCTCTGCCACCTTATCCCAGAGCTGCTGGGAAATGCTGCGCTCAAAGATAACGGTGACGGTATAATTTCTGCTCTCCGTACCCAGCGTTACGGTATAGGTCAAAGGACTGGTGAGATTCACGACCTCGCCGGATACCGGGCTGACCACAGCTCCCGCAGGGACGGTAACGACCGGCGCAACCGCCGTGACATTCGTTCCCACCGGCAGCTTGACAGTGATGGTTCCTGCACTCTGGTCGATCTCACCCTCCACACCCAGGACGGAGAAGCCTGTGATCTTCGCCGTGCTGCTGGAGGGTGTATCATCGTCGCCTCCGCTGCTCTTTGCAGAGATCGGCTGACCACTTTTGTTCAGCACAGTAACGGTGTAGGTGCGGCTTGCCAAATTGTTGTCGCCGCCCAGCGTAAACGTGGCTGCATTGGCAAAGTCCACTGCAATACCGGAGGTCGGAGAACAAGTCCTGCCGGTAAATTCGATGTCCGTGACCAGCTTGGTGCTGGTCAGCTTGGAATCGTCCACACCGGTGACAGTAATGGTGCTCTTGGCGTTGTCGATGGTGCCATTGTACCACTCGTCGCCTGCCTGCACACGGAAGCTGGTGATCTCCGCCTGCGCCTTGGACACGACCTTGATCCGATAAACATTCTGCACCGTCTCGTCGCCGGAAGTCACGGTGAAGGTCTTCCAGTCAGAGAAGTCCATCATCGTCTTGCCATCCAAAGACGGGGTGGAGGTTGCCTCATAGGAGATGCTGGCACTGAGATACATCTTCGAGGTATCCACACCGGCACTCACCGTAAGCAGGATCTCCGTTGCGCCATCGGACGCCTTGGTGATCTTCTTCTCCAAAATGTCCGTCAAGTTCAGCACGCTGTTTTTCAGTTTGATGCTGTTGACATCCAGTTCGGCACCGGAAGCCCCCACATCACCGTGGTTCACGGTGACATAATAGGTTTTCTGTGTCTTGCCATCCTCTGCCAAGACGGTAAACGGCTGTTCAACGCCGTCCACAAAGGTCGTGGGCAGGTTCGGGGCCAGCAAGGTCGCACCTTCTACCATCGTCACCGTCGGAGTCAAGTTCGTCAGGGGCATACCGTCGGGCACTGTGACCGTGATGGTATTCCTGCCGCTTTCACCGCCCTCGGTGATAACGCCCTTCTTGCCTTCAATCTCAAAGTCGGTGATTGAGGCATCTGTGGACAGTTCACGGGCAAAGTTGAACCGGTGGTAATAGAAGTAGCAGGGATTTCCCTGACCTTTCTCCAGGAATTTGAGATACCACTGACTGGCATAGCAGCCTTCATACGTCGCCAGTGCGTTATTCCTTATGCTGGTCGTGTGATGGAAGTAGCCCTCACTGACGTTGGCGAAGTTGTCCATCCAGTTCTGGAGCATGCTTTTTCCCTGTCCGTCAGAGAACCGGGGATCAGTATGGCAGTCGATTCCCATACTGCAAAGGCCCATCATGACCCAAGCGGCAGACTCGCTGTTTACGTCGCCCCATGCCTCGAACGAGAAAGAACTGCTCATTTTCTGGAGAATCGTCTCAAGACCCTCCTGCATCTTAGCCTTTACGCGGTCACCATAAACGGGATCATCCTGATACGGACCGATCGCATACATGATAGCACCTACCATGTCGATACCAAATCCATCCGAAAGATACTTGTGACCAAGCAGTGTCTCCAACAGCCTCTCCCGCGTCCAGACGGCATTGCTCGGAATGGTGTAATTTCCCATGTCCATTGCGAGCAGCGCAAATGTGGGGCCGTTGATCGTATAGGTGCCGCTGTAATTGTAGAGAGCTGCTGCCAGATCATCGACATTATTGCCTTTTTTGTCGATATAAGGCACTCCGTCATGATACTGTGCAAGCTTCGTGCAATCGAAACCACGCGCCGTCAGCATCATAATCGTTCGACCAAGTTCTGTCATGGCAACGCTGGTAGTCGTATCAAGCTGCGAGATGATTTTTCCTACATCGAAGTCGTTGCCTTGACCTGCGTTATAGTTGGGAGATATGTTCTCATAGAAGCCGAGATTCATCCATTCCCAGTCGTTGTTAGCCATGGTGCGATAGCGGCGGATAATGTTGGCAACGACCTTTTCAAGATCACCCTTGTAGGGGTTTGGCAGTGTTTCATCCGACAGTGTTACCGTCACGGTATAGCTGCTGGAAGAGCCGTCTTGTGCTGTTACCACATACTGCACAGGCTGGGAGAAGTTCTGTGCCTCCGTTGCAGAGGGAGAAATCGTGGCGAATTCCGACAAGACAATCTTCGGCACGAAGGTCATCGGTGTGCCTCGAGGAACACTCAGCGTTATGCTTCCAGCCGCCTCGTTGATTTCAGCCGCATAGCCGCCGTATTTAAAAGAGAGGATACTGCATCCGGAGGCTGCCGGCGTTCTGGTAATCGTCACTGTATAGTCCTGCTTATTACCATTTGCCGCCGTAACCGTGTAGCGATTTTCGCCCACCTGCAGTGCTGCAGGTTTTGCCGTGACCGCCGCAAATTCGGAAACCTTGATCTCCGGCTCCGTAACGGCCAGATTTGTTGCATAGGGGATCTCGATTGCAATGTCATTACCATCGATCACACCAATCGCATCACCGATTTTGTAAGACAGGATATCGTTTTCCGCCGAAACCTTTGCGGTGACCGTTACCTTGTATGTTGTTTCCAGTTCATACTCGGAATTGTAGATCACAAGGTCTATCGGCTGGGATTCTGAATTGGTGAAGTCGATGGCCGTATCCTCGCTGGCACCATCCAGGCGGTAGTATTCGCCGGTGTGCTCGATCTCTGGCAGCAGTGCGGATAAGTCGGTTCCAACAGGCAGATTCAGACGGATCGTTCCCGCCTCGCCGTTTTCACCTTCTACGATCTTACCGTATCGTGTTACATCGTTCACTGTTACTGCGAAGGATGTTGCGCGGTTGTAGGGTGTTCCGTTCTCAACGGTAACGAGCCAATTTTCACTTAAATCAACGCCAAAAACGTATTTGTCCAGATTCTTGCCGTTAAACGTAGTTCCAGTCGCGCAATCCCACGGCACAACCGTGTACAGCATCTTTCCAGCTTCCAGACTTCCCGCAAAGTAAGTCGCTTTCACACCTTGTGGGGTCTCAATGACGGGTTCGGGCAGCTGTGTCCAATCGGTTGAGTCGGGAAGCCGGACAGTTATCGTCTTATTTGCCTCATCAACAATTCCCTTTGAGGCACCTACTGAGAAAGCCGTGATCTCCGGTACGGCGATCACGCGGGATCTGAACAGATCAAGGAAATACGGGGCGACAACATGCAGAATGAATTCCAACTGCTCCACGCCCCGTGCAGTGATCGTACTGGGTGTTGTATACGGATCATCCCACTTATATTCATTTTCCCAATAGCTCTTAAGGCCCTCCAGTAAACGCTCGTCTTTCCATCCCTGACCGGAAAGCTGGTACTCGTGTGTATATGCAAAGCCGGTGGTAATGCTGAAAGCACCCTGGATGCCGGTAGCTACTTTTACAAGATAGTTCAGATCTGAAGGATACCATTGTCCAACATGAATGCTGTCCGCATTCTGGATCGAGCAGTAATATGTAAACAGATCATCAAACTGATGCATGACCTTGTAGATTTCCGGTGCGAGCTTCCACAGTTCGGCCTTTCGATCCAACTGCACGGAATCGTCCGCGCTGCTGGAAAAAGCCCAAACCGGGTAATAGTAGTGAATGGAAGGGTCATTCTTATTGTAAATATTCCACTGCTGCACAGAGGAATAATCTGCCGTCGGCTGCACCGCTTCAATGCGGGATGGCCAAGAAAATGCATTGATATTTGTCCGATTGTTTGTATAGAATTCGACCGGCGTAAAAACACTCGTTTCCGCCGCATCCGCATCGATCAGACCGCCCCAATTTCCCGCAACGGAAATGATATTGATCTCAGAACCACTTTGATCTGTAAAAGACAAAGGGATTGTTTCGTATTTGCCTGAAACAAAGGCGGTAAAAGAAGGCCATGTGGAATACCAGCTAGGGTCAAAGGCATAGGTCTTACAGGGAAGCAGTGCGAACAGTATTACAAGAGCCAACAAAAGGCAGGGTAAACGTTTCTTCATGGGAATCCTCTCCTGTTTGTCATGCTTTTCGCAGGGGGGCGGGCAAAGTGCCCGCCCCCTCTGCGGTGCCTTGACAGTTAATCTGTCAGTTTAAGCTCCTGCTTAGTGCCAATAAATACCGTAGTTCGTCGTATAGAACCAGGTAATACGAGCACCGTCAGTCAGCGTGTAGTCGGCAGCACCTACATTGGGGATATTGCAGGTGGTGCTCCAGCCATTGGCACTGTCCGTATACATCCAGCCATCCGCACCGGTAGTGTCAAAGGCAGCCAGACCATTGATAGAGGCCACATAGGTGGAAGAAGGATCATACTCAGAGTAACCTGCGCTCTGCATGAACCGCTGCAGAACGGTCATGGCACTTGTGTTAGGATCAACTCGAATGGTGCCCCAGGGCTGGGCAGAGGTACCGCCGAAATAAGCAGCTGCAGCCGCGGCGATTTCGTCAGCCTTGGTTTTCACAGTTCCGGTGTACCACTCAGTGCCCTTCAACTCACTGAAATCGAAGCCAAAGGTCACGCTGATCTTGCCATCGGAGGCAAACGTCACCATCATAACATAGGTGCGGGTATTGCCATTTGCCGTAACCGTCAGTGCGGGAGTGGTAACACTCAGGTTCATGGTTGCGGTCACATCGGTCGTACCAGAGACGTTACTCACATTGCCGCCCAAAGTCGCAGCGGCATTCTTGGTAAGAGTGGTAGATACCGCCGCCGTATTGGAAGCGGCAGGGACATTAGTTGCAGAGATGTAATAGTTGCAGAAAGTCCAGCCATTCTCAGCCGTATTGGTGTTGCCCTCGAAGTAGGGGTTGCCCATGCAAGGATTCTGCACAGTCACACGATACACGTTAGCAGCAGTCGTTGCGCCGTTGAATACCACATTGGAGATCGCCAGAGGATCAGTGGAAGGAATGGCTACCTGAGCCTGATTGTTGTCGTTGATACCGGCAGCAAGGATATAGGGGTTCTCATTATCATGGCCGTCAAGAACAATCGTGTAAGACTTATTCAGCAAGTCAACACCATTAATGGTGTAGATATAATCTACATCATCATAGGTATACCCAGTACCTGCGCTCAACAAGGTGCCGCCAGTAATGGTGGTTTCATCTTCCATCGTGATGATAACAGTCTGGGATTTTAGGCTTTCTTCCGTAGTGGTAGCAGGCAAAGTCGCACGAATGAACAACTGTGAATCATCATAGGTGGGGGAATTGGGATTGCCGTATCCATCCACCTGATAGACAGCATTAGTACCACCAATCGTTACCAACTGGATCTCACTGGGTTTGCTTGTGGTTTTTGCGGCAACGGGCTTGCCATTGCCGTCCGCCATGGCGATAGTGCTCAGCGAGAGCGCCATCACCAGGGCAAGAAACAGGGATACGAGTTTCTTCATTTTTGTTTTCCTCCTAGAAATTATATTTTTTCACCGAGATTGCTCTCGGGTGAAAAGAAAAGTAATAATGTACCTATCGACAGGCATAAACCATAATTCTATTCTAATTCAATCTGGAAGCTATAGGTCTGGCTCAATTCACCGCTGGTTACTACCAGATCACGGTCTTCCAGCGCCAGATTCAAAATGAACCGTCCGCCCAGCTCGTTCACAATGCAGGGGCTATCATCTATGTCCAACACCGCATCCGGGGCAAGCTCTACATTTGCGGCACAGTTTTTGAAATCCGTGTCCGTCGGCAGCGTAATGGCGATCACATAGTGCGTCTCATCATTCTCTGTGTGGGTCTGGATCTCCGCCGTACTGTTGCCGATCACAAAGCTGCGGATCAGCGGCTCCTCATTGGCGGCGTTCGCTTTCCCGCAGCCCGCCAGACACGGCAGGATACAGAGCACAGCCAGCACTATGCAGCATATCTTCTTCATATCGTTACCTCACTCAGAGCGGATGGCTTCGTTGGGACTGATCAGTGTTGCCTTGCGGGCCGGCATCCATGCGGCAGCAATGGCTACGCCGCCTGAGAACAGCACGCCGCAGACCGCCAGCCACCAGGGCAGCACGCACCGCAACTCCTGGGACGCGAAGATCACCGGTATCAGCCACTTGGCGATAAAGCTCAGTATCAGGCCAGCCGCGCCGCCGATCACGCCCACGATCAGCGCTTCCGTCAGGAACATCTTGAAGATGTCGCCCCGGATGGTGCCCAGCACCTTTAATACGCCGATCTCTCTTGTCCGCTCCGTAATAGACATCATCATGGTGTTTGCCACGCAGATGGCGGAGATCAGGACCGCGATACCACCCAGCGCACCCAGCATCGCCTGTATCTGACGGGACTGTGTGCGCACGGTTTCCAGCATGTCATTGAGGGAATAGGTGTTCAGGCCCGTGTCGCGGATCAGCTTGACAATGCGCTGCACGTCGTTGACGTTCTTTACCTTCACCCAAACCAGATCGTAGGTAGGGCCGTTGGCCTTCTCCTCCGCCGTCTTGGTTTGATTTGTCGCCCCCATGTAGTTGGCGTTGGCCTGCGTCATTTCCTGCAAGCGGTCATAGGACATGAACGCGGCGGTGGCGAAGTTGTTATTCAGGGTGGAGCAGATGCCTGTCACCCGCAGGGTATACAGGTTGTTGGAGGGCAGTGCCCGTCCGTCGGTGTCGGCCTTCGGCTCGCCGGTCAGGCTGGAGGAATCGAAGGTCATGCGGACAGGCACCTCCAGCAGGTCAATCAGGGCGTTGCCATTCTCGTCTACTGCCAGTTCCCAATCCTTTGCCTTGTTGGCAAGGCCGGCGGCCACATCGTCGGTAAACAGTACCTCCGGATGCAGGCGCGTGCCGTCCCCGGCCATAACGCCCCGCTCCGGCGTCAGCATGAAGTTTTCCGCCGTGGTCATGTCAATGCCGTAGACGCGCACCATGTTCACATAGTTGCCGGACACGATATAGGCGGACTGCTGATAGACCGGCGTTACCGCCTCCACACCGTCGATGCCTCGGAACGCCTCCAGTGCCTTGTCGTTCAGCAGCGCCTTGCGCCCGTAATCGCCGGTGGCAGGCGTCACATCGATCTTTGTCAGGCTGCCCAGTGCCTCGATGCTCTCGCGGTACGCCTGCTCATAGCCCAGACCTACGGAGATCAGCACCACGATACACATGACGCCCACCGCCATGGATAGGGCTGTCAGCGCCGTGCGGGTCTTTCGCCGGAACAGGTTGGTGCAGCCGTAGCGAAACAGGTCTTTTGGCTTCATACATTCCCGTCCTTATTGCTTCCGTCGTAGGTCAGCGGCTTCTCTCCAATATCCGGGGTGCCGCCGTCTGCGTCAAAGTCGTCGTCAAAATCGTCCAAGGCAGCGGTGTTTTCGGCACCGGATCCGATCTCACCGCGTTTATAGCGGATGATGACATAGACGATGACCGCAATGATGAAAAGCACCAGCAGTATCACGATCAGCCACAGCCACCAGCGGCTGCCTGTGCCGCTCTTCTGGGTGTTGACGTTGTTGGCGTCTGCATCCGCAGAACTTTCCGCCACACTCAGCGGCACGGAAATGTCCTGAGAATATGTCTCACCGTTGGCATCCTCATATTGCAAAATCAGCTTACCTACGAACGCACCGATCTTAGAGAAGTTCACCGTCACATCGGCACTGGTGGAGCCGCCTGCCAGCAGGTCGCCCACATAGCAGGGCGTAGGGGATGTCATACCGTCCGTAGCCAGCACGCGGATGTTCAGGGCCTTTGCCCGACCCATGTTAGTCAAGGGAACGGAGATGGTGGCCTCCTTATCCTTGCTGGGAGTGCCGTAGACCTCCGGCGTTCCGGCCAGAATATCCATCTGCTGGCTGATGGGCAGCATGATGTTCTGTGCCGCCTTGCCCGCCACCGCCTCTGTGGTCTCATAGGTCAGGTTGATGCCCAGCATGGCGGGGCCTACCTCCGCGTCCTGCTTGGCCATGATCTTATACTTTAAGGTCGCCGTGCCGCCCGGCTTGATGGAGTCGGCATAGGCGGTGTCTGTGCCGACCATAGCCAGCGTCAGGCCGGGGGAATTGGTGAATACCAGGCTGCCAATGACCTTTTTTGCCGTATCGACCTTGGAGTTGTTGATAACGGTCAGGCGCAGCTCGGTCTCTTCGCCTGCCATCAGGCCGGACACCTCGGTGTCGTCCACATACAGCTTATATTCCTTCACCATCACAGCCATGGCAGAAGCGTCATAACCGTCGATAATGGTGATCTGGGTGGAGAAGCTGCCTTCCGCGGGGGCGCTGTTTTCAAAGTAAGTAGCCTTGAATTTGATGCTCTTATTGCCGGAGGTGGCAAAAGGCGACACGGTAAAGGTGTAGTCCAGATACTTGATCTCACCGCTGGCCCAATAGCTGAAATACTGACTATAATTGGTGGAAGTCACCACGAACGGGAACTCGTCCAGAGAGGTGGATACTACAGGAGTAATCGTCACACCGGTCAGCGTGCCGCCCACATTGATCACGGGGATACGCATGGAGATGGTCTGATTCGGCGTACCGGTAGGCACGGTATAGGAACCGTCCACATTGGTGCCGGCCACCTGCAGGCTGCCGAAGGAAGTGGTCACGCCGGACATATTGCCGTCGTCGGTTACAGTCACATAAGCGGTGATCTTGAAGGTCACATCCTCGGTGATGGTAGTGCCGTTCACGGCATCCTCGCGCCACACGGTGGCGTTGACCTTAAAAGGTACGGCATAGCGGCCTTTGCTGGCAAACTCGCTGATCTTGAACTCATACCACACCTCGGCGGTGGAGTTATAGGACATATCCTTCAAATGCTGAAGGTCGCTGGCATAGATCAACTCGAAGGGCCAGTTGGACACGCTGGTATCGGAGGGAACATCGGGATAGATGTTGATGTTGCGCAGCATGTACTTCTCGCTGGGCAGGTACTCCTTGTTGACCGCCAGCGGCAGCACGATCTTCACCACTTGGCCGGGGACGCCTTTGGGAAACTGAGCGCCGGTATCCATCAAAACAAGAGCGTTGGCATCACTGGGGATGATCTTGATGTCGGTGTTGGGTTTCTCGTCTTCAACAGGGACGCCGCTGGAACCGCTGTCGCTCTCATCGTCCAGCACAGCCACATCGCTGTCGTTCTCATTTTCGTAAGCTGTATAAGTTTCAATGGCGCTGCCATCTGCCGTATTACTTGTAATCTCCTCTGCCATGGCGACGGTGGGCAGCATGGTAACTGCCATCACTGCGCAGATCAACAGGGCCAATACCCGTCTAACCGTTCCTTTTTTCACTGTGTGCGCTCCTCTCCGGTGTGGTGATTTTCTGTCTCTATCTTGCCGTCGTCGAAACGGACGGTACGATCTGTGTAATGCTCCATCTGGGGATCATGGGAGCTGAGGATGAAGGTGGTGTTCCGCTCGCGGAAGATCTCACACAAAAGCTCCATGACCTCCTGGCCGGTGCGGCTGTCCAGGTTGCCGGTGGGCTCGTCCGCCAGCACGATGGAGGGCTCCGTAATAATGGCCCGCGCGATGCTGACGCGCTGCTGCTGACCGCCTGACAGCTCCGAGGGCCGGTGATCCACATGCTCCCGCAGACCCACGCGGCTCAGCGCCTGCCGCGCCTTCCAGTTCCGCTCGTCCTCCGGCACGCCGCGAATCGCCAGCGGCAGGGCCACATTCTCCAGCGCCGTATACTGGGGCAGGTTGTTGTAGCTCTGGAACACGAAGCCGATATAGCGGCGGCGGAACTTTGTCCGCTGCTCCTCGTCCATGGCTTCCAGATGGTGCTTGCCGCGGAGGATGATCTCACCCTCGGTGGGCGGCTCCAGTCCCGCCAGCATATTCAGCATGGTGGACTTACCGGAACCGCTGCGGCCCGCGATGCAGACGAATTCGCCCTGCCGCACGGACATATCCACGCCATCTAAGGCACGGACGGTATTGCCGCCTACGGTATAATACTTTTTCAGGCCCATCGTCTGTATGATGATTTTTCGCTCGCTCATAGTTCTCTCTCGCTTATTTGAAATGTGGAGGGCGGCAGCACATAATGCCGCTCCTCCGCCGTCAGGCCAAATTTGATCTTGATACGTTCCAGCTTCCGTACCCACGGGTCGCCCAGCGCCCACAGCACCAGAAACGTACACAGCCCGTGGCAGAAGTCAAAGAAGAAGCTGGACACATAGGCCGCGCCCACCGTCTGCCAGGTGATGGGGCTGACGTAGCCGATGATGAAGTACAGGTTCATGATCCAGCCGTACAGAAAGCCGGACAGGAAGCCGTACAGGCACAGTCGCAGGGGCGCATGGTCGGTAAGCTGCCGCACGAAATGCAGCAGATCGCCCCGGTTCGTATCCTCCGGACACAGTCTGTTCCACAGCTTCGCCGTGAAGTGCTGCCGGTTTTTACCCGCAAACACACCGGCGTTTTTCAGGATACCGGCCAGAAAGCCTACCAGACCCCATGTGAACATCTGCCAGGGTGTCCATGGCCCCTGTCCGAAAATGAAGTTGCTGACAAAGCCTGTCAGTGCGCCGGTGAGAAACCCCGCCTCCGGCCCGAAGGCCACCGCCGTAATGATAATGATGGCGGAGCAGGGCTTGAAGTTGGGCAGCGGGATGATCTCAAACACCGTGCGGCCTACCACGGCAATGGCCGCCATCACTGCAATCGGCACCAGCTCGCGAGCCTGGGGCTTCTTCTTATCGAATACCAGTATGAAGGGGATGGCGGACACCAGCAGGAACAGCAGGCCCAGCAGAATATCCGAGTTTAATATGATGTAGTCCCAGAAAGTGCGGGAACCCACCGGATTGACCGCGGGGCGGTGGCTGTGGTAATAGCCGAAGGCCACCATCAGGGCGGGCAGCACCAGAAGGATCACCCACGCGGCGGCTCTGGTTCTTTTGCTGACAAAGAGCTTCGACACGACGCGATCACCTCCTCGCAGGTAATGTCCATGGGGAAGTGCTCCGCCGCGATGCGGTTGGCATCGGTGGTATAGAAGCGGTTGCCCGCGAAGAAGGCATGTGGCTCGCCCTCGGACAGCAGCAGTCCGTCAAACATCAGGGCGCAGCCTGTGGCGTACCGGGCGGCAAACTCCACATCGTGGGTCACCACCAGAATAGACGCGCCCTCCCGGCACAGTGCCAGCAGCAGTTGCGCCAGCTCCGCCTTGGCATAGGCGTCCAGCCCCTTGGTGGGCTCGTCCAGCAGCAGCACCGTGGCCTCCCGCAGCAGCAGCTTGCCTACGGCAAGACGCTGGATCTCGCCGCCAGACAGGTCGTAGGGATGCCGCGCCAGCAGTGGCGTCAGCTCCAGCTTCTCCGCCATCTGCACGGCCTTGGCTTTGTCCTGTTCGGCACTGTCCAGCAGCTCCTTCTCCACCGTGTCGGCCACAAACAGCGACCGGGCGTTCTGGGGCAGCATACACAGCCGCTGACCCTTTGCCAGCTTCACCTTGCCCCGATAGGGCTTCCGAAAGCCGGCCAGTGCCTGCATCAGCGTGGTTTTGCCTGCGCCGTTGCCGCCCAGCAGACACAGCAGCTCCAAAAAGCCGAAGCCCACAAACAGCAGGCCCGCCTGCCAGAAGAGAGGCAGCTTCTGCACGGTCTCCCGAATGCCCCCGCCCATCCAGCGGAAGAACCGGCCGAAGGGGTGGAGAATGCGGCGGAAGAGCAGGTTTTCACCCAGCGCCCCCTCCCGCCCCCGGCGGACCAGGGAGCAGAGGGTGGGAAGGAAGATCAGACTGCCCACCAGCGCCGCCGCGATCGTATTGCCCGGCATGAATTGGTAATTCAAATCGTCGGAGAGCGCCGCCGCACAGCACAGCAGGACGATCCCGGCCACGATCACCAGCAGGTCCGTGGGCACAGCCCGGTCCAGCCAGGGGCGACGGCGGCAGAGACCGGGCAGATCGCCCGCTTCGTCCGTCTCCTCCTCCACGCCCGGCCAAACGGGGTCCGGCCAGAGCAGGAAGAGCAGGCACAGCAGAGCCAGCACACCACCGAAAATCGTCCCGGCGACAAGAGGCGTTTGATACGCCAGCAAAGTAGCGAGGTTGTTCAAGGTTTCGTAAGCGTAACCCTCATCGATCAAATCAGAGCGCAGAGCACCGTCGACGGTCACGGTGCGTTCTGTCCCATAGGTAGTGCATTGTGCAACGAGAACATAATAGGTGCTTTCCGTAACGTCCTCCGTTGCCGTCTCCTCCATGACCTCAACATCGTCATAATTCTCATAGAGATTGTTCAGGAAATCCTGCATCTTCCGTTCGGAGTCAAAGGTCTGGCGGACCGTTTGAACATCCAGACCGTCGCTGATCTGGATCGTTTCAGACCAGGTGGCCTGAGAAGCACCCTCTGTCCCGCCGGAGGCCAGCACGTTATCGTTCTTGTCCTGGATGGTATAGAAGAAATTCTGATCCTCTATGATGTCGTTCAAACCAGTAAGTGGCGTGTTTACACTATAGGCATTGGCAACATCCCGCGTATACTGCACTGTCAAGTCCTGCGCAACATGGCGTTGCATATGATGTGCGCCACTGGGCCGAAACGCGCCCCCTTGGGCCAGAATCACGACTTGACTGCCGCAGGCGGCGAGTAGGGTCAAGGCCAGAACACAGACGAGGCCGACCACGATCCTGGCCCAGGGTCGCTGACGTAAGTTTGGTTTCATGGTTTTCCCCCTTCCATCTTGTACCCCTGGCCCCAGACTACCTTGATATAACGGGGGTCGGAGGGGTCGATCTCCAATTTTTCCCGGAGGTGACGGATGTGGACGGCCACGGCGTTCTCCACCCCGAACGGCTCTTCGCCCCACACGGCGCGGTAGATGCGCTTGGGAGAGAACACGGTGCCGGG
>ERZ857882.3054-NODE-3054-length-16431-cov-5.441927_pt1 | contig 16431 bp, 14 predicted proteins | sample MGYA00519697_ERZ857882 | MGnify/ENA primary metagenome ERZ857882 (study PRJEB31778, sample SAMEA3449373) | human gut metagenome | biome: human gut; feature: human-associated habitat; material: faeces | place: United Kingdom | collected 2010/2012 ...
CCTTTTGCGCCTTGACGGGCTTTTTCCCGCTGTCCTTCTCGTCGAACTTGCGAATCCAGTCCGGCACAAACATCAGCAGCAGCAAAACCAGCGCGGCCGCACCGCCGATATACATCCCGGGCGGATTGGTCAGATAATCCGAAACGTAACCGAGCTTGGGAATGCAGAGCACCGGCTTGCCGATCAAATTGTTAAAATGCACCGGCGCGGCGTCCGCGGCATCGTTCGCGTCGCCCTTGGTCTCGAACTGCTGCGCCGCCGCATCCACGCCGATCACGCGGTGGATGGCGACCACCAGATCTTCATTCATCACAAACGCGATCGGATCGCCCACGGCAATCCTGTCCGCATCCACGCGCTGCACATACACGAGCGAGCCGACCGGATACACCGGTTCCATACTGCCGCTCAAGATCACATATGGCTCAAGGCCCACCAGCCGGACGCCGACCAGCGCCACCGCCAACAGCACCACCAGCACAACCAGCACGGTGCCGGCGATATTCCAAATTCGTTTCCCCATAGACCTTCCTGCCGCCGCATTTCTCTACAAGGCGAACGCGGTCAATATAATAAACATGTTGTAACAAATAGTTTCCTTTATTATATCAGCAATTTGCCTTTTCAGCAAGTTAAGATTTCTGTCATTTTGCTTCTGCCCATGCCGTTTTGGGTCATTTGGGGCTAAAATGGGGGTTCAGGTTTCTGCCATTTTTCAAAATCGCCGGTTTTACCCCGTTCAGAGGGGGATGTCGTGCGGAGATTCGGCGAACGGGGCGCGGGCGGCACGGCCACGGAGGTTCAGCGCAGGGCGCGCGGGTCATGCCGGAAGGCAATGCACAGGTTCAGTGCAGCGCGCGGGTCATGCAAGAGGCCAATGCAAAGCGCGCGAGGGGCGCAGCGGGGCGTAAGCCCTGCACTAGTCAACAAATTTTGTGTCCAAAATTTGTTGACTGGCGCACCGAAAAGTGATGCGGCGAAAAGGGGGGCCATGGGGCTGCCGGGGAAAAAGGGCCGTGCCGCTTCAACGTGAACGGTCACGCCAACCCTGCCGATAGTACATGCGCACGAGCGTTGCACGCGAATTGGCGCCCGTCTTTTCATAGATGGCGGAGAGGTGGCGATACACCATGCGCTCCGACATGCACACCTCGCTCGCGAGCATACGGATCGTGCCATCGCCTTCGAACACTGCCGCAAGCACCTCTTATCTCGCGCTTTGTCAGGTCATACTGCTGCACAAAAGCGGCCAGCACCGGGTCCTTCGGATTGCCGTCCGCATCCAGCAAGCCGCCCGCTGCCGGGTTGTTCGCCGGTTCAGGGGTCTGCGGATCGGCGGGCTCCCCACACGCGGCAGCATCGGCAGGCGTGGCCGCTGCGCCGTCTGCGGCGGTGCTGCCGGGTATGGCTGTGCCGACGGTTGCGGCGTCTTTATCGGGTGCGGCTGCGCTGACGGTTGCGGCGTCTTTGTCGGGTATGGCTGCGCCGGCGGTTGCGGCGTCTTTGTCGGGTATGGCTGCGCCGAAGGTTGCGGCGTCTTTGTCGGGTGCGGCTGCGCTGACGGTTGCGGCGGTATTGTCGCGCGCGGCTGCGCCGGCGGTTGCGGCGGTATTATCGGGTATGGTTGTACCGGCGGTTGCGGCGGTATGCCCAGCCGCGCCCGGGCATTCGGACAAAGCCGCGCCGCTCAGTGCGCTTGCGCTGCCGCACGCAACAGCCGCGCCGGCAGATGCCGTTACCGTGCCGGATGGCCAAATCCGCTCCGGAAGCCGGCTGCGCCAGAGCACGGCCAGCCACAGCGCGGCCAGCGCCGGAAGCACCGCAAACAACTGCAGCTTCGGCAGTGCGTTTGCCTCGGCCAACGCCGCTACCGGCTCGTTCAGCAGCAGGCCGGTCACTCCAAGCATGAACGCGCGCAGCAGCCGCCCCATGCCGGCCCATTGATGCGGGCAGCGCGTATCGGGCGCCAGCTCCAAAAACGCAAGCGTGGCGCAGAGCACATACGTTCCGCTGAACTCATACAGCAGCACCGCATGCACCGCATACCATTCCTTCGAAGATAGGAACAGATACCCCAGCAGGGACAGCAGCATCACCGAAAGCAGATGCACGGGCAGCACAAGACGGTTTTTCAAATCCGCCAGCACGCCCGCAAGCAGCGCCGTTGCCGCAAATGCAAGGCGCGGCAGCAGCGTAAACCGCAGCGCGGACTCGGTATACAGCGCCGTCAGCGTGCAGTTGCCGATGGACGCGGTCAAAACGATCAGCGCAAAGATACCGCACAGCAGCAGCATCGGCGGGCTCTTGCGTTCGGCCCGGATCTCCACCTGTGCGCGCGGAACGACCACGTCCGCCAGCCGCCAATAGCGCGTTGGATTGAGCAGCATCAGCGAAAACGCAACCGCTCCGACGCCCGCAACGACCGCCGCCAGCACATGATGGTCATGCACGGCCGCCAGCGCGGACTGGCCGAGCGTGGCCAGCGCCAGCGCCGTACCGACCGCACGGCCGGAATACGCCGCACCGCAGAGCGCATAGCTGGCATAGTAGTGCGCCGCGCCGCCGATATAGCTGCAGCTGAACATCGCCAGCAGCGAGAGCGTCCAGCGAACCGCGCCGCCGCCAACATCCAGCACCAGCGGTACCTCCACGGCCAGATATGCCAGCGCCATTGCAAACAGCACCGTGCGGCGCTTTCGATACGCGCGCACATGCCGGCCGAGCAGGCCGAAAACGGCGTACCCCGCCGCAGAACTGAGCATGCTGAGCGCATACAACAGCCGCGCTTGCTCGGGCTTGAACAGCAGCAACGCGCGGTTCACCGCAGCGTACTCCGTGAAAAAATACAGAAATATAAATGCTCCGTAGAATAGCGTGACCTGCAAAAAACGGTTCATCACGCGCCGCTCGTTTCCATATTCTCCCGGAACACGCCGATTGCCCATGTACGCCCCCTTCGACAAAAGTCCGCATGGTTTTCATGCTATATTGTAACGCTATTTGCAAGATTGTGCAAGATTCTCTCTCAATGGCGCACGCCCTCCGCAGGCTGTTCCGCCGGGCACTCGCCCGGCCGTTCCGCGAGCATGCGATCGATATACCCGAGCAAATAAAACTTTTCCTCCGGCGTCAGCAGCGCCAGTTTTTGCTCCAAGGTCAGCAGTCGGATCTGGTCAACCGTCATATCCGTCCCCTCCCTTCTTTACTCGGTTACATTATAGATTTCTCAGATATGTCTGTCAAGCCGCAACCCGCGCCGTGCCGCCATTTTTCGCAGTATCGTTTTCCTTGACTTGGTGAATTGCGAATGCTATATTGAGACGGAGGTGATGCGGGTGTTAAGCGAGCGGCTATCGGAGCTCATTGCTGTTCTTGGTTTGAAAAAGGGCGAGTTTGCTGACCGCATCGGTTTTTCCCAGGCGTATGTTTCGCTGATCGCCGCGGGCAAGCGCCCGAATCCCAGCGATCGCTTTTTTGCGTCCGTCTCCCGCGCGTTTCAGGTGAACGCGGTCTGGCTGCGCACGGGCGAGGGGGAGATGTTCGGCGGCTGTGACACGGATCTGTCCGGAACGGATCTCGCGCTCGTTCGCAAGTACCGGTCGCTCCCGCTCCATGAGCGCCGGATCGTGGATGAGATCGTCGATGCGTTTGCCGTGCGGCGGCTTTCGCTCGCGCAGGAGGAGAAGGAACCGGCCCGGTGAGTGCCGGAAAAGATGGGTGAACAATGAACGGATGGCCGCTGTACTGACAGCGGCCATCCGTTGTATATCACCAAAAACTTCGGTTTTTCCTGCGCAGATTGCGTGCGCGGCTCTGTTTGACAATCAGCGGGACGCGCTCCGGGCTGCGCCCAGCAGGATGCTGCAAACGTCGAGCGGCGTCGCGGCCAGATAGCTCGCGCCGGCAGCGGTCAGCTCCGGTTCCGAGCCATAGCCGTACAGTACGCCGATCGCGTCCAGCCCGCAGGATCGCGCGCCCTCAATATCGTAGCGCCTGTCGCCGATCATGACGGCCTCGGCTTTATCCGCCACGCCCGCCTCCCGCAGCGCGCACGCGATAACCTCCGCCTTGTTCTCGCGCGCTCCATCGAAGCTGCTGCCATGGATGCCGGCAAAATACCGCGTGAGACCGGCATGGTCGAGCACAAGCTCGGCAAACGGCTCCGGCTTGGACGTGGCCAGCAGCACCTCCCGCCCGGCCGCTTGCAGTCTTGCGAGCATCTCGGGCACGCCGTCGTACAGCGAAAACTGGAACAGCCCCTCCCGCCGGTAGTGCGGGCGGTAATGCCGGTTGACCGCCTCGTCCGCCTGCTCCGGCGAAAAGCCATAGAACTCGATGAACGAATCGGTGATCGGCGGGCCGATGAAGCGCAGCAAATCCTGCTCCTTTGCCTCGATGCCGTACTGCCGCAGCGTATACGCCACCGACGCGGTGATGCCCGGCGCGGATTCCGTCAGCGTTCCATCCAGATCAAACAACACATAGCGATAACTCTGTTCCATCAAAAACCTCCTGTCCCCCATTCCGCATCCATATGATGCCGGATTCTCCGAAAAAACAAAAACTGCATTGCGGCGGCGACCGCCTGCCCCTCTCCCACATGGCCGTCCCGCCGCGCGGTTCAGGCCGCCCGATACCGGGCAAGGCAGGCGTTCCACTGTGCCTCCGTCAGGCCAAATTCCTTTTGTAGCTGCCGCTGAATCTCCGCATGCCGGAGCGCAATCTGCTCCCGCATCGCAGCGACGGCAGCCTCCCAGTCCGCCATCGACGCGGGCAGGCCCCACGCTGCGATATGGCGCGGCATCTCCGGCCGGAGCGCGGCCGCCATCTCATTCAGCAGCGCGGTGAGCCGCTCCACCGAAAGCGACGTGCTGAGGAGTTCGGCATAGCGCTCGATCAGCCGCTCCCGCCACGCGGCATTTTTTCGCAGCGCGCAGTAGATATCCATATTCACGCGATCGCCCATCGGGTTATAGACGACGCCGTCGGCGTTGAAATAGTCTTGAAACAGGTTCACCCCCGTTCGATGCTCGCACAGGCAGCGATCAACGTCATAGAGGTAGGGCCGCCAGCGGATTGCATAGTCGTCCGTTGCCCAGTAATTCTGGTTATGGATGTCGTAATTTCCAAAAAACGTCTGCGCGATCAGATAATCCGTCACGTAAGGAATGTCCACCCACTGCGAAAAGGTCTCCACCACCGCGTCATCCGTAAAATCGGCGGTGCGGGCAAACCGGCGCACGCGCCCGTAATCCTCAATCGAACCATGGCGCGCGATGCTGTTTTTGCCCGCGATCTGCACGGTATCGGGGTCCACGCCATAATGCGCCTCGAGGAAATCCTGATTCATGCCCTCATTGAAATCCATTATGCCGAAATATGTCCCGTTCACATAGACAATGACCGGACGCGTTTGGATATGATCCAAATACATGCCCTCCACCGCACGGTTGGCAAAGGAATCCCGCAGCCGCGCACTGGCAATATCCTGACTGCCGTTGCGCAGCACCAGCGTGCCATAGGCTGCGGCGCTGCCCTCGCCCCAGAACGGATAGGCGACCGTTCGTTGGCCCAGCTTTGCCCGCAGATGAATGCTCAGCGATTTTTGCGGATACTTGAGCGACGTGTTGCCCCTGGCGCGGATTGCCGCCGGGAATACCGTGCCCAGCGTTCCGTCCGCCTCATAATACGATATGGCGGCCGCTCCTTCGCCTGCCACGGCGCCCAGCTTGGCGCTCAGGATTTTTGACCAGAGCGCCGGCGGGCAGGCAATGCAGACGATCGGGAGCGTATGCGGCTCCTCCAATAAATAATGCGCGCTCTGCACCGTGCTCGGTTCCAGCCCCTCCGAAAACGCAGCGGCGCGCACCACGCTGGAAGCATCGATGCACAGCGGCTCGGTATAGGCCGCCGAAGCCGCCGTCGGTTCGCTCCCATCCAGCGTATAGCGAATGGTCGCCGCCGGATCGGTGGTGGACAGGGTTAAAAAAAACGCCTCCCGATGATACAGCGCCTGCTCAGAAAAGACCGGCGCGCTCGCCCGGCCGAGCGTATACGAACGGCTGTTGCCGCCGCCCGGCGTCGCCTCCTTGAAAAACACCCGGCCGACCGTCGGCTCGGCCGGCGTTCTTCCGGACGTCTGGCCATCCAGCAGCACGCCCGTTTCAAACGCGTCCCGCAGCATGCCGTTTTCATCATGGAGATACAGCGCTTCACCGCCCGACGCAACGCCGAACGCCGCTTCCGGCCGGAGCACAAGATAGCCGCCCGCCGGAATCGTTACCGGTTCAAGTCTGTACGGCGCGGGATCGGCGGCGCTGTCCGACAGCGACCATCCGCCGAGCGCCGCTGCCTGATCGCTCCCGTTATGCAGTTCCACCCATTCCGCATCCGCGCTCACCTCGCTGATGTACACCCCGTTCGCAGGATACGCGCACACCGCGTCCGGCGTGGAAAATGCCCGCGCGTTCTGATAGCCCGGCGTCGGATACGCATAGTATACCGGCGTGCCATCCGCCGCATATCCCTGCGAAACGTTTTCCGAAAGGCCATCAACCCACAAAACGCTGTCCGTTCCCATCGTCTGCGCATGGAACAGATAGCAGCCGCCGTCCCGCTCGGAGACGGAGAAACCCGCGTGCAGCTCCCCGTTTCTCGTTGTTTTTCCGGATAAAAACACCAGCCGGTATGCGCCGGGCTCGATGGAAACATCGGGAAACGCCCATTTCATCGGCTCCGCCGGGTCATCGCTCAGGTAATAGCCCGCAAGGGACGCCGGCTCGCTGCCGCCGTTATACAGCTCCACCCAATCGCTGTGATCGCCGTACACATCGATTGCGCCAAAGGTGTTGTTAAACAGTGCTTCGCTCAGCCGCACCGGCTCATCCTCGCCCATCGGCGCCATGGCCGCGCTGCCGATGACCGCCGCATTGGCTGCGCCCGGCGTCGGCACGCCGCAATACCCGTATGCGCCCTGCGCATCCAGCGCCCATGACAGTCCCCGCGGCATGGCGGGCACCTCCACCCGGTCGATCAGATGCGCATACGCGTCGAACAGCAGCACGGTTTCGCCCTCGGCCGCAATGCCGATTCCGGTGTTTTCCAACACCGCGTAGCCGCCCGCCGGAATCGTCAGCGTTTGCAGGCGGTGCTTGCGCGGGTCGGTCTCATCGTCCGTCAAAAAGCAATCCGCAAGCGTCAGCTCCGTATCGGATGGATTGTACAGCTCTATCCAGTCCGCCGCGTCTGCCAGCCCGTTCGACTGCACCTCGCTGATCCTGACCGCCAGATCGGACGGTTCCATGGCCTGATCCGCTTCCGGCTCGGCGGTGATGGCCGTCGTATTCGCTGCGCCGGGCGTGGGCTGGCGGCAATACCCCGCGGCGCCGCTGTCGGTTCGGGCATAGGATACATCCTCGCCCAGCGCCGGAATCACCAGTTTATCGATCAGCTTCCCCGCGGTATTGAGCAGATACAGCGTCTCCCCCGCCCGGCTGATGCCGAACGGCAGGCAAAAGCCATCCGAGCCGGCAGCCTTTCTTCCGGCGGGAATGACGCAGTATCCTCCCGCTTCGATGGTAATATCGGGCAGTACGCAAGCGGGATCAAACGTATCGGCCTTGTCCGCCAGAATATAGCCCTGCAACCGGATATCCCGGGAGCCGCCGTTATACAGCTCAATCCAATCCGGCGTGCCGAGCGCTGCGTCGACAAACGAGCTTCGATTGTCGGATACCGCTTCATTGATGCGCAGCTCCTCCGAGGGCGAGCAGGCATAGAGCGCTATGGCCGGCACGCACGCGGCCAACAGCAGGAGCCATCCCCTTGTTTTTCTCCTTCGCTTCATGCGTTTTCTCCAGAAACGGAAACCGTTTGTCATCATCGGTGCTGCAAACGAACCCATATTTGTATGATACCACACGATCTGCCACAGCCGCAAGGGCGGCGACGGCTTCGCGGCCGCACGCCCGCGGCTTTGTACAGAGAGAATATTGCCCGTCGCTCCATTCGCGCGCGGCCTTGTACCGTTTGGTGATCTGTGGCGCGATCACCTATATCCGCACGGATCGCTCTATTCGCGCGCGGCTTTGTACCATTTTCACCGGATTTGATCTCATGAACACGGATTTTGGGAAAAGATATGGATGCCCTATTGACAAGGTGTGTATTCTGTATATACTGTATATATACCGTATGTTTGCTTTGCCAAAGGAGAAGCCCATGACCATCCTGATCGACAACCGCAGCGGCGCGCCGATTTACGACCAGATCTATCAGCAGATCCGGGGCGCCATTCTCGGCAGAGAACTGGCGGCGGACGCAGCGCTGCCATCCATTCGCAGTCTTGCAAAGGACCTGCGCATCAGCGTCATCACGACCAAGCGCGCCTATGAGGAGCTTGAGCGCGAGGGGCTGATCTATACCGTTGCGGGCGTGGGCTGCTTTGTGGCGCGGCAGAACGCGGCGCTGCTGCGCGAGCAGACGCTCAAGCAGATCGAATCGCGCCTGCTCGAGGCGGCGCAGCTTGCCGCGGGCGCGGGCGTATCGCGCGCGGAGCTTGAAGAAATGCTGGATATTTTGACGGAGGAAATGAAATGAACGAAAACGCTCTGGAAATCCGGGGACTGACGAAAGCGTTTCCCGGCTTTACGCTCGGGCCGCTCGATCTGACGCTGCCCTCTGGCTGCATCCTCGGCCTGATCGGGGAAAACGGCGCGGGCAAGAGCACGACCATGCGGCTCCTGCTCGGCATGCTCCAGGCCGACGGCGGAGAGGCGAGCGTGCTCGGCAGGCGCGTGCTCGGCGCGGGCGCCGCGCGGGACGACTGGAAGGCGGAGGTCGGGGTTGTCCTCGACGAGCCGGGTCTGCCCGGCTGCATGACGGCGGCGCAGATGGGCGATATGTTCCGGTGCGTCTATCCGGTCTGGGACGCAGAGGCGTACGGCGCGTACCTCGAACGGCTGGGCGTTCCGAAGGATAAACCGTTTTCGGCGCTCTCGCGCGGCACGCGCATGAAGCTCTGCTTTGCCGCGGCGCTCTCGCACGGGGCACGGCTGCTGCTACTCGACGAGGCGACCAGCGGACTCGACCCGCTGGTGCGCGATGAAATCCTGACGATCCTCATGGAGTTTACACGCGATGAGCGCCACGCGGTGCTGCTCAGCTCGCACATCGTGAGCGACCTCGAAAAGGCATGCGACTATATCGCCCTGCTGCACGGCGGCACGCTTCTGCTGTGCGATGAGAAGGACCGGCTGCTCGAGCGGTTCGGCGTGGTGCGCGGCAGCGCCGGGACGCTCCGCGGCATCGACCGCACCGCCATTCGGGGCAGGCGCGATACGAATTATGGCACGGAGCTGCTCGTGGAGCGCGCGCTGCTGCCGGCCGGGCAGGACGCTGCGCCGGTCAGCATCGAGGATCTGTTTCTGTATCTGGCAAGGGAGGCGGGCTGAACATGAGAGGGCTGTTGATCAAGGACTGGTATCAGGCGCGGAAACACTGCCGGAGCCTGCTGTTGATCGCGGTGGTGTTTGCCGCGGTATCGGTATTCTCGGATAATACCCTGTTCGCCATATACCCGCTGATGCTGGGCGCGCTGCTGCCGGTGACGCTGCACGCCTACGATGAACGCAGCGGCTTTTTGCGCTGTGCGTGCACCATGCCGGTATCGCGGCGCGACGTGGTCGCCTCCCGGTATGCGGAGCTGCTTTTGGCGCTGGGTCTGGGCCTTGCGGTGCTGGGGGCTGTGCGCACCATCGGCGCGCTGTTCGGCGCGAGCGATACCGGCAGCACGGCGGGGCTGCTCGTGATGGCGCTGCTGTCGGTCGATCTGGCCGCGCTCCTGCTGCCGCTCATCTTCCGTTTCGGCACGGAGCGCGCGCGAATGCTGATGTTCCTGGTTGTCGGCGCGCTCACGACGCTGATGCTGTTGTTCGACAGCGGTCTTTCCGCACGCCTAATGGATATGCACGCGGTCGTCCGCTATGGCGTCATTGCGCTGGGACTCGCGGTTTTGCCGCTCTCCTACCTGCTCTCGCTCCGCATCTATCGAAAAAAAGCGCTGTAACCGCAGCCGCTGCATGACCAAGCAAAGCCGCCCGTACACTGGGCGGCTCAAACCGTCGAAAAACACTGTTTTTGACGGGGATTCTGCTGCGGCAGGAATGCGCGCTTGCAGGTTTGGCGCTGCAAACCCGGCAGAGTCTGTAGACTCTGCGTCCAAAGCGCCGCGCAGGCGCTGCTTTGGACGGATTTTATGGTTCTTCCTGCGCAATGCCCGCGCGCATCTCTCCTCTGACAAGCAAAGCCGCTCTAACTATGACCGGCTTTGCTTGCTTTTATGCTGTTTACTGCACGAATGGAAGCGGCGTTTGCCGCAGGACGGCTCTCTTTGCGGTTTTTGCCTACAAAGAAAGGCGGGAGCGGACGCGGATCATCTCCGCCGCAATGCTCACGGCGATCTCCTCCGGCGTTTCGGCGCCGATGTCCAGTCCGATTGGCGAGTGTATGCGATCCGCATCGGCGTCGGTCAGCCCCGCTTCGAGCAGCCGCGCGCGCGTTGCGGCCACCTTATGCCGGCTGCCGATACAGCCGACGTATGCCGTGGGCACGCGCAGCGTCTGTTCGAGCACCTCATAATCGGCCTGATGCCCGGGCGTCATGATGACCACATAATCCTCCGGGCAGAGCTGCACATGCGCGCCGATGTTCCGATAATCGCCGAGGATCACCCGCTCCGCCGCCGGGAACGCCTCCGCCACGGCGAACGCGGGCCGGTTTTCAAACACCGTCACGCGAAAGCCCGCGCCGGCGAGCACCGGCACGAGCGCCTTGCCCACATGCCCGCCGCCGAACACATAGACCCGGCCCGTGCGCACGAGCGGCTCCACATAGTAGGCGGGCTCGCCCTTTTGCAGTACGGCGCGGCTCCGGAGCAACGGCAGCAGTTTTTCCTTCGTGAGGCAGTCGGTATGCGTGAGTCCGTTCGCCTCGTCGTACACGCCCATGCTCACGAGCGTGCTGCCGGAGAGTTCGAGCACGAGCCAGGCGTTGGTGCGCCCGCTTTGCAGCAGGTGCAGAATGTCCCCGATCAGTGCGCGCGCCGCCGCATCGGCCGGGTCGAAGTATTGCAGATATACCGTCACGTTTCCGCCGCAGATCATACCGATATCGGCCACATCGTTCGGCCGCAGGATGAAGCCCTGCACGGTGCTGGCGCGGTCGGCGAGCGCCTGCTGCGCCAGACGCGCCGCGTGCAGCTCCACCGCGCCGCCGCCGACGGTCCCCAGCGAGGAACCGTCCTCCAGCACGAGCATCTTCGCGCCCGCGCCGCGCGGGGTCGAGCCGGAACTGGCCAGAATGCTGCACAGCACCGCGCCGCGCCCGGCCTCCAGCTCCCGCAACAGCGTTTCAAACAGACGAGTCATCCAAAAGTCCTCCCGTTTCTTCAGCCCTGCCGGTCGATCGAACCGGCGACGAGCGCATGATACTGTTCTTCCGTGATGTCACAATGATAGAACAACCGGAAATAATTTGCAACCTCCGCATACAGGTCGTACTGCGCCGCGTCCGGATAGAGCAGCTGCGCCACCCACATCATGCCAAGATAGCGCTGCACGGACGGCGGAAAGCCCATCCAGTTGTACGGGCCGAACGGCACCTCGTAATACCGGCCGTCCCGGATCGCGTTTACGCTCTGCCACGCGGGATCTGTGCCCACGGTGTTGTAGATGCTCTCCGGCGCGAACAGGATCACGTCCGGGTTCCACGCCAGAATCTGCTCCATGTCCACCTCGTTGCCGGTGCCCTTGGAGGACGGCGAATCGACCACGGCCAGATTGTCCGCGAGCAGATCGATGATCTCCGCGTGGTAGGAGCCCTGCGCGATCACGTTGTTGCCCCGGTCGCCGAGGCAGTACAGCAGGCGCACCTTTTCGACGGAGCCGGCGATCGTGTTCGTTTTGGCGAACATGCCGTCGCAATAGTCGGCCAGCGCGGCGGCCTCATCGGCCATGTTCAGCAGCTCGCCCAGCTTCCGGTACGCGTCGCCCGTCGTCTCGGTCGTAGCGGTCACATGCACGAACGGAATGCCCGTCTGCTCCTGCAAAGCATCGAGATCCTCCACGATGGTATCCTTCGGCTCTCCGACGTCGATGACCACCTGCGCGCCGCTTCCGAGCAGCGACTCCAGATTCATCTCGCCCTTGCCGCCATAGAGCTGGCCCAGTTCCGGCAGGCTGTAATACTTCTCGTCAAAGTAGGCGGCCGCGGACTCGTCCCAGGCGTTCGCAATGCCGACGAGCTTGTCCGGCGCAAGCGCAAAGAGCACGATCTGCGCCAGCGGCCCGGAAACGGCGATGCGCTCGATGTTCTTCGGCACCTCCACCGTACGGCCGGTCGAATCGGTAAACTGCACGGTCGCATTCGGGTCCTCGGTGGGCTCCGGCTCGGCCGTCGGTTCCGCCGCTGCCGGGGTCTCGGTGGCTGCGGGCGCCTCGGTCGGCGTGGCGGCCGGCGCTGCGGTGCAGCCGGCGAACAGCATGATTGCGAGCAGCAGGGAGAGCAGTATGCTCAGTGTACGTTTCATAATGGTTCCTCCTTCATGTATGGCTTGATTTCGTCGGGAATCGATCCCGTATCGAACGCAACGATGCCGAGCCGCTTCCGTTCCGGCAGATACAGCGGAAAGACGGGATCATCCCGTCGCTGGAGCCGGGGCTGAATGTCGGCAAAGGCAATGGTTTCCGGGTGCTCGTCGCGGCTGTAGAGCTGAAAGAAGCGCACCGCATCCGCCTCCGAGCGCAGCGGCTGACCGAACTCGATGGTCAGCGCTTCGCTCTCGAACGGGATGTGCAGACCGGCGAGAAAGCGCTCCATCTCCGGCAGCGTGCTGTGGAGCAGCGGCTTTTTTTCGAGCGTAAACCGGTGGTGCGTCCAGTTCTTTTTGATCACGATGACGCGGCCGCGGCAAGCGCGCTTGGCAAAGCGCAGAATCTCCTCCGTGCGGCCGAAAAAGCAGAACACCATCGCGTCAAACGGCTTGTCGGGCACATAGGTCTCCATATCGGCGCAAACGACCGCCGCGTTGGGCAGCGGGGCCAATATCTCGCGCGCGACGGCCAGCGCGTTTTCGGAGAGATCCAGCGCCGTCACCCGGCGGCACAGGGGTGCAAGCGCCGCGGACAGAAAGCCGAGCCCGCAGCCCGCATCGCACACATGCGCGTCTTTGGGCAGAAAGGCGGCTGTGCGCGCAGCCAGCTCGGCGTGGTAGCCGCCGTACGACGAGGCGTCCCGCATAAAGCGCACCATGTCCGGTTCCCAGCGAAACATCATGTCCCTGTCCCCCCTTCGCCCGCCACGGGCAGGATCGCGCGGCCGGCAGGCGTATCCGCCATGCACACGTCCACGCCATAGAGCGTTTTGAGCGTCGGCGCGGTCAGCACCGGCTCCGGCGCGCCGTGCGCGAGCACCTGACCGCCGTGCAGCGCGAGAATCGCGTCCGCATAGGTCAGCGCATGCTGCGGGTTATGCGTCGACAGCACGACCGTATACCCGTCCCGGTGTGCGAGCGACTGCACGCAGGAGAGCACGCGGTGCTGGTTGCCGTAATCCAGACTGGCGGTCGGCTCGTCCATCATGAGCACCGGCGACTGCTGCGCGAGCGCCCGCGCGATGAGCACCATCTGCTGCTCGCCGCCCGACAGGCAAAGATAGCTGCGGCCGGCCAGATGCGAAATGCCCATGCGCTCGATGGCCGTCTCCGCCGCGCGCCGCTGCTTTTCGCCGGGCGTGGCGAACGCGCTCATGCTGTGCGTGGTGCCCATGAGCACCATGTCGAACACGGAATAGTTGAACGCCGGATAGTGTGTCTGCGGAATGTAGGCCACGCGGTGCGCGATCTGCCGCGGCGACATGGGGCGCGTGTCCGCGCCGTCCAGCCGGATCGTGCCGGTATAGCCCGACAGCAGGCCAAGCATGCAACGAAACAGCGTGCTCTTGCCCACGCCGTTCGGCCCGAGCACGGACAGCAGGCGGCCCTCGTCCGCAGAGAAGGAAACATCGTCGAGCACCGCACGGCCGCCGCCGTAGGAAAAGGACAGCCGCTCCACGGAGAGCTTCATTGCACGCCCTCCTTTCGCAAAATCAGGTACAGGAAAAACGGCGCACCGATGAACGCGGTCAAAATGCCGATCGGAATTTCGGTGGTCAGAAGGTTTCTCGATACGTTGTCCACCACCAGCAGGAACGCCGCGCCGAGCAGCATCGTGGCGGGCACGAGATACCGGTGGTCGCTGCCCACCATCTTGCGGGCAAGGTGCGGGATCACCAGCCCCACCCAGCCGATCATGCCGCTGACCGAAACGCTGGCCGCGGTCACGAGCGTGGAGCAGAGCACGACGATCAGCCGGAGCCGGCCCGGGTGCACGCCCATGGTGCGCGCCTCCTCGTCGCCGAGCGTCAGGATATTCATGCGCCAGCGCAGCAAGAGCAGCGGGATGAGCCCGACCGCCATCGGCAGCAGCACAAACGAAACATCCTGCAATCGCGCGCCCGACAGGCTGCCCATGAGCCAGTAGGTGATCGCCGGCAGTTCATTGGACGGGTCTGCCACCAGCTTGATGAACGATGTACCCGCCGAAAACAGCGAGCTGACCATGATGCCGGCAAGAATCAGGTTCACTACGCGCTTGCCCGGCGCACGCTGCCCGACCAGATACACCACCAGCACCGTCACAACGCTCGATACAAATGCCAGCAGCGTGATCAGCCGCGTGGGCAGGCCGAGCAGGATCGCCAGCGCCGCGCCGAACGCCGCGCCGGAGCTCGCTCCAAGAATATCCGGCGCAGCCATGGGGTTTTGAAACACGCTCTGGTACGCCGCGCCCGCGCTCGACAGGCAGCACCCCACCAGACAGGCCAGCAGAATCCGCGGGAGGCGGATGTTGATCACGACCGTCTCCATCTGCTCCGTCCACGGCACCGTTTCCGGCAGGAGCGACAGCGGCCGGCCCAGCAGCGCGGAAAGGCCGCGCTCCAGCAGTGCGGCCGCCCGGTAGCCGAGAATGCGCAGCGCATCGGTCACCGGCACGCCGTAGCGACCGATCAGGAACGATATGCAGAACAGCAGCAGCAGCGCCGCCGCCAGCGTCCAAAGCCACACGGCCGGCCGCGCGCCCGCCGCCGCAGCGGTTTTCCCTTGTCGTGGTTTGTTTCTAAGCATGACGATCCCCGAGTATCTAAAGAGTATCGTTATTTTTTCAAAAACATAACGCGTTAATAGTATAGCAAAGCGGCTTCAAATGTGCAAGTCATTTTTATGCCCCCGTTTTTTATCACGGACTGCATCCCATGCTGCAAAACATCTTGACAAGTCGGCGCCTGGAAGTCATACTAGTTATACAAGTTATACTAGTTGGAGGTGCCGGATGGCTAAAACAAAACCGCAGCTCTTTATGAGCACGGTCAAAATCGGGCCCAAGGGGCAGATCGTCATCCCCAAGGAGATTCGCGACATGCTCGGCGTCGGCCCGGGCGACAGCCTGCTGCTGATGGCCGACAGCCGGCGCGGCGTTGCGCTGCAAAAGCAGAGCGTCATGAACAGCATCGCGCAGGCCATCTTTTCCGGCCATGGCGCGGCGCTCTATCCCGGGGAACCGGAGGAGCATCTGCGCGCGTTTGCGGAGAACATCGATGCCGCCGCACGCGACGGGGAGGTCGAAACATGAACGTTCTTGAGGTGCAGCGTCTGTGCAAGCAATACCCCGCGTTTGCGCTCCGGGACGTGTCCTTCTCGCTGCCCGAGGGGCAAATCACCGGCTTCATCGGCCGCAACGGCGCCGGCAAGACCACGACGCTCCGCTCGCTGCTGCGCTTTGTTCGGCCGGACAGCGGCGAGGTGCGCTTTTTCGGCCGCCCGTTCACCGAGGATGAGCGCGCGATCAAACAGCGCATCGGCTTCGTATCCGGCGGCATCGACTTTTATACCGGCAAAAAGCTCAGGACCATCACGGATGTGACCCGGCGCTTTTACGACGCGTGGGACGACGGCGCTTACCGCGGTCTGCTCTCCCGTTTTTCGCTGGATGAAAACAAGACGCCCGCCGAGCTCTCGGCCGGCATGCGCGTCAAATACGCGCTCGCGCTCGCGCTGTCGCACCATGCGGAGCTGCTGCTGCTCGACGAGCCGACCAGCGGTCTCGACCCGATCTCGCGCGACGAATTGCAGGATGTGCTGCTCGCGCTTTCGGACGAAGGCGTAACGATCCTGTTCTCCACGCACATCACCTCCGATCTCGATCGGTGCGCCGACCGGATTCTCTACATCCGAAACGGGCGCATTCGCGCGGAGGCGGAGCGCCGGACGTTTGCCGCCGCCTACCGGCTCGCGCAGCTGACCGAGGCGCAGGCCGCGGCCGCCGCCATCGCGCCGCT
>ERZ857882.3065-NODE-3065-length-16368-cov-5.813768_pt1 | contig 16368 bp, 14 predicted proteins | sample MGYA00519697_ERZ857882 | MGnify/ENA primary metagenome ERZ857882 (study PRJEB31778, sample SAMEA3449373) | human gut metagenome | biome: human gut; feature: human-associated habitat; material: faeces | place: United Kingdom | collected 2010/2012 ...
TTTCCTCAATGGCGGCGTTCTGCCGCCGTTCGAGATTCTTGCGCCGCTGCTGCATGCGGCGCTGCTGCTCCAGCCTGCGCTGCCGGCGGCGGCGCGCTGCGGCCCGCTTGCGCGCGCGGATGATGACCACCACGATCAAGAACAGGGCGACCAGCGCGATCAAGGCGAGCAGAAGATAGATCAGGAAACTTGCGCCGCCCTTCGGCGCATCGGGCGAGGGCTGGCTGGGCGTCGTGAGCAGCGAACCGCCGCTGCTGCCCGCGCTGTCGGTACCCACCGGCTGTACGATCGCCGTTTCCAAAATATCGGTCGTTGTCTTTAACGCAAACGAGTAGATCGTGCTGCCGTTGAGCTGATAGCGCACGGTGCCGAGCTCGGTGCCGGCGCTGATGGGGGCGGCCAGCTGATCCACCCAGTCCACTTCGGCGGTGATGGAGGCTGCATTGGCCTTGTATTGCGCCGCTACGGCGGGCAGAGCCCGGATGCGCAGCGCCGATACGTCCGCCACGAGCGTGTACTGACCGTTCGCATCCAGATCCTCCGGCCTTGCGCCGGTGATGGTCACGGGGAACTCCGTTTGCAGCTGCAGATCGGCGCCGGTGATGGCGGTGTATTTTTCATCGAACACGCTTTCAAAAATACCGGCGGCCGCGTGGAAGCGCGAATACTGCGCGTCGTTGGCGTCGCCAAAGAGCACGATGATGGCCGTCGCGCCATCCTTTTCGGCGGCGGCGACGAGGCATTTGCCGGCCTTATTGGTGTCGCCGGTTTTGATGCCGATGGCGTACTCGTACAGGCAGGATTCGGTATCGGTGTCGAGCGTATTGATGAGCTTATTCGTGTTTTGCAGCACGCGCGCCTCGGCGTGCAGGTTGGTCGGTTCGACCGAATAGCTGGCGGTGCTGACGATTTCGCGGAACGTTTCGTTCTTGAGCGCATAGGCCGCGAGCTTTGCCATGTCGCGCGCGGTGGTATAGTGGTCGTCGTTATGTACGCCATGGGGATTGACAAAATGCGTGCCCGTCATGCCCAGCTCGGCGGCTTTGGCGTTCATGCGATCGGCAAATCCGCTGATGGAACCGGACAGATGCACCGCAATGGCCGCCGCGGCGTCGTTGCCGGATACGAGCATCAGCCCGTACAGGAGATCCCGCAGACGGACCGTTTCACCGATCTCAAGGCCCATCAGCGAGCTATGCTCGGTAAAGCCCTTTTTGACCTCCTCACCGACGGTAAAGGTCGCATCGAGGTCGCCGCTTTCGAGCGCGAGCATGCACGTCATGATCTTCGTGGTGCTGGCCGGAAACGCGCGCTCATCGGCCAGCCGCTCGTAGAACACCTGACTGGTGTCGCTGCCGTCCGTGACGATCATCTTTGGCGTTGGCACGCTGGCATAATCATAGTCGGCAAACGCGGCGGCGGGCAGCGCGGTCAGCAGCGCCAGCGCCAGCAGGATGCACAGCAATCGTTTTTTCATCTGTATATTCACTCCACTTTCGCCCCGCAGGGCGGCATTCGGTAAACAAGTATACCAATAATGAATCGATTTGTACAGTTATCTTGAAAAAAGCGTCGGCCTTCGCTATAATAAGCACGAAAAATATGGATCAGGAGGCCAAAAACTTATGAAGAAATTCCGTTGCCCCATCTGCGGCTATATCCATGAAGGCGATACCGCGCCCGCGTTTTGCCCGCAGTGCAAAGCGCCCGGCGAAAAGTTCATCGAGGTTGTGAACGAGGAGAAGGTCTATGCGGCAGAGCACGTCGTCGGCGTCGCCGCCGGCTGCGATCCGGAGATCGTTGCGGGTCTGCGTGCAAACTTTGAGGGCGAGTGCACCGAGGTCGGCATGTATCTGGCCATGAGCCGCGTTGCCGAGCGCGAGGGATATCCGGAGATCGCCGATGCGTTCAAGCGCTATGCGTTTGAAGAGGCGGAGCATGCCGCCAAGTTTGCCGAGCTTCTCGGCGAGGTCATCACGGATTCCACAAAGAAGAATCTGGAGCTGCGTGCGGAAGCCGAGTTCGGCGCCTGTGCCGGCAAGACGGAGCTTGCCAAGCTCGCCAAGGCCCAGAACCTCGACGCCATCCATGACACGGTGCATGAAATGGCGCGCGATGAGGCACGCCACGGCAAGGGCTTCGAAGGCCTGCTCCGCCGCTATTTCTGAGGTGCGTGCGGCATGACGGATTTTGAACTCGCAGCAAAGATTGACCATACGCTGCTCAAGGCGAACGCCACGCGTGCGGACATCCTGCGCGTGTGCGACGAGGCGAAGACCTACCGTACCGCAAGCGTCTGCGTGAACACCTGTTGGGTGCCGGAGGTTGCCGGAGCGCTCGCCGGCAGCGGGGTGAAAACCTGCTGCGTGGTCGGATTTCCGCTTGGCGCGATGAGCACGGCCGCCAAGGCGTTTGAGGCGGCGGAAGCCGTCAAAAACGGCGCCGACGAGGTCGATATGGTGCTCAACGTCGGTCTGGCCCGCGGCGGCGAGTGGGCGCTCGTGCAGGCGGATATCGAAGCGGTCGTCCGCGCATCCGGCGCGGCGGCGGTCAAGGTCATTCTGGAAACGTGCCTGCTCACCGATGCGGAAAAGCGTCTCGCCTGTGAAGCGGCCAAGGCGGCCGGCGCGGCGTTCGTCAAGACCTCGACCGGCTTTTCCACCGGCGGCGCGACCGAGGCGGATATCCGGCTCATGCGCGAAACGGTCGGTCCGGACATGGGCGTCAAAGCGTCCGGCGGCGTGCGCACGCGCGAGGACGCCGAGCGAATGATCGCGGCCGGCGCAACGCGCATCGGCGCAAGCGCGACGGCAAAGATTGTGGAGTGCTGAGAACAACAGACAGAGAACCCCGATGTCCTCGGACGCCGGGGCTCAGCTTGTCAAAAAAGTGACGATGCGAACCGCTCCGTCGGTTCGCGCACAGGAATTGCGCAGGAAGAACCATAAAATCCGTCAAAAGCAGCGACCTGCGCGGTGCTTTTGACACCTTTCTTGCAGGTTTGCAGCGTCAAACCTGCAAGTGTATCCCTGCCGCAGCAAAAATTCCGTCAAAAAACAGAGTTTTTTGACGGCCTGAACCCCGACGTCCTCGGACGCCGGGGTTCTTGTTTGGGGCGGCGCAGCAGCAAGCGCTCCGTTCGATGAGAAGAAATGGGAAATTTCTCGCTTCAACGCCTGGTCTTATTGTTCTTTAGCGGACGACGGGAGCAGACGCAGCGCCGCAGCGAGCGCCCGAATATAGGAAGGGTCGGTGCCGCAGCAGCCGCCGACGATGGAAGCGCCGCACGCGATCAGCCGCTGCATGGCCGAAACGAAGCGCTCCGGCGTCATGCCATAATGCGCGGCGCCATGCTCGTCCATAACGGGCATACCGGCGTTTGGCTTGGCGATCACGGGTACGCGCGACACGCCGCACATGATGCGGACGACCGCCTCGAGCTGATCCGGCCCGGCGGAGCAGTTGACGCCGACGGCCGATGCGCCCATCTCCTGCAACACCTCCACCGCGTCGGTGATGGAACCGCCGAACAGCAGGCCGCCGTCCGATTCAACGGAGAACGAGCACATGACGGGCAGATCGCACATGGCGTGCGCTGCGTCCAGCGCCGCGGCCGTTTCGTCGATCCCCATCATCGTTTCAACGACGATCAGGTCGGCGCCGGCGGCTGCGAGCACGCCGATCTGTTCCGCATAAATATCGAACAGCGCCTCATAGGACAGCGCTCCCAGCGGCCGGCCGGTGGTCGTGACGTCGCCTGCGACGTAGACGGGGGCGCCGGCGCTCTCGGCGGCGGCGCGCTTTGAAAGCGCGACAAGGCCGGTATTCAGCTCCTCGAGCCGCTCTTCCAGCCCGTGCAGCGCAAGGCCGGCGCGGTTTGCCGTGAAGGTCGGCGCAAAGAGTATGCGGCTGCCGGCACGCACATAGGCGCGCTGCAGCTGAAGCACCGGCTCCGGGTGCTCGAGCGCCCACAGCTCACCGGAAACGCCGACCGGCATACCGGTCTTTCGGAGATTGGAACCGGTTGCGCCGTCGAGCAGCACGACGCCGCTGTTGACGAGCGCCTGAAAGGCATCTGTGGTCATGGTTACTGTTCCCCCCAATCTTCGATTTGTGCAGGCGCGGTTTCGTTCAAAAACGCGCAGCAGAGCGCATACGCCGCGTCGCGGCTTTCCACCGCCACCGGCGCGAGCGTGACGTTCGGATGCGTGCGCACGGCAGCGAGCAGCGGCGTATCGCGCGGCCCCGGCCCGCGGCAAACGCCCAGAATCCGGATGTCCGTTCGGTCGAGCAGCCGCAGGATCCGATCCGAAAACAGCGCCGCGTCGCGCTCCAGAAAGCCGATCTCATCCATCAGCACCAGATCGCCCGGCCGGACGGTGGACAGCAGCGCCGTCCCAAGCGCATCGAAGCGCGCCGCATCCGCCCTTGGCGGGAGGGGGGAGACACGCGCAACGAGACGGTCGTCGTCCTCCAATGCGGGCGCGTCCGCGGCACGCAAATACACGCCGCCGTCTTTCGACTTGTGCGTGCAAAAGCCGGCTACGCGGCCCCTGTGGCAGTCGTGCAGCGCGCGCTGCAGGGCAAAGCTCTTGCCCGCTCCGCTGGGGCCATAGAAAAACAGATGCTTCATGCAGGAGTTCCTTTCGAAAAACGCAAAAAGTACGCGAATCATGCGACAACAAATCTATATATAGCACGATTTTGGCCAAACCACCACAACATTTACACTTTATCCATAATTTCTTTACAAATTGCTGTAAGAATTCCTGCATTATTCTTGATAGACTGGCCTTGGATGAAAGAGCCCTGTGCCGCTGTGCATCGCATCACTGCCGGCATCGCTGTTTCAGACGACTGCTTTTTGGATGGAACATAGGGTAAATCGACCTTAAAGGGGGAGACAAAATATGGAAGATGTGGAATACAGACCCAGAAAGCGCAAAAAACGCAGTAAATTTGTACGCCGCCTGCGCGCGTTCATGCGCCATATGGCCGAACTTCCGGCGCAGACGCTGCTCGTCATCGGCGGCTCGATCGCAATCGTACTGATCACGGTCATCCTGCTCGTGGTACTGCTGCCGCGCGGCGATGCGCAGGAAGCGAACAAGCCGGAAAGCTCCGCAACGCCGGAGATCAGCGGCACGCCGACGCTGCCGCCGTTCACCCCGGAGCCGACCCAGGCGCCGACGCCCACGCCGCACCCGCTCACCGGCGTTGGAACGCAGGGAACGAACGGCTGGTTTTTGCAGTTGAACGCGCAGGCGGACATCGTTGCCGATATCCAGACGAGGCTGATTGAGCTGGGCTATATGGAAACGCCTGTGGTCGACGGGGTTGCGCAGGTCACGACAACGTATGGACCGGCAACGAAGAAGGCCGTGCGGATGTTTCAGGCGGTCAACGAGATCGAACTGGACGGCTGTGTGGGCGAGGCGACGTACGACCTGCTGATGAGCGAAAACGCGAAGCCGGTCATGCTCAGCCGCGGCAGCGATCCGCGTCTGTTTGGCGATATGATTACCGAGCTGCAGAAGCGGTTGATTGAGTTGAATTATATGACTGGATCGACGACCGGAAAATATGGCGATTCCACGGTGCTGGCCGTGCAGAAATTCCAGAGCGCCAATGCGCTCAAGCCGGACGGCATCGCCGGCAAGGACACTCTGAAGCTGATCTATACCGATGCGGCCATCGGCGCGAACAGCCCGACCGCCACGCCGACGCAGTCGCCTGCAACGACCAGTCCGGAAACCGGCGCGACGTCCACCACCTCGCCGCAGCCGTAACGACAAACAAGCTGAACCACCCTGTGCATGCGCGGGGTGGTTTTTGCTATGCCGTTTGTACAGCGGCGCAAATTTACGGAGGGCATACCGCCTTGGCGGTATGCCCTCCATTTGGGGAAAGCATGGGTTCGGATACGCCTTCAGATCTCGTCGTTCTGCTGTTTGTCCCCACGGGACAGGATCAGGTTGACGAGGATGCCGAGGATGAGCGCCGTTGCGATGTTGGTGATCGTGATCTGGCCGAAGGTGAGCGCCAGACCGCCGATGCCGGCGACAAGAATCGTGGAGGCAACAAACAGGTTTTTGTTCTGATTGAGATCCACGTTCTGCATCATTTTGAGACCGCTGACTGCGATAAAGCCGTACAGCGCCATGCAAACGCCGCCCATCACGCAGGAGGGGATGGAGTTGACGAACGCCACAAACGGGGACAGGAACGAGATGATGATCGCGCCGATGGCTGCGGCGATGATCGTTGCAACGGAGGCGTTGCGCGTGATGGCCACGCAGGCAACCGACTCGCCGTAGGTGGTATTCGGGCAGCCGCCGAAAGCCGCGCCGACCATGGAGCCTACGCCGTCGCCGAGCAGCGTGCGGGAGAGGCCGGGATTCTCGAGCAGATCCCTGCCGATGATCGAAGAGATGTTCTTGTGATCCGCGATATGCTCCGCAAACACCACGAACGCAACCGGCACGTAGGCCATGGCGATCGTGCCGACATAGCCCCAGGTGATCCCGTCGAAGCCGCCGAACGCGGTAAGGAAGGTGAAGGAAGGAACGGTGAAGAAGGTGGAGACGCTTACGCCGTTTGCAGCCAGTGCGGTGAGCGAACTGAAGTTGCTGATCTTGAGCGCGTCAACGCCGGCCGCATTGCCGATCGCGGTGAAGATCGCCGCAGCGCAGTAGCCGACGAGAATGCCGATGATGAACGGGATCAGGCGCGCGCCCTTCTTGCCGTAGGTTGAGCAAAGGGTGACGGTGATGAGCGTGACAAGACCGCAGAGAATCGCGATCAGGTACGAGCCGCCGGCGTTGGCCGTCTGCAGATCCTGAATGGCGTTGCCGGCAAGGGACAGGCCGATGATGGCGACCGTGGGCCCGATGACGACGGCGGGCATGAGCCGGTTGATCCAGTTGACGCCGACCAGCCGCACGATGAGCGCGATGACGACATACACCAGACCCGCCAGCGCCGCGCCGATGATGAGGCCGAGATACCCGACGGCGACGCTGGTCGCGCCGGCAAATGCGGCGGTCATGGAGCCGATGAAGGCGAAGGACGAGCCGAGGAAAACGGGGCTCTTTTTCTTTGTAAAGAGAACGTAGACGAGCGTGCCGACGCCCGCGCCGAACAGCGCGGCAGCGGTGTCCATGGCGTCCGCGCCGGAGAGGCCGGCGTTGCCGTTGATGATGAGCGGCACAACGAGCGTTGCCGCCATGATGGCAAGCAGCTGCTGGATTGCGAAGACGACCAGCTGGCCAAACTTCGGCTTGTCTTCCACGTTGTAGATGAGTTTCATGTTTGCTCCTCCATATCTTGCACGCACTGGTGCAAATTAATATTTATCGGTGCGGCGCCGGGGCACTTTTGTCCGGGCCGGATCACCCGTGGAGTTCCACCGCCGTGATGGGGTCATAGGGCGGCAGCTTGACCGAGATATGCTCGGTCTTTGAGGTGGGTACGTTTTTACCAACGTAATCGCCGCGGATGGGCAATTCGCGGTGCCCGCGGTCGATGAGCACGGCGAGCTGAATCCGGGCGGCGCGGCCGAACTTCGGCAGGGCCTCGAGCGCGGCGCGGACGGTGCGGCCGGTATACAGCACGTCATCCACGAGAACAACCCGCTTGCCCGTCAGATCGAAGGGGATGTTCTGCGCATGCAGCACGGGGTCCGGGCTGATCTCCGTCAGGTCGTCGCGGTAGAAGGTGATATCGAGCGTGCCGACCGGAATTTTGACGCCCTCGATCATCTCAATGTTGGCGGCGATGGTTTCGGCAAGCGGAACGCCGCGGCGTTTGATGCCGATGATGCACAGATCCTCGCAGCCGCCGTTTTTTTCGACGATCTCATGGGAAATGCGCCTGAGCGCGCGGCCGACTGCCGCTTCATCGAGCAGGGTTGCTTTGTAGACAGCCATAGCGGTTTTCTCCTTTCCCAACAAAAAAGCGCCGTGCCTGATGCACGACGCAAATCACCGAAATCAACCCGATCCTACGGGTTCTCCGCTGTCCTTGCCGGCATCGCTGTACCGTACTTAAAGGATGTTCGCATTCTCGATACGAACCATTTCCGGATACTATTGTAACACAAAAGTAAGAAAATGCAACACGGAATATCAATTTCGCCGGTCCTTTTTGCAGCAGCCGCATGCGGCAGAGAAAATTTGCAGCAAAAAACGGCTCTCGCAAACCTGCGAAAGCCGTGCCAACGATCCTTATATGGGTTTCAGTGCTGTTGTGGTTTGTCAGTCTGCAACGTAGGGCAGCAGGGCCACGATGCGCGCGCGCTTGATGGCGATGGCCAGATCGCGCTGATGCTTGGCGCAGACGCCGCTCATGCGGCGGGGCATGATCTTGCCGCGCTCGGTAACGAACTTCTCAAGGGTGCGGACATCCTTGTAATCAATGCTCGTCGCCTTATCCACGCAGAACTTGCAGACCTTGCGGCGGCTCCGTCTCGGACGGGGACGCATTTTTCTCTCTTCCATGGTGCAAGCCTCCTATTACTCGAAATTAAAAGGGAATGTCGTCGGACTGAATGTCGGTGAACCCGGCCAGATCCTGCGGCGCGGCGGACTGACGCGGGGCGGAACCGCCCTCGTCCTGTCCGCGCGGGGTGAGGAACTCAACCTCGTCGGCCGACACGTCGAGCGACATGCGGGTTGTGCCGTCCGAACCCTGATAGGTGCGGGCCTGCAGCTCGCCGACCACCGCAACCTTGCGCCCCTTTGCCAGATAGCGCGCGCATGTTTCGCCAAGCTGGCGCCATGCGTTGATGCGGAAGAAGTCGGTCTGCTTTTCGCCGCCCTGCTGGGCGAAACGGCGGTTCACGGCGATGGTGAAGGAGCAGACCGTTACGCCGTTGGGCGTGGAACGCAACTCAGGATCGCGCGTCAGATTGCCGATCAGCATAATCTTATTCATGCTGTCTTAACCATCCTTTCCGTTTTGGTTGTTCAGGCTTCCTTGCGGGTAACCATGTACCGCATGATACGCTCGTCGTTCTTGAAGTTACGCTCGAGTTCCGCGGGGAATTCAGGCGCACTGTTGAACGACATCAAAACGTAATAGCCCTCGGTCTTGTAGTCGATGGCGTACGCCAGACGGCGCTTGCCCCACTCATCCACGCTGACGATTTCGCCCGCGTTGGACTCGACGATCCCCTTAAACTTTTCGATGGTGGCCTTGTTGGTTTCCTCATCGATCTCGGGAACGATGATGTACAGAGCTTCGTATTGATTCATTCTTTCACCTCCTTATGGTCTTTTGGCCCCGCCTTGCTTAGCGGAGCAAGAAGGACGTTAGCTTTCAAAGTATAGCACACCGGACAGGCCCGTGCAAGCGGTTTTTCCCAGTAAATGCACACATTTTTCAAGATTTCGCGCCGGCGAGCAGCGCGATGGCCTCTGCCATGACGTTTGTGTTGAACCGGATATCCTCGACGCCGATGGATTCGTTCGGCATATGGCAGCAGCTGTCCTCGCCCTCGCGGATCACGCCGAACGCAACGGCGTTTTTGAAGCCGCGCGCATAGGTGCCGCCGCCGATGGACAGCGGCGCGGACCGATGCCCGACGTGACGCTCATAGACGGACAGCAGCGTCTGCACCAGCTCGCTGTTCGGGTCGATAAAATGGCCGGCCTTGACCTCCGTATCCGCGCGCTCAAAGCCGATGGCGTTGAACGAGGCGTCGAGCGCTGCAAGCAGGTGCTCGGGCGTCACGGCGAACGGGAACCGGCAGTCCAGCGTCAGCGAAACGCCGTCCTCCCCCACATGCAGCATGGATGGGACGAGCGTGAGCGTGCCGGAATCGTCGGTCACGTCAAGGCCAAAGCCTTCGCCGTGCCGGTCAAAGTCGAGCAGTGCGTTCAGCGACGAGACGAGCGCAAAGGCCTCGGCGCCGAGCGGTTGTTCCGTGAGCACCTGCAAAAGCCCCTGCATGGCGTTTTGCGCAAGCTCCGGGCTTGCCGCATGGCCGCCGAATCCCTTCACGCGGATGACGCCGCCATGGAACGCGGCCTCCATGCCCTCGGGCGCGGCACAGGGAACGGCGTCGCGGCCGAGGGACGCCTCGGCCTCCCCGGGGATGACGTTCGATGCGGTGCCGCAGTCGATCGTCAGTCCGTGAATGGGCCCGGGCAGCGTATAGGTCACATGGCAGATCCCCATCTCGGAATGTACGAGCGGATAGTCTGCGTCCGGCGTAAAGGCGAGCGTGGGCTCTTCTTCGGTTTCGAGATAGCGGTCGATGCACTTCCAGCCGACCTCCTCGTCACAGCCGAGCAGAATGCGCACGCGGCGCTTCATCGGGATGCCGGCAGCCTTGACCGCCGCAAGCGCATACAGCGCGGAAACCGCTGCGCCCTTGTCGTCGAGCGTTCCGCGGCCGAACACCCGGCCATCCCGCAGCTCGCCAGAGAACGGGTCGCCATCCCAGCCCGTGCCGGCGGGTACGACGTCGAGATGCGCCATCACGCAGAGCAGCTCCTCGCCCTCGCCGTAATCCACGATGCCGCACAGCCCGTCCAGCGAGCGCGTATTGGGAAAGCCGAGCCGGTTGGCGAGTGCAAGCGCCTCTGTGAGCGCGCGGTGCACGTTCTCCCCGAGCGGCATGCCGGCCTTCGGCTCGCCGCGGCTCACGCTCGGAATGCGCACGAGCGTTTGCAGGTCGCGGATCTGGTCGTCCAGCGTATCGTTGATCCATTGCTTGAACATGGTGTTTCCTCCTGCTGATTACATATAGAATGCATTAGTTGTTGGGCGTAAAGCCGCGGCCGACGACCTCGCGCGTGTCGATGATCGAGATCATGGCCGCGGGATCGAGTTCGAGCACGATGTGCCGGATCGCGGAGAGCTCGGTCGTGCGGGCAATCACATACACCAGCGTTTTTTCCCTTCCGGTATAGGCGCCCTTGGCGGGAATCAGCGTCACGCCGCGGTGTACCTCCTCGAGAACGTGCGGGGCGATCTCCTCCCAGCGGTCGGAGATGATGAACAGCGTTTTGGTGCGGTTCATGCCCTGCAGCACATTGTTGAACGCCATGCTGGAGACGAACAGCACCACCATGGACAGCGCGGCCACATCCAGTCCGTTCACAAAGGCGAGCGCGCCCGTGACCAGAGCGTTGAACGCATAGCTGATCGTGCCCATGGGGAAGGAAAACTTTTTCGTGAGCAGCAGCGCGATGATATCGAAGCCGCCGGTCGATGCGCCGCGCCGCACGATGGGCGCGCCGCAAAAGCCGCAGATCACGCCGCCGAGCAGCGCGCTCGTCAGCCGCGACAGCGGATCGGAAAAATCGAACGGGATGCGGATATTCGCCGTGAACGCCATGGCAAGGGAAAAGTACAGCGAGGCAATGATCGTATAGATCGTGAACTTCAGGCGCAGCTTCCATACGGCCAGCGCCAGCAGGGGAAGATTGATGAGCAGCAGCGAGAGCGCGGGCGGAAACCCCGTGCTGTATTCGAGCAGCATGCTCACGCCGGTAAAGCCGCCGCTGATCAGGCCGTTCGGCTTATACAGGCCGTTGATGGCGGCGCACTGCACCGTGATCATGACCAGAATGGTCGAAAGCGTGAGCAGCTCGGATTTCCAGTTCCAGGATGGTTTTGACCGTCCGTTCTTTGCATTTTCCTGCGGCGCATTGGCGGTTATCGGCGCCGGCGCACCGGGGTTGTTCGATTGCGTCTCCATAGTATCGAGTATAGCAGACTCGCATAAAAAAGCAACGGCTTTCGGGAAAAAGAAAGGGCGCTGCACACCGGCGGCAGCGCCCCTTGTGACGGATTCGCCCGCACCATGGCAAACATCTCTGCCTGCCGCAATCCGTCAATCCGTCAGGAGCTGCTGACAGGATTGCAGGCTGGTTTCCAGCGTGGTCAGATAGCCGGAGAGATCCGTTGTGCGCACAACGGCGGCTTGGCGCAGAAACTCGGCGTTGACGCGCACGAGCGAGCGCACGGCGGCGGTGAGCGCGTCGCAGCGCTGCTGCTGGACGGACAACTGCCTGCGCAGCAGCTGTTCATCCCGAACGGACGCTTCGGCCGGAAGGGCGTCCGCCGGCTTTGCGGACGCTTCGGCGCCGCGCACCGCCTGCAGCGCCAGCGCGCCGAGGGAGGAGAGGAGCGCCTTGACGTCCAGACCGTCGACCTGCTCGAGCTGCGAGACGACCTCAACGGCGATGGCGGAGAGCGACGGCTGCCTGGAGGGCCTGCCTGCCCGGCGGGCGGGCGGCGCATAGGGGTTTCGAGTGGAAATGCCGCGCGCGGCCATGTCCTTGCGGACGCGCTGCACGAGCTCCGGCCTGTTGCGGATCAGGGAGCGGTACTTGTTCTGGTAGCGCAGCATGGCGCCCTGATCGCCGTCTCCAAGGCGGAGCGTGCAGGCGCGGACGCTCTCGCCCTCTGCCTGCGCGGAAAGCACCGTTTCGAGCAGCGCAATGCTCTCCGCTTCCGTAAACGGGACGAAGGCGGGGCTGTGCCGGTAGGCGGAGTCGCCGTCCTGCTTGATGCGGGCGTAATAATAATTGCGGACGCTGTTGGGACGGCGGCCGGTCTGGCGCGCAACGTCGTCGAACACGGCCTTGAGAGGGAGGCTTTCGGACTGGGCTTTTGCTGCGCGCTCGAACAGAAGCGCGTCCTCCGCTTTGCTCCAACCCGTATGCGTGCGTTTTGCTACTGTCATGGATTCCATTCAGAAGTTCACCTCGCTGATATTGTTGCATCGAGTATGGACGACGCGGTGTATGTTTATACCTATGATCCAAGCGGCTTGTCTGATACGGAAATGAAAACAAAAACCGGCACGATGCTTCGTACCGGTTTATCGGCGGGAAAAAGGACGCCTTACAGCCCCAGCGCTTCGTGCACCGTTCTCATGCCTTCAATGCACTCGGCGATCACCTCGTCGAGCGTCAGTCCCAGCATGTCGCAGCCGGAGAGAATCACGTCGCGATTGACGCCCGCGGCGAAGTGCTTGTCCTTAAATTTCTTTTTTACGCTCTTGACCTCGATATCGACCACGCTGCGCGACGGGCGCATGAGCGCAGCGGCGGTGATGAGCCCGGTGAGTTCATCGATGGTATAGATGGTCTTTTCCACCGGCAGCTCCGGTTTCACCTCGGTGCACAGCCCGTAGCCATGCGCGAGCACGGCACGGATGAACGCTTCGTCGAACCCGGCCTGTGCCAAAAGCCGCGGCGCAACCGCAAGGTGTTCCTCCGGCCACCGGTCGTAATCGACGTCATGGAGCAGGCCGACCAGGCCCCAATATTCCGCGTCCCCGCCGAACCGCGGTGCAAACCGGCGCATGACCGCTTCCACGGCATAGGCATGCTTGAGCAGCGCATCGCTCTCGGTATAGGTCTTGAGCAGTGCGAGCGCTTCTTCGCGCGTTTTCATGAAGAACACTTCCTTTCAGCAAACGATGATCCCGTTGATCGTACCAAATTGTGAAAAAAATAGCAACATTTTTATAAAATAACCCTTGACAGCTTGTATTTTAGCTGATACTATACGAAATTGACTTATGATGGATATACTGTGGTACTATGCCCAAAATGGTATCTTCCATGCAAGGAAATGTATGGGAAAACCGAGAAACGGGAACTCTCCATGGTGCATCCTATGTACAAAATACAGCAAATTGATGCGCTGCGCCGCATCGGCAAGGGGTGAACGCGATGATGCATGACGTCAAAATGGGTCAAAGGACGCGAAAGAGCTTCTCGAGGATACAGGAAGTTCTGGACATGCCCGATCTCATCGAGGTGCAGAAGAACTCGTACTACCGCTTTTTGAAGGAGGATCTCAAAGAGGTACTGGACGACATTTCCCCCATTACGGACTATTCCGGCAAGCTGGTCCTGGAGTTCGTAGATTATAAGATCGACATGGATCACCCGAAGTATTCCATGGAGGAGAGCAAGGAGCGCGACGTGAATTATGCGGCGCCCCTGCGCGTGAGCGTGCGCCTGATCAATAAGGAAACGGGCGAGGTCAAGCAGCAGGAGGTCTTTATGGGCGATTTTCCGCTCATGACCCCGCAGGGTACGTTTATCATCAACGGCGCGGAGCGCGTCATCGTTTCGCAGCTCGTGCGTTCTCCCGGCGTGTACTTTTCGGAGAGCTTCGACAAGGTCGGCAAGCAGCTCTTTGCGGCGCAGGTCATCCCCAACCGCGGCGCGTGGCTCGAGTATGAGACCGACTCCAACAGCATTCTCTACGTCAAGATCGACCGCCAGCGCAAGGTGCACATCACCTCGCTGCTGCGCGCCATCGGCTACGGCACCAACGCCGAGATCCTCGACCTGCTCGGCGAGGACGAACGCCTGTCCGCAACGCTCGCCAAGGACCCCACCCGTTCCGTGGCGGAGGGTCTGATCGAGATCTACAAGCGCCAGCGCCCCGGCGAGCCGCCTACGGAGGAGAGCGCCCGCACGCTGCTCAACTCGCTGTTCTTCGACAAGCGCTATGACCTTGCACGCGTCGGCCGCTATAAGTTTAATAAGAAACTGGCGCTCCGGCAGCGCATTCAGGATCGCGTGGCGGATGAGAACGTCGTCTCTCCCGTGACCGGCGAGCTGCTCTGTGAAGCGGGCCAGACCATCGACAAGGAGATGGCCGCCGCGATCCAGAATGCCGGCGTGAACGCCGTTTGGGTGCGTACCGGCGAAACCCGCGTCAAGGTCGTGGGCAACAACTTTGCCTCCGCCGCGGGCTTCCTGCCGTTTGCGCCGATCGAGGCGGGACTCAATGAGGACGTCCACATCCCGACGCTGCTCGCGCTGCTGCCCGAGATGGAGGATATGGACGACGAGGCCAAGAAGGCCTTCCTCCACAGCCATTATTACGACCTGATTCCGCGCCACATCGTTCCGGACGACATGGTGGCGTCCATTTCGTATCTGATCGGCATGCCGTACGGCATCGGCCATACGGACGATATCGACCACCTCGGCAACCGCCGCATCCGCAGCGTCGGCGAGCTGCTCCAGAACCAGATCCGCGTCGGCCTCACCCGCCTCGAGCGCGTGGTGCGCGAGCGCATGGGACTGCAGGATATGGACGTGGCCATGCCGTCGAACCTCATCAACATTCGCCCCGTGACCGCGGCGATCAAGGAGTTTTTCGGCTCCTCGCAGCTGTCGCAGTTCATGGACCAGACGAACCCGCTGTCGGAGCTGACGCATAAGCGCCGTCTCTCCGCACTCGGCCCGGGCGGTCTGAACCGCGAGCGCGCCACGTTCGACGTGCGCGACGTGCACTACTCGCATTACGGCCGCATGTGCCCCATTGAGACGCCGGAAGGTCCGAACATCGGTCTGATCAACTCGCTGTCCACCTATGCGCGCATCAACGAGTACGGCTTTATCGAGGCGCCGTACCGGAGGGTGGACGCCAAGAACCATATCATCACCGATGAGATCGTGTACCTGACCGCGGATGAGGAGGATAACTTCATCGTGGCGCAGGCCAACGAGCCGATTGATGAGAACACGCACTGGTTCAAGAAGGAACGCGTTGTTGCGCGGCTGCTCGACCAGATCATTGAGACGAAGAATACCGACGTCGATTATATGGACGTTTCGCCCAAGCAGCTCGTTTCCGTTGCAACGGCGATGATTCCGTTCCTCGAAAACGACGACGCAAACCGCGCCCTGATGGGCTCCAACATGCAGCGCCAGGCCGTGCCGCTGCTCAAACCGGAAGCGCCGGTCGTGGGCACGGGCATGGAGCATAAGGCGGCGGCCGACTCCGGCATCGTGATCCTCGCGGCCGAGGATGGCACGATCAGCCATGTGAGCGCGCGCGCCATCACCATCCGCGATGCGGGCGGCGTGGAGCACGTATACCACCTGACCAAATTCCAGCGCAGCAACCAGGGCACCTGCCTGAACCAGCGTCCGATCGTGAAAAAGGGTATGCAGGTCAAAAAGGGCGACGTGATCGCTGACGGCGCATCCACCGACGGCGGCGAGATCGCGCTTGGCCGCAACATCCTGATCGGCTTTATGACCTGGGAGGGCTACAACTACGAGGACGCCGTCCTGATCAGCGAAAAGCTCGTCAAGGAGGATGTGTTCACCTCAATCCATATCGAGGAGCACGAGGTGGAGGCCCGCGATACCAAGCTCGGACCGGAGGAGATCACCCGCGACATTCCGAACATCGGCGAGGACGCGCTTGCGCAGCTCGACGAGTTCGGCATCATCCGCCCCGGCGCGGAGGTTCGCGCAGGCGATATTCTCGTCGGCAAGGTGACGCCGAAGGGCGAGACCGAGCTGACCGCAGAGGAGCGTCTGCTGCGCGCGATCTTCGGCGAAAAGGCGCGCGATGTGCGCGATACCTCGCTGC
>ERZ857882.3066-NODE-3066-length-16365-cov-7.330104_pt1 | contig 16365 bp, 23 predicted proteins | sample MGYA00519697_ERZ857882 | MGnify/ENA primary metagenome ERZ857882 (study PRJEB31778, sample SAMEA3449373) | human gut metagenome | biome: human gut; feature: human-associated habitat; material: faeces | place: United Kingdom | collected 2010/2012 ...
AAATAACAGTATAAAAGAGAAATAGTTTAAACTTAATCAGTTTTTACATCAACTTCAGTATCTTTTGTATCATTTAAATTATTATACTTGTTTACAGCTATGATACATTTTGGCAGTAGAATAACTAATAATATTAACACAATTCAGGTTAATAAATCTGAAACAATGTCATATATGATTGAAACAATAAATGGTTTTGAAACTGTAAAAAGTGTAGGAAATGAAGCACAAATAATTGATAAGTTCGAAAAAAAATATGTTAAGTTTTTAAAAAATATATTTAAATTTGATAATTACAATAATACAATTTCAATACTAAAAGATTTAGTAAATGCCATTGGATATTTAACAATAATATATGTAGGCGCAAAAATGGTTACATTAGGAAATTTGACATTTGGTGATTTACTAGTATTTGTTAATTTATTAAATTATTTTTTAGAACCAATAAAAAACATAATAGATTTAAATTCAGAGATAAAAGAAGCGAAAAATTCATTAAGACGCATTTTAGAACTATTTAAAAATGAAAATAAAAAACAAACTTTCATAGATAATGTAAAAGTAAAGGAAATATCTTTTAATAATTTATCTTATTCATATGATTATAAAGAAAAACAATTAAAAAACATTAACCTAAAACTAAAAAAACAAAAAATACTTATTTTAGGTAAAAGTGGAAGTGGTAAAAGTACTTTATTTAAATTATTGATGAGGTACTATGAAATACCTAGAAATCAAATTACTATTAATGGATATGACATTAATGATTATAAAGATGATGTAATAAAACAAAATTTTTCTTATATATCTCAAAATGAAATTTTATATACAGATTCTATTTACAATAATTTGAAAATAGATAAGAACATTACAGAAGAACAAATAATAGAAATTTCTAAAAAATGCTTTATCGATGAATTTTTAAATGATTTAGGTTTAAATATGCTTATAGAAGAAAACGGGTATAATTTATCAGGTGGACAAAGGCAAAGAATTATACTAGCTCGTGCTTTACTTAAAAACTTTGAAGTTTTAATAATAGATGAGGGTTTAAGTCAAATGGATATAAATCTCGAAAGAAAAATACTTAAAAATTTATTTAAAATGTATGAAAATAAAATGATAATAGTTATTTCACATAGACTTGATAATATGGATTTGTATGATAGAGTAATTGAACTTAAAAATGGAGAAATAGTTAAGGACGTGTTTAAAAATGAATGATATAGATATATATAATAACTCAAGTGTTATTATGCTTAAAAAAGTACCAGTAAAAATAATTTCATGGATCACAATATTACTTGTTTTTCTTATATTTATACTTGTTTTTGGAATTTTCTTTACATACAATAAATATGAAAAGTGTATTGGTATGGTAAGAGGAAATAACATAGTTTTAGAGCTTTCTCCAGACAAGATCAATAAAATTAAAGATAGATTATACATAGATAATAAAAAATATAATTTTGAAATAAAAGAAATAAGTAAAGATTATATTATAATAGATAATAAAAATTATTATGAAATAGTACTTAATATTAATTTAGAAGATAAATATAAAATAGATAACAATATATTAGAAATATATATTGAATTAGAAAAAACAACATTATTAAAAGAAATATTTAATTTTTTAAAGAAAGGGTTGATGTAATGATAAAATTAAATAAAAATGAATTAATGAATGTAAATGGAGGCGGTTTTAGTATAGGGGCTGGATTTTTAATAGGAGCTGGAATTGTCTTTTTAATAGGTGTAATAGATGGTTATGTTAGACCACTAAAATGTAATTAAGGAGGGGTATATGTGTTAAAATTAAATAAGCAAGAATTATTATTGATAGATGGAGGAGGAATATCTGGAACCTTGATTTCATCTATTACAAAAGGTGTTACTTTTATTTTTGAACTTGGTAAAAGTTTAGGCTCTGCTGTACGAAGAATAGTTGGTAAAAATATATGTCCAGTGTAATAAAAAATAAAAAAATAATCATAACTATAATCTTAATATTATTATTGCCTTTTTTAATACCAATTTTACAGACAATAGGTCAAATATTATTTGAAGGTGGTAAATTAGTTGGAAGCTTTATCAGAACCTATTATATAAAATGTGTGTAATTTATAAAAAAGTTATCATTCAAGATAACTTTTTTTGTATTTGTTGAAATTATTAAATATTAAAAGAAAAAGCCTAAAAAAATTTAAATTTGTATTAATTTACAAAAAAAGTTCAAAAATATCAGTAAAAGCCTAATTTTTTTAAATTTTTTATTGTAATAAATTAAAACAAATGTTATAATATTAGCGTCACAGAAGGGAGGGAATACTAATGTCTACAGTAGTTGTAAGAAATGGAAATGTTGATGGTGCACTACGTACTATGAAACAAAAAAATGCTAAAGAAGGCCTCCTAAAAACAGTTAAAGAAAGAACCGAAGGTTATATGAAACCTGGAGTTAAAAGAAGAAAAGCTAAAAAAGAAGGAATTAAAAATAGTCGTAGAAGAGAAAGAATGTATAACTAGAGCTGTTATGGGTTCTTTTTTTAGAAGGGAAATAAAAATGAAAGAAAGAATATTAGTCGATTTAAAAAACGCTATGAAAAATCAAAACAAAGATTTACTTAATGTTGTAAGAATGGTTAAAGGAGCAATTCAATTAGAAGAAATTAAGGTAAAACATGTACTTAATGATGATGAAGTAATAACTATTATTGCAAGGGAAATTAAAACAAGGAAAGAATCAATTAAAGAATTTGAAAAAGGTGGAAGAACAGATTTAGTAGAAAAAACAGAAAAAGAAATTGAACTTCTTAACAAATATATGCCTGAGCAATTAAGTGAAGAAGAAATTATCAAAACCGTAAATGATGTATTTGATGAATTAAAACCTTCTTCAGTATCCGATATGGGAAAAATAATGGGTAAATTAACACCAATATTAAAAGGAAAAGCTGATTTAGGATTAGTGAATAAAATCGTTAGAGAAAAATTAAATAAGTAAAAACAATTTTTATATTAAAAAGTCTTGAAAAAACATATAATTATGATATAATGATCTTGGCTTTTTTAATACACACGACATGGATTTTTATGCCTAGTGCCTTTATAGGTGGTGTAAATTAGAAGTGATCGGAGGAAATAACAAAAGGAGGAAGAAATATGACAGTAGTGTCAATGAATTATTTATTAGAAGCTGGAGTTCATTTTGGACATCAAACAAAAAGATGGAATCCTAAAATGAAAGAATACATCTTTACTTCAAGAGATGATATTTACATTATTGATTTACAAAAAACAGCTAAAAAAATTGAAGAAGCTTATGCTGCACTTAAGACAATTGCAGAAAATGGTGGAAAGGTTTTATTTGTAGGAACTAGAAAACAAGCTAGTGAAGCTACAAAAGAAGAAGCTTTAAGAAGTGAATCTTACTATGTTAATGAAAGATGGTTAGGTGGTACTTTAACTAACTTTAGAACAATTAGAAAAAGAGTTAAAAGATTAGAAGAAATCGAAAAAATGGAATCAGATGGAACATTTGATGTATTACCTAAAAAAGAAGTAATCAAATTAAGAAAAGAATATGATAAATTAAATAAAGTTTTATGTGGAATTAGAGATATGAATAAATTACCAAATGCTTTATTTATTGTAGACCCTTCAAAAGAAGATATAGCAATTAAAGAGGCAAGAATTTTGAATATCCCTGTATTTGGTATAGTAGATACAAACTGTGATCCAGATATGGTTGATTATGTAATACCAGGTAACGATGATGCTATTAGAGCTGTTAAACTTATAATTGGTGTAATGGCAAATGCTATAGTAGAAGCAAACGGTGGTAAATTAGTAGATTATGTAACAATTGATTCACAAAAAACAGTTAATCCTAATGAAATTATGCAAAAAGCTGTTGATTCTGTTAAAAGAAAAGAAGACAGACAAAGAAGATTTGACGATCGTAAACCAAGAGATAAAAAACCATTTGAAAAAAAATCATTTAACAAAGTAGAAAAAACTGAAAAAGTAGAAAAAACTGAAGAAGTAAAAGAAGTTAAAACTGTTAAAGAAGAAAAAGCCACTAAATCACAAGATTTAAGTAAATTAACAGTTGCAGAATTACGTGAAATGGCAAAGAATAAAGACGTTAAAGGTTATTCTACAATGAAAAAAGCAGAATTAATTGATGCTTTAAAATAAGACTTTAAAGATGATTTTATAAATCATCTTTTTATATAATAGAAAGGAATTTTATATGATAACTGCAAGTTTAGTAAAAGAATTAAGAGATAAAAGTGGAGCAGGAATGCTTGACTGTAAAAAAGCATTAGAAGCTAGTAATGGCGATATTAATGCTGCAATGGATTATTTAAGAGAAAAAGGGATAGCAAAAGCAGCTAAAAAATCAGATCGTATAGCTGCTGAGGGAATTGCATCAGTTTTAATAAAAGGAAATGATGCTGTAATTCTTGAAATAAATTCTGAAACAGATTTTGTCGCTAAAAATGAAGAATTTAAAACATTAGTTGATACAATATTAGAAACACTTGTTTCTAGTAATGCAAAAACATTAGATGAAGCATTAGAATTAAAAAATGGGAATTCAACTATAAAAGAATTAATTGTAAGTAAAACAGCTACAATTGGAGAAAAATTAAGTCTTAGAAGATTTTCAAAAATAACTAAAAAAGACAATGAATCATTTGGTTCATATATACATATGGGGGGAAGAATCGCAGTATTAACACTTATAGAAGGTGCAAATGAAGAAATTGCTAAAGATGTCGCAATGCATGCAGCAGCAATGAGACCTTTATATTTAAAATCAAGCGAAGTTCCAACTGATGTATTAGAAAAAGAAAAAACAATAATTAGAGAACAATTAATTAATGAAGGTAAACCAGAAGATAAAATAGAAAATATTTTAGTTGGTAAAGTTAGAAAATATTACGAAGAAGTATGCTTAGAAGATCAAATCTATGTAAAAGCAGAAAATAAAGAAACAGTTTCAAAATTCGTTCAAAATAATGGCGGTAAAATCATAAACATGATACGTTATGAAGTTGGAGAAGGTATGGAGAAAAAAGAAGAAAATTTTGCAGAAGAAGTAGCTGCTCAATTAAATAAATAAGTCACTTTGTGACTTATTTATTTTTTTATATTTAAAAATAACATATAAAATGGTAAAATATATATGGTGATTGTTATGCTATACACTTCAATAGAAAATAAAAAAATGTCAAAAAAATATAAAATAGTACAAAATTTCTACAAAAATATTAATTCCTGTTTTGTACAGATTAGATTTTTAATATATTTAACTATACCCTCATCAACTAAATTAGATTCCTCACATGTACTTTTTTCGATAACATAAGTTTTCATCTTTATTTTCCCCCTTGTTGATATAGATATAATATTTCATAGAAAATTAATATATTTCTAATATTAATTAATCTATAAACAAATTATATAAATGAAAATATTTCTTCTATGCTACTCCCATCTAAAGAAAACCAAGTTATTTTTTCAATAACATCATATAAACTCTTCCCATTGAATACTTTGGCATTTAGAAAATCCTCTAATTTATTATATTCATATGCTTGTGAACCATCTGCCACTAAGCCATACCAATATAATTCCTTTCCTATATTTTTCTTATCTGGCATTTTCCCTAGCCAACAGTCATCATATTTTGTATCATTATCAATACAAAAGTTCATTTCAATACATGAATTACTTTTTAATACATCCCTATTTAATATTGTTATTAAATCCTGCAATTTAAGTTTTGCCATTATTCCATCTCCCATGGTTGCTTATCTTTATAAGCTTACTATCTAACTTATTTCCAATATATCTTTAATAACTATTTCCCCACAAACCCTAAGTTCATGATTCTTTTAATAAAAACTAATTATTATTGTAACTTACTTTTTATACTTATAAATATATTTTAAATAAACCTTTTCTGATATAGAATTAGTAAATTAGAATAACTAAAGTAAAACTTGGAATATCTCCAAATTAGAAATCATCTATTTTTTATATGCTTCAATAATAATTGAAACCATACCCAATTCCCCACTATTATTTCTAGTGTCAAATCTTAAAGATCTTCCAATCATACCTTCTTCAGGATTCCAGTATACAACCTCTCTTTCAGTTCCTAATTCATTTGCATGTTTGTAACAATTTTTTTAATTCATTATTTTGCCCATATTTCATTACATACTTAAAAACATTATCTCGACTTAGAACCTTTTTCATAAAATCTACATCCATTTTGGGAATAACATTTTTAAGTTCCCTTTTTGTAATATAATTCATATGTTTTAATATATTAGCATCCTTTTGCTTTCTTTTTGCCTCTTCTTTGGGATATCCTACTCCAAATGGCTCATCAAATAATTTTTCTAATATACACTGTAAATTAATTTCAGCAGCCCATCCAAAGTTTAATCCAAGTGGGATAGAAACTGCATTACCATTATTAATTCTTCCAAATAAATATGCATCAGAGGGATTTTCAACATAACCACAAATTATTGATGGTAAGCTATTACATGCAAGCATCATACCTTGTCCAGATGAACATCCAGTTACTACAAAATCCACAGCTTTACTTTCTAATAAAATACTTATTAACATTGCAATTTCAACATATGAATATTCAAGATCTTCATCTTTAAATATTCCAAAGTTAATAACTTCATAATCTTTACCTTTTAATATTTCTCTTAATATTTTATCTACTAAACTATTTTTATCTTTTTGAGAACTTCCTTGAATAATTGCTACTTTCATAACTGCCTCCAAATTTATATACAAATAATCTAACTATATTCCATTTTTACTTATATGTTCATCTAATCTATAATCATCCACACTTCCTTTAAATATGGCTTCATCTTCATCATTGAATATTATATATTCATAGGCTTTTGTACTATATCCTGAATACTTAAATATCCTATTATACTTTAACTCTTCATCTATATATAAGGTCGTCTCTTCTCTTCCATTTAATATAATTTCATTTTTCAAAGCAATATAATCTTCTTTTATATCATCCTTTACTAAAAATGGTGTCTTTATTTTTATATAAAACCTCTGCATAGAATTGCTGCAATTTTTTATGTTAATACTTCCATTTACAGTTACTTTACCTTCAGTACCATTAAAATTCACTAAGCTTTTTTCTCTATCAAAATATATTGAATTTAAGTCTTTAGAAAATCCCTTATAAAATTTAATAGGATAACTCCATATTGCAGTAAAAATAAACATTAATAATATGGTTGCAACAATTCTTCTAGATACTGTTTTAATTAATGAATTTTCTTTGATTTCATTAAGATATTTTAGGCAATAATATATTCCTACTATAATTATTAATCCAGAATAGCTAATTCTCCAGCTCTCCCCTCTAATTGGTTTGAATATTCTTTCCGCAAACACCTCTGGAACATTATTACTATTTCCCATTAATATAAATATTACTAATAGCCCTAAATAACAAAGTAACTTTTTTTGCTTTTTAGATACCTTCTTCAAAATACCCCTCCATCTAAATATTAATATTTATTTTATGCCTCATTATCTGCTTAAGATCCTATTATTGATTATAACATTTTTTTCCCATAATAATGTTTCAATTCTCAAAGAAACCATTACTAACTTTTTCCTCAAAATAAAAGACACCTAAGTGCCTTTTTTCCTTTAGTATAAAAGTAGTCAGATATTATATTGTGCTGACTTGGAGCGAGCGACGGAAGCAACGATATAATATCTGACTACTTATCTTGTGAATAAATAATCTATTTTTGATAATTTAATTAACTCATTTGCATTTATATTCTTAATTTCATCTTCTAAGTATTTCATAAAACTTATATCTTCACTATAAATCAAATTCTTTTGTTCAGCTTTTTTTTCACTTACTGCCATAGTCATAATAGCAACTAAGACGCTTATAAACCTTTCTTCATTATTACTTGCAGATGCAACTCCCACAGAAATTAGTCCACTTAACATAGCTTCAATATCTAAGGATTTATTTTTCTCGTTTATATATCTATTTATAAAGAATTCACTAAATCCATCAGTTAAATAATAATCATCACTTTTTATAACTAAAATTGTATTATTATTTTTTGAAAACCTTTTTAATCTAATTCTAAAGGAATTGTCTTCTCTTATTTTATAATTTATATTTTTTTCTTCAATTAAAGTTTTATCATTTAATACTAGAACCTTAAATTCTTCTACCTTTCCTGTAACAACATTTATATTATATCTATTTATAAATCTTAATGCCATTTCCCTTATTGGAAAAGAAAGGTTTGCCCCTAGTATATCTAAAACTACAGGTATTCCTTTTCTTCTTGCAATTCTTATTGATTTTTCTATTGCCTCAATTTTATCTTCATTTAAATCCTCAAAGTATATTAGTAATGTGTTAGCTTTAGAAGTTAATTCTAAATATTCTTTTAATAAATTTGTAAATAAAGGATTACCATTATAGTTTATTATACTTTCTTTTAACTTTTCTGAAGAATTATTAATACAGTGTATAAGAGGTTTCTTTATTTTCTGCAAGTTTAAGCTCTCGTCTAATGCCCTTATACCAATTTGCATTATCGTTTCCTCTCTTACATCCTAAATATAATCATGTCAATACAAATAGTATCTATACATATTATTCGACAGCATTTTTATATGTGATTGTTTTTCTTAATGGTTATTTTATACACATTAGTATATAATGATAATTAAATATTTAAACTAAAAGGAGAATGTTATGAATTGGATAGAAGAAATTAAAGAATATGTTCCATATGATGAACAAGAAGCTGCTGATAAAGAAGCTATATTATATGCCATTAATAATTTTGATAATTTACTTACTAGAGAAAATCCATTAGCTCATATAACTAGTTCTGGATATATAGTAAATAAAGATAAGACTAAAGTTCTTATGATTTATCATAATATATATAATTCTTGGTCATGGACTGGTGGACATGCAGATGGAGATGAAGATTTATTATATGTAGCAATTAAAGAAGCTAAGGAAGAAACGGGAGTTAAACATATCAAGGCTTTAGATAAAAAGATATTTTCTTTAGATGTACTTCCTGTACCTGCTCATATTAAAAGAGGGAAAAATATAGCTTCACATCTTCATTTATCAGTAGCTTATCTTTTAGAAGGCGATGAAAATGATGATCTTATTATTAAAGAAGATGAAAATAGCGGAGTAAAATGGATTCCAATTGATGAGGTTTCTATATACTCAACTGAAGAAGATATGATTAAGCTTTATGAAAAGTTTAATAAAAAAATTAAAGAAATGAGATAAATAAAAAATTAAAAAGTATTAAGATATCATATTTTATCTGGGTTCCGTCGCAAGCTCCAAGGCATCACGATACTATATCTTAATACTTTATAAATTCTAAATTTCAATTTGTTATTACTTACGGATAGCTACATAACGGTAATGTAACATATCCACACCTCGGTAATGTTTCGTCCAGCTATCCATTGCTATCATATCATTTCTTAGCGCTACATTTTGAGAGGCTACATTTGTATCTCTAATGATAGAACATACCTCGTTAGCATTTAGTATATCAAAAGCATATTTCTTACACGCTTTTGCAGCTTCTATAGCATAACCTTTATGCCAATATAACTGTTGAAAAAGATAGCCAACTTCCAACACTTCCGTATCCTTCCATGGTTGCATTGTTAGACCACATTGCCCGATCATTTCATCTGTTTCTTTTAGAACTACTGCCCACAACCCAAAGTTCCATTCTTTATAACGGAAAATTTGCCTGTGGAGCCATTCCTGTACTTCCGTATCACTAAATGCTCCTTCATAGGCATACATTGTTTCTTTATCCTGCAATATCTTACATAAAGATTTATAATCTTCTTGTGTTAACTCTCGTAAATATAATCGTTCTGTTTCGAGTATCATATTCTCTCCTTATCAAATTCCCATTTATCTAGTAGTTTAATAATCTTATCTTTGTCTTCTTAAGCATTATCTGTTATTTTACCTATTCTCTCTTTTTTCTTCTCTCTTACTTATTATCTATCATATTTTACCTAAACTAAAGTTTTATAGTGTTTCCACTTCTATTCATTAAATCAATAATTTGATACATATTTCCTATTTCTCCAACCCTAAGTTCTTCCTTTAAATTGTAGAAATCTAAACAAGCACCACAACTTATTATATTTACTCCCTTTTCCTTCATTGAATTTAAGCTATCTAATACATCTGAACCTGTACAAGTTAGTTTAACTCCTCCATTAATAAACATTAAATTTTTTGGAAGGATTTCTGATTCTGCTAAGGTATTAATGTATACCTTCATTAAAGTTTCTCCTAATTTATCATCACCATTTCCTAAAAGGTTAGTTGCTACTAATATGGTTGGTGCTGAAGGAACATAAATATTATCTAAGGCTTCATTAATCTTTGATACTTGTACATCTTTGATTTCACCTCTTGAAAGTTGTATTTTATATATTCCCTCTTCTTCAATAAAGCTACTATTTAAATTTATTCCCTTAGCTAACCTTAATATATTATTTTTTGCTACTTCATTATCTACTATTACTAAAGCTTCTTTTGAATCTTCTAAATCAAAATATTTCTTTGTTCTTATTACTGGCATAGGGCAAGCTAATCCCTTACAATCGATAATCTCCATAATCCCACCTCTATTTAAATTATTATATTAATTATTCTAAATTATATTAATAAGTTTATTATCTTCATTAGCTTCAACTACTCTTCCAATAATTTCAGCTTTAATTTCACTTCTACTATTAATATTATTTAATAGTTCCTCTGCCTTATTTTCACTTACTGAAATTAATAGCCCACCAGAAGTTTGTGGGTCAAAAAATGTTAATCTTGTGGCATCATCAATTTTATCTGAAAATTTTACCCATTTTTCAAAATGTTTTTCATTTGAATATGCACCACTTGGTAAACAGTATTCTTTTACTAATTCTTTTACTTTCTTCATAACAGGAATCTTTTTACTATCTACTTCTAAAGCTACTCCACTTCCTGCTGCCATTTCATATGAATGTCCAATAAATCCAAAACCAGTAATATCTGTACAGGAATTTACACCTATCTTTTGCATTTCTTCTGATGGAACTTTATTTAAAGTTGACATAACTTTTTCTGCTTCCTTAAACTCTTCATCTGTAATAAAATCTATTTTTAGAGCTGTAGTTAATACTCCAGATCCTAAAGGTTTTGTTAATATAAGTACATCTCCTACCTTTGCAGCAGAATTAGATATAATTTTATTTGGATTTATTAACCCTGTTACAGATACTCCATACTTTATTTCTTCATCTGTAATAGTATGTCCACCTGCAATTGTTGCTCCAGCTTCTCTAATTTTATCAGCTCCCCCCTTTAATATTTCTGCTAATATATCAGCTCCAATAGTTGCTGAAAAACATGATAAATTTAAAGCTGTCAAAGGTTTTCCACCCATAGCATAAACATCACTTAAAGCATTAGCTGCTGCAATTTGTCCATATGTATAAGGATCATTTGAAACCGGTGTAAAGAAATCTACAGTTTGTACTAAAGCTAATTCATCTGTAATTTTATATACCCCTGCATCATCTGACTTATCAAAGCCTACTAATAAATTAGGATCTCTTTCATCTTCACTAACTTCAATATGTTTTAATACTTTAGCTAAATCATCTGGAGTAAATTTTCCCGCACATCCACACCTAGTTGATAATTGCATAAGTTTCTTTTTGTTTTTTTCCATTTTATCACCTAATTTGTATTACCCTTCATTAATTTACTTAATAATCTACTTCATATTTAAATTATACCATTAATACTAGTAAAATAAATAGAGATGCCCTTTAGGCATCCCTTTATTAAAATTAGCATAATATTACTTGATTTTAATCATCTTTTCATATAGTATTTCGTAATTGTCTAGTCTCTCATATATATAATAATTCTTATTTCTATCTAGTTTTTTAAATACAAAGGTTTTTTCAGTATCTAAAACTCCTAGATTTTTTTCATCTTTTTTAAATATTGGATGATAATCATCGCTATTAATTGGATTGTAATGATCTATTCCACCATCCCCTTCAAAACTTAAAGGATATGCAGCATAATTTCCTGTGGCTCTTACCCTTATTTCTGTAGTATCAAGTACATCTGTAATATCTAAAATTTCAAGAGATCCTTGGCTACCAAAATCAAATTTACCTTTTTCTAATGGTATCAATACCCTTCTTCCATCACCACTTGTATCATACTGATATGGAATTAAATATACCTCACCATCTTCACTTGGAGGATTATGTTGCATAATTGATATAGATTCCTCTCTATTTGGACTAATAGTTTTTTCTTGTAAAATACCTTTATTACTATCCCAAATAAAGTAATCTCTAAATAAAGCAAATTGTCCTTCAGGATATTTAAACTTAATAAAGATACCAGTATCATATTCCTTTGCATTTAAAACTTCAATTGTCCTATCTCTAGATATAATTGTTTTATTTATTTCATAGTCCTTAACAGCTATAGTACTACTATCTAAAGTTAGTGGAATCGGTTCTATATTAATATCTATATATTCTTGATCACTTCGTCCTGTATATAACTTTGTTACTTTAAGATTACCATTAAATACAGTTGGTAATTCTCCTCCATCTATAGCTTTGAACTGTACTGATTGAATAGCTTGAAAAGTATAATCATCAATAAATTCTCCATAAAATAATCCAGAATTTTCCACAATATTATCCTCTGTAGTAATAGATGTTTCCAAACTAAAACGTGAATCATTTATTATAGGTTTATCACCTATTATATTAAATATTATTGTTAGTTCTATACCATTATAATAAGCCTTTTCAATATTAACCTCATATTCACCCACTTTTATTTTTGCCATTACTGGAACAGAGTTATCTTCATAATTACCTAAGTCTGAAGATGAAAATATTCGTTCATATACATCTTTTAATATGGGAATTTTTTGTGCATATGTTGGAAAGTACACCCCCAAAGTTAATATACATATTGTCAATCCTGCTATTAGTCCACTTATCTTTGTACTAAACTTTGAATACTTATTCCCTTTGGCTATAGTTTTTCTAACCAATTTTTTTATCTTCTTTTTTTCTATATCATTTAACTCTACTTCTTCGTATTCACTCAAATCTATTTTTACATCATTTAAATATTCTAATGGATCCTTCATATTTGTCCCTCCTCAAAGCTATTTCCAAAGATGGATTTTATTTTTTTCTTTCCTCTAGATATCCGATTATAAATAACTTCTTCCTTAACAGAGTAAATTTCTGCAATATCTCTAACTTTTTCTTCATTTATATAATATCTAATAAAAATATCCTTATCCTTAGGATTTAGTGCACTTAATAAGGAATCTATTTCCTTTTTAAGTTCCTCTTTTTCTAAGTATCTTTCAATGTTATCATCACCCTTAAGGTCTATATTTTCAATATCATCTGTCATTAATTCTATGTTTAAATACTTTCTTTGATATGAAATACATTTATACCTTGAAATCGCTGCTAACCAATTTTTAAATTCACCTTTTGATTCATCATATTTATCAATTCCATTCCAGATAGCTAATAATATATCATTTATACATTCATCATTATAATCAGTAAGACTATATAAATGTTTATTTACTATAGATTTTATTAATCCACCATATGTGTCTACTATATAATCTAAAGCTTTTTCATTTTTCTTATTTAGATACTTTATAAAGTTTTTTTCATTTATCCTCATAAGATTCTCCTTCCTGTAAGTCCTTACACTTATTACTTAGCTTAAACTTTATAATTTCTATCAATTTTTATTAAAATTTATTTTCCTTTATCTTAATTAATGTTAATATACTATATTTTCCATAAAATAGTATATAATATAAACATAATTACTTTTCAGATGTATTTATAGGAGTGTGTTTTATGGTTGAAAAAAATAAAAAGAAAAATAATAATTGTTATTTCACACTTTTTACTGGAATGGGACTTGTTTTGGGTATTATTTATGGAGATTTATTAATAGGATTGTGTTTAGGTCTTACTATTGGTCTTGTTCTAGATAAAAAAATAATGTCAAAAAATAAAAACTCCCTTAGGAGTTTTTAGCTATTAAAATATAATAATTTGAAACAAATTGCTTCCTCACTTCTTCATTCTTTCATTTTTTCATTTAATGTTATCTTTGATAACATTACTTGTTTCCTCTTTCTTCTTCAGTTATATTTCTTATAGATTCTAATTCTGAGCAAGTAGCTTCGCAGTTATTGTCTTTATGCAAACTATCCATACCAAAATTTAGATTTAAGAACATTAATTCCACTTCTTCTTCTTTTAGTATCCTTAGTATTTCTATATTAATTTCTTCCTTTAGTGCTTCGTATTTCACATATCTTAATTCATTGGTATAAAAATATATAAATACTCCAAAGCCATAGGTAGATAATTCATTAAAACTTACAATTATTAAGTCCTTATCTATCTTTTCATGATTATTAAGTAATTCTTTTATTTTATCCAAAGATCTTTTTATTTTTTCAACAGAAGTTTCAAATCTTATAGTAAATTTAAAGTGAATTCTTCTTAATTTTCTTTGGCTCCAATTAATTATATTTTCATTAGCAAGCTTTGAATTTGGAACTGTTGCAACTGCCATAGAAAAGGTTCTTATTTTTGTACTTCTAAAAGTTATTTCTTCAACAATTCCTTCTATATCAGAGGTTTGTATCCAATCACCAATTGCAAAAGGTCTATCAAGCACTATAATAATCCCGCCAAAAAGATTGGAAAATGTATCCTGAGCCATTAATGCGAAAGCAACTCCACTTATTCCAAGACCAGCTATAAAGCCTGTAAATCCAAACTCCTTTGCAATACAACTTACTCCAATTACTATTATAATTAACCTTATTATTATAGATACAAAGGGAAAAACTATATTATTTTTCTTTACCTTTTTATAAAGTAATGAATTTTCTAAGGTAAGATTATAAAAGAAATAACATATTACTATAACTATAAAAATCTTTTTTAATTTATCACTTGTCACAGAATTTATGTTTAATCTATCATAATCTATTATCTTTAATGAAATATATAAACTATAAAAAGTTATATATAATTTAATAGGCTTTTCTAAAGCTCTAACAAAGCTATCATCAGCATAATTTTTTGTCTTTTTTACTAATCTAATAGCATAATCAAAAATTTTAGTAATAACATATCTATTAATAAAAAGAGAAAAAGCTAGTATTATAAGAGCTAATATATATTTGCTTATACTTACTTTTAATAATGCTTTAATTATTTCTTCTACTTGTTCCATATCTACTCCTAGTAGCATTTCTTTTGTAAGTTAAAAATATCAATTATTATTTTTAGTTATTTTACTATTTTTTATCCCTATTATTTAAAACAACTCTTATCTCTTTTATAAATTCTATTGCTGTATTATCTTTTATTCTCTTAACTACAGCACTTCCTACAATTACTCTATCTGAATACTTTGAAACTTCTCTAGCTGATTCAGCACTAGATATTCCAAAGCCAATTAGAAAAGGTATATTAGAATATTTTTTTACATAATTTAAATAATCTATTATATCTTCATTCAATATCCCACTTCTTTCACCAGTTACTCCCATAGATGAGATACAATAAACAAAGCCTTTTCCCTTATTTATAATTGATTTAATTCTCTTCTTAGAAGTTGGTGCTACTAAAGGTATTAAATATATATCATACTCTTCACATAATGATAAAAACTCTCCTCGTTCTTCTAATGCTAAATCAGGTATAATAAGTCCATCAATTCCCACTTCCTTAGCCTTAATTAAAAACTCATTAACACCAAAGCAATAAACTAAATTATAATAAACCATAACTATTATTGGAATATTAGATTCTTTTCTTATTAGCTTTATACTATCTAATACATCAAAAATATTAATACCATTTTTTAAAGAATTACTATAAGCTTCTTGAATAACTACTCCATCTGCTAATGGTTCACTAAAAGGAACTCCAATTTCTATTAAATCCGCTCCTGCTTCTCCAATTTCTATTACTAAGTTAGCTAGTTCTTCCTTTGATAAATTATCAAAGGTTACAAAGGGCACTAATGCTTTTTTATTTTCTTCTTTAAGCCGTTTAAATTCTAAATCTATTCTATTCATCTTTATCCCCCCTTGCTTTACTCGTTAGTGTAAAGTTTTTACACTACTTTTTTTCTATTTTTCTTTATATATCAAG
>ERZ857882.3073-NODE-3073-length-16341-cov-6.314687_pt1 | contig 16341 bp, 12 predicted proteins | sample MGYA00519697_ERZ857882 | MGnify/ENA primary metagenome ERZ857882 (study PRJEB31778, sample SAMEA3449373) | human gut metagenome | biome: human gut; feature: human-associated habitat; material: faeces | place: United Kingdom | collected 2010/2012 ...
GGCCACACCGCATCTGCATATTGATTTTATTCCATTTACAACCGGCAGCAAGCGCGGCTTGGAAACGCGGGTATCTCTCAAACAGGCGTTGGCTGCACAGGGATTTCAAGGCGGCAGCCGCGGCGATACGGAGTGGAATCAATGGGTCCGCTCGGAAAAAGATCAACTTTCGCTTGTGATGCAGCGTCACGGAATTGAATGGGAGAAGAAAGACACACACGAAAAGCACCTGTCTGTATTGGATTACAAGAAAGAGCAGCGGACAAAAGAAATTGCAGCGCTAGAAACCGTCAAAGCAGAAAAAGAGAGCGAGGTTGCGGAGCAAGAGCAACGTCTAAGTGAGCTTGCCCCGGCGGTAAAGAACATGGAACGGCTGGCTGCGGACTTTTCCGCCAACCCGGAACAGATTCTACCGGAGGCAGGCGCATTGGAAACAGGACGCTCCTACCGCGAGAAAAAAGCAAAACCGCTGCTTGCACGAATTGTCAAGGTGCTGCGGGCATTATACCTTGCCTACGTCGAGCTGAAAGGAAAGTTTGAACGGCTACAAGCGGATTATGGACAGGTTCAGAAGGCCAACAGCCGCCTGTCTGAACGCTTGCAGGAAGTCAAGCTGGAAAACAAATCCCTCCGGCGCACCTCTGCCGACTATGCGCAGCTCAAACAAATCCTCGGCGCAGAACAGATTGAAGCAACGTTAAATGCCGCCAAACAGCAGGAAAAAGAGCAAAAACGTTCGCGCCGCTCCTTTGAACGATAAAGCGACAATACTATTCAGGCATCAAACACTATTTTTAGATAAACGAAATATGTTGACAAACGTTATCAGTTGTGATATTCTTCAAATATAACGTGCGTTAACATTTGCGATAGGGGTGGTATGCAATGGAACATCTCAAACTGTCTGACGGCGAATGGAAACTGATGAAAACGCTCTGGGCGTGGCAGCCGCAGACGTTGGCGGAACTGGTGACTGCTTTGGACGCGGACACTGGGTGGAGCCGGGCGACGATCTTTATGATGCTCAAGCGTTTAATTACCAAGGGCGCGGTCACGATGGACAGCAGCGGAAAATTCCAGAAATACAGCGCAGCGATCACCTACGCCGATGTCGAGCCGGAGGAAACGGAGTCGTTCCTATCCAAGGTCTACGGCGGCAGTGTGGGAATGATGGTATCGAATTTGGTCGGACGCGGTGCGCTGTCCGAGCAGGAGATCCAGGAACTGAAAGCCATTCTGGACGCGGCGGAAACGCGGGAGGACTGATATGCTGCGAGACATTCTGACACTCTCGGCGCTGATTCTGGTCGTGCTGTTGGTGCGGGCGATATTCAAAAACCGCGTGCCGAAGCGGATGCTCTATGCGCTCTGGCTGGTCGTGCTTTTGAAGCTCTGCCTGCCGGGAACACTGGTTTCTCTGCCGGTTCTTCCGGCAGAGGACGCGGCAGTTCCGGCGCAGAGCGCAGAGCGGCCCGCGCAGACCACGCCGGTGATTCAGCAGCCCGCACAAACCGTGACGCAGCCGCAAGCACCCGCGCAGCAGCCGGTTTCCCCGGTACAGGAAACCGTGAAACCGGCTGCAAAGCCGTTGGCGACGGCACAGATTTTTCAAATTGTCTGGTTCGGCGGCAGCGCATTGCTCGGACTCTGGCTGCTCGGCGCGTGGGTAGTGTTTACGATTCGTCTGCACCGTGACCGGCGTTTTCTCGGCAAGCGCGGCGGAACGCGCATCTATGTTTCCGGCGCAGTCAAATCGCCGTGCCTGGCTGTGTTCATTCCGGCGGTCTATCTGACGGAGGATGTGCTGCAAGCGGACGAGGCGGAATTGATCCTGCGTCATGAGCTGACGCATTTGCGGCATCTGGATTTTCTCTGGTCGTTCTGCCGGACGGCGGCGGTAATTGCTTACTGGTGGAACCCGTTCATCTGGCTTGCTGCGATTTGCTCTAAGCGCGACGCGGAGCTGGCGTGCGATGAGGCAGTCTCCGCCGGGCTCTCGGACGCGCAGCGCCTTGCCTACGCGCGGGCAATTCTGGCGCAGGCCCCGCGCAAGGCGGCGGCCCTGAGCCTCGCCGGGCCTCCGGTCAGGGAGCGGATTCTGTTCCTGACGAAAAAGCAGCGCACGAGCGTTCTGTGCGTCATTCTGGCGCTGCTGCTGGTCATGTCCGCTGCCGGGTGCTCAATTACGGAGCTGACGCGGCAGAAATCGGGAGAAATCACGCTGCCGAAGGAAACACAGACAGTTCAGGTCGAAACAACGACGAATATCACGCCGCAGGCGGATGCATGGCGGGAAGCAAATCTTCCGACTGAGTACGATCTGCTTGGCTGCTGTGACTTTGTGGACTGGTTCATTTTACTTACCGGCAGCAAAGCCCCCGGCTCGTCTGAGAATACCGGGTATACCGCATTTCAGGCGTTTCTGGTTCAGAAGGACGGCGAAGATTACACACTTGCAGCGTGGAACGACACATCTGAATGGGATTCATCCGTCGGCTTCATGGTACATACGCTTGTCACAAACGACAGAACCGTGATCTATGGATTTACAACGGACACTGTCTTTGGCGTGTGGGATCAGGAGAATCGGCACGACGTTTCGTTTGACGAGATAACTGTGACCTTCCAGGATAGCAGTATCCCCTTGACGCGTTCAATTGACCCCGGAAAGCCGTTTCTCACATTCTCCGAGGGCACGCGAAGCATCGCTGACATCTCTTTTTCCGACGGTGAGCGGACGGCAAACTGGTCAGATGTATCGGGAGACGGACTGAACGAGCCGTCAGAACCGCTTGACTGCGCACCGCTTCTCTCGAAAAAGTCTTCCTGCACGACCTCGCTCCCCACCCCGGCCTCTTCCATGTTCGGCCTGACCGGGCGGGAGGCGGTGCTCTTTGACGCGGCGGTCGCGCAGCGGTACCCGCGCGACGACAATGATATCGTTCTGCCGAGTCTTCGCGTGCGCGGTTCGTTTGAAGAAGACGGCAAAACCGTGGTCATCTGCGATCTGCATTATGATTTTTACTATGACTACACTGGTCCTGGGTGGGAGTGGAATGGAGGCGGCGCGACCACATATCTGCGGACAGAACTTGAAACGCGAAGTGGCGCGGAGATTTGCACTGGCTTTGCGGAGTACCCGAGCGGAAGTCTGAGCGACTGGATCCGCGATTTCTGTGGCCCGCTTGCCACGCAGAATGCAGACGGAGCGTGGGTGTTACCGGAAACGGCAGAAAACTGGTTCCCGTCGGACAGCAGTATGCTGGGCGAGTATCTGGCCGCAGCGGAAGCTATGCCGGAACCGGCAGCAGTGATGCAGCAGGCAGACTTTGAGGCGCACATGCTGGCGCTTTCGGACGGGAAGACGGCGGAGGAAATGACCATCGACAGCTTCCCGGACGTTCTGGCGGAAGACGCGGCGCTGGAAAGCTTCCTGCGCGATACGCCGGAGGACGCGGCACTTTGCTGCGCGACGTATCTGGTCGAGAATATGTGGTACGGCGATGGTGAAAATGAGCCCTATACACCGGATTTCGCGCTGACCGCGCTGGGGCGGCTCTACGTTCTTTCGATGCAGTATCTCATGGAGACGTATAACGACTCGACTTGGCTGCTGTCTGCCTTGCTGCTTCATACGTTTTCCCCGGAGGAATGGCTGTACCAGTTCTGGGGCGTAGTGGGAGGAATCGCGTTCGCAAAGGAAGGTTTTACGCTGGACAGTGTCTATTACGATGAGCACCCCATTGAAAAGCAGTGCATGACCGCCCTGCTGCGCAGCCCGAAGCGGCTTCATGTCGCGACACTTTTTGATTATGTAAACCCTGTAGACAACGAGCGGTGTGACGCCGACCATTCTGCGCTTTATGATTTCCTGGCAGAGGGCAAGGCAGACGACCGCCTTCATATCGAGCCTGCCGGAGCGACGCGCGAAGACCTCCTTGCCGCCTGCACGGAAACGGCGCATTGGGAGGTGGAAGGCGGAACCGATACCACCATCCTCCACATCACGCCCGAACACGGTCAGGAGCTGCGGCTGGTGTACTGTTTCGGAGAAAATTAAGGATTTTTAAGAAATTTCTTCCACGCTGGTGTGCTATGATGACGGCGAGAACATCAGCTTTCTGACGAAAAGGAGAAACAAATGAAAAAACTGTCTGCTGCGCTGCTGGCGCTTTTGCTGATATTGACCGGCTGCCAGAAACAGCAAAGGCAGGCGGATATCCGTCTGCCGGAACCGGAAACACCTGCTGCAGAAGAAACGATAGCCGAACCGGTGGAAGAACCGGAACAGGAGAGCGTTGCTCCGGACCTCGGAAACTTCGAAGAGCTTCTGGAAGTCCTTCAAACGCTGCAAACACGGGAGGACTGGAAAAGCAGCCCGGAATACGAGATGATCACGGCGCAAAAGGAGAAGGTACTCAGTCAGCTGATCGGCAGCTTTTACCACGGGCTTGACAGCCTCAGTCTTCAGAATACCGCGTGGGGCGATCATGATCTGTCCTGTATGGCGTTCGAGGTGTTCCGGAGTCTGCTTGGGCCGGAAGATCTGGAGCTGGAAGCCGAGACGCCGCTTGAATGGTTCCGGACCTGGTTTATCTGGGCATTCGGACACATTCATGAAGCGGACGCAGCAGGACTGCAGGCGCAGTATCCGGCTTCCTTTGCCGCAATCGATACGGTTATGGATCATCACGGGACATGGGAAGATGCGGTAGACAACGGTCTGTGCTCTCTGGACAAGGGCAGCCATTACGACTTCGATCTCATTGCTGCACGAGATCAGATCGTTTCCTACATCCGTGAAAACGAAGAAATCTGGCCGTTTTCGTATACGCTGATCCTGCGGTTAAACAATGCGCCATATGGCACGGAGGAACCGACGCCCGGAGATCCGAATGTGTACGTCGACTTTATCTGGTGGGCTGCATATACCGCCTCCGGTGAGCGCACAGAGGTCCTTGTGCAGGAGCTGACGCTCAACCCAGAGACAGGAGAATCGTCCGTATGGACCATCACGCGCGAGGATTTGGGAGAAGATCTGTCGTTCCTCCCGGATTGGGTCGTGGATACGCTGTTTGCATAAATTAGCAGAAGGCAGCTTGCAAGGTTTCGGCCCTGCAAGCTGCTTTTCTTTGCAAACTCAGAACTGATTTTGCTGCCGCAGAACCTCCGGAAACGAGATCTGCCCGTTCGTCCGAAGCACCTCCTGATAGCTCATACCACGCATTTTCTGGTATGTTGCCGCGTCAATGTCCGTATCTGATGCGAGAATATGATTGCAGACGTTTTGCTCGACTGCCTGCTTGAGAAGCAGCTTGCCAATGCGATCCCCGAACATACTGAGGATGGCTTCGAGCGTTTCTCCGAGGATCTTCGGCAGGAAGTCTCCGGCATATTCGCTCTGCAAATAGCCGCAGTAAAATAGAATTGCTTTTGCTACGAATTCGTTCTGCGTGCTGCATCCGTCGCTTTTGTAGTGTTCCTGCACCCGCTGCCAAACTGTATCCTCCATCCAAACTGTGTGGCGGCTTCGTTCTTCTGTTTTCATGTTCAAAACCTCCCTAAATCGTAATAGCGTCAAAATTGTCCTTGATTTTACTGGCTTTTTGCGAATTTTAGGAAATAACAGCGCCATTCCATTTTTGACAGCCGCAAAAAAGCGCCATTTCTATCCCTCGAAACTGCCCGCACTGCGGGCAGATGTGGACGGGCTGGCGCAGAAAAGCGCCAAGCCTTTTCTCCTGCTTTGCCGCTTGCGGCTTCTCCCTCTGCCGAAAGCCGCCTGCAGGCATCCTTCTTCTGCGTTTGCCATTTCCGCAACGCTCCCGCACACCGGCGCAACGTCCGGTCTTCGGGCTTCCGGCTGGTACACGCTCGGCTGCGCCGCGAAAGCCGCACAAACCGCCGACACGGGCGTGACGGCGTGGGAGTGGTGTTTTTGCTGTGCATTCAACCCATGTTTTCAATGAAATCGGCATATTTCCTCCTTGCGGCATTCTCGTCCAGCTTCTGCATTTGCTGGTCATAGTTCTGCTGGAGTGCCGCCTGAATCGGTCGGATGGTGAACAGCAGATTGCCGTTGCGCTTGCAGCCATCCTTCGTTGTAATTTGTGTCGGCTCTGTGACGAGCAGCCCACGTTCTTCGAGTGCGCGGATATGCTTACGAATCGTGTTCGGACTCAGCCCGACCGCTTCACCGATTTTCCGGTAGCTCGGCCAGCATTGGAACGTCTGCCTGTCCTCGCAGAACAACAGATAGGCGTAGATAGCAATTTCTGCTGTGCTCAAGCCCAGCGAGAAAATTTCTTTCGGCCGCGGGAAGTACGCCAGTAGGAATTTATCTCACTGACTTAACATGCCGCAGAGCCGCATAACTCACGCTGCTTTATTGTAACCGTCAAATCTAGCCCCGGCTTGAAAGGTGCTCTCTAATATGAAACAATACTCTCGTATAGTAGCGGATAGTATATGCGACTAGCATATAGTCGTAGAAATCTGGCAGATCCGACATATGGGGGTATTTTTCATGGGCAGCGAATTGCAGACAATGAACGGTCAGAATAAACTGGCACTTTGGGCAGAGCGTGTATCGGCCTGCCGGAGCAGTGATCTAAGCGTAAGGGACTGGTGTACGGAAAATGATATCTGCGAGCAGACCTATTACCGGTGGCAGAGAAAGCTGTACGGGATCGTCAAAGCGCAGCAGGAACAGTCTCGTTTTGCTGAGATAACCCCTGCCCGTGTATGTTCCGGTAAAGCAGCAGTTACTGTCCGAATCGCAGGGACAGAGGTAGATATTCACAGCGGAGCAGATGAGGAAACCGTCGGTATGGTGCTGCGGTTGCTGAAATCATGCTGAACGATTTTAACGGAGCTGACAGGGTGTTTTTAGCCACTGGTTTTACCGATTTACGCAGAGGAATTGACGGGCTGGCATCTATTGTACAGCAACAGTTTGAACTGGACCCCTTTACCAATACCCTGTTTCTTTTCTGTGGCAGACGTCGGGACCGGATCAAGGCACTGTACTGGGAAGGCGATGGATTTGTGCTGCTTTACAAGCGGCTTGAGTCCGGTTCTTTCCAATGGCCACGGTCTGAAACAGAGGCCAAAGCCCTGACACCTCAGCAATACCGTTGGCTCATGGAGGGGTTAAGCATTGACCAGCCCAAGGCACATAAGGCCGTAAATACTTTGGAAATGGTTTGAGAAATGATAAGTTTTTCTGTACTTTCAGGTAGAAATATGGTATAATATCCCCATGAAAAGTACAGAAAGAATCGATGCAAGTAACCAGGAAATGGTCACCATTTCCCATGCGGAATATGAGGCAATGCAGGCAAAGCTGACGATGCAAAACCAGCAGTTGGATGAGCAGAGCAAGCAGTTGGAGGCCAAGAGTGCCGAGTTGGCACAGGCTCTTTTGCAGAACCAGTGGCTGACTGAGCAGCTGCTGGTAAAAAAGAGAAAGCTGTTTGGCTCCTCCTCGGAAGTCCTTGACCAGATGGTCATGGAGCAGTTTGCTCACCTGTTTAACGAGGCAGAATGTTGGGATGCGGCCGCTCAAAAACCTGCTGTCAAGACTGAAAAGAAGCCCCGCAAGCGCCGTAATTCAGGCAGTGTTCAGGACATTATTCCCGAGGGAACTCCTGTAGAGGTACAGCAAAGCCGATTATCCTGTATGATTACCAGCCGAACCGAAAGGCCGAGAATGCTGAGACATTCCTGAACGGCTTTACAGGCTGGCTCCATGCAGATGGCTACCAGGGGTACCACCGGCTGCCATCACAGATCCAAGTGGTGGGATGCCTTGCTCATGCCCGGCGCAAATTTGACGAAGCTTTGACGGTTGTTCCCAAAGAGCAGCAGGCTGCTTCCAAGTCGGCAGAGGCGCTGAGCTATTTTGCAAAGCTGGCCCGGTTAGAAGAAAGCTTTGCAGAACTGACAGCAGAAGAACGGTACACCAAGCGTCTGGAACAGGAAAAACCTGTTTTAGAGGCTCTATTGGTATGGGCAAATGCCTTGAAAAGCAAAACTGCCCCCAAATCCGCCTTGGGAAAGGTCATTCAGTACCTTCTGGTCCAGTGGCCATATCTGGAGCGTTACCTGGAAGACGGCAGACTGGAACAAACCAACAACCGGGCAGAGCGGAGTATTAAGCCCTTTGTCATGGGACGGAAAAACTGGCTGTTTTCTAATACACCCGGCGGGGCTAAAAGCAGTGCCGTGATTTACAGTCTGGTGGAAACCGCCAGAGAATCCGGACTGGATCCCTACCGGTATCTGCTGTGGATATTTAAGACAGCCCCAGCTCTGGCAGTACAGGATAAAGCCTGGGCGGAAAAGCTGGTTCCCGCTGCAGCGCCGATCTACTGCTATGTGCCGGGAAGGAAAGAGAATGCAATATGAAACTGAAACCCCATGGCTATTTTCTGGTCAACTTCGTGACCAGCTTCGTAGAAGGAGAAATGAGCCGTCATGAATTCGATATGGACTATTCCGGATATGTGATTGAGCATTTCTCAGGCTTCCGAAAAGAGCACCCCAGGCTTGCCAGTCGTTTTGCCGATACCATTGATTTTGCCTATGATTTGGGCGAACACAAGTCGGATGATGCCCTGCGGGCTTCCATGGCCGATGCCTTGGACGACTTCTTTGGAAATCGCCAGGACTGCGATATTTTCTAAATTCAGCAATGCCACCGGATCCCGGTGGCATTTTTTGACGACTATTTTATGTCCGTTTGACGATTACGATCATACGAGCTGGAAACGGGCAAGCTGTTTTTGTTTGGGTGACTCGCTTTAATATAGTTTTTCTGCGCCAACCAAATACCGTGCGATTCTTATAATATCAACCGCATTCACTATTCCGTCTCCCGTAACATCCGCATAAATCAGATCATCGTCACTTAGAGATTCCAGTTGGACAATATATCGGGCAATCTTCACCGCATCCGCCGCCGTTACTTCGCCGTCATTATTTACGTCACCCAGAATTCTCGATCCGCCAATCTTACTGCTACATACAATGTCTGTCGGAGTCTGGTTTAAACCGAGCGTATTTTCAGGCGAGTAACTCAGCTTGATCGTATACATACCGGATGGTGCATGATCATTGACCTTCAGCTTGATTGAGAGTATCTGCCCATCCATCTTCACAGCCTCTGTGCTATACCAGAAAACCAGCCAGCCTTTTGCTGTGGCAGGTACTATAACCAGGTTTCCCTTATTATTTCCGCCATTCATTGTGCAGGCGTATCCGATTTCTTCTTCAAACACCGGTTCGAATACATTATCATCTACTTCAATAAAGAACAGATAGCTGAATAAACCCGGATTTTCTGTAATGGCAATGTTCATGTCAATGGTCTGTCCGGGTTCCGCAAAAAAGGTACATTGATCGATTTCCACCTTTTCATCAGCATCGGAATAAGCCACTGGCTCATAGTAGAAGAAATTGAACGTTACGACATCGCTTGCATTTTGATTTTCTTTCACAGCCTTGGCTTTGATCGTTGTCGTTTCTGTCAGGTTCAATGGCTCTTTATACTCTTGTGCATTCAGTCCCAGGATCGGTTCTGAACCGTCTGTTGTATAAAGAATTGTTGCGCCGTCTTCCGCTGTTAATGTAAGGACTTCGGACACACCTGCCGAATTGCTCCCAATATTTGAAACTGGCTGCGCGGTACTGACGGAATATCGGTAGAGCGGATAGATGTCCATGTCACAGGTCACGGCCCACCATGCGTATTCTGTGCTCCAGCCGAGAAACTCCGGTGCAGCCGTAGTTCCATTCCATGCCGAAGCCGCAGGCAGCTCCGCTGCCTCGCCATATCTGACAATTTGCGAAGAAACAACACTGGGCACTGCATCCATGCTATAGAATCGCACCGTAAATGTCTCTGGTTCAAAAACAGCGGAAATTACCGCATTCCCACGAACCACTATGTTGCTGTTTTCCGCCGAAACCAGATTCCCGTCAGAATCTGCCCATCCTTTGAAAATCCGACCTTCCGCTTCCGGTATTAAGGATTGTGCGATTTCATTCAAATCCGTTCCATATGTCAACGCGTATGGATTTGCTGTTCCGTTGACCCAATCAACAAACACGACGGCATAAGTTTCCGGAATATAACGTGCTGTAATAACCATATCAGAGTGAACGTTTGTTCCAGTATCGCTCCATCCAACGAAGCGATATCCCTCAATCCCCGGTGCATCTGGTACCGCAGCGTTTCTGCCTTCCTCAACATACTGCGTTTCTCCAATCTGTACATTCTCGTACAGGAACTTTACCTCGTACACTGGACGAGGGGCCTGAATAATCTCAATATTATTCAGCAATCCCGTCGCGCCCTGAATGCCAAAGCTGACTACATAATCTCCGGTTGTCATACTGATTTCCTCGCGGGTCTTAAAGGAAACATCGTATGTATTGCCGCTGCTAATGAGCGTTTGGCCCAAATACTCCAATTGGCTCTCGTTAGGATCTGTGTTTTTTCCCTTGTAAACCATCACCGTTGCGTATTTTCCCTGCAAATCGATTGACGGATCAACAGGGAGCGTTCCTCTATACTGATATAGCACACCGCTTGTGTCTTCCGCACCCTGTAAGCCTTCAATCTTTGGGATATTCTTATCGCGATAACGATAGAGTGTCCGTGTCTCTACCTGTCGGTCGTCGTTCGAACTGACTGCAACGTCAGACCATTGCGAATAATCACCCCATCGCCAGAAATAATGTGTCGTCGAGGCAGATCTGGTTTGATAATACCACTCCGTGTGCGTTGCAGCTGGATACAGTGTAGTGGATTCCAGCCACCATATATTCCCGTGTTTTCCTGCTACCGTTGCCTTGTAACCAACATATCCGTCATATGTACCACAGTATGGGAATTCGGATGTGCTTGACGTAGATTCATAGTTCTTCCAATAAAGATTTCCGTAGGAATTATAGAGCTGTCCACCAGAGTAGCCATACCAGTGGTAATACGTATAAACCGTATACGCCTCACGGTCTGTCACGGTTCTTGTGTCTGTGATTCGCAGTGTATCAGATGCTGTCGGCTGTGTCCTGGTCCAGCCTGCATTTATCCATTCTCCATAGTTTGTTACACTATTATATCTCGTCCAGCCAGATAGTGATTCGTTCGAGCTCGTTGTGTACTGCTTATCCCGATATCTGTATTGCAGCATTGTTTCAATCGCACGATTCTCCTGTTCGGCAGGCCTTTCCGTCGACCATTCTGAAGCCGGGCCGTACACATATTCCGAAATAACGGAAATAGGCGCTTTTGCCGCGATAGAGTAAGCCGCTCCGGTTTTTCCGTCGTTATACTCCAAAACCAATGCTTCTGCAGCAGTTGCGATCACCGTCTCCTGTCCTTCTCCACGATCATAGTTGATCGTAAAGGAAAACTGTTGATTCTTTGCATCACGATCCAATACGACTGTCCGCGCCTCGGTTGCTACGAGTTTGTTCTCCGAAGTTTTCAGACATACTCGCAGCAGACCTACTGTGATTTTATCAGGTGTATTATTCAGAGCAACATCGATTGTATAGATACTGTTGTCATATTCCGCTCGAGTAATCTCTGCTGCAACTGGGAGTTCCGCATCCATCCAGCCAATAATCGCCGTGAGCGACATATTGGAATCTACCTTTGTATAATCGCAGGCGCTGTCTGGTGATTCCGTGCTATACGACCAGCCAAGGAACGCATATCCATTGTCATATTGCAGTCGATCCTCTGGCGAGTTTGCCGCGCTCATATACGGAACAGACTCCGTAGAAAGGAGCGTTCCATTCTGGTCGTAAAATTTTACGGAATATGTAATAATTCGATACTGCGCCGTAACCGTCATGTCCTCCCGAACGTTTTCGAACGACCGATCCCAGCCAACAAAATAATAGCCCCTCCGGCTCGGCTCATGGGCCGCGGTTGCCGCAGAACCATATTCAACTTGCTGGCTGGAAAGCAGTGAACCATCGTGATCCACAAACGTCACGGTAAGCGGCGCTTTGGACGTTACGGAAACCGGCGCACCGATTTCGCTATCCCCGAACAGCTGATTTTTGGCCTGAACTCTAAACGTGTACACGCCTGCCTGCTCGCAGATATAGGTATAATTCTCGTTCTCCGTAAACAGCGTTACTGCTTCCTCATCATCCTTTTCAACGATCAAATCATATCCCTGTGCCCCCTCCACTGCATTCCAGCGGATCAGGACAGCAGTATTCTGTGGAATCATCGTATCATTTGCCGGTGTGCTGATCGTTGGCTTATCCAGCGCGCTGATTTCAATATCCTGTGTAATAGTCTCACTTCTTAAGCAGCCCGGCTGTACTGCGTAAGCCAAAATCATACCATTTTCTGCTGCTACGATCGGCACAGAATACTGTTTGTATTCTCCGCCGAGCGAATAGTAGATCGTTTCATTCGACGCAGCTGTCAGGAAAATGTGAATGCCGTCCACCATTTTCTGCGTTCGAATGCTGGGCGCAGCTGTCCGTCCAATGCTGATCCTCTGCGTCTTTTCTGCAGACCAGACTCCATCCTTCTTCGCGATCGCTCTCAATTCCGCACTGCTCTCAAGATGAAGTACTGTTCCGGCCGCGCATCTGAAGCCATAGTTTTTGGGATCATTGCCGTCCTGCGTATAGAATATTTCCGCGCCGGATGTTTCGCAGCTGAGCAAAACGTCCTTTCCGCCCAGAACATCCCGAATTTCCATTTTAGGCGGTTTGACCGTCTGTTTCACGGTAAAGGTCACAGATTTGGATGCACTTCCGCCGCCTTCGTCGGACGCCGATACCGCGATCGTATGCGTTCCCGCTTCCAGCCCGGTGAACCACGCGCCGGAACTGATTTCCGTCAGCGACAGATACGTCATTCCGGGGTTTCTGCTGTATATCGTCCGTCCATCCATGCTGATAGACAGCGAGTTGATCACATAGTTGGAGCCAGTAACGCCCGTCAGAGCATTTTCCTGTCCAGCATCCATCGTCTGGCTCCGGATATTGCAGTTGATAGAAAGTGTTGACGCAGGCGGGACATTGCACTGCGCACAGTCTGCCAACTTCTCAGTCGACCAATCCGAGAACTTCTGACCGCACACCCCGCACGTCCAGTAACGATAGTGCGGGTGCATCCTTTCGGGCCAGAGATAATTTCCTTTTACATGTTCAACACATGGCGCGCGGCCGCTCGTCGTAAAGTAGAACGTATCGCTGAAGTACGTCTCGCCCTTGATCATTGCATAAAACTGATAGGAGTAGGTGGTTCCCGGCTGAAGCACAAGGCCCAGATCTTTCTTTGCTTCATACCAAGCTGTGATGCAATTGTTGTGCACACCGGGCGTCTCCGGCACACTCTTATGGGCCGTCCCGTTCGTGTCATACACGGTCACGCCCACCTTACTGACATCCCAGATCGTTGCACCGCTTGTAACCGCTATGGTTCTGGAGAGCGTTGCGTCTGTTGTTCCAATGACCTGTTTTCCGGAGCTCGAAAAAGTAAGCGTTACCGGTGGTGCCGATGTCTTTGTCATTCTCGGGGCATAGACATATTTTCCACTGTACTGACCGTCCGCAATGCGATACCACATATTTCTGGAATTGTGCGCATTATAACCGCCATATTGTACTCGCACAACATCATTTTTATGTAAATATCCAACAATATTCCCCGCTTCATCTGCTGGCGTAGAACGAACGACCACACCGCTGGAATAATACTCCGAACGGATTTTATAGTAGCCGGAGATAGCATCTCTTCTTGTCTTATTAAAAGAAGTAATATTCTTATCCGTCGGCTGCGGGCAAATATAGCCTTCCCGCACAAGATTATACCTTCGTCCATCCTTTTCTTGCCAATCCGTGCTAATAGAATAATCCTTGTATGTAATGGTCCTTTTGTGTATACCATGGATATTTCCAGAATAGGCTGAGCCACCCTCGCGAATTGTCATTGTTTGTCTTTCATAATCCACATCAAGTACATATGCCACATGTCCCCATGCCCCTACCGGGTCTGACCTCCAAACAAGAAGCCATCCAGGCTGCGGCGCTTCTCCATATTCATGCGTCTCGTAACCCGCAGCTCGTGCCTTTCCATACCATTCTCCTGCATTCCCCCACCCTGGCAGAGCTACTCCATCATCCATAACCGCACACCACGCAATATATGTACATGAATACATATAGTCTGAAGGGCCATTGTATACGTTGTATGTAGCAATTCCTTCTGGTTCAGGGTAATCAATTATGAACTTTCTGGTTTCCTCTGCATTTATTTGCACTGTAATTTGTAATAACAACATTCCAAGTATTGCTGACATAAACAATGATCTCAACTTATTTCTCCACATGGTTGTAGCCTCCTTGTTAATGAACGCCAACGATAAAAACGTTCTCTACTGGGATACAGTCAATTGAATTATTGAGAATAAATACCTTCATTTTTGTGGTATAAGTATATTGACGTTGGATTCTTATCTTTGTCCTTTCAAGTTCCTCGTCTCCGCAAATCTCCATTACCTGCACATCCAGCATTTTCCCATTCTCGTCATAGAGTGCGCCGATCAACAGTATGGGACGTCCCGGCTGTATCTGTCCTTCTCCCGGTTCAAAGCAGAACTCCTGTGCTGCTTCATCGTAATAAGCCTTCGGCGCAGACAGCTTCAGCTGACGAAGTGCGATGCTACCCGCCGTCAGCTCCGCACGAACAAATTGTCCGTTTTCATCTACGGTGTTATTTTCAGAGACACGCAAGCCGATCTGGTATTCCCCCGGCGGCGCATCTGTGGAAATCACCATTGGAATCTGAAACAACGTGCCAGTCTGTATGGAATTCTTCTCTTGATACCATAAGACCTGATACCCCAACTCTCCATTCTTTGAGCAAAACAACGAGCCATTCGAAAACACCGTCCCCGCACAAATCGCAGCAGTATCGATCTGAAACACGGCAGGATTGCAATCCAGATAGAGCAAAAACGCCGCCATCCCCGGATTTGCCAGCAGATCGACGCTTATCCTCCCAGAATGCCCCGGCACCAGCTCCGCATCCCCGCTGTAAGAGAAAATTGCCGCGTCAGTCACATGGATTTCCCCATCGATTGCCTCAAACTCTTGCTGCTGCCCGGAAGCATTTGCAGTGTTTTTGGACGAGTACGTAATTCTGATCGGATATTCGCCGTTGGCTGCGGCAGAACTGATATGCAGATCCAGATGGAACAGTGTTCCGTCTCCTGTCTCATCCTCCGCCGACAACCAAATGATTTTCCAGCCTCTCGAACCGCTTGCATTGCAGATCAGCGTTCCGGATGGTGCGGCTGTGCCATGCTCGATCTCATAATTGCCGCTTTCATCAGAATCAACGCTGAACACGGTTGTATCGCATTCAATGCTGATCAGATAGCTGGCAATTCCGGGGTTGTTCTCAATTTCCACGGAAAAATCAACGGTACCGCCCGGTTTAGCGTATGCAGTTGTTCCGCGCAGTGCTGCGCTGTCTACCGCAGATACCGACAAACATAATCCTATGCAGCAAATGCAAAGGATTACAAGCCAAAAGCATTTTCTCACAAAGTCACTTCCCTTGAAAATCATTTTTTAGGAAAAATACTGCATTTCCAAATATTCTGTAATTCGATATTACCATAATGAAGCAATGATTTCAATGCAATATCCCAAAATTTGAACATTTTCCTTAAACATTAATTTTATTGTCATAACAATACGACACTAGGATTTCAATATCATTTGTCTTTTAAATATTGTTCTGCATTAACGCGCTCTATGACTGTTTGCAGTTAAAAATCCATCTTCTGCTTCGCCGCTTGCGGCTTCTCCCTCTGCCGAAATTCGCCCGCAGGCGTTCTTTTTCTGCGCTTGCCACTTTCTCCAACGCTCCTGCACGATGGCGCAACGTCCGGCTTTGGGGCTTCCGGTGGGTACGCGCTCGTCTGGGTTGCGAAAGCCGCACAAACCGCCGACACGGGTGCGACGGGCTGTGACTTGTGTTTTAGCTGTGCGTTCAACCTGTATTTTCAATAAAATCGGCATACTTCCTCTTTGCCACGTCCTCATCCAGCTTCTGCATCTGCCGGTCATAGTCCTGCTGGAGCGCAGCCTGAATCGGACGGATGGTAAATCGCAGATTACCGTTGCGCGCTTTTCCATCTTTCGTTGTGACCAACGTCGGCTCTGTGATGAGCAGACTGCGTTCTTCGAGCGACCGAATGTGTTTGCGGATCGTGTTCGGACTCAGCCCAACCGCTTCACCGATTTTTCGGTAGCTTGGCCAGCATTGGAATGTCTGCCGATCTTCGCAGA
>ERZ857882.3076-NODE-3076-length-16328-cov-2.954587_pt1 | contig 16328 bp, 14 predicted proteins | sample MGYA00519697_ERZ857882 | MGnify/ENA primary metagenome ERZ857882 (study PRJEB31778, sample SAMEA3449373) | human gut metagenome | biome: human gut; feature: human-associated habitat; material: faeces | place: United Kingdom | collected 2010/2012 ...
GTCATCAAGCTGGTTCTTAGGCTGTTCTTGATGAATGGCACCGCAGATATCAATGCCAAAGTCGGAGAATAGCAGTGGCACCGGGTCGGGAAGACAATCCCGGCCCGGTGCCACCTAATATCATTTGTTGCCGTTGGCTTTACGCCGCCGCGAACACTCCCAAGCCCGTTCCGATGATGCAGATCGCAAAGATGCCCAAGATGATCCAAATGGTCTTGACGCCCTTTTTGTACAGGGCGACGCAGGCAAAGGTTGCCAGCAAGGGCAGCAGACCGGGGAAGATCGAATCGAACAGATCCTGCAGGACAATCTCCGAACCACCCACGTCAAAGGTCAAAGCCGTGGACAGCGAGACCTGTGCCGCAATCATGGCGCCGATAACGGTCATTCCGAGGACACCAGCAGCATGCGTCATGCGAGACATAAGGTTGTTCTCTTCGGACTGCTGCAGGAACTTTGTTCCCAGGTCGTAACCCAGATGGGCTGCGACGATACGCGTTGCAAAGTTAATCACCGAGTAGATGAGCGCGTACACGATGGGGCCGAGCGGGTTGCCCGTCGAAGCGATACCAATACCAATGCCGGCGGCGACCACGCGGAACGTACCCCAGTAGAACGAATCGCCAATGCCGGAAAGCGGTCCCATGAGGCCGACCTTCATGGCGTTAATCGAGGACGTGTCGAAGTTCTTATCGGCAGCCGCCTGCTCTTCCATCGAAACCGTTAGGCCAGCTACAAACGGAAGCACATGAGGCGTGATGTTAAAGAACTCGGTATGGCGATCGAGCGCCGCATAGTAATCGTCGTCGTTGGGATAGATCTTTCGCAGGGGCTTCTGAATGGTGTACATGAAGCCCATTGCCATCATCTTGTCGTACGACTGCGAGCACTGGCTCGTAAACTGGCGAAGGAACATGCTCCGATACATATCGGGAGTCATAATCGCGTCCTTCTTGGCCTCTTTGAGGTCGGTGTTCTGGGTAGCCATTAGAAGTCCTCCTCTTCATCTGCAGCAACCGTCTGCGGACCGGACGAGCCCTCGCGGAAGGCCAGGAGCAGTGCGACGCAAATGGCAGCTGCGGCGACGCCGATAACGTCCATCTTGAGGTAGATGACCATAATGAATCCCAGGAACAGCCAGGGAAGAAGCTTGTTGTCGCCCATGGTCCTAATAAGAAGTGCGAAGCCGATGCAGACCATGACGCCGGATGCAACGTTGAGGCCGTCCATCACAAACTGCGGAATCGCGTTGAGCGCATTGTTGATGAGGTCGGCACCAAAGAACAGCGAGCAAAACACCAGCAGTGCAGACGGAATGCCAATCGACAGCGGCACGACGGTCAGATGGTACAGGTTCGCCTTGGCAAGATCGCGATTTGCCAGAGCGGTCTCAATCTTCTTGCAAGCAAAGGCACCCGGAACGGCGTAGCAGAAGTTGCGCCACACCTGAAGGAAGACGGAGACGGGAAGGGCGAGCGCGACGGCAGTTGCCGTGCCCGTACCCGTAATGACGGCAAACGCGCAGCCAAGCACGCCGGAGGCATAGACCTCGGGAGGAACCGCCGCGCCGACCATGATGGCGCCCATGAACATGGACTCCAAAGCAGCGCCGACGATAACGCCCTGCTGGACATCGCCAAGGATCAAGCCGACAAACAGGCTCGTAAACAGCGGACGACCAAGCATCGTAATGCCAAATAATTGCTCGTCCATGGACGCAATAAATGCGACCAGTGCAACTAGAAGATACTGGACAACCATTTCGATCAACCCCAGAAACAGGTCTGCAGGCGAGGCATTCTGCGCAGCTCGCCTGCAGACAACCGCAGCAATTTGAGAGGATTAGTAGTTCATCTGGTGATAGTAACGACGCGTGGTGAGCGGGTGGTTACGGACGTGCTCGAGATGGCAGCTCAGACGCTCGGTGATGGTGTAGGTGACCATCGGGGAGACGATCTTGCGGAACTCGGGGTCGCTGAACGGCAGCTCGACCTCGGCGGTGTCGAACTTGTTCACGCGGACATGGACGCCCTTCTCGTCGGCGAGCATGTGAGTGAAGTTGTCCACGCGGTCCATGAGCTTACGGGTGTCGTCCTCGCCGTAGAGCATGATGAGGCTCGTGCCCTCCTCGCACAGTTCGATGGTGCCGTGGAAGAACTCGGCGGCGTGGATAGACTTGGTCTTGATCCACTGCATCTCCTCGAGAATGCACATAGCGTAGTCGTAGGCCTCACCCCGAGCATGCCGGAGCCGATCACCATGTGGTAGTCGGTGTCCTTGAAGTCCTCGGCCATGGCGGCGCAGCGCTCGTCCTGAGCGTCCTTGGCCTTGATGAGGTAAGGAGCGATGTTGCCGAACTCCTCCATGAAGGTGTCGTACTTGGGGAAGGCGCCGGCGTTCTTGAGGAAGCGGGCGACCAGCGTAATCTGGTAGGTGTAGATGGCCTCGCACAGGACGTCGTCCTCGGCGAAGCTGAAGAACTTGTAATCGGCGTACTCGGTGGCCGGGGTGTTGTCGTTGGAGACATACATCAGCGTGCGGGCGCCCTGCTCCTGGCAGAACTTGGCGGCCTCGATGATCTCGGGGGTGGTGCCGGTACGGGTGGAGAAGACGCAGACCGAGTCCTTGTTGAAGGCCTTGGGCGGGCATGCGAGGAACTCAGCGGCGATCTCGCAGTGGACGTCGACGTCGGCCGTGGTGGTCTCGACCCAATACTTCATCGGGAGCGTGTGGGCCCAGGTGCCGCCGCAGCCGATGAAGAAGATGTTGGAATAACCCTGCTCGCAGACCTTGTCCACGGCAGCCTCAATCTGAGGACGGAGAGCGAGGGCATCGCTCACAACCTTCTCGTAACGAGGCTCATCGAAATTGAACATCCCTTACTCCTAACTCACTTGGATGAACCCTTCATTCATCCCATGACGTTATAAGACTTTATATAACTAACTATGCAAGAACTATTTCAGATTTTTTGATTTTTCTTTAATAAAAAGCCCGCCGATCAAATGATCGACGGGCATAGGCATAGAGTATCGGCTCAATAAATACCGAACACCAGCATGTTTTCGGCTAAAAAACGTCCTTGGCAAACACCTTAGCGTCATTGGGAACCTGACGGATTTCGACGGCCACGCCATCGCCCAGGAGCTCTTGGATATGCTCGGCATCTTTCTCGGTCGCAAAGATTGCAGGGGTCGGATGAAGCGTGGTCTCAGGGGTCTTTCGGGTTCCACCCAGATTGATCTCTTTGATGTCTTTGCAACCCTTAGCGAGACGATAGACATCTTCAATCGTCTCAGTGATGATAAACAGCGAATACTTGTCGGTAACGCCGCTGTTGAGCGCCTCGATAGCAGCGTCAACATCCTTGATGACGAGTTTAACGCCGCTGGGGCGGGCGAGCCTCAAGGCCGCCTTCCTCATGTCGTCTTTTGCCACAGCATCGCTGGCAAGCAGGATGCAATCTACATCCAAAGCGTGAGTCCAGGACATGGCAACTTGGCCGTGAATCAGTCGGTAATCAACTCTCGTAAGCTTAATCATCGTTATCATCTCCGCACGTGATAAAGGAATGACAGGCGTGGCCCTTAGCTAGGGCTCGAACCAGAACTAACTAGAACTCTTCTTCCTCGGCGCCGGCAAGCATGTCCGCCGCCTCGCAAAGCTGAATAAACGGACGCGACCCCTCGACCGCGGCTTTGGCCTTGTCCGCATCCAGGGAATCCAGCTGTGTAACCATTTCCACCAGCAGCGGCAAGTTCATTCCGGTAATCAACGTAAACGATCCGGTGGTCTGTCTCTGAATGAATTCGTTGTTTACAGAGCCGCCAAAGATGTCAGTCACGACAAACCAAGAGTCGGCAGGGTCCCTCGTCTCCATCCATGCATCAATCAACGCCGCGACGTCCCTTGAATCGTCATCGACATAGGCGCACAGGCACTCGATTCGGTCGTTGGTGCCCATCAGAATCTCCAGAGAGCTTTTCATGCCTTGGGCGAGATAACCATGACTCGCTAGCAATATCTTATTCATAGTTCTCCAATACCAATAGGACGTACTATATTGTCATAACAAAGTATATTAGCAATCTGCCCTACGTGGTGTGTCTATTTTCCAAATCCGCGAACGGTAACAATTGGTCGGTAAACCGACCAATCTATCTCTAATTTACAAGTAGAACTTCAGTCGCTCGGTGCAGTACACCTGACGGGAGATGAAAAGCGGCTCGCCGCTTGGAGCATAACGTCTATCGACAAACAGAAGCAGCGAAGAGTCCAGCTCCACGTTAAGGTATGCCGCCTCGAGCTCGCTCGCATAGCAGACCTCGAGCGTACGCGTGTTGGGACCCATCTTGATCCCCTGGCGATCAAGTACCGCCATCAGCGAATCATCGAGGGATTCGTGCTCCAAAAAAGAAAGCGCAGCGGAATAGCTATTGGTTTCCAGCATCGTGGGCTTGCCATCCACAAGGCGCAGACGACGACTACGCAATACCTTTCGGGTATCGTCTACGCCCAGGAACTTCGCGTCTCGCAGGCTTGGGAAGTCCCAGCCCATTTCGAGAACCCTGGTAGACGCCTTTTTTCCCGCAAGTTGGCACGAATGGGTAAAGCTCTCACGGTCGTCCGCGGCATACATCTGTGTGTCCGACGAAACGAACGTGCCCTTGCCGCGGGCTCTCTCAACAAGCCCAGCATCTTCCATTTCTTTAATTGCGGAGCGAACCGTTATTCGGCTCACGCCAAATTGCTCGATAAGCTCCGCCTCGGTCGGGAGCTTATCTCCCGGACGGCACGTGCCGTTGGCGATCGAATCAGAAAGCGCACGGACAATCTGTTTGTACAGGGGGATAACGCTATTTGCTTCAACCATATCAACCATACCTTTGCAAGGAATCAGCAGTTTATAGATAGTTGATTTATATTGTATTAGAACTTTTTAGGAGTCCATATATTTCCTAAATGATTCGGTAAACGGGGTGTTATTTCACTTTAGCGGGGTGCAGCGGCTACCCGCGGCATGCGCCGTCAACCCAGCACAGCCGTCCACCAATATCGTTGCCAGTTCGCCGCAGAGCTGCGGCCCCATATGGGTATACTCTCGAGGATTCGACTCGATTCGCCCCCGCTGGAGCGTCAAAGGAGACTGCATATGCCCACCACCTCAACCGACCCGCGTGCCGCTGCCGCCGCGCTGCTGATGCCCGGTACCATCTGTCACGGTTTTGCCGTCGAGCGCTGCGAGACCGTGCCCGAGCTCGACTCGGACGCTTACGTGCTGCGACACACTGCCTCGGGCGCTCGTCTGCTGTACCTGGCGTGCGACGACGAAAACAAGGCCTTTGCCATTGGCTTTAAGACGCCGCCGGCCGATTCCACCGGCGTGTTCCATATTCTTGAGCACTCGGTGCTGTGCGGATCGGCCAAGTTCCCCGTCAAGGAACCGTTCGTGGACCTGATCAAGAGCTCCATGCAGACGTTCCTCAACGCCATGACCTACCCCGACAAGACCATCTACCCCGTTGCCACCACCAACGAGCAGGACCTGTACAACCTGATGGACGTGTACCTGGACGCGGTGTTCAACCCGGCCATCTATACCAAACCCACCATTTTTGAGCAGGAGGGCTGGCATTACGAGCTGGACCTGCCGGAGGGCGCCGAGGGCGAGGACGGCGACAGCTCCGCGAGCCTGCGCGAGGGCACGCTGCGCTATAACGGCGTGGTGTTCAACGAGATGAAGGGCGCGCTGTCCGACCCCATGAGCGTGCTGGACGACGCTGTCAACGCCGCGCTCTATCCCGACACCGCCTATGCGCACGAAAGCGGCGGCGACCCGCGCGCGATCCCCGCGCTCACCTACGAGCAGTTCCTGGACACGCACGCGCGCCACTACAATCCTTCCAACTCTTATATAACGCTCTACGGCGACCTAGATGTGGACCGCGCGCTGGCGTTTTTGGACGAGCGTTATCTGTCGCAGCCGAGTGCCGCGAGCTGCCGCATGGACGCTGCCGTCGCCGCCGGCGAGGACCCGTCCACGCTGGCGCCCAATCCGCTGGGCGTGCAGGCACCCGTGACCTGCGAGTACAAGCGCGTCGAGATGGCAACCACGCCCGAGAACGCCCTGGTGGGCCTGGGCCTGGTGCTGGGCAGCGCGCTCGACCGCAAACGCACGATCGCGGCGGATATCCTGTTCGAGGCACTGCTGGGCTCCAACGAAGCACCGGTTAAGAAGGCCATTCTGGCCGCCGGCCTGGGCGGCAACGTGGTGAGCTATACCGCGGCCGAGAGCCTGCAGCCCTACGAGCTCATCATGCTGCAAAATGCGCAGCCCGGCGTGGCGCGCGAGCTGCGTCGCGTATTCCAGGACGCTTGCCGCGACCTGTGCGAGCACGGCGTTCCGCGCGAGCGCCTGGAAGCCATCATCAGCAGCAACGAGTACGATCTGCGCCAGCGCGACTACGGTATCGCCGACGGCGTGGCCATTGCGTGTGATGCGCTGAGCACCTGGCTCTACGATGACGACGCTGCGACGCTGGCGCTCAAGTATGGCCCGGTGTACGAGGAGCTGCGCGGCGAGCTGGACGGCAGCTACTTTGAGGGCCTGCTGCGCGAGCTGGTGCTGGAAAACGACCACATGGCGCTGGTCGAGCTGGTGCCGGTGGACGCCGCCGAGGGTTCGGAGGGTGCCGAGGCCGCCGAGCTGGCAGCCAAGCGCGACGCCATGACCGATGCCGAGCTGGCCGATGTGGTCGAGTGCACGGCCGCGCTGCGTGCCGCGCAGGAGGCCGAGGACACACCCGAGACCAAGGCCACGCTGCCGCGCCTGCGTGTATCCGATATTGGCGAGGCGCGCCCCGAGCCGCCGCTGGTCGTGGACACGACCGCACCCATCCCCTGCCTGCGCCACGGCATCCCCACCAACCGTCTGGCCTACGCCATGCAGTATTTCGACCTGAGCTGCGTCGCGTTTGAGGACCTGCCCTATGTAACGCTGCTCTGCCGCCTGCTCAAGCAGCTGCCCACGAGCGAGCACTCGGCCGAGGAGCTCGACAACTTGCTCGCCGGCAAGCTTGGCTTTTTGAGCTTTACGACCGAGGTCATGACCCAGCCCGACGTGGACGGTGTGCGCCCCTACCTGCTGGTAAGCGCCGGCGCCCTGTCCGAGAAGATCGATGCACTGGCGAGTCTGCCGCGCGAGGTATGGTCGAGCACGCTTTTGGCAGACGCCGACGCCGACCGCATGCGCGACGTGCTCACGCAGATTCGCATTGGGCTTGAGCAGGGCTTTATCAACAACGGCCACTCGGCGGCGCTCGGTCGCGCGATGAGCTACAGCTCGCCTTCGGCCGTGGTGCGCGAGCAGCTTTCGGGCGTGGACTTCTACCTGTTCCTGCGCGATCTGCTCGACCACTTTGACGAGCGCCTGGATGACCTGCGCGCCAAGCTTGCCGAGCTGGCAGGCCGCATCTTTGTGGCCGATGGCTGCCTGGCGAGCTTTACCGGCAGCGACGAGGACTTTAACGCGTACTGGGCCGCCGCGGGCGATCTGGGGCTGGGCGCTGGCGACGGCGCCGATGCCGGCCGCGACGCGCTCGTGGTGCCGACGCCGTGCGACCGCCACGAGGCTTTTGTCATCCCCAGCGACATCTGTTTTGCCGCGCGTGCGTGCGATCCGCGTCGCCTGGGCATTGACGTGACGGGCGCCTGGGCGGTTGCCGCCAACGCGCTCTCCTACGACTATCTGTGGAACGAAATCCGCGTTAAGGGCGGCGCGTACGGCTGCGGATTCCGTGCGGCAGGCGAGCGTCAGACGGCGTTCTACACCTACCGCGACCCGGCAATCGACCCCTCGATTGAGCGTGTGGCGCGCGCAGGCGAATGGCTCGGCAGCTTTGAGCCCGACGAAGCCGCCTTTGAGGGCTTTATCGTGAGCTGCGTGAGCGGTATGGACGCACCGGTGAAGCCGTACGCGCTCACCAAGCGCCGCAACACGACCTACCTGGCCGGGCTCGATCCGCATGCGCGCGAGGAGCGTCGCGCCCAGATGCTCGCCGCCACGCCCGGTGAGCTGCGCTCGCTCGGCGCCGACGTGACGCGCATCGCAGCCGAGTCGCCCACCTGCGTCTTTGGCGGCCGAGACGTCATCGCCAAGAGCAACGCCGGCTTTAACGTCATCGACCTGCTGGGCTAAGGCACCAAGGTAGATTTTTGGGACATGCCCGAAAATCTACCTTTTTTCTGCGGCTTGAGCGGGGCGGCACAGCCCACCGCGGCGGTTTGTCTCAATCTGTCACATCTAGACGGCAATATCGGCTCCAGATGTTACAGGTCGAGACGTTCCCAAACGGCACCAGCTCTTTGTCTAAATCTGTAACAACTAGGTCCAATTTTGCCGAGTTACTGTTACAGATTGAGACAAACCGCCGCAGACGCCCACTCCACAGCACAGACCACCACAAAGGTGCCTGTCCCCTTTCTCAGTGGCGATTCGAACACTTGTTCTATACGCACACATGTTCTATAGTAGAGGTGCTTGCATCGAACTGAAATTGCAACTAGAATATAGTTGCAGAATGTGAGGCGGGATGACTCGATCCGATAAACTCATCGCCCAGCTGCTTAGCTGTCCTTCAACGCATAGATTTGCTGACTTTCTTAAAGTTATGGCTTCATATGGCTTTGAAATGGACAGCAAAGGCAAGACATCCGGATCGCGCGTTCGCTTCTACAGGCCATCAGATGGCAGGATGTTCGTAATGCACGCGCCTCATCCATCTGACGAATTGACAGCGGGGACCATTCGAAACATCGTTCGCTTTCTGCAAGATGTCGGAGGTAGTCATGAGTAACGTTTTGGCATACAAGGGTTATTTCGCCCCGGTCGAGTTCGATGCCGAACAGCGTATGCTAACAGGTATGGTCGCCGGCATTAGGGACGCAATCGTATTTGAAGGCTCCACGGCTGAAGAAGTGGAGCAATGCTTCCACGACGCCGTCGACGATTACCTTGAGTTTTGCGCCGAGAAGGGCAAGGAACCCGAGCGGGCTTTTAAGGGCTCGTTCAACGTAAGAACGGGCTCTGAGCTCCACAAGCAAGCAGCGCTGGCAGCGGCAAAGAAGGGTGAGTCACTCAATAAGTTTGTGACTGAAGCGATCGCTGCGGCGCTGTGAAGCCAACGTCGAGTCGAAGCCGCCACACAGGGCGCCTTTGTGGCGGCTTCGACGTTTGCCCAGATAAAACCTGCCAAAATGAGCCTGTCACTTTTTGGCAGGTTTGCTAGAGGAGGTTGGGATGGACAAGGCTGAGTTGCGGCGGGCGGTGATTGCTCGGCGCGATGCTCTTGATTTGGACTTGCGGGCGGCGAAGTCTGCTGATATCTGTGCGCGGCTGGTTGAGCTGCTGGGCCGCTTGGATGCCGCGGCGCCGCACACCGTTGCCGTCTATGCCGCGATGGGTTCCGAAGTCAATCCTGCCGCGTTTGCCGCGGCGGCCGCCAAACGCGACTGGCGCGTGGCCTATCCGTGCATGCTCTCGGCAGCCGAAGCCACAGCTTGTGGCCAGCGCATGTGCATGCGGGCAGTTGCTGTCGACGATGCGTCCGCGGCTCCGTTTATCGCCCACCCCACGCGGGCCTTCACGGCCATGGACATCGACAGCGACCGCTTCCCTATCGTGCCTGCCGATGTTCTCGACATGATTATCGTGCCGCTCGTGGCCTTCGACCAAACCGGCGCGCGCCTGGGCTACGGCGGCGGTTGCTACGACCGCTACCTGCCCATGCTCTCATCCGCATGCCAAATCATCGGCATCGCCTTTGACGAACAACGCATCAACCACGTCCCCACCGATGCCCACGACCTGCCGCTGCCCAACATCATCAGCGCCTAATCGCTGCCACATCAGCCACGGCTACAGCAGTACCATCGCAGCCTAGTGCTCCTCGCCGGCGCGGGCTAGGTCGTAGGGCGTGGTCTGGTAGACGTAGTAGTTGAGCCAGTTGGTGTAGAACAGCTGAGCCTGACTGCGCCAGACGTTGCGCGGCTCGGCGGTGGGGTCGTCGCCCGGGAAGTAATGCGCCGGCACCTGAGGGTTGAGCCCGCGTTTCACGTCGCGCTCGTACTCCAAGCGCAGCGTGTCGGTATCGTACTCGGGGTGCCCAAAGACAAAGAAGCGGCGGCTGTCGGTCGACTTGACGATGTACAGGCCCACCTCGTCGGACACAGCCACGACCTCAAGCTGCGGCTCGGCCTCCACGTCCTCGCGACGCACATCGGTGTTGCGCGAATGCACGGCATAGAAACGGTCGTCAAAGCCACGGACCAGCGGGCTTTGCGGCTTCACCAGATAATGCTCGAACACACCGCTCGCCTTTGCCGGCAGGTCGTACTTCTGGATACCGTAATGATGGTACAGACCGGCCTGTGCACCCCAGCAAATGTGCAGCGTAGAGTGCACGTGCGTGGTGGACCAATCCATGATCTGGCAGAGCTCGGGCCAGTAGTCGACCTCCTCGAACGGCATCTGCTCCACCGGGGCGCCCGTGATGATCAGGCCGTCGTAGTGGATGTCGCGGATATCGTCGAACGTGCGGTAGAACGTCTCCAGGTGGCCGGCACTCACATGCGTGGCCTCGTGCGTCTTGGTGCGCAGCAGGTCCACCTCCACCTGCAGCGGCGTGTTGGAGAGCTTGCGCATGATCTGCGTCTCGGTGGCAATCTTGGTGGGCATGAGGTTGAGGATGAGCACGCGCAGCGGGCGGATGTCTTGGTGCAGCGCGCGGTACTCGGTCATGACAAAGATGTTCTCGCTCTCGAGCTGCGCGGCGGCAGGGAGGGCGTCGGGGATGCGAATGGGCATGGATGCTCCTTACGAGTCAGTTGCAGCTATGGTACAACGAGCGGCCCCGTCCGCGCGAGCACATCGCCCAGCGATACCGTCAGCGGCCCAAATCGCTCCAAAAGTAGAGATTAAGGCATGCCCAAAAATCTATGGCGCTTTAGCCTAGCAAAGTGGCAACAGGACGCTACAATGGTTCGACGCGAAAACTCGGCCGAAAGGATACATATATGTACCAGACGCGTAAGATCGGTGTGGTCGGCCAGGGCCACGTAGGAGCACATGTCGCCAACAGTCTGCTTATGCAGGGCATTGCCGATGAGCTGTACCTGTGCGATATCAACGAGGCCAAAGTGACGTCCGAGGTCCAGGACCTGCGCGACTCCCTTTCGTTTGTCCCGTACAACACCAAGATCGTCAACTGCTACGACCACTACGAGGAGCTTGCCTGCTGCGACGTCATCGTCAACGCCGCCGGCAAGGTCGCGCTGGCCGCCGGCAACCGCGACGGCGAGCTGTTCTTTACCACCGACGCCGCCCGCACCTTTGCCAAGCGCATCGTCGACGCCGGCTTCGACGGCATCTTCGTGAGCATCTCCAACCCCTGCGACGTCGTGTGCACCGAGCTGTGGCACCTGACCGGCTACGATCCCAAGAAGATCATCGGCTCGGGCTGCGGCCTGGACTCCGCCCGCCTGCGCACCGAGATCTCCAAGAAGGTCGGCGTGAGCCCCAAGTCCATCGACGCCTACATGATCGGCGAGCACGGCTTTAGCCAGCTTGCCGCCTTTAAGGCCGCAACCATCGCCGGCAAGAGCCTCAACGAGCTTCAGGCCGAGAACTCCGACAAGTACGCCTTCGACCACATGGAGGTCGAGGAGCTTGCACGCAAGGGCGGCTACGTAACCTACCAGGGCAAGCAGTGCACCGAGTACGCCGTCGCCAACTCCGCCGCGCGCGTCTGCGCCGCCGTTCTGCACAACGAGCACGCCGTGCTTTCGGCATCCACGCTCATGACCGGCCAGTATGGCGAGGAGGGCATCTTTACCTCCCTGCCGTGCGTGATCGGTGCCGAGGGCGTCGAGGAGGTCTACACGCTCGACCTGTCCGAGTACGAGCTCGAGGGCTTCCACAAGAGCTGCCAGCACATCCGCGACAACATCGCCCAACTCGACTGGTGGGACGCCGAGGCCTACGACGCCAAGTAAGCCGCTGGCTGCCGCAACCTTGCGAATCTATGCGCGATACTAAGCGGGCCGGAAACCCACCGGCGCGGCCCGCTTTTTTGACTCACGCAGTGCCCCTGCGAATCAAAGATGAATACTTTTCCCGTTACTTAGTACTGCTCGATGCCCATGTAGCGACGAATCTCAGGGCTGTGGTCGAACACCTTTCCGCGGGCGGCGCGCAGCTCGCAGCTCATGTTGTAGAAGAAGATCGGCTCCAGGTACGAACGCACGCTGGCGGGCACCTCGCCCACGCCGTACTCGAGTGCATCGAGCACCATTACCGTATCGGTATGCGTGTTGAGGAACGCCAACGCGCGCTCCTCCATGGGGCGGCACTCGCCCGATCCGAGCTGCACAAAGTAGAACACGCCGGGCTCGGTGACCTCGAAGGGGCCGTGGAAGTACTCGCCGGAGTGGATGTAGCAGCAGTGCTGCCACTGCATCTCCATGAGCGAGCAGATGGCCATGGCATAGGTCTGGCTAAAGTTGGGACCGGAACCAAGGATATAGAAGAACTTGTGCTGCTGGCAGAGCTCGGCAAAGCGATCGCCCAGCTCGGCGTTGACCTTCTCGCGGGCGGCGGGCAGCAGCGCATCCATCTGCTTAAGGCCCTCGTACATGTCAGCGAGTGCCTCGTAGCCTTCCTGCTGGTCGAGCAGCTCGGCGGCGATCAGAGCGCCGATGCCCTGAGGCACCTCGGCCTGCGGCACGCCCTCGCCCCAGGGGTAGACCCAGGTGGTCCACTTGCCGTTGTCGATCTTGGAGCCCTCGCAGTCGGTGAGGGCAACGACCTCGGCGCCGGCAGCCAGCGCCATCTCGCAGCCGTCGACGACCTCCTGCGTGTTGCCGCTGTGGCTGCAGGCAATAACGAGCGACTTCGGCCCTAGGCTCTTGGGGGCCATCAGGCAAAACTCGCGTGCCGTGTAGACCGTCGAGGTAAACGTGGTGGCTTCGCGCTTGAGCAGCTCGTTGGCCGGCATCAGGTCGATCATCGAACCGCCGCAGGCGATCCAAAAGACGTTCTCAATCTTGCCCTTGCGCTCGATGATTTCCTGAACCAGATCATGTGCGTTCATCCTGGTTTTCCTCCTTGTGTGGCGGTTTTGAACGACGACAGCTCGTACCTGCGGTCGTTCTATGTTGTCCTATTTATAACACGTGTAACAAAGCCCGTGAAGTCATCTCGGCAAATTTATTCTATGTTGTTCTATCTATGGACGTTAGATGTCGAAGACGTAGCGCGAGCCCACGATCTTTTGACGTCCGAGCAGCAAGGGCCGCTCGTCCGCATCGGTAAAGTACGCCTCCATATAGAAGAGCGGCTCGCCGACCGGCACCTCCAGCAGCGGGGCCGTCTGAGTATCGGCAAGCGCAATCTCCACGGTGCAGGGATCGGACTTGAGCGGCGCGCGGCCCGAATGCTCGGCAACGAGCGCAAAGATGGAATTGTCCGTGAGGTCCTTGTTGGCAAGCGTCTGCAGATAGGGATGGTCGGCCAGCACAAAGGCGTTGTTCTCGAGCATGACGGGGATGCCGTCGGCCGTGCGCACGCGCTCGACCACGATAAGCTCGCAGCCGGGCTCTACGCCAAAGAACGCCGCGTCCTCGCGCGTCGCCGCAACCACCGTGCGCGATACCAGGCGCGCACCCGGCACCATGTCGTTGGCAGCGCAACCCTCGGAAAAGCTCTGAACATCACCCTTCTGGACAATCTTGCGCTTGAGCTTGGGCGCGCACACGAACGTGCCCCTCCCCTGCTGGCGGTTGAGATACCCCGCGCGCGACAGCTCCTCGATGGCGCGGCGCACGGTGATGCGTCCCACGCCGTAGTACTTCGCGAGCTCCATCTCGGAAGGAATGCGCGAGCCGGATGCGTACACGCCACGCGCGATCTCGCCCTTTAGGTCGTCCATAACCTGCTGGTACAGCGGCACAGCGGACACCTCAGTGCGCTCGGTTTTATCATCGGATGCCATCGTTATGCTCCATTCCGTGCATGCTCGGACTCAAACTCTTCAATCGCCGCCATAAACTGCTCGCCAAAGGCGTCGGCCTTTTTCTCGCCGATGCCGTTGACCTGGATAAGCTCGTCGCGCGTCTGTGGGCGTAGGCGGCACAGGCCGCGCAGGGCCTTGTCGGAAAAGACCATATACGGCGCCATCTCCAGCTCGGTCGAGATCTCCTTGCGGAGAGCACGCAGGCGCTCGAACAGCTCGGCATCGTCGCCAACACGCGGGCGCTGATCCAGCTCGGCCTCCTCGCGTAGCAGATCGACGGCGCGGCGGGCGCGGGCCGAGGCCTTGCGCTTGGACGCACGACGCTTAACGGTAAAGGCGAACGCCTCATCCTCGACCTCGACGGCACGCGGACCCAGCCCCACGACCGGGTACTGCCCCTGCGAGGTGGCCAGATAACCGCGGCCGCACAGCTGGCCGATGATGTCCTTGATGCGCCCGACCGATTCGCTCGACAGCTCGCCGTAGCCGCGGTCCTCGTCCAGATGCATCTGGCGAATGCGCTCGGTGTTGCCGCCGTGGAGCACATCGGCGATGAGCGACTTGCCAAAGCGCATGGGACGCGTGGCCACATAGCGCACGGCAGCGCGGGCCATATCGGTGACGTCCTCGACCTCGAACTGCGTGAGGCAGTTGCTGCAGTTGCCGCAGCTCTCGACGTCGTCCGTGGCGGTGCCGCCCGTACTGGCCGCGGCATGCTCGGCCGCGGCCTCGTCGCCAAAGTAGCGCAGCATGTATTCGCGCAGGCAGCCGGTGGTATTGCAGTAGCCCTCCATCTGGCTGAGCAGACGATATCGATTCTGGAGCGCCCACGCGCGCTGCTCGTCGTCGAGCGCCTCATCGGCAGCATCGCCGCGGTCGATCAGGAAGCGGCGCATGCGAAAATCGTTGCCGTTCCACAGCAAGTAGCAGCTGGCCGGGTCGCCATCGCGGCCGGCGCGGCCCGCCTCCTGGTAGTAGGCTTCGATGCTCTCGGGCACGTTGTTGTGGATCACGTAGCGCACGTTGGGCTTGTCGATGCCCATGCCAAAGGCGTTGGTGGCAACCATCACCTGGATATCGTCGTCGATAAAGGCGCGCTGGCTTTGGCGACGGGCGTCGTTGCCCATGCCGGCATGGTAGCGGCCAACGCGAATGCCGCTGGGGCCCAGCGCCTCGGCAAGCTCGCCCGCCAGCGCATCAACTGTCTTGCGGGTCGAACAATACACGATGCCGCTCTCGCTCGAATGCGCGATCACATAGTCGCGCACCCAGGCAGTCTTGGCCTTGTCGCCCATCTCCTCGCAACCAAAGTAGAGATTCTTGCGATCGAAGCCCGTCACCACGGTCGCGGGGTTTTGCAGGCCGAGCATCTGCTGAATGTCCGCACGCACGCGCTCGGTCGCCGTAGCGGTAAAGGCCGCCACGATAGGGCGCTGCGGCAGGGAATCGATGAACTCGCGAATCTGCAGATAGGCGGGGCGGAAATCCTGGCCCCATTGGCTCACGCAGTGGGCCTCGTCAATGGCCACGAGTGGCACGCCAATGCCGCCGTCCGCCGCGGCCTCCTGCGCAAAGGCTAAAAAGCGCGGCTCGAGCAGGCGCTCGGGTGCCACATACATAAGCTGGTAGCGCCCCTCGCGCGCCCGCTTGAGCACGGTGTTTTGCTGGGCCGGAGTAAGGCTGGAGTTGAGATAGCTGGGTCGCGCACCCGCCGCGAGCAACGCACGGGTCTGGTCCTCCATAAGCGACAGCAGCGGACTCACCACAAAGGTGATGCCGGGCAGCATGAGCGCGGGCACCTGGTAGCAAATGGACTTGCCGGCGCCCGTGGGCATAACACCCAGCGCATCACGACCGGCAAGGATCGCATCGACCATGCGGTCCTGTCCCGGGCGAAACGAGGTGTAGCCAAAATAGGCGCCGAGCGTGTCGAGCGCCATCTGCTGCATGCTATCGGTCATGGTTTCCTAACGTCCAAGTCATCTGCCGCCGATTATACGCCGCCACGCGGACCGGTGCCGCACGGCTGTCGGCCACGGGCAACGCAATCCAAAAGGAACGAGCGTGGGATTTTTGGACACTTTCCCAACGGCTAATCTCTTGACAAGCGCGCAAACGTCGCTGGTTGAGCATAAGTCAGCGAAAACGCCCCTAAGCGAGCAAGGTGACGTGAAAGAGGAGGGAAGCGTACTTTGGGTACGCGACCGACGATTGAACGTCAGATTGCCGCTTAGGGGCGTTTGCAGCGTCGAGCCGTTA
>ERZ857882.3078-NODE-3078-length-16325-cov-6.108052_pt1 | contig 16325 bp, 21 predicted proteins | sample MGYA00519697_ERZ857882 | MGnify/ENA primary metagenome ERZ857882 (study PRJEB31778, sample SAMEA3449373) | human gut metagenome | biome: human gut; feature: human-associated habitat; material: faeces | place: United Kingdom | collected 2010/2012 ...
CCGCTGACATCGGGGTAGTAGTAAGCTCGACAGCGCGGGTTGTCGGCTCTCAGCGCTTCGTCCGCCTCCATAAAGTCAGAAAACGCCGTTTCTCCGTAGCTGACGGAATCCCATTCATACGCTCCGACGGAATCAACTGCGGCAAGCAGCATATCGTAAATATCGCGTACGGGGGCAGAGAGCCGGTCACGGCGGAGCGTGGGTACCGGTGCGCCGGAGGATATTTCGGCGGCGGGGTGCGCCGCCAGCAGGACGATTGCGTTCCGTATCGCGCTGTCGGCAATTTCTGAGGCACGCTGACCGTATTTTCCGTTATCCGCGGGCGGAAGAACCGCAGAAAAGGAGTCGCTTTGCTCCGTTGCGGCATTGTCTGTCACATCGGAAACAGATTCGGGTGGTAAGGCGACACATGAGGTTAAAAGCAGTATTGATATGGTGATTGCGCCGATGGCTTTTGCTGTGTTTTTAGGTTTCATCTGTCGGTAAGGCTCCTCTCGTATTATCGTTACATGTATTATATCACACGGCGGGGCAAAAGGCAACAAGTGCGCGAAAGGATAAAATCGCGCGTGTCCGCTGTTGAAAAAGTTGGGCTATAATGGTATAATCGTAGTGAAACATACGCAACGACCCGTTACGGCGGGTGTAAATCGGGAGGCAGGTATGACAAAGGAAGCGTTTTTGGCGTTTTGCGGAGCCGAGCTCGGCACCGAGCCGGACTATCCGTTTGATGAGGATTTCGAAACAGCGGTATTGCGCCACAAGGGAAGTCGCAAATGGTTTGCCGTTGTGATGAAGGTTTCGCGGCGCAAATTCGGTATTGACAGTGATGAGGCGGTTGATATTGTGAACCTGAAGATACCGCTTGAAATGTTCGGTTTTTTCGGCAAGGAGCAGGGAGTTTACCCTGCCTATCATATGAATAAGCTGCATTGGGTTTCGGTCTTGCTATCCGATACGGCGGACAGTACGGTTGAATTCCTTGCGAATGTCAGTTATGAGGAGACAAAAACGATTCCTCGCAGGCGCAAAAATGAAAGCGGACGGAATTTGTAAATTGGTTGACGGAAATCAATGTGCGAAATAAAGCAACGAATAAGGGCTGACTTATTTTGGGTTGTTATAATAAGTAAGCAGAGTCGGGAAACACCCTAAGGTGTGGGAGAATAGAAAAAAGGAGAGAGAAGAATGTCGATTTACAGAGAAGCATTCAGACACGCGTTCCGGGGGACGGGACTTGTTCGAAGTCTCGGCGGTACCGGAGATTGCTTTGACAACGCGGGAATGGAAAGCTTTTTTGCGGCATTGAAGAGTGAAAAAACTATAGGATCTCCGGCTACAAGCTGACGCGGAATCAGGTGAATAGCATAATTTTCAGGTACGCATTGAACTCACGGATACCGTCCGGAAAGGAAATACCCCGTCCGACGGATGTGTGTCGGTTCGTTCTCCGGATCTCCGGTCTCCGAACCCTCATCCGGGACGGGGAGTGTCATTCGCTTTTTTCCCAGTAGGGATAATCCGTCAACACAAACTCTCCTGCGGCATTTTTCTCTGCCGGCAGATCGACAAAGTGCTTTTTTCCGTCCGGAGGCATTCTTACGGCAATCACGACGGTAAATTTCCCGCCGCCCTCATCACGGACGCTGTCCACGCTGCTGTTGTAAGAGGCTTCGCCTCTGCGTTTCTTGCAAAGCACATAGACATTGCCCTTGCGTTCAATCAATTCTCTGTCGGCAACGGCGCGATTCAGCGTTTTATCGGTAAATTCCTCAGAAAAAACCTTAAGGAATTTTTTGCGTACCTTCTCGACGGTGTCTGTATAATCATACGGAGGAAACATCGGCACATAATTCCGCCACCGGATCTTTATGGGTTTCGCACTGCACGGATACTCGCCGGCAAAATTCAGGCTCAGCCAGAGACTTCTCGCTTTATCAGCCAGATCCATTGCATTTGCGTAGTATAGGATCGTTCCGTCCTCGGGAAAAAACTTATACCCGTTTACACCGCGGAGGCTTTCGATTATGGCAAGCCTGTCATTTTTATAATTATTCCGGAGCTCAAGAAGCGCCTCAGGAACAACTGCCGCAGGTGAGGTTATCGGATAATGGTCGCGCACCGTGACATACCTGACATCTCCGCCGGATATAAGCTCAACATCACTTTCTACCTCAATGCACACATTTGGATTACTTCTGATCAGATCCAGCTTATGCCCTTCTTTTGCGCAGTGCATGTAGAAAATCAAGATACCCTCTGTATATTCGTATCCGTAGTGAAGTGGAACGATGTAGGGATAATCAGCATCAAACAAAGCAAGATGCAGGACTTTCGCTTTTTCAATAATCTGCAGAATTTCAATAATATTTGTTACTTCTCGATCTTTTCTTCTCATAGATAAATACCTAAAGAATCGTACACGATTCCTCCTTTTTCAAATTTTAAAAATATACAATCTTGAATTTATCGTTCCTGTATTTCCTTACCGCTGAGGTGCTCCACTTCTATTTCGAAAATTTGCACAGCCTTTCCTGCGTGGGCAATTTCCTCATCAACTAACTGTTCGCTGGGATAGTATTTCATTGCAAATCGTTTTAACAGAGTTGTTGCTCTTGCACCGGATTCTACGAGGTGACATCGGCCGAACACCACAACGCTCTGCACAAACGGTGCCCAATCTTCTTCTTTAATGGTTTCATTTCCATATACCGTGAAGCATACTTTGTCACAGGCACGCAGTGCATCTACTTTATGACCTACGCGTGCTCCATGAAAATAAATTTTCTGCGCATCGTCATCGTAGACATAGTTGATAGGAATTACATAGGGATATCCGTCATCTCCATTTACGGCAAGAACGCCACGTCGGCTGGACTGCAAAAGAGCCTTTGCCGTGTCGATGCTGATTTCATTTTTCTTTTTACGAATTGTTCTGAACATGATATTATTCTCCTTCTTATGCTGATACAACTCCCGATTTTTCAAACTCTTTATATTGGTAATACAGAAATCGCCCATATTATCTAACCTAACAATTTCTATTTTAGCAAATAAAATATTCAAAATTCAAACCACTTTTGATGTGATTGTTAATCATATTCCTTTCGCATTGACCAAATAATTCTTTTACCTTATCAATAACTTCCGTAACATCATCACTTTCAAATATTACCTCTTTTTCTTTGTTTAACAACTGTGTTGACATCCACACATATGACGGCAATTTTTTCTTAATCGCATTATAAACAACTAATGTCGCTTTGACATCCTCTAAACTATCGTGAGCCAACTCATCAAAATTATAACCATAATAATTGTTCCATTCTTCATATATCTTAGCAAATTCTATCATTGGATCGTATATTATAGTACCATGTTTAAACCTAATTCCTGCATTAGCTAAAAATGCATAGTCAAAATAATCTCTGGAACATATTGCTGTCCAATTGGACACTGATTTGAGCAATAATAATTACATAATTCCGGTGATTTATACTTATCAGCCATTATGAGTACTTCTTCCGGATGTGGCAGCACCTTCTCACTGTCTATTTTTTCAATTCTCTCTGGAGGCACGCACTCTAAAAAGTTCACTTGCCTTTTCTCGGCTAAGTCCTAGCTCCTCTCTTTTTAACTGGTATACATTCTTATTCTCTTTAATTGATGCTCTTCCCATTTCTTATTCCTTCACTTAAAATCTTACTGTATCTTTGCTATAATTCCTTCTTCTGTTATAGTTTGCAGACATTCCATAGGCACATCTGAATGCATTATCTGCCTCTACATGACCACCTGGGAAAGTCGTACCAGAATAATTCTTGCCCACTTTATCCAAGGCCAGTACATTTCCTTTATTATCACTAATCATGCACATGTTCATGAATACTACTTTTTCTATCATCTGTTACTCTATTTAATATAGCTTATCAACTTCTTTTTCATATGCTGATTCTGTATCTCTGTCAAACAGAACAAAATATATTTCTTCTATTTGCTTTGGAAATTCCTGCTCAAATCTTGCCACAACATTTACAGCAATGTGTGCTGCCAGTTTAACAGGAAAACCATAAACACCTGTTGATATAGATGGAAACGCTATTCTTTTTATACCTTTTTCCATTGCAAGTTTAAGCGAATGATAATAACAGCTGGCAAGCAACTGCTCCTCATTATCCTTTCCGCCTCTCCATATAGGTCCGACTGTATGTATAACATAATCACATGGCAGATTATAGCCTTTGGTAATCTTTGCTTCTCCTGTTTCACATCCATGAAGCGTCCTACATTCTTTTAAAAGATCAGGACCTGCTACCCTGTGAATTGCTCCATCAACACCGCCACCACCTAAGAGACTGTTATTTGCTGCATTTACTATAACGTCAACATAATCTATTATAATATTCTTATACAAACCTTTGCAGAGACTCCGTGGGAAGAGTCTCTGTTTTTTTGTGCATAGGTGTATACAATATACATAATGATACTTTTAAATCACTTTCCCTTTTCCAACTCTTTGAAAAAAGCCTTTGCATTATCCAAATCATTCTTATCCGGATGTCCTTTTGATATGCCTCCAATAAGTTTGAATGGTCCAAATGTGTCAAATCCCTTACAAGAAAATTCTCCCACAATTCTTCCCTGCTTTTCTTTTACAATTTTCTTTATGGAATCAAAGACCGGCTTTCCTCCATAAGTGCATATAAGAAAGACATCCTTATTCTCTGGAAGATTCACTTCTGCAAAGTTAATTACGGACTGATGCATCTTGCCAAAATAAATACCAGAAGCAAAACCTATAAGATCATACCCTGATAAGTCCTTTTCAGTAATCTTAGTTGCATCAACTACATCAATATCATTTTCAGCTGCTATTGCACATACCAGCTCTTTTGTATTATTGTGATGAACCGACGCGTATATAATAACTGTTTTCATATCTGCTTCACTCCATTATTTCTTAGTTTAAAATCCAATCTCATCTGGTGCCACAGGACATTTCCATGAGTAGATTTATCAGTTATACCCTCATCAAACATAAGCCAGAAATGATTCCCAAAATATTTTATTCTTTGCTCAAATTCTTCTTTAGTTGCTGCCTCTAAGACAGGAAAACATACAGATTCAACCGATGCAATATCGTCTAAATCAGCCATTGTTGCATATCTTATATTCACAATCATTCCTTCTTTACTATTGCTTTTTATATTTAGTTTTTATTCATATATTACTATAATTTGCTTAAATACTCTGCCGGAACAGCCTTCGTAAGCCATACTCCATTTACAGATAAGAAAAACTCAAATCCTTCATCTGCCATCTTTCCGGCTGCCACCCTATACACCACAGGCTTTCCATGCCTGCTGCCCACCTTAACTGCTGTATCAATATCCTTTGATAAATGAACATATAACCGGCTCTTTGAAAGTAATCCTTCTTTATCGATTGATGAAACAAACTTTTCTCCCGTTCCATGGTAAAGAAACTCTGGAGGAGTTTTCTTTTCAAGTTCAACATCAACAGGTATTGAATGTCCCTGGTTTGCTCTGATTAAGGTCTTATCTTCATTAAATGAATACCGCTGCTTGTTGTCAGTTCTTACAATTTCTTCAAGCATCTTCATATCAAATGGTCTTGTTTTACTTATACCTGATATCAACTCAGATACATCTGCCCAGCCATGTTCATCAAGCTTGATTCCTATTGTTTCCGGCTTGTGCCGCAAAATAAGACTTAAAAATTTGCTTGTATCCGTTAATCCCATTTTTATATCCCCTTAAGTTTTCTTTTATAGCTTCCTGCAAGGCAGATAATGCTCATTGTATGTGCATATCTAATACTCTTTACTCAATCACATACTCGTACATTCTAAACTGCCTGTTTCCAACTACCTCATAAAAAATGTTTTCAGTACTTACATATTTAAAGCCAGCTCTGATATATAACTTGTCAGCTAGTGTGTTCTTATCTATTACATCAAGATGAATGGCTTCTATGTTTTCTAACTTAGCATATGATATTAAGTTTTTTACAAATTAAGTAGCAAGACCCATACCGCGGTACTCATATCGCACTGCGAGAGCATGGATTATCCATACATTATTATCTCTTTCATATACTTTCCACGCTACCTTTTTATACTCTTTATTAGAATTACTGTTAACTATGGCACACGCCTTAATTATTCCTTCATCTCTTAATACGAACAACTCTTTCTTAACAATACCAGCCATTAAAAAATCTGCTGAAGGATGTACACCCTTTTCCCAGTCAGGAAAAGAAGGTTCTTCTTTGCTTTTGTCTATCAGATTCCAGTAGAGATTTTCTATCTCATTAAAATCCTCCAGGCATGCTAATTCAAAATTCATATATCTGTCTCCTAATTTTTATTTAACTCCAGTTCTTCCAGACATCCGGCTGGTATCCGAGTGTTGATGCTTTTCCATTTCTTACAACAGGAGTCTTAATAACTGAAGGATTTTCCATTACCTTTTCAAGTTTATCTTCATCAGCTGTGTATTTTATAAGCGCAAGCAGATCTTTGTCTTTTCCATCCCAGTTAATCATTCCCTGTAACCCGCCATTAACCTGAGCCACAGAATTAAACTCCCCCTTGCTCATTCCTTTTTCCTTCATATCTATAAACTGGTACTTTATGCCTCTTTCCTTAAAGAAACGCTCTGCCTTCTTTGTATCATTGCATTTCTTAGTTCCAAATATCTGTATATTCACAATAGTTTCCTCCAAAATTTATTAATCTTTTCCTGCATTTTCCTGTAGCAGCTTTTCCACTATTCTCTCAAAAGAGGCTTCAAAGTTATAATCATCCTTATCACTTCTTTTTCTTGGTCCTTTCATGTGGTTTTTACTGCTTGCCCGCCTTGCCTTCTTACTTATATGTCTCTCCATTAACATAAGATCAATATTTTCATTTGTATACCATTTCCCGGACTGATGAATGGCATATGCACCCTTACTTAATGCCATGGCAGCTACACCATAGTCCTGCGTAACTACCAGATCACCCATCTTACAAAGACTTATTAACTTAAAATCAACCGCATCAGCTCCAGCTCCCACATATACCACTTCTGAATAGTCTGATGTAAGATAGTGGTTAGTATCACACAAAAGCGTTACGGCAATATTATGACTCTTAGCTATTCTTTCAACTATCCCAATCACAGGGCATGCGTCAGCATCTACATATATATGCATACTCTTATCTCTTTCATTTACAATCAATTGTTATATACATTTAGGAACTGTCTCTATTTCATTCCCACAGATAACTTATACCATCGTTTTATATATGGATCATCAAAAAGCTCAAGGTCGTTTTCTGTAAGTTTCACAAAAAGATCAGTAAGCCCGTCATACTCATTAATATCTCCTGCAGGATACAGTTTCCAGTTTAGCTGCTCTAATGTCCAGTTACTCTTAACTGAATTGTGAAGCATAGACGTTGTCGCATAATTAGACAGGTTATCCTCTCCTCCAATGGCAATAGGAATGATGTGGTCAATTGTTGGGACCAGCTCCCAGTAGGCACTGTGACATTCTTCCATCTTCCAATGGCTCTGATATGGAAATGCATCCGGCATGTATGAAAAGCAGACTGCTAAGATAATTCCATTCCGTAGCATTGATATTTTTGAAAATGCCGTATCAGCCGGAACCGGTAACTTCCTTGTAGACGGACCGAAAGAGACTGTACGCATAGATGAATCTATCCTGCCGGAAGATACTACTTTCGGTGTCCGCATTAGTGGTGACAGTATGGAACCTGAATTCCACGATGGTCAGATTGCATGGGTATTACAGCAGGAATCTGTTGCTAATGGAGAAATCGGCATCTTCGCTCTAAACGGAGAAGCCTACATCAAGAAATTACAAAACGATAAAGACGGAATTTTCCTTATCTCGCTTAATGAAAAGTATGCACCTATCAAGGTTGGAGAAAACGACCGCTTAGACATATTTGGAAAAGTTCTTGGAAAATCTGATGCTTCTGCTATCACAGGACATTGCTGATAAAATTGCAAGTCCTTTTTATTGGACACATTATTTTGCATAATTGAAAATAAGAAAATATCTATAGAACTGAAAGAAGGGATTTTTATGGCAGTTACTAATAATATCAGAGAAATCCGGGAACAGCGTGGCATTTACCAGGATGACCTTGCCGCTGCTATCGGATACAGCACCAAAACTGTCGGCAGGATAGAGCGTGGGGACAGTACCCCATCTGCCGAATTTATGCTGCGGATATCAAAGTACTTTAATATGCTGGTGGAAGATGTATTCCATGTGGAAGATTGAGTCGGAGCAGCAATTTTTTTGATTCTCCTCGTATGCCTTGTAATTCTTTTTGCGTGTTTCTGCTACTCTCATTCTGACACAGATAGAAGATGCCATATCCAAGAAGCCCCGCCACAGAAAAAACAAATATCACCGCTAATAAAAGTTGCAGAGTCAGGCATTTCCATTTCCATTCCCATACACGCCTTCTGCTTTGATTCCGTCTGTGTCTTTTCTTTCGCCTCTTCCGCAGCGTACACTCCCTGTTGTGTTTTCTTTGAAGAAAAGACGGACATACATGCCCGCCTTCTCCATGGTTATTTTCTCGTTTTATTTTTTAACTATCGTTTCTATGAATTCAAATTTTCTCTGCGTTTCTTTACGGTAATAATCAATCCCGTTCCGGAAAGAATTGATAGTATAAACAGCCATACACTCGGTGTGTTGTCTCCGGTTTTAGGTGCAGTCACATCCTTCTTATCAGTTCCACTCGATGGCTTGTCATCAGAGGAATTGCTATTGTTATTATCATTCTGGTTGTTATTACTGTTATCAGAGATATTTGCTTTGGTGGTAAATGTGGTGCTTGCAGAACCATCCGTCCAAAGGATTTCAACTGTATGGTTTCCTGCCGAAAGTGTATTCAGGTAGGAAGCTTTCAGTGTGATAATGGTAGAGCCTTCCTTTGCAGTGTAGTTGCTCTTGTCTATCAAATTTCCGTCCACCTTAACTCCGGTAAACTTGGAGAAGTCTCCGTTACCCCGGATGGTGATATTACCATCACTGTCATGCGTCCAACTACTGTTTGCTCCATCAATAATCTGATAGGTGTTATTCGGTGTGTCAGGATTATCGGAACCGCCCGCATCCTGTACGGTCAATGTTGCAGAATTACTCTCTACGTTTCCTGCGCTGTTTGAAACAACACACTTATACTTAAATCCGTTGCAGCTTATATTGACTGTGGATGTGGTATAGCTCGTTGCCGTTGCACCGTCAATGTTTACCCATCCTTTCCCATCATTTCTGTCTATCTGCCACTGATAGGTAAGATCTGTACCGCTTGCTGCTATGGTAAAGGACGCAGTCTCACCTACCTTCACTGTCGCATTTCCAGGCTGTGTGGTTATGCTTGGTGCAATCACATCCGGCACATCCGGTGTCTGGCTTTCCTGTTTAAAGGTAACTTCTATGGTGTGATCAGTATTCACATCACTAAAGGTGTAGCTTGTGGTTGCTGTCACTTCCGAACCATCCACCTTTACGTCCGCAATATAATATCCTTCGTTCGCCTTGATTGTATATGTAAGCTGACCTGCGGCAGATACCGTTGTCGTGCCACAGGGAGAGATTGTTCCACCGATACCTGCCGTTGCGGTAATCTTGTAGCTTGCTGTACCGCTCGGAGGCGTTATCGGCGCTGTATCCGCCGTAAAACTCCAACTTCCACGGAATACCACGGTTGTGCCGTTTAGGTTGCCGGCATCCCAGCCCGAAAAAGCCCATGTGCCGTTTTTACCATCCTTTTGTGCCTGAATGCGTGTTGTGGAGGTATATTTCTTATCCACAGCCGCCTTCGCCTGTTGCACACTCGAATAGGAGCTGCTATTTAGCGGCAGCGTTGCGCCTGTCGGGAATACAGAGCCCCAATTGTATTGCACCGTATAATTTTTTGTCACCGGCGGCTCGGGGCGTTCCTCAGACCTTTTATAAATATAACGAATCGTCATACCACTGTTCGGGACAGCATTTTCCATCCCCTCCGCTTTAACAAAAGTGTAGCCGTGCAGTTCCTGCGGCGGCTGCCAATCAACCTTTTTGCCTACCGGAACAGTAAAGGTAGTCGGCATGGTGTTTGGAACATCTGTGCCATCCTCCAGCTGATATTGGATGGTGACATTGACATAGCGCTGCTGCTCCGTATCATCATCAGCCAATACCTCGCCTGTCGCATGATCTACAATCTCAAAGCCGATGGTATCGCCGGATTGCAGAATGGCATTCTCCGGAATCGTGTAAACCAGAGAGCAGTTGACAAGGCCGGAATTAAAGTCGCTGCCCTCGTAATCCAACGCACCCTTTGTCCAGAATTTGCTTTTCTCTTTCCAAACAGGGATGTCAAACTCCTGCGTAGTGAAAACCTGCTCCCCATCTGTCGTGACCGCTTTTTCGCCGTTGGAATGTTCCACCCACAGGCGCAGGGTCACAGTCTTCGCTTTGGTATTCGAAAGATTTTGTATAATGGTGCGCAGCTCAACCTGCTGCCCCTTCATGCTGCTATAATCAAAGCTGTTTTTACTGCCGCCGCTTAATAGACGGCTATTCCTGTCATTTTGATAGCTCGCATATGCGGAGGAATTCGCTGCCTCAAAGGCAGAAGGATCTTTTGTGGGATTTCTGTAACCGCCGATATACTTTTTCACCTCAGGAACAGCCACATAAAGCGCAGGGGGATTTGTAATGAGCTGACTCATGACCTTTATGCCCTGTAGCTTGCACACATCGCAAAAATCATTCTGAAAGGTCTCTCGCATCAGACAATCCCTGCTGGAATTATAGGTATAAGGATAGTAGTCAAGATGCGGGCAGGTATAGGTATTACGGAAGCCAAGCAGCTGCTTCCACTTCACTTTCGTGGGATCTTTTGTTGCAGTCATATTCAGTGATGTAGTGTAATTCCACTCATCTACAGGAACAGTGCTATAATTATATTCATCTCCCAGATGGAACAGACCGTGTCCCAGTTCATGCCGCTGGGTAAACGCAGAATATGCGTTTCTCGCTGACGCAACAATATAGTGAATACCATATTGTTTATTATCATGAGAGCCACCGAAATACTCACCGCTATTCGCCAACACAACGAATTGGTTGATATTTTCATACACATAATCATACTGTCTATAATTATGATCCATCGTGTTTTCGTTTGGATGCGTTTCATTAGGAATATGTGCGTCATGAATCTTCTCGATAAACGCAGGGCCTATGATGCGCTCCAAAACATGGTTGCGCCAGTTCCCTTTGTTAGTAGAAATTCCTCCTTTGGCGGTCGCAGCAAAAAATGTGCTGGTACCGCCATAGCCATCCACCGATGCCGTGCAGAGTGCATAGACATTAAAGCGATCCGCCATGCTGCGATATGGCTCTATCTGCAATACCTCCCCCCACAGCTTTTTTACATCCTCGACAAACTGCTTTTGCTGGCTTTTGGTGTAGCCCTCGGCGCAGTACACAATCACCATGTTCTCCTTATCGCTGCGAGGCTTCTGGATTGTATACACCGGTACGGTTACATTTGCATATGCAGGATCCTCAGTGTAGAGGGTACTCATCTCCAGCTGTAGATACTCATCCGTGTTCACATTCCAGTCACCATTCACATCCTCTCGCACAGCGCCGGATATGCCAATGCTGTCATCCGGCGCATCCGGTGCGGAAACAACATAGGGGTCCTGTGCGCTCTGTCCTGTGCCGGATGATACGGTGTAATTTTCCGTATTCAGATAGAAGGCAGGACGAACGCCGTAATATCCCTTATAGGGTGCGTCACGCAAAATATTCCCTTGAGGGGTCACAAATCGCATATCATGGTTACAGGTTGTAATCGGTGTACGCAGCCAATAGTTCCATGCTACACCGCTTCTGTTTTTTGCGATATGGTAGCCGTTCAGGTTATCATTAACCGTTTTGAGCTGCTGAACATCCAGCAGAAAAACTCTATCCCAAATATATTCATAATGGGCACTGTCATACCCATCCGCTACCGTATCAATTGTGGTGTTATAGGGAAGATCAACACCGGCTGCGTCGATATAACCTGCCGTATACTCCGGATGGGAAACGATAGAACGCTGCTTCACCGTTCGAATCGCTCCCAGCTCATCCGAACGAAAGCTGCGAAGGAAGCCCTCCTTTTGGTCATATGCTGCCGTTTTAGGATAGACAGAATCCTCTGTTGGCGGATTTCCGCAAAGCCATTTCACTTTTCCTGCTTCAGCGTTGGAATTGAGCCAAGAACGTATGTTGCTGTCTCTCCAGTGGTTAGAACCAAAATTATCTCTCCAGCTATTGCGCCGGTGCGAGCCTGTTTCGGCATTTTTGTTGGTTTTTGCATCATAGGGCATGTAATCACACAATACTCTATCCGAAAGCATCAATGGCCCATTGCTATCCTTCGCTACACAACGCCACACAATTGGCACTCCCCCATAAGTACCCATCTGAATGTAGTCACCAATTTCGATGGTTGGCTTGTTATCTGCCGCCCTAACCGGCAAAGGGCATAGCACCAAAATTACCGCAAGCAGCAGAGATACCGTTCGTTTGCCATATTTATGTTTGATAATATTCATAAAGTCCTCCTTTTGTCATTCTCTCCTGAGCGTCATTCACGGTCAGTAGGCTTCTACCCCCCCATTTTTGACATATGTCAATTTATACAATTGCTGCATCATCGATATTCACCTCATTTCTACTTGAGTTATTGCAAAAAATAGGTCTTTCTGCGATAACCCCTTGTGCCAAATGCTGAAACACCTTCATAAAGATGTAATAGCTTATTTATTTTAGAAAAGCATCCGACAAAAAACTCTACACTTCCGACAAAAAATATATATATTTCTCAAACCATATCATGGCGATGTACATTTGTCAATGATGTGACACCTCAAGATCACCACAGTCCTGATACTTCTTATACATGTCATTGATATAAATCGTAGGCGAAATATTCCTGCCTTCCTCTCGTAAGATGATGCCATCAAGAGTCACATTCACCTTTTCCACGGGTTCTGCCACAAGCTCCATTCCTTTGAACTTCTCAGGCATATAATCCATAAACTTTTCTTTTACTACTTCCTTAAAAATCTCGTAATTCATCATATTACGGTTCCTCCTTAATCTAAATTGTCATACAAAATCCCTTCATCCTCGGGATTTTTGTGTTCTCTGTAACTGTTGTCTTCTTCGATTCCCATATCAAAAGTGGTATGAGATTTTCTTTTCTTTCTGTAATAATTCTTGAGAAACATGCACTTTCTACAGTCCTCACAGAATAATTCTTCCGGCGGAATGCCAAGTGCCTTTGCAATCCTGTTCAACGTTCCCGTCCTTGGAACTCTTGAACCATTTTCGTATTGGGCAATTCTTACATCACCTCTATTTTCAAAACCACTTTTCTCGCCCAGTTCCCTGAGTGTCATTTTTTGTCGTTTTCTGTAATATCTGATTCTTTCTCCTACCACTGTTTGTCCTCCAAATCAAAAAAAGCAGGGAACATAAGTCACTGGCTTACATTCCCCGCAAGGTTAATTGTTACTGTTTATTCTTTTTCTTTCTTCCACGAAGTCCGACTCCAACACCTGTAATAAGTGCAAGTGCACCGATTCCAAGATAAAGAAGCGGATTTGCATTGTCGCCTGTCTGTGGAAGCTTAGGCTCTGTCGGTACATTGACAAGCTTAAGAGTTGCTACAACAACATCCGGTGCATTGTCATCATATCGAAGAGTTACATCATGGGCTGTTTCATCAAGGATATATCCGTCAGCTGCTTTTGTCTCAACTACTGTATAATGGATATCTTCCTTAAAAGTTCCATCCTCGTTGTAAGTACAGATAGGAAGCTCCTTGCTCTCTGCATGACCATTCTTGTCAGTAGTGAGTGTATCAAGCACCTTTCCGTCCTTATCTCTTACTTCAAATACAACACCCTCGATTGGCTTTCCGGTTACTTTGTCAGTTTTCTCAATGACAATCTTACCGACTGCCTGCTCATCCTTCATGGATACCTTCTGGATTTCTGCTGTCTCCTTTACTTCAAAGGTTACATCACTTGCCACCTTATATCCATATGGTGCAGATTCCTCTCTGAGTGTGTACTTTCCGACAGGAAGTCTCTCAATCATATGAGTCTTTCCTGCCTCTGATGTCCAGCTCTCAACAAGCTTTCCATCAGCATCAATAACTGAAAGCTTTGCTCCAGGTAATTCTTTCTCGCCTGTGATATCAGTCTTTGAAATCTCTACCTTAATCGGTGCATTTTCAAATGCTGCCTCAAACTCGATAACCTTTACCTTATCTCCCTGATATGAAGCATCCACATCAAAAATCTTATCAGACTTCACATAGCCCTTTGGTGCCTCAATCTCTTTGACATAATACTGTCCAAGTGGAAGGTCAGAGGTAAATGCTGCCTTTCCGTCCTTGCCTGTTACTGTTCTCTCAATCTGTGTATCAGCTTTTACGATTACCTTGCCATCTTTGTTCACGATATCTTCTTTCGCAAATAAGCCGAATACTGCTCCTTCAAGTGCTTCCTTAGTCTCTGAATCAGTCTTGGTTACAGTAATCTGCACTTTCTGACGCTCATTTGTCACATCCATTCCTGCGAAAACAACCTTTGTATTCTGGTCGATATAGGAAAGGTCTGCCTCAATCGGTGTATCATCTAATACAAATCCATCAATTGTCTTTGTCTCAACAAGATAATACTTGCCAAGTGGAAGGTCATCAATTCTTGCGATACCCTTATCATTTGTCACGATGGTTGCCACCTTGTCTCCTGCCTTATGATATACAGTGTCAAGTCCGTCAGCACTTACGATATCCTCTTTTGCATATACATCAAAAGTTACTCCTGCAAGGCTGTCCTTGAAGAAATTGAAGATAAAGTCGTACCAGTAACCCTTCATAAGAGTAGTATCTGTTACAAATTCGCCGTCCTTATTGATGACAATGGAACCTGTAGGTACTTCATCCTTCATCTCTACATGCTGCACTTTGCCTGTGTCCTCTACTGTAAACTGGATATCAGTTGCCTTGAGATATCCGTAAGGAGCAAATTCCTCACGAAGAGTGTAAGTCTCTCCAACTACAAGTCTCTTGATTACATGTGCTTCCTTAGCATCAGATGTCCATGTGTCTACCACATTTCCATCCTTATCAAGTACAGTAAGTGTTGCACCTGTAAGCTCTGCACCGCTTGTGATATCTGTCTTTGTAAACTCAAAGGTTGTAGGAGTGTTCTTATACTTGCTGTTATATACAGCAGTCTTAACATCCTGTCCCTGATATTTTGTATCAAAGTTTACTGCTTCCTCATTTGTCACATATCCGGCAGGCTTTACAAGCTCCCTTGCAACATATTTTGCAAATGGATAATCCTTAACAAAAGCAATCTTTCCATTCTCATCAGATGTTGTCTTCTCAAGAAGTGTGCCTTTCTCGATAATTACCTTGCCATCTACATTCTTGATATCCTCGTCTGCATAAAGACCAAATACTGCACCTGCAATCGGTGTGTTATCTTCTGCATCAAGCTTAGTCACTGACATATCAAGCTTCTGTCTGTCATCTGAGAAAGTAAGGCTTTCCTTGATAACAGGTGTCTTATCATCCACATATGTGAATGTCACTTTCTGCTCATTCGGATTTAATACATATCCGTATGGAGCTTCCACTTCCACAACTCTGTACTGTCCAAGAGGAAGATTCTTAGCTGTTGCCTTTCCATCCTTGCCAGTTGTAAGAGTTGTCACAAGGTCTCCCTTGCTGTAATACTTAATGCGGTTTCCGTCTGCATCCTTCTGGTTGTCTGCTGTGTAAATATCCTCGGCAGCATAAACTTTGAATTTTGCTCCGGCAAGTGAGCCTTCCTTATAAACAAACTCTTTCTCATATGAGCTTGCAAGAAGTCCACCCTTGAATCCGTCAAGTACCTCTCCCTTCTTTTCTACAGTCAGCTCTCCGACTGCAGGGGCATCGGAATATTCCACAGTAATGATTGCATCATTTGTATCACCATCTGTTTCAAATGCTGTATCAGTATCAACAGAGATGCTGACATACTTATCATTTACAACATATCCGTATGGTGCAGATACTTCCTCAATACGGTAGTTACCGATTTTAAGTGCTTCAGGTAAGATTAAATCTCCATCATCGTCAGTAAAGAATGAAGTATGCTCGACCTTTGACGGATAAGTTGTGTACTGCTTCACATATTCGTTCTTATCAATATTGA
>ERZ857882.3083-NODE-3083-length-16277-cov-5.722106_pt1 | contig 16277 bp, 15 predicted proteins | sample MGYA00519697_ERZ857882 | MGnify/ENA primary metagenome ERZ857882 (study PRJEB31778, sample SAMEA3449373) | human gut metagenome | biome: human gut; feature: human-associated habitat; material: faeces | place: United Kingdom | collected 2010/2012 ...
TTCAATAAATCGGCGGGGCGTCGAGGACGCCGCCCCCTACACACGCCCCACCGATACCCGCCGCACCCTCGTACTCCACCCCTTTGGGGGTGGTTCCAAGGAGGGGGCCGCGGCCCCCTCATGGTCGTTTGGGGCGGGGTCGGAACGTTAAGAAAACATGCCGGTGTCGACACGTTAAGAAAACATGCCGGTGGCATGTTTTTAGTGTCGATCTCAGCGGCTATGCCGCTGTAGCATCCATCTTGGTTTGCACCGCACTACCTTTTAGTTCCGATCGCGGCGGCTATGCCGCCGCAGCATCCATCTTGTCTTTGAAGGTACCTCCCTCACCCCGCCGCCCGATATGCAGCAGGCCGCCGATAACCCCTTCGTAGGGGCCGGCGTCCTCGACGGCCCGCACGGTGAACGCAGGCACCACCGGTAAACGGCGGCATGTGGTCATGCCGCCCTACGCAATCCCATTGCACCCCTCCCAAAAATCTACCCCTCACCCCCAAAAATCGCCAAAAAAGTGCTTGCCATATGGCGCAAAATAGGGTACAAGGTATCCGTGTATGGAAAGCACGTTCGGCTGAATCTCATAAAGGCGCGTCATACCCCCCGGGGAACGCCGCTTCGGCGTACTTGACGTACCAAATCAAAACGAGAGAGGGAGTGCAAATGAGGAGAGTTTTATCATTATTACTCACTGTTGCCATGATGCTGTCGTTGGTCGTCGTGGCAGGCGCGGAACAGCAGACCGTGACCCTGAAAACGGCCAAGTCGGTCAACGGCAGCGAGGTCACCTACACCTTCACCCTGGATGCATCCAAGTCTGACGGTGTCGGCGCGCTGAGCTTTTATGTGGCGACCACGGGCCTGACCTTTAAGGAAAAGGTCTACAACAACGGCGGCACGGAGCTGGACAAGGTGTTCAAGCCCAGTACTGTCGACCAGGTTGGCCAGGATGGCGCCTACGGCTTCTATGAGAATATGGGCCGTTTCTATGCTTACGGCGGCGACTATGAGGCGAACCGTCTGCTGACCGGCTCTGTGGTTCTGGTTGCCGTGACCTACACCATTGAAGACGCCGCTAATTACAGCCTGGAAGTAACGGAGTTCAAGGCTTGTTACAGCGGCGCAAGAGCCATGACCGAGGATAAGTATAACTGCGCGATTGCCGATATCGATGACGGCGGCAGCGGCACTACCGGCGTGACGGTCAGCGGCACGGCCCTGAGCTGGAACGACACTGATGATGCTGTGTATCTGCTGTACCCGGCGGCTACCACCGATGATACCATCAAGGCTGAGTGGAAGAGCGGTACCTATACCGGCACGGCTTGCACCGAAAAGGGCACTATCGCGGCCTCCGGCAAGCAGTACGGACAGAGCTTTACCTTTGGCAATGTCGCGGCTGGCGACTATAAGCTGGCGATTCTGAAACCCGGCAAGTATGTGCCTAAGATCGTGGCGATCACCGTTGGCTCCGAAGACCTCGCCCTGGGCGAGATGAAGCTGTGGCTGTACGGCGATGTGAACTATGACGGCGCGGCTAATGCTAAGGATGCAACACAAATAGCACGTTACGCAAACGGTAAAGGCTCCCTGTTTACTAATGGTACACCTGAGGAAAACGCTGAACGTTTAATGGCATGTGATATTAACGCAGATGATGCTGTTAATAGTAAGGATGCAACACAGATTATCCGTTATGCAAACGGTAAGGGTTCGCTTTTTAATAATTTTGTGTAATTTTTAAGGTGGTTATTTATGAAAAAGAGATTGCTTTCAGTTATTTTATCACTGTGCTTATTGCTCTCTTTGTGCCCGACAGCGATGGCATATGGTACAGTGAGCAATGGCCTTTCTGCCAGCACCACTGAGGTGTCTGTTGGTGATGAATTTGGTGTGGAATTAAAAATTCCCGCGATTTCTGATCCGCTTGCAACTATCGAATTCAATATTTCCTTCCCCAAAGATGCCTTTGAAGTAGTTGCTTATGAGAAGCCTGCTTTTGCTACGACATATTCGACCGTAAGTGATGCAAATAGCATAGGTAGGATTACTTGTAGTGATTTTTCCGCCAGTGGTGATAATGATTTGACTACGCTTCAGGCTGGTGGAACAATTTCTGCGACCTTGAAAGTAAAGGATACTGCCAAGGCGGGACAGGCATATAAAATTGAAGTTACACTGTACACAGTAGACAAAATCGACGAAGAAACTTATGATTCTGTCGATTGCGCACCTGCTGGTGTGGTGAAAACTGTGACGATCACTGTCAAGGGCAACACCCCCGCGCATGAGCATGTTTGGAGCGAGGCGTGGAGCAAGGATGCTACCCACCATTGGCATGATTGTACCGCCGCTGGCTGCGATGCCGCCAACGCCGATAAGAACGGCTACGCCGCTCACAACTACAACAAGAAGGTCACCACTAAGGATTACCTGAAGACCGCTGCAAACTGCACTGACGCTGCTGTCTACTTCTACTCCTGCGAGTGCGGCGCTAAGGGCACCGAGACCTTCACCGTTGCCAATTCCGCTCTGGGCCATAAGGGCGGCGCTTGGCAGTCCGATGAGACTGGCCATTGGAAGGTTTGTGAGCGCGTGAACTGCGGCAAGCGGTTTAACGAGGGCACCCATGACGGCGGAAAGGCTACCTGCCAGGCCAAGGCCGCTTGCACCACCTGCGGCGCTGCGTACGGCGAACTTGGTGCCCACGACATGGACACCAAGTGGAGCAGCAACGACACCCAGCACTTCCACAAGTGCCTGACCAAGGGCTGTGACTACATTAAGGATGCTGCTGACCATAGCGGCGGAAAGGCCACCTGCAAGGAGAAGGCCAAGTGCGACGTCTGCGCCGCCGAGTACGGCAACCTGGGCGCTCACACCCTGACCAAGACTGCTGCCAAGGCTCCTACCTGCCTTGAGCCCGGTAATAACGAGTATTACACCTGCTCTGTCTGCGGCAAGGTATTCAAGGACGCTGCCGGTACCACCGAGACCACCGTCGCGGCGGAGACCCTGGCGAAGTCCACCACCCATGTTGTCGAAAGCAAGTATGCCACCAGCGCCACCGAGCATTGGCAGATCTGCAAGGTCTGCGGTACTGTCGTCGGCAAGGCTGCTCATAAGTTCGGCGAGGCTGACGCCAATGGCCGCAAGACCTGCGCTGACTGCGGTTACACCGTGGGCGGCACCGGCACCGAGGGCCACAAGCATGCGGCTGGCAATACCATTTGCTATGACGAGAACAACCATTGGAACAAGTGCACCGACGACAACTGCGACGCTCATGTGAACGAGTCTGCCCATAAGTTCGGCCCCAAGAACACCGTGACGGAAGGCAACAAGACCATCACCATCGAGACTTGCTCTGAGTGCGGCTATGTGAAGCGCACTGAGACCACCACTGGCGGCACCACCCCCGTGAACCCCGGTGGTAACAAGCCCACCAAGCCCGGCACAAAGGATAACGGCAAGACCGTCCGGTCCGGTAAGACCTTCGACGCTGGCGTCGGTGTGTATGTTGGCCTGTCCATCCTGTCCCTGACCGGCTCCGCCGTTGTCATCGGCAAGAAGCGCAAGACCCGCTGAATTTAATAAAAAATGACCGTCGCAAGACGGTCATTTTTTTGCCCATCAACAGGCAATTTTTTCCAGCGTCAACATGACGTAAAAAACCCGCCCAAAATCGGGCAGACTACCCCGCACCGGGGTTGACAACCGTCATGCCCGTCAGTATAATAAAATACTTGGAACAACCTCTCCACAGAAAGGAAAAGTAAGGAAAAACCATGAGAAACATTACCTGCAGCATCGCCGACACCCGCAAGCGCGTGTTCGCCGAGGTGGCAAAAATGGCTTATGACGAGGATTATTCCCGCATGGAGAAGCTCCCCTATGAGATCATGCCCGGGGAAAAGGCCACCGTCCGGGAATCCATCTTCCTGGAGCGCGCCATTGTGGGCGAGCGTATCCGCCTTGCCATGGGCCTGCCCCTGCGCTCCGTGTCCGAGCACAGCCTGCTCAGCGACGGCGTGGAGGAGAGCGCCATCGCGGAGAAATACTACGATCCCCCCCTGATCAACATCATCAAATACGCCTGCAACGCCTGCCCGCCCACCCATTACGAGGTCACCAATATGTGCCAGGGCTGCCTGGCCCATCACTGCTATCACGCCTGCCCCAAGAACGCCATTTCCTTCGTCAAGGGCAAGGCCGTCATCGACCAGGAGAAGTGCATCAAGTGCGGCCGCTGCAAGCAGAGCTGCTCCTATCAGGCCATCGTCAAGTTCGAGCGTCCCTGCACCGAGGCCTGCGGCATGAACGCCATCACCAGCGACGAGCTGGGCCGCGCCCAGATCGACCAGGAGAAGTGCGTCAGCTGCGGCATGTGCCTGGTGAACTGTCCCTTCGGCGCCATCGTGGACAAGGGCCAGCTGTTCCAGCTGATCCACGCCATCAACCAGGGCCAGAAGGTGGTGGCCATCATCGCCCCGGCCTTCTGGGGCCAGTTCGGCGACAAGGTCACCGCAGGCCAGATCAAGGAGGCCATGAAGCAGCTGGGCTTTGCCGCGCTGGAAGAGGTGGCCATCGGCGCTGACCTGTGCGCCATCGAGGAGGCCGAGGAGTTCGTGGAGAACGTGCCGGAGAAGCAGCCCTTCATGGCCACCTCCTGTTGTCCCGCCTGGGCCATGATGGCCAAGAAGGAGTTCCCCGGCATGGCCCCCTATATCTCCATGACCATGACCCCCATGGTGCTGACGGCCCGGCTCATGAAGCGCCGTGACCCCAACTGCCGCGTGGCCTTCATCGGCCCCTGCGCTGCCAAGAAGCTGGAGGCCAGCCGCCGCAGCGTCCGCAGCGAGGTGGACTTCGTCCTGACCTTCGAGGAGCTGCGGGGCATGTTCGAGGCCAAGAACATCGACTTCAGCCAGATCCCCGACGCACCCTCCCACTTTGAGGCCAGCGCCCCCGGCGTAGGCTTTGCCGCCAGCGGCGGCGTGGCCAAGGCAGTGGAGGACGTGATCCACCGTGAGCGCCCCAATATGGAGGTCAAGACCGTGTATGCCGAGGGCCTGCGGGAGTGCCGCCAGATGCTGCGCATTGCCCGCACCGGCAAGTACGACGGCTACCTGCTGGAGGGCATGGCCTGTCCCGGCGGCTGCATCGCCGGTGCCGGTACCGTCCGCCCGCCGGAGAAGTCCAAGGCGTGGCTGGAGAAGTACAAGGCCGCCGCGCCCCTCAGCAACCCCCTGGAGACGGCGTATATCAAGGATCTCTCCCTGCTGCACGAGGACAGCGAGGAATGGGAGCGGGTCAGCCACCATTAAAAGCAGAAAAGAGACGCCTATGGCGTCTCTTTTTTTGCGCAAAACGCGGAAAACCGCAGCGGTGCTTTCGTAGGGGGCGATGCCCACATCGCCCCGTGCGGCATCCAGGCAGGGTTCAGCATTTTTTTCGTAGGGGCGGACGACCCTGTCCGCCCTGGCGACGTCCCGGCAAATCTCCCATAGGGGCGATACCCCAAGGGTACTCGTTCCGCTTTGCTCCACTGCGTTCGCCCCTCCCCTACGAATATTGGTAAACGCAGTACCCCGAAGGCACCGTGCAGGGGCGGGGGTGTGCAGGCAAGGAGGGGCGCCGGGGGTGTTTCGTAGGGCGGCATGACCACATGCCGCCGTTCGGTGGTTCGGTGTGCTGTCGGTGGACCTCGCGGGGTGTGAGGTGCCGGTGGAGGGTGGACGGGGTGCCCGCCTTGCGGGAGTGCGGTGCATTATCGTGCGGGGCGTCGGGGACGCCGCCCCCTACGGCGGGGTGAGGGGGGGACCTTCAAAGACAAGAGGGATGCTGCGGCGGCATAGCCGCCGCGATCGGAACTAAAAGATGGTGCGGTGTAAACCGGGATGGATGCTACAGCGGCATAGCCGCTGAGATCGACACTAAAAATATGCCACCGGCATTTTTTTTAACGTGTCGACACAGGCATGTTTTTTTAACGTTCCGACCCCGCCCTACGAAACGAGCACCGATGGTGCGGCGGGTATCGCCTGCCGCGCCCATGGCGCAGTCCAGATACAGTGTTTTCATCAGGATACCTCCGTATGACAGATAGGACTTTCGGGCGGAGTTGCCTCCGCCCGAAAGATACCGTTTAGTTGTAGCGCACGCCGTACTCCAGACGGTCGCCCAGGATGCCCTTGACCACGTCGGCATTTCCGGGAGGGCAGCCAACGACCCAGCGGAAGCCCTTGGCATCCGCCAGCTTCTTGCAGCAGATGCCGATGCAGACGGTGTTGTCGGCATTGGCGTCGGCAGGCAGCATATCCTCGGTGCAGGGACCGACGCAGACGTTCATGTTCTCCAGATAGGGGAACAGATCCTGGGCCTTCATGTCCATCAGGGCGCTGATGACGGTGTTGTGGCAGCCGGTGCAGGCGTCCTTGCTGAAGATCAGGTTGAAGCTCTGGGGGATACCCTCGATCTCCACCTCGCAGGAGCGCTTGAAGCGGCTGGCGACGTTCTCCACCTTCTCGCCGATGACCTCGATCTTGGAAAGATCCATCTCGCCGAAGCCGCGCTTGTAGGCGGCGTTGGTGATCATGACCTCCTTGGGCTCGTAGCCCATGATCTTGCTGGTGACGGCCTCGCAGGCCACCAGATCCTTGGAGCCGACGATCAGATCCATCTTCTTGGTCTCGCCGAAGATGGGGCCCAGGCCCTGCTGGCCATAGGTACCGTCGATGATCTCCAGGCAGGGCTTCAGGTGCAGGCACCAGTCCACGACGCCCTCAATCAGGCCCTTCTTGTGGAAGTCCTTCTTCTGGGTGTCGATCAGCAGGCCCTTCAGGTTCTTCATGCCCAGGGTGACCTCGGTCTGGTCGTGGGTCTTCATGACGGGGACGGTAATGATGGCGTCGCAGTCACGGACCAGCTCCCAGGTGTTGATCTTGTTGAACACCACGCCGTTCTCGATATCCACGGTGCAGCGGGCATTCTCCTTCTGCTTCAGGTCGATGACGGGGATGCCCTTGTCGCGCAGCCCCTGATAGCCGCACTTGGCGATGGTCAGCTCGGTGTCGGCACCGGCGGCGGAGGACTCGGCGATGACAGGCTCGCCGCCCATGGCCTTGACGGCCTCGTAGATGGCCAGGCAGACCTCCCAGCGGGTGACGCCGCCGGACAGGCGCTCGGTGGGGCAGGCCACCAGGTTGGGCTTGATGATGACCTTGTAGCCGGGCTTGATGATATCCTCCAGGCCGCCCAGATCGGCGATGACCTGATCGACGACGGTCTTGATGGAGGCGTAATCCTCACCGTGGGTCTTGCGAATGGAAACAGTAGACATTGCGCTTTCTCCCTTCTTGATCACGATTACTTTGGATGTATCGCTGTTGTCGGAAAAAATAGGATAGGTTTTCGGATAGGTTTAGAATAGGTTAGAATGAATTAGTCCTTGTAGTAGTCGCACAGATACTCGGCCACGCCGTAGGTACGGATGTCATACTCGCAGTTGGCCTGGATCTCGAACGCCTGGGGAGCGGCGAACTTCACCCAATCGGTGTCCACGGGACGCTTGACCTCCACCTCGCCGGCGATGAGGGTGACGATCTCACGGTCGCCCACGCCGAAGGTGTAGGTACCGGCGGTGATGATGCCCAGGGTGTGCTTCTCACCGTCGGCGGTGAAGAAGGTGCGGCTGGTGACCTTGCCGTCCCAATAGACGTTGGCCTTGGTCATGACTTCCAGATTGCTCAGCTTTTCAGATACCATGATGTGTCTCCTTATAGTATAGAATAGATGTTACTTGTTGGCAAGCGCTGCCTTGATGATGTAGTACACGAACAGGCCCCAGTTCAGGCCCAGACAAACGATCAACCACAGAATCCACATAAATATAGCCTCCTTACTTTCTCTCGCGGGATCAAAGCAGACCCTCGGGCATTTCGGGGAACTCCTCGCCGTCGTAGTAGTTGGCGACGATCTTCTTGTTGTACCAGCGGCTCAGGAAAATGCTGGCAATGAACACCACGATCCACTGATACAGGATGGTACCGGTGGTGACGCCGGTGAAGGTCATGGCCCAGGGGGTATCGCTCCAGCCGATGGAGGAGACCATCCAGACCACCAGCACGGCCAGCACCAGCAGCGGCGCAACATAGGGGGCCAGGATATCGAAGGTCTTGTTGATCTTGATATCGGAAACGGGGTTGAGGAACTTGGTACGCATTTTCTTGGCGCCAAACTTCATGGCGGCGATGCCCAGGAACAGGGAGCCCCACATCAGGCCGAAGCCCCAAACGTTATCCTGGTTGTTCAGGATGTCGGGATTGATGGCGGAGGGCAGACCCACGATGGCCAGGAACAGGACAACGATCAGGGAGCCCTTCTTACGGGACGCGCCGCAGTCGATCAGGATGTTGACGCCGCACATGGCCATCAGCGTGGCGGAGGTGAAGGCGGCGAAGCTCAGGCACAGGAAGAAGGCGCAGCCCACGAAGCGGCCGCCCGCCATGCCTTCGAACATTTCGGTCAGGGCCATGAAGGTCAGGCCGTTGTTGCCGGAGGCGCAGATCTCACTGGCAGCCTCGGGGGAGAGGGCGTTGGCGAAGATGATGGGCAGGACGCAGACGGTGCCCAGCAGGGCCACGGTCATGTCGCCGAAGGCCTGGACGTGGGAGTTCAGCGTGATGTCGCCGTCTTTGTGGGAGACCATGGCGGCGGTGATCATCATCATGGTGCCGGGCCCGATGGACCAGGCCACCTGGGTCAGGGCTTCCTTCCAGATGTTGATGTCGACCAGGCTCTTGGGATTCAGGGTGAAGGAATACTTCAGGCCGTCATAGGCGCCCTTGCGGGTCAGGGCGTAGACCACCAGACCGATCAGCAGACCGAACAGGCAGGGCATCAGAATGGAGGACACCTTTTCCAACGCCTCCTGCTTGGCGATGCCGAAGTAGACCAAGACCAGTGCCGCCACCCAGACGCCGATGGTGGCCGGATTGGCCGTTGTGACAGAGGTGAACAGGGCTTCCTTATCCACGCCGAAGTAGCCGCCCGTCAGGGACATACCGGCATAGCGGAGGCACCAGGCCAGAACCACCAGATAGTAGGCCAGCATCAGCAGATAGGCCAGCGTGGCGAACATGCCCAGGCAGGTATATTTCTTGCCGCAGATGTCGTGGAACGCGCCGGGTGCGGAGTGACGGGTGGCGCGGCCCATAAAGTTTTCTACATACAAAAGGGGAAGTGCTGTCAGGAACACGCAGACCGTCATAACGATGATGAAGGCCGCGCCGCCAGTGTTGGCCACCAAACGCGGGAAGCGCCACAGGTTGCCGGTGCCCACGCTGCCGCCGATCAGCACGCAGATCAGCGCGAAGCGGGATGAGTAACCAGATTTCTTCGTTTCCATGTTTTCTCCTTTCCGTTTTTCTCTCTTTTTTAATTCTTTCGTTTACGCTTTCTTGTGATAAATAACGCTTTCTTGTGATAAATATGCGCTAACGCTCTCTTGTGATAAATGCGAAAATCGCTCAGTGGATGGAGTTGGCCTTCTTCACGGCGGCGTCCACGGAGGTCATCAGCGCGCCGGTGAAGCGCTCCTGATGCAGCACCTGCAGGGCCTCGATGGTAACACCGGCGGGAGAGGTCATGTCGTCCACCTTCAGTGCGGGATGGGAACCGGTGGCGTCCAGCACCTGGGCCACGCCCAGCATATTCTTGATGACCATGGCGCGGGACTCGGCACGGGAGAAGCCGGCGTACACGCCTGCGTCGATCAGGGACTCGACGGTCTTGTAGAACCAGATGGGGCCGGTGCAGCAGAAGGCGGTGAAGGTCTCGAACATGTTCTCGGTGACATACATGGTCTGGCCCAGCGCGTTCAGCACGTTGGTGATGATGACCTTGTCATCGTCGTTGACGTTGGGGTTGATGCAGGCGGCGGAATAGCCGTTGCCGGACTGGATCAGGGTGTTGGGCATGACACGCAGGATCTTCTTGTCCGCGCCCAGCTGCTCCTCCAGGGTGGCCAGGGCCACGCCGCAGGCGATGGAGATGACGATGGTCTCCTTGCTCAGGTGGGGCTTGAGGGACTTGGTGACATTGGGGATCTGGTTGGGGTTGACGGCCAGGATTACCACGTCGGCAGTTGCGGCCTCGGCAGGATCGGTGGTGGTCAGAACGCCGTGGGTCTTTTCCAGGTAGTCACGGCGGGCGGGCAGCAGCTCGCTGACGGTGATCTGCTGGGGCTCCACCACCTTGCCGCGGATCAGACCGCCCATAATGCCTTCGCCCATGGGGCCGCCGCCGAAAAATACGATCTTCTTCATTTGAATGTCCTCCTTGTCATATTTGTTTTCCTCCCGCACCGGCTCTCCTCCGGTGCGGGAGGAAACGAGTTACTTCATATCGGGATATGCCTTGCGGATGTAGGCGTCGATGCGGCGGACGGCCTCCTTCAGGTTGTCGTCGGAGTTGGCGAACACCAGACGGAGGTAGCCCTCACCCATAGCGCCGAAGGCGGTGCCGGGCACGCAGATGACGCGGGCGCTGCGGATCAGCTCCTCAGCGAACTCCTGGGAGCTCTTGCCGAAGGCCTTGATGTTGACGAAGGCGTAGAAGCTGCCCTTGGGCTTGGCGCAGGTGAAGCCGGGGATGGCGTTGATGCCGTCCACCAGAATGTCACGGCGGCGGGTATAGTCCGCCAGCATGGCCTTGACGCACTCGGTGCTCTTGAGAGCCTCGGCGCAGGCCACCTGAGAGAAGCTGGACACGCAGGACACCAGACCCTCCTGCAGCGCGGCGAACTTGGGGACATAGGCGGCGTCGGGCACCAGCAGATAGCCCACCCGCCAGCCGGTCATGGCATAGGTCTTGGAGAAGCTGTTCAGCACGATGACGTGATCACGAACGTCGTCCACCTGGGCCATAGAGAAGGCCTCCACGCCGTCATAGACGATGGCGTCATAGGGCTCGTCAGAGAACACCCACAGGTCGTGCTTCTTCACCACCTGGGCGATGGCCAGCACGTCCTCCTTGCTCATCACCGCGCCGGTGGGGTTGCAGGGGGAGTTCAGGATGATGGCCTTTGTCTTGGGGGTGATGCACTTCTCCACGTCGGCGGCGGTCATGTTGAAGCCGTTCTCCTCGTGGGCGGGCACGGGCACCGCATTGGCACCGGCGATCATGGCCTGACCGTAGTAGTTGGCGAAGCAGGGGTCGGGGACAAGGATCTCGTCGCCCCGGTTCAGCAGGGCCAGCAGGCACAGGGTCAGGCCCTCCAGGGCGCCGACAGTCACCACCACGTTGTCGGCCTTGTAGCCGTCCCAGTAGGACTGGTAGCGGTCGGCCACCGCCTGGCGCAGCACGGGCAGACCGGCATTGGGTGCGTAGTGGGTATAGTTCTCGTCCAGCGCCTTCTTGGCGGCCTCCTTGATGTAGGCCGGGGTCTCGAAGTTGGGCTCGCCCAGGGTCAGGGCGATGACATCGTCGTAGCCCGCCGCCAGGTCGAACATCTTGCGGATGCCGGAGGCGGGGTACTGCTTGGCAAGCTCAGAAATACGCAGCTCCATGGTTTACTCCTTCTTCTCGCCGTGGCCGACGCCTGCGATGGCGGCGGCGAACTTTTTCTTCTGTTCCAGAGAGGACAGCTTGGAATACATGACCTTCTGGGCCTGGGGAGAGCCTGCGCCGTGCATGGACTCCACCAGAGCGGTGCCGCCGGTCATATTCTCGATGAGACGGCCCACACGCATACGGTCCTCGGTGGGGATGCAGTCCACGCCCCGGAGGTACTTGTCCACATAGTGGCCGATCTCGGGGTTCTTCAGGTCGGACTCGGAGGGCATGGTGGCGATGATGCCGCCGCCGATGTCCTGGGCCAGACGGTCGATCTCATAGATCAGCTGGGTGACGTTGTGCTTGCCCACGTTGGCCAGCAGAGGATCGACGAAGTACGCGCCGGAGGCGGTGCACTTGCCCTCGCAGGAGCAGGCCAGGGAGCAGGCGAAGAGGGTCTCCTCCTTGTGGATCATCTCGTTGAGCTTTTCCTTGATGTGGCTGGCCTTGCCGTAGCCGCTGTAGTCGGCCATCAGGGCCGCCGCGCCGATGACCACATCGGACACGCCGCTCTTGCAGCCGCCGTAGTTGGCACGGTGATAGCAGGCGAAGCGCTCCACCAGCAATCCGGAGAAAGCGGTCTCGCCGCACATGAACACGCGGTCCCAGGGGACGAACACGTTCTCCAGCACCGTCAGGCACTCGCCGCCCACGATGCCGTACTGGGCGTTGCCCTGATCCACGTCGCCCTCGCACTTGCGGTCGTCGTTGGTCTGGCGGCCGAAGATGTGCAGCACGCCCTCGGCGTCCACAGGAATGGCGCAGCAGACGGCGTAGTCGGCCTCGTCCTCCTTCATGCCCATGGTGGGCATGATGAGCATCTCGTGGCTGTTGACCATGCCGGTCATGTGGGCCTTTGCGCCCCGGATGACGATGCCGTCATCCTGCTTTTCCACCACATGGACGAACAGGTCGGGATCCTTCTGCTGGCCGGGCCGCAGGCTGCGGTCGCCCTTCACGTCGGTCATGGCGCCGGCGATCATCAGGTCGTTCTCCTGGACGTACTCCAGATACTTCTTGAACCGCTCATGGTAGTTGGTACCCATGGCCTGATCGATCTCGTAGGTGACGGAGTAGGTGGCGTTCATGGCGTCGAAGCCCACGCAGCGCTGATAGCAGGTGCCGGTCTTCTGGGAGATCATCCGCAGCATCTTCACCTTCTTCACCAGATCGTCGGTGGACTGGTGGATGTGGGTGAAGCGGTTGATCTTCTTGCCGGTCAGGTGGGAGGTGGCAGTCATCAGATCCTCATACTCCTTCATGCCCGCCAGGGCGTAGGTCATGGCGGCGGAGTTGACGTGACCACGGACGAAGGGGTGGTCGATGAGGGTCTTGGGATCCAGCAGCTCGCCCTTCAGATAGACCTTGATCTTCCGGTCGCGCAGGCTGTCTTTATATTCCTTGGCAGTTTTCATGGCGTTTCTCCTTACTTCACCCAGTCGTTGCGGATGCGCTGCCAGGTGGCGTCGCGCTCGGCGATGATGCGCTCGAGGTCATGGTCGTCCAGGTTGGCGAAGCGGCTCTGCTTCTTCAGGTAATCCTCCACAGAGGCGAACTCCTTGGGATCACGGTTGACGGTGAACTTGCCGTTCTCGAACTCGGCCAGGTACCACAGACCGCAGTCCACGGCCTCCTTGCCGATGTCCACGGTCACGTCGGAGGCGGTGCCCCAGCCGGTGGGACAGGGCGCCATCACATGGATGTAGGAGGTGCCGTCGGTGTTCATGGCCTTCTCCACCTTGGCCAGGTAGTCCTCGGGATAGCCCAGGGAGGCGGTGGCGGCGTAGGGGATGCCGTGGGCGGCCACGATCTCGAACATGCGCTTCTTGCTGGACTGGCTGCCGTGGATGCGGCTGCCGGAGGGGGTGTTGGTGGTCTTCATGCCGTAGGGGGTCAGGCCGGACTTCTGCACGCCGGTGTTCATGTACGCCTCGTTGTCGTAGCAGATGAAGATGGCCTTGTCGTTGCGGTCGATCATGCCGGACAGGGCCTGCAGGCCGATGTCGGCGGTGCCGCCGTCACCGGCGAAGCCCACGACGTGATAGTCCTCCAGGCCCTGGGCCTTGGCGCCCGCCAGGATGCCGCTCATCACGGCGGCAGTACCGGCGAAGGGGGGGATCATGCCGTTGGTGAACAGGGGCATGTGGGGATAGATGAATGCCACGGTGGACATGCAGTTGGGGGGGATCACCGCGATGGCGCGGTCGCCCAGCACCTTCAGGGCCAGACGGATGGCCAGCGCCGCGCCGCAGCCGCCGCAGGCCTTATGACCGTAGAAATATTCCTTATTGGTGATCGTCTTTGCGTTAAGCGCCACAAATATCCCTCCTCAGATTCACAAAGTTGGCTTCGCCAACCTTGGCGCTGCCGTTCAGCAGTTCAGTGTAGATGCCTTCGATGTCGGCCTTGGAGATGCTGCGGCCGCCCAGACCGCCCACATAGTTGGCGGCGGGAACGTCCACGGCGGCGCTCTTCAGCGCGGAGCAAACGTCGGTGTAGACAACGCCCTCGAAGCCGAAGCTGATATCCTTTTCCAGAACGCCCACGAACTTGGCGTTCTTGACGATCTCGGTCACTTCCTTGCTGGGGAAGGGACGCATGCAGCGGATCTTCAGCAGACCCACCTTTTTGCCCTGCTCACGCAGCGCGTCCACCACGCAGCGGGTGGTTCCGGCCACGCTGCCCAGGGTGATGAGGATGGCCTCGGCGTCGTCGCAGCGATAGGCCTCCACCATGCCGCCGTAGCTGCGGCCAAACAGCTTGCCGAACTCGGCGTCGGCCTCGTTGACCTTCTCGGCGGCCTTCAGGGTGGCCTGGTGCTGCTGATAGCGGAACTCCGTGTTGTACGGAGGGCCTGCGGTGATGCAGGTGCCGCGGGGCGCGTCCAGATCCAGACGGTTTTCAAACTTCTGATAGGGGATGTAGGCGTCCACCTTGCCCTGCTCGGCCAGGCTCACCAGCTCATAGGTGTGGGTCAGCACGAAGCCGTCCAGGTTCACCATGACAGGCAGCATGACTTCGGGATCCTCGGCGATCTTATAGGCCTGCAGGATGGTGTCATAGGCCTCCTGGGCGTTCTCGGCATACAGCTGCACCCAGCCGGATTCCAGCTCGGCCAGAGAGTCGCGCTGGTCGCCGTAGATGTTCCAGGGGGTGGCGATGGAACGGTTGGCGTTCATCATCACGATGGGGAAACGGGAGCCGCTGGCGTAGTGGAGGCCCTCCACCATGTACAGCAGGCCCTGGCTGGAGGTAGCGGTAAAGGCGCGTGCGCCCATAGCGCTGGCGCCCAGGCAGGCGGACATGGCGCTGTGCTCAGACTCCACATACAGGTATTCGCTCTCCAGAGAGCCGTCCTCCACGAAGTCGCTCAGACGCTCCACCACGATGGTCTGCGGGGTGATGGGATAAGCGGCGATCACATGGGGCTTTGCCTGGCGCACGGCCAGTGCCACAGCCTCGTCGCCGGAAACAAACAGCTTTCCGCTCATACTTCAGCCTCCTTGATCATGGTGATAGCGCCCAGCTTGCAGGCGCGGTTGCACACGCCGCAGCCCTTGCAGTAGTCATAGTCGATCTCCAGCGCGGCGCCGGACTTGTCGATGGCGCCGTCGGGACAGACCAGGAAGCAGCGCAGGCACTTGACGCATTTCTCGGTGTCGATAACGGGACGGAAGGTACGCATACCGGAGCTGATGTCGTGCAGCTGTCCGGTGGGGAAGGAGGGGCCAAGAGGCAGCTCCTTCACAACGTAGGTCAAATCAGCCAGAGGTCTTTCCATTTACAGCGCCTCCTTTACGATCTCATAGGTCTTGTTCAGCAGCTTCTTGTTCTTCTCACGCAGCTTGGGCGCCAGCTGGTCGTCGATGGCGGCCTCCACGGCAGGGATGCTGGTGATGCCGGTGGCGGCGATCAGCGCACCCAGCAGGGGCACGTTGGTGATGGGACGGCCCAGGATCTCCAGCGCCAGACCCGTGGCATCCACGGTGACCACCTGTACGCCGTCAATGGCGAACAGGGCCTTGTCCTTGGTGGTGTTGATGATGACGGTGGCGCCGGGCTTCAGGCCGTTCTTGACGGGATCGCCGAACAGGGTGTCATCCAGCACCACGGCGCAGTCGCAGGAGACCACCTCGCTGCGGTCGGTGATGGCCTTGTCGTCGATACGGGTGAAGGCGAACACCGGTGCGCCGCGGCGCTCCGGGCCGAAGGAGGGAAACGCCAGAGCGTATTTTCCCTCGAAAAGCGATACGGCACAGCCCAGCAGTCGTGCCGCGGTGAACGCGCCCAGACCGCCGCGTCCGTGCCAGCGAATTTCTGTCATGTGTATACCTCCTCGTTTTTTGATTGTCTTGTTCTGTTCTATTTGCCGCCCTTCCGGGCAATGTCACATAAAAAACCTCTCTTGCGTTGCAGATGCTCCAGACCCGGAGCAGGCTGAAAGTCACTAAAATTGGTACAGGTAGAGATGAGCAAGCTTTCCATAAATCATGGTTCGCTGAGATGAAAGATGGGATGTATTGGATGTGATGTAGGAGGGGCCTGCCCGCGGGTCTTGGAGTGAATCCGCAATGTAAGAAGAGAAGGAAGAAAGCGTTGTTACTTGGCGGCCTTGGCGGCCTTGATGGACTCGATCAGCTCGGGGACGACCTTGAACAGGTCGC
>ERZ857882.3087-NODE-3087-length-16227-cov-4.086013_pt1 | contig 16227 bp, 20 predicted proteins | sample MGYA00519697_ERZ857882 | MGnify/ENA primary metagenome ERZ857882 (study PRJEB31778, sample SAMEA3449373) | human gut metagenome | biome: human gut; feature: human-associated habitat; material: faeces | place: United Kingdom | collected 2010/2012 ...
GGTAGTTATTTTTTTTCACTTTTATCAATTATGATAAGAAGTAATTTAATAACAAGCATCATTAAAGACACGACAAGTGTTAAACAAGTTAACACTACCATGACTGTTTCATATGTTGTCATTCGCATCACCTCCGTTTTTCAGATTTTCCCAAAACTTCTAGGAATGTGAATTTCGAAGGATTGCGTACCTTCGTCATGACGACCAAGGATAACCACCTACCGTATACGGCTGTTCCATTTATGATTATAACATACCATATATTTTCAAACTACATTTTTCGTCAAAATTCTGCTTACGCTGTTTTTGACGACCTGCTATCTCCTGTTGTTTCTAGGAGAACATTTAATATACAACGCCACTATTGACGCACTGTCTTCAATAATGACGTTGTTTTTCTTTTGTGAACTTCTTTGAAACAACGGGCATTGCCCGTTGTTGTAAGGTGAAGCGACGTCGCTTCTTTAACCTGCACACGCCACATCTTTTAAAAGTTGCCCTTATTTTTCAATCCAAATTGGACATTCTATCCATCTGTTTTGAAAAATCTTTAAAATAAGGGCACACGTTTTTAAACAAATAAAATTGGCATACCTATTCCATATTTCTATAAAAAGCGCACACGATCAAAATTTACCGCCAAACACTCCTTGATACATTGATTTACGGATGTTCCTCAATGATCGTTCTAGGCTTTTTACTAACGACAGGTTCATCTCCTTCTAATTCTTCAATGAATTCTCTGACTTCTGGTTTGACGTGCTTTTTATAGATTTGATTCAAGCTTTCCATAATTTCTACTTCAATTGTTGTATTTTTCTTTGCAAGATTTGAGTTGATTGCTCGAACTCTTGCTTCAGGATATTTTATTTTTATCTCTTTTTGTTTAACCATTTTTAAAACCCCCTTATCGTTATTTCAATTTTTTCAAACACTTCTTGCTGCTCGATTTCCTCTAATTCATGAAATCTTTCTTTATATTCATTGACCTGTTCATCGGTTAAAGAAACTAGATCTTCTGATCCATCATCTCCTGCAATAAAAAAAGTGCCAGCAATAACATCTCTGCCAACACGTCTGTTTGCCTGTAAATTCATAAGTTTTCCTTCCTCGTTACAGACAAGAACAGTATTATCATTCAAGTAGATTTCTTCAATCAGACCACCAACAACTCTTTGCATATCATCCAATGTATTTTCTATATATTCAACCTTTGGTTCTTTCATCGGCTCAACAACGAGTACACGTATTTTTTCATCGGCTTCTCGTATTTTCTCTTGATTTTGAACACTTTCAATAACATAGAAGCTGTCTTCACCTACAATAAGACCTAAACTTTGTCCATTATCCCACTTCATATGGATTGTTCCAATATCATCAACTGTTTCTACAGTTCCTAATGTTCCAGAGGGTACAGGATGGTGAGGATCGTCCATAGAATTGAGCATGATCCTTGTTCCCTTTGGATATTTCTGTTTGATTTCCTTAATTTTATCTTGATTCATTTTCCTCACCTCCTTACATTTGCAAACTAAAATTTATTTTATTTTCCTGTTCGATATTCAACAGATCAACTTGAAAATTTTCTTTAATAAACTCATTGACTTTGCCTGTTGGATGTCCTATATCACCATCATCAAAATCACTTTGAAGTTGCATCGCAACAGAATTGATAAGTTCCATAAGATAATCTCTGGAATATTCCGTATTAGGAAACACCTTATTGATATAAATACCATTTGTATCAAACAGTACCAAGCCATTGTGCTTTATAGAGATTTCAAGATCACCAAACATTCCTGCATTCTGTACAAAGTTTCCAATTTCTTCATACTGAAGATCTATACATTTTTCATGATCCGTTTTTAAACAGCCAACATATTCTGTATGCAAATAGTTCTTTATAAATTCATTTTGTTCATTCATTGCTATTGTCCTTCCATCATATTCAGTCTGTAATAACCACTCCAGTAAGACACAGTATTCATGGCAACATTGCTGTCGTTACTGTTTTCATGTATCCACACAGCTTCACCTTTTGCATTATTTCCTGCATAGATTCCCACATGAGTTGTCTTTCCTGATTTGTTAATTAAAAAGGCAAGATCACCCGCTTTGAGATCTTGCTTTGCTATTTTTTTGCACATTTTTATCTGTCCTGATGTATTTGTATTGCCAAGATTATTGTTCATAACAGTCCAATAGACCCAGTCTACAAAATGTGAACAGTCCAGTCCTTTTTTATTTCTTCCTTTGCCGTCTGGAGCAACAGTTACTCCAAAATCATTACCATCATATCCTGCACACTTGGCAGAACCACCCCAGTAATAAGGTATCTTTCCAACAGCATCCGCAGCCTGCATCACTATTTTCTTTCTGATTTCACTTGTATCTTCAGGCATATTTTTAATCAGTTCATCCATCTGCTCTTTGGAAAGTGTTGTGACTGTTTTTCCGTCATTTCCAATCAATGCACCATAACAGGTTTCCATTGACTTTTTTGTATCTTTCAGCAGTTTTTCATTCAGGTTCTTTTCTAGACTGGCATAGATGACGGCGTTTACAGAAGTAGGGACTTTGACTTCTTCACCCTCTGTAAAACTGTTGACCCATGCCTCTGCCATTTCATCTGAAAATACTTTATGCTGTGAAGAAACCATATAACCAATAAAATACCCTTTGACCTGATAAATATTAAGTGATGATCCATTTGTAAAAGTCTGATTAATTTTGTCAATATGACTGTCAATCAACACAAGTCCATCCTGTATTTCCTGAACATATTGCTTCATTTCACCTGTAAGTTCACTAATTGGATTGCCTTCAAACAGATCCGTTACAAGATTGTGATTGAATGAAATACCATCTGAAAAAATAGCACCAATTAAAACAGTAATAGCAACAAAAGGTGAAATAATAACAACAGCTACATTTCTGACAAACTTCCTGCCATCATCACTGCTAAAAAAAGACAGAGCTAACTTTATAAGTTTTGTTTTCATTACTGTCTGACATCTCTATAACCATAAGGATACATTGCTGCTTCTGTTTGATTTAAAACAGTTTCTTTCATTTTTTCAACAGCCTCATCTAAATACTTTTCATCAAGAGAACAGTCCTTATATCCTTGCTTGATTATTTCATAGTATTCCTTACCTGGTACTCCATATTCATAACCATCATTCATCACATAAACCATCGCCTCAGTTGTAATTGTTCCATTAGAAATTCTCAAATTTTTCTTTTCGTAGAGGTGTGGATAACCTTCATAGCGATCAAGGAAATGCTCATCGTTTTCTGAAATTTCCCAAATACCTACAGGTACTTCCATTCCCTTTTTTGGCTCTACAGTCGCAACTGCATTACTTTTATTTCCTCTAAACACCATTTCATAATTTGACAACATACCTGTTCCAACCAGTTTAGCCTCTGGACATCTGTGTGCCATCTGCTCCCTGTTTAAATTACTGCCATAAGCCACATAATATTTCATTCTTTTCTGTTCCTCCTTTACATCTGTTGCATGTGCATTCCAAGTTCTTCTTGAACATCTTCCAATGATTCATTATTTGTTTCCTGTGCACTTTGCAATCTTTCTCTTTGCATAACTGCCTGTTGTGGATCTTTCCATGCAATACATCCATCTAGATTTTTTAAAAGATGATGTCGTGCTGTTTTAAATTCATCGCCAATAAGTCCAAGTCGTAAAAGCCAAGTCCTGAACGTATATTTCTCATTAGACGAATGTGTCTTAACTCTGCTTGCCTTATTTTGAACCAATGCCTGATGAGATATTGCCAAACAAAACTGGATATAGGTCTTGATTTCACCTGCATGAAGTGTTCCATTAAACATCCGAAATTCTATTGTTCCTTTTGAAAAAACACTATGAAAATTTAAGGCATGATACCTCGAATCATCATAGTGTTCGTATTTTCTGCTGGTATTTCCGTCATACCAGAGATTTTCAACTTCCTCAATACCCTTTGGCTTTTTTCGATTGAGCATTTCTAAAAAATCATCATCTATTTTCTTACAGAATCGTACTTCTCTTTGCGGTCTTACCTTTAAAGCTTTAAAGATAAGATCCTCTTTTGAATACATAATATTTGCAATATTTCTTAATGATCTGGCAGTGTGTTTTGAAGCATCCACATGAATGTGAATTCCACAGCTTTCATTGACTTTAGCATGACCATTCCTTCTTAATTCACGAACAATGCTCTGTATCGTTTCAATATCTTCATAATGACAGATAGGCGAAACAACCTCGACTTTATAATCAGGATCATAATCAAATCGATTTCCACATTGCGGTGTAATACTTGCATCTCGCACAATTTTCCATTTTCTTCCGTCTTGATCACAGACAGAATAGGTATCATATACACCACGTTCATGCCTAAAACCTGTATCAAAATGTTTAGCAATAATCAAAGCAGCGCTTCTTCTTGTTAAACCTGTCATTTCTATTTCTATTCCAAAACGCTGACTTTTCATGGATATTCATCATCCTATCTTCCGCCTTTATCACCAAACAGTTTTGATTTATAATCTGGTGCATGAACAATAAGGTTGTATCTTTCACTTCCACATTTATAAAGACAGGCACCTCTTTGTGGATATTTAATAAGTTCATATTCACTTTCTTCAAGCTGTAACGTATCAATATAAAATCTTGCATCCGTATTTCCTGCATTGAACAGGAACGTATGTGTTGGTATTGAAAACAATGGTTTTGTTAGTTCTCTGATTCCTTCAATATTGAAATCTTCCAGATTTTGAGAAGCTAAAATAACAGAACTTTCCTTTTTTCGAACACGCTTCATAAAATTTCTAATGTATTCTACTGCTGTTGTATTTGTTAAAAAAAGATAAAGTTCATCGATTGAAGCTACTGTATAACCTCTTTTCAACAGCTCATTGGACATATAGGAAAGGATATTAAAAAGCATCGCATCTTTTAAAGACTTATTTGCCTGCAAAAGATCCTTAACACCAAAAGTCACAACCTTTTGTGAATGAATATTGGTATGCCCATTAAAGAAACGACTGTCACTTCCCACACATATTGAATTTAATAAAAGCAATATTTCACGCAGTGATTCTCTTGTATAAATGTTATTTCTGTTTGTGTTGTAATGTTTGTATTCTTCATCAATGTAATCATAGAGATCACTCAATATAGGGTAGTCATCATGTTCTAGAACACTAAGATCTGTCTTTTCATTAATGTTGAATCTTTGATAAACCTTTACCAACATAATTTCTAACGTATCGATTTGCTCCTCTGTAAACGCCTTATATGTCTTGAAAAAATCCTTTAAAAAGGAAATATGCTGTGCAAGAACTGTTGACTGTTTAAATGCAACAGGAACATCATCTTCACCTGAATCTTCTATATCCTCTGACCATTGTTTTGGTTCAAGAACATTAATGATATATCGTCCTGCCATCATATCAATAAAAACACCGCCAAGATTATAGGTTACTTCTTCATATTCATGTTCAGGATCTAGCGTTATTAAAGACATTCCCTGTTCTCTTAAATTCAACAATAAAAGTTTTAAAAGATACGATTTTCCCTGTCCTGAATTTCCAAGAATAAGAGCATTGGCATTTGTTCTGTCATCACTTCTTTCATTGAAATCAACAATAATATTGCTTCCAAATTTATCGTGACCTATATAGATTCCATGCGGATCTGTCTTACCTGAATAGTTAAATGGAAAAAGATTTGCAACACTTGATGCTGGAAGAACACGTTCAAACTGCTCCTTGAATCCATCATAGCCCGATGGGATAACCGCTAGAAATCCTTCTTTCTGTCTTAAAAGAAGACGATCAACATTCAACTTGCTTCGTACAAGTTCTGTCATCATTTCAGTCTGAATGAGTTTAAGCTCATCATAGCTGTCAGCAATCAACTCAAAATAAACAGCACAGTGAACAAGTGGTTCTCTGTTTCTATGCATATTGGCAATCAGTTCAATAACATCATTAAGATTGCTTTGAGCAGTTACTGTTTCTTTTAGATCTTGCGTATTGCTTTGTCTGAGCCTGTTTTTATTAGCTGCATTTCCAATGATCTTCTTTTCCTCTGCAGAAGTGACCTGTCTGGCATAAATATGCAAGGTAACACCATCTTTTTCACCCATATAACGTAAAAGTGCCTGTTCATCTGTAGAGGTTGGATACTCTCGTAATGCCCAGACACTTCTGTAGCTGTTGCCACAAATAAAATATTCTGTATAGAAACGTATTGTTGAAGGTGCAATCATATCAAGATAATCCTGCACCTTGATTTCTTCTTCATCTTCAACTTCAGCCTTTTTGAATTTACCAAATAATTTATTGAACACCATCATACCACCTCTTTCCATCATAATCTTCAAACTGACTTGTCGTAACATTCTGTTCAAAATAGACAGCCAACATTCTTTTAATCATTTCCTTATCTGCTCGTGTTACAGAGATATTTTGCATACGAATGAGTTTTTCAATACGATGGATCAAAGAATGTACTTCTAACTGATCATCAGGTTTTATACGAACAGCAATCAAGAAAAGTCGTGCTGTTGCTGTCTGTGTTTGAATCTTATCCAAATGATACAGATCTTCTTTAAGAAGCTTGATAACAACTTCTTCTGTTTCTTCCTGAATTCTTTTTTTCAGAAAATATTTGTTTTCTTCAAAATTATCTCGACTGTTCAGACAGACAATTTCAATATCATTTAGTCCTTTTACAACATTTGTAAGTGCAAATATCTTTGCACCTATGTTTTCTTTTGACATAACAGAAAGATTTTGTGGCTGAACAACAAAAAAGACGACTTCCTCTCCATTAAACAGTTTTAAACTGTAATCGGTAATCGTCTTAGTATTGATTAGCATCCTTGTACTGGATACTTTTTTATTTTTCTTTGTTTTCTTTTTCACGGTATCTTTCTTCTCTGTTTTCTTCTTTCTTTTCATCATAGCCTCCATTTCTTTTTCCTGTTTTCTGTATTCAAGGGTGTTTTTATTTCACCTGTAAAATGCCATTTATATAGCTGTTGTGAAAATATAAAGAAGGCAAAGGCATATGATAAAAAATCAAAGATACTGGTATCAGCCATACGGATAGTTAAAAAAGCATAACACCCTACTAATGCCATTGGCATATAAAAATTGGCATGAGAAATGGCAATCACTCCAATGATTGCCCCCACACCTACGATTCCAATATCTCTTAAATACCATAGCCATAATGTTGCCTTCCCTTTTAAATTATCGGGATACATATACATTTTAGTTCAACCTCATTTCATCATTCATTTTTCTATCGACCTGTATATAGGTCATCCATTTCTTTTCATAATAATGCTGTTCAAGATAGCGATACAATAACAGATTCACCCACTCATCATATTCTGGAACTTCTTCATAAAGAATGATTGGCTTTGAACATTGCTGTACGATCTGAACTTTTTCATCACAAATCGCATCAAAAACACAATCCTGCCAGACACCCTTTTCTTCTGTTTCTTTTACCAGTTCATCATCAACTAAAATCATTCCACTTAACAAATTTGTATTTAAATTATCAACATCATATGTAAAACAATGCTTTTTCCCAATGATACCTTCATACTTGCATGTTGCAACAAACCATTTATATTTTTTCAGTTCTTCGATAGTCATGCTGTACCTCCTACAACAGAAATACCAAATAAGCAGGAAAAATGCAAGATGATTATTAGCTTCTGTTCATAATTGTTTTTGTAATATTCATAGCTGACTGAGCCGCATAAACAGTAGACATGATATTTGCTTTCATGCTTGTATCAAGTCCAAACTGTCCTGCAATTCGTGGAATTTCACTTGCTGCCAGTATCAAGCCGATTCCTAAAAGACAGTTTTCTTTCATAACACCCAGACCTGCAATTAAAATGACTGCCTGTAAAAATGCAGTAAGACATATACCAATGATCTGCTTGCACCATTGAATAAAACCATCTGTATAGCCACGCACAATTGAAAACATATAAAGCGATCCTACTGCAATCATTACTAAAAGGATACCTCCTCTTTTTAGATTTGCGAAGAACACTTTGATAATGGAATAACCCATCATAATCAGCAAAAAGATAAGCAATACCGTTCCAAGCGACAGCTTTTGCATATATGACAGTGATTTAATTGCTGAATCACCTACAGATTGACTTCCTACAAGTTTAGCAAGTCCATTGGACATGGTTACCTGCAAAGAAATACAGAACTTATATAATTCTACAGGCAATACAGTAAACAAAGACACAGCCATAAACCCTTTCATAGCATTAAGACAGGCATCTTTGATACTGCCACGACCACTTTGATATTCAACAGCAATTTCAAATACTGCAACGACTATTCCTGAAACAAACAGCGCCCATCCAAAAAATCTAAACAGTTCAATAATGGCTCTTACAAAGTCATAGTCAAACAGATCGGCTCCCATTGATCCCATCATGCCAAAGAATTCACCTAAAAATTCAAGTAGCTTACTGTAGATCCAGTCAACGATCTGACCCATGACCTTATCTGCGACAAAATCCCATAAAAACATAATCTATTCCTCTATAGGACTTTCCAGATATAGTTTGGTGCAATCAAGGAAAATGTTAAACACGCAAACAGTATTGCAGGTGTTGTCCAATCAAACTGTCCTTGTTTTCTGTAATCAAAATATGCCATTGCAAGTTTAGCAAAGAAAAAGACAGCAAGTATGATATCAATAACAGGAAACACAACATTGTTGACAATATTTTTAATCTGCGACTCCATTTGTTTCCAAGCCTGCTGAATAACACTTGAAACATCTCCTGCCGCATAAGACTGTTTCATTGTTAATACAAGCATTATTAAGATGATCATCAAACAGATAATGACCTTTACTTTTTTATTCTTTAAAATTTGTACCATTGTTTCCTCCTTTTCTAAACAGCTTCTTCGATTGTCTGTTCATTTAATAAATCTACAAGATCCTTTGCAAATAATCCTAAATCCACATTTTGCTTTAAAAGACAGGTAATCATATCTTTTCCTAAATAGCTCAACACATACTGTGGATTGGTAATGACCATTTGTCCCTGTTCAACGATGATTTGAATACTTTCATAATCCAAATGACACATATCAAATACCCTTTTGGGAATGCAGTAAAAATCTTCATCGAACAGTTCTTTTTCATTTTCTGCAGTTACTTTAAAGCACTTGTCCTTGATACCATCTTCCTGAATCAAACAGACTGTTTCACCTTTTCTTAACAGCAACTTGTTAACCAAACTTTCAGGAAGGGTCACTTTATTCCCTTCCTCAAGTTTCATATGATACTCATTCATCATTTTCATCACCTCCATCCTGCTCAAATAAATCAAGCTGTTTCTGTATTCCTGAATTCTTCATGGGATTATAGTTGGAAATCAACACTTCTGGAAACTGTGAATCCTTATCATAACGAAGAGCCATATTGTTGATTCTTGAAAATCCTTCAATATAAAAATCCTTGTACAGATCTCGTATAAATTCACAGTCATTGTAGGAAAGTAGGAACTTCCCCTGTAATTTCTTTAAGGTATCCCTTAAGCGAATGTGATCTTCCTTTGTGAATACGACAGAATAATGTCCTTCCGTTTCATAGTAGGGAGGATCTAAATAAAAAAAGGCATCTGATCGATCATATTGAATAATCAGTGCCTCAAAATCCTTGTTTTCTATAACTGTATTTGCCAATCTGTCGCTGATTTGCCAGACCGTATTAAATGCTTTACGTACATCGTAAGGTCGACATCCAAAAGTTTTACACCCTGAACCATAGGAATATCTGACAAGCTTAAAAAATGCAACAGCAAGTTTTACATCCTGTTTTTCAATTCGTTCTTGCTTCATGATTTCCATGATTTCTTCTTGCTGAAGTTCGGTAAAATAAACCTTTACCTTTTCCATTTCTTCCTGTAAAAATTTATCTTCTACTCTTTGCTTGGTTATAATTTCTTTATAAAGATTAAAGATATTTCTTCCGTTTTCAGGAAGATAACCAAGTTCCTGAATAAAAGCCAATGGCTGATCTCTTACAACCGCAAACATATTTGAAAGGTTGTTGTTGAAGTCATTATAGACCTCAAACTTATCTGGCTTTTTTCCAAACAGTACCCACCCTCCTCCACCAAACACTTCAATATATCTTCCATAGCTTTGTGGAAATCTTGCATAGATCAAATCTCTAATAGACTTCTTTCCACCTACCCATGAAATCAAACTGTTCATTTTCATCTTATAGTCATCACCTCCTTCAAAATTATTTTTCTTTGTTACAGACAGATATTCTTAAATGGAAACCATTCAATATCTGCAATCCAGTATTTATAGACAATGTAAAGAAAATAGGTAATGAAAATGACTAACAGCATAAGCATTACCTTCTGATTTCTATTCATCTTTACCTCTTTTGATTTTACAAATCACTGCTGCAATTAATAATCCACTGGCAATTAGTAACGCACTCAATGATTTATAGTCTGTATCATCACCTGTTTTTACAACAACAGGTTTTGCTTCATCTTTCATAACTACTTTTTGAACTTCTCCTATATCAGAGATTGTAAATTCAACATCACTTGCAACATTGTAGCCTGCAGGTGCTAAATCTTCATGAAGCACATAAGTTTTTGAAACAGTTAATCCTTCGATTCGGTGTGGTTCTTTTCCAGAAATCCACGATTCAACTACTTCACCTGTTTCCTTGTCTTTTAATGTAAGTTTAGCCCCTTCGATTTCTTTTCCAGTTGTTGCATCTACTTTTGAAATATCTACCTTTGTGATTTCATCTTTCATTTTAACTTTGGTCACACTTCCATCTTCATTTACTGTAAATGTTACATCACTTGCTGTTGCATATCCTAATGGTGCAAGATCTTCATGCAAGATATATTTTTTACCTGATACAAGACCTCTGATAATGTGAACATCTTTTGTTGATGTCCATTCTTCTACAAGATTTCCATCTTCATCTCTTAATGAAAGTTTTGCACCTTCAAGTTCTTTTTCATTAGTTGCATCTACTTTTGAAATTTCAGTTGCTGTCTTTTTATTAAGAACATCAAGTTCTTTTGAATAGATGATCTTATCTGTGTGATCATAGCTTAAGTCAATGTCATAGACCTTATTGTTTTTAACATATCCTTCTAATTCTTGTACTTCTTTCAATTCATATTTTCCAAGTGGTAGTCCTGAAATATGAATTTCACCTAATTCATTAGTCACATAATATCCGTTTTCTGAAATATCCATTGAAACAGCTTCACCTTTTTTATAAAGAAGTGTATTTCTTCCATCAAGTGAATAGATGTCTTCTTTTGCTGTTAATTGGAAAGTAACACCTGAAAGATCTTCTAATGTATCTCTGTCTCTTTTTTGTACATGGATTTCACCATGAGGTGCAATGTTCGTTACATTCTTTGTAATGACATATTCTTTAGTTGTTAGATCTTTTTGTTCAAGATTGATTTGATGTACTTTTTCTGAAAGCACATATCCTTCATTCGTTAAAGTTTCCCTTAATTCATATTTGCCCATGAATAACGAATCAATGACAAGTTTTCCATTGGCATCTGTTTTTCCTTTGGCAACAGTAGCTCCTTTTGCATAGCGTAAAGTACCATCAACTGCACTGTAGATATTTTCTTTGGCAGTTAATTCATATTCAACATCAGCTAGTGCTTCATTTGTAGCCTTGTCTGTCTTTGTTAAAATGATTTTTCCTTTTGGCTGTGCATTTTTAACTTTGACAGTTAGAATTGGATCTTCATCCTCATCCTTGTCATAATCTCTTGTATTTGTAATTGTGAATTTCACAGGTTGTTCTAGTTGCAAGAAGCCTTTAGGTGTTTCTACTTCTTCGATAGAATAATCTCCTGCATCTAACTGTAAAGGAAGTGTTACTGTTCCTTCTTCAGCATCCTTTACTGTAACAACGCTTTTAGAATTAGTTGTAAATGTGTCATATTTTTTACCGCCAAATTTTTGTACAACATAGTTCCCTTTTGAGTCTTTGATTTTAAATGATGCACCATTTAATGTGACTTTCTTTCCTGATTCGGCATCTAATTTAATAATTTTAAGTTGTGATGAAAATGGTCGGTTATTCACATTGACACGTTTTACCTGTTCAACATCTTTATATTCACTGTAATCATCTGTTACTGAAATTGTGAAATCTGGTGCTGTAATATAATCTTTAGGTGTCTTTGTTTCTTTGACGATATATTTCCCGTAAGGAAGATATGGTGTATTTGCTTTACCATTTGAATCAGTTGTGATGACTGCATAAGTTGTAGCATTGTCCCATCCAACATGATCAACTTCACTTTTTAAACGAAATGTGAACTCTGCTCCTTGTAATCCTTTTACAAGACCTGAAATACTGTCTTTTTCTCCTGATTTAAAAACTTGGATCTTTTGCATATTCACTCTGTTAGTACCTTTTGCACTTCTTGATACTTTTGAAACTGTTTGTCCTTCATAATCGATTGATACACTGATCTTTGCATCATTGAAGACCAATGAATCATTTGTTTTTGATTCTTGAATGTAATATTTCCCTAATGGCAATTCACTCCAAGCAATCTTTCCATTGGCATCTGTTTTCTTGCTTGATACCAATGCACCTTTTTCATAGTAAGTTTTTGTTCCAGCCTGATTTGTAATCTTTTCACTTGCGTGTAATTCAAAAGTAACACCTTCAGCAGTAGCATCACCTTTTAGACCATTTGTTTTAGAAGTATCGATTTCTTTTTGAAAATCAATGTTTCCTTTAGGTTCATCATCTGTAACACTCAATACTGTTGTCTTATCTTTTTCTACTTTGACTGTAAAAGTATCTGTGTTTAAAAGATAACCATATGGTGCTTCTGTTTCCTTGACTTCATAAGTTCCAACCAATAAATCATTCACTTTGATCTTTCCATTTTTTACAACGGTATTTTCATTATAACCATCATATGAAACAGATTTGATATTGAATTTTGCACCATCAATAAGATCTTGATTTGTATTCTTTTTAGTTAATTCCAAGGAACCAAAATCAAGCCATTCAATATTTAAATATAGACGTGCATCATCAGGATCCATATTCCAAGTTCCTTGTGCTTGAGTTCCTGCACCTCCATCATGAATAGCTAATGCTGTGAATCGTTCACATCCGCTTCCGCATACATTGTCACTCACAAAATTTGATGGTGAATTTTGACATGGCGCTGTAAAATAAAAGCTTTGTCCGCCATAGACTTTTGCAGTACCACCTGTTTGTGTTGCAGAAGTTCCAGCAATGTGAATTGTCACATTTGAAGCCAATGGGATATTCACTTCAGCAGATGAAGCACCATTTAACTTCACAGTATTTGTGACTTGTTGATTATTTGTCTTATCATAGCTTGCTTTAAATAATGCTCTGTTTCCTGATTTGTTGCCTTCCCAAGAAACACCATTACCTGGATCAGGTAATGAAATGATTCGACGATAGATGTTCATGATATTTGTACCATAATTACTTCCGAATGTTTGGTTGAACAAGTTTTCATCAAAACCTTTCCATTGTCCTGAATAAGCGCCACTTAAAAAGATATGTGTCAAAAGATATTTGATATCATCATTTGTAAGAGGGTCATCTGGACAGATAGCTGTCTTTAGATCAGCATCCGCAGCAAATTCACCATAGGCTGCCGGACCTCCAAAGCCATAATAAAGTAGCTTTCTTACGTTTTCATTATTTTCAATGACCTGTGCAGGATATTTACCACTTGCAGGTGTTTTCTTTTCTGCTTCCAAACAGAAAGCCCATTTACCATCGTATTTACATGAATACGTTGACCATGAAGCAATGGATGGAATCTTTCTGCCCCACCATTCTGGATACTTGATATTTTTCACTCTTGTAAATTCTTTAGGAACGGATGGATCATAAGCATTTACAACACTCATTCCAAGTGTATTGAAACACATTGAAAATACCATTCCTACTGCTAAAAAAATCTTATATAGTTTAGAAAGTTTATTTTTCATTTTACTTTTTCTCCTGTTATTTATTGTTTGCAATGCAAGTTTCAAACATTGCCCTACTTCTTTTGTTTATTAAATGCAAAAAGGACAATCTTTCGATTGTCCTATGGCTTGAATACCCATTTATTTAAATACATATATTCCTCCAACAAAAAAAGACAGATCATATCGACCTGCCTGCTTATAATATTAAATGGATAAAGAATGAGAGATTTTTATAAAAATTTGTTGGTAATATTTTGAATTTTCAGTAATTATCTATGATAAACTATTTACTTATTCTTTATCCGCATTCAATTCTATCATGTTTCTACATAATTTGATAATGATTTACTTATCAATCTAATTTCTACAAAAATAATTGACTTACATAATTTTGAAGTCTATGAAGTATTCTTACGATATAGACATCATCATTCTTTACCATGTAAAAGACAACATAGTTTTTATAATGAACATATCTGTATCCACTGTTTACATCATTTTCAAGATACCATATATTTCCAATATCTGAATGACTCTTTAGATTTTCTATCTTATCTAAAATTCCTGATACTGTATTCTTTGCAGCTATTGGACTACATAATTTATATTTAATATAATCATAAATTTCATCAAGATCTCGTTGTGACTTTGGTGAATAGTGTATCTTATTCATTTTCAAATCTTTCCTTAAAATGTGATCTCATTGAATCTTCATCAATCCAGCCTTCTTCATTTGCTGAAGCTAAGCCTTCATTTAACATTTTCATTACTTCTAGTTCTGCTACCATCTTGTCATACTTCCTCGCTTTTCTTGACATTTCTTCTTGTTCATTTATATCCATAATAGTATAACAACCATGTCCATTTTTTGTTAAATAAACAGGAGAACCAACAGTAACATCTTCAAGTACTGCACTATAATTTCTTAAATCAGAGATAGGTTTTATATTTGGCATATTTTCTCCTCCTTTTATTAAAATCATTATACTATTATTTTACGTTATATTCAACGCAATATACTTCGTAAAATTTCACTTAACTTTTTATCCAATTTTCATTTGTACCATATCGATAATGAGAAGCTCCACATACTTCTTCATTTCCTGCACAATGTCCTTCATCTAATAATTGGTTAATTAAAATCTTTACTGAGTAATCGTTGCTATTATAGTAAGACTCATAATCTTTATAATCTATTGAATGTGTAAATTCTTTTCCACAATCACATTTAACCCAATATGTCACTCTTAAAATCTTTGTTTGTTCTTCTTTTTGAGGTTGTTGTGCATTAGTAGCATTTCCATTTGATGCTGGCTGACTTGGTGTTACAGAAGAAGGCTGATTGCTTTCAACAGGTTGTACTGGTGTTTGTTTTGTTTCAACCTTCTTTTGTGTTTTATTTTCATTAGTATTTTGATTACTCGTTTTCTCTTGAGTTTGCACATCACTTTTTACAGATTCTTGTTCTTCCTGAATCGTATTTTTTTCTACTGTTTGTTTGGAAGTATCATTTACAGTTTCATCGGTTTCATCTTTGGATACATCCTCTTTTTTTGATTTCTTTTTTGATGCCTCTTTTTGTGAAATACCTACTTCTTTTTTGTTTTCTACATGGTTGTTCATTGGTAGTGCATTACAAACAACCAACAGTGTAGATAACGCTAAAACTATAATATTGCTTTTTTTCATATATTCTCATCTCCTCTACTCATTATCATCATTAAATTTGTACAAAGTCTATACTTGTATTTATTGCTTATCAGAGCTACTATTACCTTTATTGATTTGGAAAAAGCACATTGTAGCAATTCCTATAAATGCACCTATTTGCATTGAAACAATAGATATGGTTATTTCTTTCATTGTACCACCTTCTTTCATAAAAAAAGATAGTAAATCTTCTGATCTACTATCTTATCATTCATATTCACTTTTAAAAGCATTACACTATTTCAATCCAACATAAATAATCGGCAATCTTCACTTTCATTCCATCCAAGATATGTACTCTTTGTATTGGACTTACTAACGAATCTAGTGTTCTCCAAAATACTTTTTCACTTAATTCGTTGTTGTTAATATAAAATTTCATTTGGTTTCCTGCTTTCTTTTAATGACATCCATTTTACCTCATCTTTGAAGTAAAAAATAGCGATTTTTTGG
>ERZ857882.3095-NODE-3095-length-16182-cov-3.387735_pt1 | contig 16182 bp, 10 predicted proteins | sample MGYA00519697_ERZ857882 | MGnify/ENA primary metagenome ERZ857882 (study PRJEB31778, sample SAMEA3449373) | human gut metagenome | biome: human gut; feature: human-associated habitat; material: faeces | place: United Kingdom | collected 2010/2012 ...
AGCAGCGTTCCTTTGTGGCGATCCTGAGTATTATCACCGCTTCGGATTCAAATCAATCCGTGAATTCGGACTTACCAACCCGGAAATTCCGGAACCTTATGCGATGGGATACGAATTGGTTCCCGGAGCACTGGATCAAGTTACGGGAGTGGTAAAACTGACATAGTTCGTCAAAGGAGAGCTATAAAATGTAAAGCGGCATGTCTTCGGAAAATAGACATGCCGCTTTACGTTTTTATTATCGAAAGTATATTATTAATTATTATCAAAAAATATTAGACAATATCTGTTGCTTAATATTTTCCCACGTTATATCAGTTAACATATACGGCATTATGTCCTCTTCAGCATCATCAAAATATGCTAAACTTTTCATTGCCATAAAAATAGACCCATCCGGATACTTTTGAGAGTAAAAATCCAATATATCATTCATAGAGAAATACCGCAATAAGAAAGCAATATCAACAAAATCCTTTTTAGTCCCCCTCCCAATAATAGCTGTAACTTTCATTGCTGCTATATCTTTTAAACTCGCCATCCGAATTCCTTGTTTTACTACTACATCATCAACCCATGAATATTGATAATCTACAATATCAATCTTAACATTGTTCAACAAATAAATATGAATACGAGGAGATTCTTTCAATACTGTCAAAGCACCTATTTGTTCCAATGCTATTACAAGTTCATCCTTTTCCACCTCTATTTTACCAAAAAAATCTAAATCTATAGATTTCCGATGTCCTATTTGCAAAGCTAAAGCAGTACCTCCCACCAAGCGAGTTTTACATAATGCGGGGATACTCTGTAACTTCCTTAGAAGTTCCAGTGTTGTGGTATCGAGTGTTGATAAGTGTAACATCTGAATTCTTCTTTAGGGGTATTTGATATCGCAGAAATAAAGGCAAGGGTTTTTGTATCGAGTTGGCGGAACTGTTTGGCCAGTTTTGCTATTTCGGTGACAGATAACCTGCTACGGAGAAGTTGCCAGTCCGAAAATAAACCGTATTCCAGAACACGTTCTACAATATAAGAACGGTGTTTTGTCCAATCCAGTTTACTCCGATCAGTATCTCAAAATAAATGGGGGGAAAACTTCTCAATGAAGTTGCTTACCATATCATCTCTCCAATCCCATCATGTCAAAGATCGTTCAGCCCGAAGCCTGCTTATTGTTTGTCGCCCGCTGGCGGCAGATACAGAATAGCGATATGGGCTATTCCAGAAAACCGGTGGCTTTAAGAAGCCGGAGTTTGAGTTTGGGGGACATATTCTTTGAGGTTATAGTTTATTTTTTGATACAGCGGACCGGTAAGGCCATTGATTTGGGATCTGCGATATAATCCAGGCGGCCTTCGTTGTTTGTATAAAAGCGATAGGCAAAGCTGTAATTTTGTTGACTTGAAGTCCAAGTCATTGCAACTACATTGTATCTCTGAGGACTGCTATTACCCGTAAAATAACCGCATGCCGGCAAATAGAGGTCAATTCCGTTGCTTCCAGTTACCTTTCTACCCGTATTAGTAACCCATGTCCCATTATTCTGCCATATCTTTGCCTCGTCAACAGTAGAAACTCGATAGCCTGCAGGGCATGGGTCGTAGAGTCCATTTTGCCACAATGTCTCTGCGTCGACATGAGTTGTCCAATTGTTAGTACCCTCACCTGTATAATAGTGAGGGTTACCATAAAGATTACTACTCCACCCATTGTAGACTGCACATCCGGGATTTGTAGCTATCCTACGTCCCCATTGATAATAATTACCTCTATTAGTCTCAGAAACATTGCTTGAGGCAACCTGTGTTGCACCTTCATTGACCGGTGCCCACCATTTTCCTCCCACCGATACGCAAGAATAATAAGGGCTGCCAGTTCCTGCCGGATACGGATAGATCGAGGCTCCGCGTATGATCTTATATTGCTTGATAGAGGTACCGTTGTATCTGATCTGCGGGTTTGCCTCATGCCATTGGTAAGCGGCATCGGTTCCGCTTGTGACGTTAACAACGACGTTGAAAGTGTATTTGCGGCGGTTATTGACTTTCTTATCGGTTCTTGCCAGTTTGGAGTTATTCAGCCAAGTGTTTCCTCCGTTTGTACCATTACAATACGTACCGTTATAATTGGCATAAAAAGTCGGCGTAACAAACATGCCGTATACTTCAACAGTCATTGTTTTACCTCCTGTTCCTACACGTTGTTCACCTGCATTATCATAGGAGGAAAGATCTTTCGCTATCCATGGATTAGACTCTGTGATATTCACAGTCACTGTAGTCTTCAAGTTGGTGTTTTGCTTGTTAATGATAGTGAATGTTTTATTGCCGGGCACGCTTGTGGGGAAGTTGTCCTTATCCGGAACCAGACTTAATGTAAATGAGTATGTGGCATCGTCCGTATTAGTAGAACTATACGTAATCCAATTCTCACCGGATATCGAAGCCCCTCCCGGACAAGTACCGGAAATGGTGACGGATGGAACATTATAGTCTTGTCCGGCATTCAGGCTCAACGAGCTGGAAACACTTAATTCCGGTGCCTTAAAATTAGGTGTCACGGTAAATGTCCTGTCGGGACATCCGCTGATTTTGTTCTTCAATGTTACGATGGACGCTTTCTGTGTAGCGGGTTGGTTTACAGCAGTCAGTGTCACGGTCGGTTCGCCGGCTGCGGGAGTACCCGGCAGTGAGAACCATCCGCTTCTACCGCCACTGCCCCAGTTCGACACGCTCCATGATGAAATACCTGTAGCAGATTTTACTTTGACGGTGCTGGTTTGTCCTCCTTTAGGATATAAAGAGATGCTTGCATTGTTGTTTGCCGCTCCGTTGATCCTGATCTCTCCGTCTGCCATGGTGATAGGCAGGGCAACCGTCTTGGTGTTGTCGGAGTTGTAGATGGTGAGCGTCCCGGTACCGGAGTTGGCTGTAGAGGTAACGGTATAGTTCTGTGTCGTGTTTGTAGTCAGCGTATTGTTGGGGCTGACCGACAGGCCTGTTCCGCTGATGACAGCCTTCGATCCTCCGTAGCAGGTGGCCGAAATGGTCATGGTGGAGTTGGCTGCGTCGGTTTTGTAGAGAGTCAGGCGTGTGTTGTTAGCCAGTGCTATATTGCTTCCCGTGGGCAGGCTTCCGCTGATGCTTGCCGCCGTCTTTTTGAGGGTAGGTGTTCCCATGGTAGGCTGCACGGTGAATGTGGTGCTTGCTCCTCCGCGAATTTTGTTGGTGAGTGTCACGGTCGCCTTTTTGATGCTAACGTTGCCCAGGCTCGATTTTACTTTCACACCGACGGCCTTCACCGTCTTGGCGAAGTTGAGGTTGGCATCGCCGCCTGTGAGGTCGAACCATGCGTTGCCTCCTCCCCAGTTGATACTGGCCTGGAAGCCCTCGGGCGAGTTGACGGTGCTGTTTTGCGAGGTACCGAGCGTGACGGGCAGACCCGTAAGGTTGGTGGCGACGGGTGCCTGCACGGTTACGGTCTGTATTTTGCTAGCGTCCGATTTGTTGACGATCTTGAAAGAACCGCCGGTGGCATTGTTATTTAATGTGACGACATAGGTGTTCTCGTTGTTGTAGGTGTTTCCTCCCGTAACGGTCACTCCCGTAGCGTCGGCAATCATGCTTCCTCCGATAGCGGTTGCTTTGATCGTTATTTTCGAGCTCGATACCCGGTATAGCTTAATGGTGGAAGCGGCTGCCCCTGCCGTGAGTGTATTCTGTGTGGGGTCTGCTGCGCCAACCGTAACAAGCGCCGGTATGGTGTGGGCGGGTGTTATGACTACTTTGAGGTCGCCTCCGTTCACTATCCTGTTTTTGAGCGTAATGGTAGCCGGGCGTATCTGTGCCGTGGCGGTAGCAGTGGTTGCCGTCGCTTTGACCGTAACAGTTTTGTCTTTGCCCGCCTCGAATTCGGTGGCGGTAATGTCGAACCACTGGCTTCCGCCGGTTTGTCCTTCGGGCTGCCATGCGGTAGCTGTCTTATCGATGGTGAAGCCTTCGTGCGAAGAGGCTTTGAATGTGGTCATCTGGTCTTTTGTTGCTGTCAGTGTGGCGGCCGTGGCTCCTGTCAGGTCGGAGCGCAATACGATTACCGTGTAGTCTGTCATCTTTTCCTTGTCCGTATAGTTTTTGGCATGGAGGGTGACGGTGGCTTCATTCGTTCCGTCCGGTAAAAGCGGTTTGAGAATATAATTTGCTTCGTTAGCCGTATTCTCTGCCGGTGTCACGCTGGCTCCGTCGCCTTCGATAACGAGCGCGCTACCTCCCTGTGAGGTGACTGCGATCTGCATTTTCGAGTTGTCTTTGTTCTCGCCGGGCAGTTGGTAGAGGGTGGCTGTCTTTTTATCCGCTGCCAGTGCGTCCTGTAGGGGTACGGATACTTCTTTCCCTTTGACAGCCGTTGCCGGTAGCATTTCGGGTGTTATGGTGAAAACATAGTCTTTTCCCCCGATGGTATTCCTGAGTGTGACGGTCGCTTTTTGTGCACCTGCCAGTTTGCTTTCGATGGGTTTGAAAGTGATGTCCTGCGGTTTGCTCATGACGGCTGCACGGGTAGCGGCGGAAGTAGCGGCTGCCGCTTTGGTAGCTGTAGTACCGTTATGTGTGAGCCATTCGGGAGTGTTTTCAGGATAGTCGATCTTTACGGTCACTCCGTCCATCGAGGTTGTCTTCACGGTGGCCGAGTTGTCTTTTTTGATGACGATCTGTACGTCGTCGGGAGCTATACCCGGGTTTGCCGGCGTATGGGTATTGTCGGTTCCGATCGCCTCGTACGAGGGGGTAACGGGTGCATCGAGCAGGGTAACGGTCACATTGGTTTTCAATCCTGCCTTCTTTTTGTTATGGAACACGATGGAACTCTGGTTGCCGTCTACCACCACGTCTCTGTTGTTGAGCACCAGGTCGAATACGGTTTCCGCCCCGCTCTGTGAAGCCTGTGTGACATCGAGCCAGGTGGGTTTGCTCTCCACTTCCACACCGTCGGGGCAGGTGATCTTTACTTGCGTGCGACTGTCGGTAATACGGTATACGCTTGCTTCGAGGGTTTCGGGATCGAAGTCGTTGGGATTGGATGAGGTTCCGTTCGGAGCCTTCGGAGGTTGTTGCGTTTCGATGGGTTTAGGCACGGATAACGCTTCAATAAAGAGGATGCTTTCAGAGCCGTCTGTGAGGCTTCGGAAGCGCAATGTCGTACGTGGATAGCGGCCTGTTTTGTAATCGTCTTTCAATGAGACTGTGTATGTATATCCGATCAGCCCGTTGGGGTAGGTTGTAGTGACGGGATCTGATATTTCCATCCAGTCGTATTTCTCCCCTGCAATGCCCCCGGCGTATATTCTGGTCAGTCCGAGTGGCGAGTTCGACGTGGTAGATAGCGTAATACTGCTTCCCTTGAGCAACGACATGCTGACTGTTTTTGCTTCTTCGTCGTATTCGCTATCGTCCTTGAATGCTTCGGGTATGGTCACGACAATTTCCCCCGGCTTGTTGTCGGGGGTGTATTCGATGCTTCCGTCGTCTGCCCAGTCTGCCACGAGTATATTGGCGTCGAGGTGGTAGGCGTCTGCCTGCGTGATGGCGATGGTATAGCGGTGGTTGTTCGTTATATCGAACCAGGTGGCATTGCCGTTGGCCCCTTGTTGCATGAATGGGATTTGATAGGATACGTCTTTCATTTCCGTTTCGTTTACTTTGTATTTGCCTTTCAGTATCATGTATGCTTTGTCGTCTTTAGGGTTGGGGTAGGCGTAGAAAGCTCCGGTTTGCAATCCGTTATTTGCATTCTCTCCAAAGAAAGCGTGCACCGGGTAGGTGATAAGCTGGTCGGGTTTGGCTTTGGGCAGGTCGCCGTATACGCGTATGGGGAAGAAACCCGAACCGCGCCGTCCATTGCCCATCGAGACAGTCTCGATGGTAAAGCGGGAATCTCCCGCTTTATTGTCGATATCGAAACGTGCGGCGAGGCGTGTCAGCTTGAAGCCCAGTTGCACACGGGCGGAGTTATCGAAACTTGTCAGGTCGATCGGTGTTGTGTAGGCGCCAGCCATAGCAAGGGGAGTAGCCAGCGTGTCGCCCTTGGCTGTTGCGGTGAACAGGCGGGTATGCCAGGTCGTAAAAGTGCTTTCCAAAGGAGTTCCTTCGGTTGCTAACTGCGGGTTGCCTTCTTCCGGAGCGGTAAAGGTGATAGGAGTGAAGTCGGCAGGTTTCACGGTCTTGCCGTCAGCCGGGTCGACCAGTGTGGTATCGTTTGCGATACAATAGAGTTTGACGAAGAGGCCTTTTTTGAGTTTCAGAAGACCGGTCGTTTCCTTTCCGTCGGTACCGGTAGTGTTCAGTTGCAGTTCGGTGGCTCCTTTGGGCAGTTTGTCTTTGGGGTCGGTACGGTAGGCGAAGCGTTCCTGGAAGGTGTAGTCGCCGTTCTCGGTCTTTGCCCCGAAGACGTAGACGTCGAGTGTGGAGATGGCGTTTTCGGCGGCTGTGGCGATGGGTGTTTCCGCTTTCGTCCCGGCCGTAACGTTTGCGGCTTTCGACGTTACGGGTTTAACCGATAACTTATTTTTCAAAGTCATCAAAACTTCCCGGCGGGAATTGTCCGCGTCGGGAGTGACAGGGTCTGTGCCCTTTTGTTCTCTCTCTTTCGTGCAGCCACCCAGTAATAAAGCGGTGGCCAGACATCCGGTAATAAACTTTACGTACAACATATTCAGTCTTTTTAAATAATTATTCAGTAGCCACCTCCGCCCACGAAGCGGAACTGAGCCCGCCCTGAGGCGGAACAAAGCCGGGAAACCGTCCCGGGGTGGCTGTTTACACAAACGCACACAAAAAGCTGCGCAACCCCCGCCGTGGGGGCTGCGTAACGATCGGTGCATCTGCTATAGGTTACAGATGCGATTGACAGGGAAAAGGGAGGGTTATTTCAGAAGTTGCTTGTTGCTTGTTACTTCCAGAATTTTCATTTGTGAGATGGCTATCTGGTTGAGTTTTAAAAGACGTTCTTGTTGGCTCAGTCCTTCGTCAATGAATACAGCGTTCAGGTTCTCCATATTGGATAAACAGATCAGTTCGTTTATGGAGGCGTAATCGCGGATATTTCCTTTCAGATCGGGATGCTGTTCACGCCATTCTTTGGCGGTAAGACCAAACATGGCCACGTTGAGTACATCAGCTTCGCTGGCATATATAACAGACGCCTGTGCCAAAGTAAGTTCCGGCGGAATCAGGTTTTGCTTGATGGCATCCGTGTGTATATGATAGTTGATCTTAGAAAGTTCACGTTTGGCACTCCATCCGAGTTGGGCTTGTTCCTGGGTTTTGAGGCGTTGGAATTCGCGGACCATGTAGATTTTAAATTCTGGACTGATCCACATGGCAAATTCAAATGCAATGTCTTTATGAGCATAAGTACCGCCATAACGACCGGCTTTTGCTTGTAGGGAAATAGCATTTGTTTTTGCTGTAAATTCTTTTACACTGATTTTGAAGTTGTTAAGGCCTGATTTGCCTTTAATTATGGCGAATTCGCCATAATTAAAACAGGGATTATATACTTGTTCCCATATACCTAGAAACTCTAAAGTATTTCGGTTTCTTAACCAATCAGTGATAAAGAAATCTCCATCTTTTGCTTTTATCATATCCGTAATACAGATATAATCCTCGTCATTCACCTTGATAACTGCTACCTCGGTGTCTTTTACCGTAATTTTTGCCATAGCTTGTATATTTTGTATTAAACGTTCGTAAAGGAACAAAATATATAAGTAACAGACAAAAAAAGATGGCAAGAATATTTTCTTTTTCCTATCAATCTCATCATGTCAAAGATCGTTCAGGCCGGAGCCTGTTGAATGTGGTCGCCCGCTGGCGGCCTATGTTTAGTAGCCACCTCCGCTCGCGAAGCGGAACAATGCCCGCCCTGAGGCGGAACAAAGCCAGGAAACTGTCCCGGGGTGGCTGTTTACACAAACGCACACGAAAAGCTGCGCAACCCCCGACAGGGGGCTGCGTAACGATCGGTGCATCTGTTATTGGTTTAACAGATGCGATTGGAGTTTAAAAGAAAATGGGATTATAATGAAGATGTTTTACCTTCTATCAATTGTTTTAATGCTTCTTTACTCGGTAATACTGTTTTATATCTGCTTGCAAAGATCTGGCTGTTATCTTTAGGAAGAGTTATTTCAACCAGTGTATCTTTTTTATCACGACATAAAATAATTCCTATTGTTTTATTTTCATCATCGAGTTTTACATAACGATCATAATAATTCACATACATCTGCATCTGCCCGAGATCCTGATGCTTAAGTTTACCGATCTTCAAATCTATCAAAATAGAACATCTTAATAAACGATTATAGAAAACAAGATCTACCCGGAAATGTTCGTCATCAAAAGTAAACCGGACTTGTCTTCCGACAAATGTAAAACCTTTACCTAATTCCAGTAAAAAAGTTTGAAGTTTGTTAATCAATGCTTGTTCTAACTCTGTTTCACTGTAAATCGGTAATTCAGGTAAACCGGTAAATTCCAGAATATAAGGATCTTTCAATACATCTTCCGGCTTTTCGATAATTTGTCCTTTTAAAGCCAGGTTTTTGATTTGTTCTTTGTCCCGGCTTAAGGCCAGACGTTGGTATAAAGCGGAATCGATTTGTCGGTTCATTTCTCTGACACTCCACCCGTTTTGCGAACATTCAATTTCGTAGAAATGTCTTTCTTCCGGGTCATCTATACGCATTAAACGAATATAGTGGGTCCAGGAGAGAGATTGCGAAATCAGTGATTTCGTATTTCGATAATTCAGGTAGAATTGCCGTATTAGCTCTAGATTTCTTTTGGAGAAACCTTTCCCAAATGTTTCAGTCAGTGATTTTGAAAGCTTTTCCAATAAATAATCTCCGTACTTTGCAACTTCCTTTCCTTTTTGTTCCTGTTCAACAATGCGTTTACCTATTTCATAATAGGTGTTCAGCATGATCGTATTCACCTGAGTCACTGTTTTTGAACGGGCTTGGGATAATAAAGATTTAATATCTTCAATAAAGATATTATCTCCTGTATTGGAATTAATAGAAGTCATAATTAAGTATATTAAATTATTCAACGGAAACAAAGGTATTCATATCCTGCAATATTAGCAAGATTGTATAAGAGAACTTTTGTCTTTCCTTAAAAATCCAATCTCATCATGTCAAAGATCGTTCAGGCCGGAGCCTGTTTGCCGCCCGCCGGCGGCCTATGTTCAGTAGCCATCTCCGCCCACGAAGCGGAACTGAGCCGGGAAACCGTCCCGGGGTGGCCGGGAGAGGAGCGGCAGTGCTACTCTCCTTGATTATTGTTCAGTTTTTTCAACAGGTCTTTGCCGGGCTTGAATTTGACACTGGTGCGGGGGGCGATCATGCAATCTTTACCCGTGCGGGGATTGCGTCCGAGACGTTCGGTTTGCTGCCAGGGGCTGAAGGTACCGAAGCCTTGCAGAACGATCGGGTCACCGTTTTGCAGGGATTGGGAGATGATGTCCAGACAGGCATCGATAATATCGTTTGAAACGTACTGGGGTAATTCCAGGCGCGAAGCGAGTTTGTTTCTGAAATCTGCTTTATTCATGTTTCTTAAAGTTTATAAGTTCGTATTGATGTGATAAATGGGAGAGGGCGCTTGTCGGCCACCCTCTCCGTATTAATAGGTTTAAGGAACTACTGCCGGTATGGTTGTTTCCACATCGATCGTCATATCGCCACCGCCAGGAATGGCGTTGGCCAGTACGATCTTACCGCCGGTAAGAGCCTCTGTCAGGTCTGTACCTGCGGCAATGGCAACTGTTACAACAGTTGTGTAGCTACCGGAAGTACCGGTAGCTTCTGCTGCCGTAACTTTCAGCCAGGAAGATGTTTCACTACCGATGGTGATACCCTCCTTCGACACAACGGACAGTGTAAAACTGCTGTTCGCTGCCGCTTCGGTCATGACCACCTTGGCATTGTCCGGCTCGCTGGCTGCGGTAAAGCTGTTTGTGCCGTTTACGTTTGTAAGGCTTGTCAGCGCCGTGATAGCCGGGTCGGTCAATGCCACTGTTATCTCCGTTGTCGCACCGTCTTCAGTCGTGAAGGTCAGCGTCGGAGTACCACTTAACGGCAATGTTTGGCTTGCCTGCAACGTGATCGTATGCGTTGTACCTTTGCCTGACGATAACGTCAGGAAGCCGGCATCCGATTTGGCAGCCAGTGTAGTTGGAACGTCGGTGGTCAGTGTGATGGACTGGTTGGCGGCGTTGTATAAGGTGGTAACGCTGCTGCTGAATGTACCCAGACCATTGTCGGTTCCGCTTTTGCTGACAGTAGCGGCTGGCGGAACGGTGGTAACGACTTCCACTTCGATCGTATTCGTTGCATCCAGTTTGTTGGTGATCGTGAACTTACCGTCCGTTTTAGCAGCAGTCTGCATATCCGTGGCATCGGTGATGGTACCGGTGATGGTTGTTTTTTTCTTGCCGTTACTGTTGGCAACGGTGTTGTCCGTTATTGTCAACCAATCTCCTGTCGTCTTAGCTACCGTCACACCTTCCGGCGAAACAACGGTCAGCGTGAAGCTGTTACTTGCAGCGCCTACCAGTGATACCTGCGGGATGCTGCCGGCTCCGCCTGTCAGGCTGAACGTGTTGTCTGCGCGGCTGCTATTGAAGCTGCCGGCTTCCAGGGATGTTATGGCCGGGTCTTTCAGGATAACCTTCACCGTTGTCTTGGCGGTGGAAGCGACAGAGATGAAATCGACTGTGCCTTCGTCACCTGTCGTGCCTGCACCGTCGACAGTCAGGATGTATTCGCCGCTGGCTTCTGCAACGGCGGCACTGGCTGTTAACCAGGTACTGCTTCCGTCTACACTTACCGTGCTACCGGTTGTTGTTGCACCGTCCGGGTCTGCCGGATCGGTCAGGCGGGTTTCCGCATCGACCTGCAGCTTGATGGTCTGATCGGCTACATTATAGATGAAGGCCGTCAGCTTGGCTGCGTCGAAGGTGTTGTAGTTGTTCTCCTGTTCAACGAAAGCAACTGTCGGGCCTTGTGTGGCGATCACCTTGATCTCCTTGCGGCTGCCGCTGGCCGGGTTGGTCAGGCGGATGGTTACGTCTTCCAGTTTTTGTCCGGCTGTTACGGCTGCATTCAGTGCCGTTTCATCCACTACGAACTTGTAAGTCGTTTCCTGCGAACTTGCTTTGGTAATAACCGGGTCACCGTCTATTTTCACCCATTTGGGAGCAGCTTCCGATTTATAGATCACCTCGTGTGTCAAATTCGTGTTCGATGCCATTTTGAAGGCGAACTTACTGTCTTTGTTGGGTAATACGGAGATCTGGCCGTTGTCGAGTACGTACGAACCGGCAGTGTTGGTCGGATCAGTATCCAGTACCACATTTGCCGTCCGGTCGAAATCGTTTTCCGGTTCGTAAGGGTCGATCACTTCTTTGTCATCCCAGTCGGCCACCTTCAGGTCGACATCCAGATGGTAGGTGTCGGCCTTGGTGATCGTGATGGTGTAACGGTGGTTGTAGGCCACTTCGATATAGGTACCGATACCGTTTATCATCTGCTGGAAAGGAACCTGGTAAGATACGTCTTTGCTTTCCGTCTGGTTCACGGCATATTTCCCTTTCAGCATCAGGTAACCGTGGTCGTCCTTAGGACTCGGGAAAGCGTAGAAAGCACCTTTGGTCAGGTTGGTCGTTCCCGCCAGTTCATCGGCTGCCTTCTGTGTATCGGGCAGAACCGAGCGTTCGGGATAGGTGATCAGGTCGGCTTGTGTTTTGCCGACCGTCTCGATCGGGAAGAACTTCGCCCCTTTCCGTCCGTTGCCCATCGACATTTTCTCGAGGGTGAACTTAGACTTCGCGGCATCGTTCACGATATCGAAACGGGCCACCATACGGGAGAGCTTGAAGCTGATCTGCGTACGGGCGGAACTTCCGAAGTCGGTCAGGTCGAGCGGCGTAATATAGGCACCCGACATGGGCAGCGGTGAGGCGAGCACGTCGTTTTCAGTCGGGTCGACAGTAGCCGCCGGATCGATCAGTTTGATATGCAGCTTCTTGAAGTCGGCTTCTTTCGGGATACCGGCCGTGATCAGGTTGTCGTCCTGCCCGGGTGCGGTCTGGATAAGCGACTTGAAGCCGGTGTACTGCGTAGTGGTCCCGTCATCGGATGTGGTGTACATTTCGGAACGGTTGGCCACACAGTATAAGCGAACGAAGAGTCCTTTGTTGAGTTTCAGCAGGCCGGTAGTGACGCCGCTGTCGTCGGCACTGTTGGTGAGGTTGAAACTATATGTGTTTACGCCCGGCAGTGTCAGCGTGGAGGCGTCGTCCCTGTAATAGTGGATTTCCTGGAGGGTGTAGTCTCCGTTTTCCTCTTTAGCGAGTGGATGTAGTTTTCCTCCTCGGTAGCGATCGGGTCGCCTGCCGCCTTTGTCTCCGGCTTCTGCAGAACGAGATGGTTCTTCAGCGAAACGAGCACTTCCTGGCGGTCGGTATCGTCTCCGGTACCTGTTCCTCCGGTGGTAGTGCCGCCGGCCTCATTCTCTTCCGTGCAGGAAGCAAAAAGGAATGCTCCGGCAGCGAAGAGGGGTAATAGATGTTTTATGTTCATAATCTTCTTAATTAATTGTTATTCAATTTCTCATTCGAAATGAATACAATCAATTTTCAGAAGAAGATTATCTTAGCAACGCTTTAATGAGTTTTTTATCGTCTTGTCTACAGTCCCAGATAGCTGTAATATCCAAAAATGTATTATTCGGATTTACTTTGTAGATTATCTTATAATAAGGATGAATAACCAATGAACGATAACCGGTAAGTTTTTTGTTATGAAACTCTTCCGTATGTCCCATTAAAGGATTTTGACTCAGAAGTTCAATACAGTGAAAAACATTGTCGATAAACTTTTCTGCGGCTTGGCTATTCCTGTCGTTATAATACCAGGTGGCTATTTGTTTGAAGTCGTCTAAGGCTCCGTCTTTCCATAGAATATTCATTTCCACGAAGCGATTAGATTTTTCATTTCATTTTTTACCTGTTCGTGTGTGTAAACATGGGTGTCTTTTTCTCGTTCGAGCAAAATAGACGCCATCTCATCACGGGTATATTGACAGGGAGCGGCCTGTGATCCGGTAGCCGTTTTTTTGAGCCGTTTCAGATAACCGGCCAGTTTATCCAGCATTTCTTCACTGTTGATGTCTGTTAGTATTTCTTTTACCAACATGGCTTTACGAGCTTCCAATTCGATTGTTGTCATAGCTGTAAGTTTTTTAATTACAGCAACAAAGATAATATTCTTTTTTGAAAATTGATTGCATCATGTCAAAGAGCTTTTATAAAATCATTTTCCGGTTTGCCACCGGAGGGGCCTTCATTTCTTTTGGCTTGATCCAAAAGAAACGAAGCAAAGAAAAGATCAAGGCTGCGCCGGCCTCGCTACTCCGGTGAAAGACTACGCTGTCGCCTCCGAACTCGCTGCGCTCAGACAGCGGATGCTCCGGCCGCTTCGTCTTCCACCTGCGCTTTACGCTCACCCGACGAGGCCTTTACAAGAACGCAACGCGTTCTGTGGAGATGGCCGATACCGCCGGGGAAGCGTTTGGGAGTAGCCTGATTAGGGCGCTGTTACTGCTTCTTCAAAGTAATCGTCTTATTATCTCCACCGGTGATTGCATTCGTGATTGTTATCGTGATGTCATCGGTGGCACTTTCTGTTGCACCATTCTTAGTAAACAGGATGGTAGCAGTACCGTCTTCATCTATTTTTGTCGGTAGCATACCGCTGGCAACAAGCCAGCCACCGGTTTCGTTTGAATAGGTAATGTTTGAACCTTTATATCCTTTAACTTTCAGAGTAACCGGAATATATTGGTTCATCGTCGTATACGTGATTTCGACATTGTCTCCTGTAACATTAATGCCGCCCGGGTCTGCAGTCTTATCTTGTTCAAACGTTATCGCCGGACTTACCCAAGTAATCGTCAGTTTCGCATTGCGGGTTTCGGCACCGGTTGTTGTATTCTGAGCGATTACTGTTGTTGTTCCGCCTGCTGTGAATGCACTTGCGTCGTTTACTTCAATTTCGTAATTGCCGTCGTTTTTATCGGTGATCGTTAATCCGGAAGTTGTTTCTTCAAGGAAAGAGATTGTCTCAGGACAAGTCACTTTGATTGCTATTTTACTACCGTTGGCCAGATACATATTGGCTGTTGGAGCATACGTATCACTGATTACCGGAGCTTCGTTGAAGTCACTATTTGTTCCGGCTGTGGCTGCTTCGAATTTCGGCTTGCTGAAAGCCTTGTTCAACGTCAGTGTGAAGCCCGGAGCTGCGATGCCCTGTTCTGTCAGGCCGCTGGTGAATACGAGGTCGAAGTCGTCCGTATTGGCCGGGTTGTTCTTCTTGGCAATTTGGTATTCTTCGTAAGCTTCTTCTGCTGTCCAGTCGTGCGTTTTCGTAATTGTCAACCACGGGCAATCCAGACTGGCAACGGACGGTGCTTTCGCCGGAGATGTGATACGGAATGTTGCGGTTCCGGTAGACAGCAAGTCGAGGTCGACCTGGTATGTACCGCTTATTACGAACGGACTTTCAGTTCCCGGGGCGTAATCGCAAGCATTGTTGGCATCTGCTGTTTCAGATACGCTCAGGCTCGGGTCGGCTTTCGTGATTGTCAGGGTCGTTGTCTTTGTCGGGTCGCCGGCATTCTTGAAGACCATGTTTCCGCCGTCAGCCGAAGCTTCCGTATCAACGGATACTTTGAAAGTATGGACAAATCCGTTTGTAGCGACCTTTTCGGTCTTGTATCCGGTCAGGGCATCCACTTCGACGCCTTCGATGCTGGTGATGTCGAATGTGACGTAGCTGCCGTTTACAGAGTAGATCGTAGCTGTCGGGGCCTTGGGATCGTCTGCGTTTGCCAGGTTGCCTTTCGAGTTGCCGGCTGTTGCGAGGGCAAACGACGGGACAGCCTTCGGGCCGTAGAAATTGATCGTTGTCCACTGGGCCGGATCGTAGGAAGCCGTTTCGTTGATGAAATGTACGGCAACCGGTTGCTGGCCGATCGAGTTGGTGTATTCGAACTTGAATGTCGTGTACCATACGCCGTCGCGTTCTTCGGTCTTGTCGCTTGTGATAGTCAGCCAGTCTGTTTCACCCGCTTTGGTGGCCGACATGGTTTCCTTTTCGCAACGTACGGCTCCGGTAGCAGCCATGGTGAGGCTGAACGATCCTGCACCGTCGGTATCTCCGGTCACTTCGTAATCGAAGGTCGTGGCATCGGGGTTGGCGGCATTCAGGTCGGTCGGCTTATTGGCACTTGTGGGGTCGAAGGCAACGGTGGCATCGAATACTGGTGCGTCGTTGTCGGGATGGATCGTGATACCGCCGGCCGAAGTCCAGTCTACTACATCGAAGGTACCGTATACGTTACTCAGGGTTACGTCGGTGATACGCAGGCAGTAGCGGTTGTTGGCGTTGATGGCGATGTATTCGCCCTTGTCGCCTCCTTCCGGGGTGCGTGTGATCGGGACGTGGTAGGTAACCTCTACCTGGCTGGAGTTGACCGGGCTCTTGTAGGTTCCTTCCAGGATCAGGAAGCTTTCGTCGGTCGCCAGGGTCGGGTAGACGTAGATCGAACTTTCGGTAACGCCCTGGTTGGCGCCTTCCAGCTTCTCGAAGTCTACCACTTCATACTTCTGTGCGATCAGTGCGGAGGTTCCGAGGTTTGCTTTTTCCACTTTGGTGAGTGATGCGTTCCACAGCGGAGCCGTTTTACGTCCTTGTGCCAACGTGACCTTTTTGATGGTCAGGTTCGACTTCGAGGTCGTGTTGTCGATATCGAAACGGGCCGCTACACGGGTCAGGTCGATGTCTACTTTCGACACGTTGCCGCTGATCTTCGTCTTTCCCTGGCCGGTCATCAGCAACGGGGTGGAGATCACGCCGTTGGCTGCAGTACCCAGTGCCTTGGTAAAGCTGGCGATAAAGTCCGTCTCGGTGGTACCCGCGGTAACATCGTACGTTCCGTCGCCCTTGTCCGCCGTTGTTACGGGAGTCAGGGTAGCCAGGATTTTCGCAGTGCCGTCTTCCTGATAGAAATGCTCATCCGTCGTTTGCGACACGGTAGCACCGTCGGA